>JAABUQ010003444.1_pt1 | contig 28968 bp, 33 predicted proteins | sample 5560001 | NCBI WGS metagenome assembly JAABUQ01 (sample SAMN10711888, study PRJNA513371) | rock metagenome | isolation source: Antarctica rocks | place: Antarctica: Victoria Land, Finger Mt nord | collected 2015-12-18 | reverse complement strand
CTTTATGAGCCATATATCCCCCCCCCCCCCATTCTCTGACTCCCTCCCCATGATTCAAACATCCCAACTCGCGCCATAAAACTCCACTCCCCCCACAAGGCCACAAGCCTCCGTACCCGCCTTGATGAACGCCGCAGGCCCAGAGCAATACGCCCACGCCCTCCCCCCCTCTTTGACCGCCTCCTTCACCTCCACCTCCAAATCAACTCTCTTCGCCCCACTCCCCGTAAGGAACTTCTTAAACTCCAGTCCCTCGGCCTTGAGCTCCAAGAACGGCAATTCGATATCATCCGCCTTTTTCACTGACCAGATGACGACGCATTTACGCCAGGGGATAGAGGGTGTAATAGGGAAATTGTCGAGTTTTGAAGTGTGGGTTAGTGTTTGGGTTAGGTGGGTGAAAGCGGAGGCGATGGCGAGGGCGCCGCTGATGCCGGTGCCGGCGACGAGGCAGACGACCGTTGTGTAGCGGGAAGGATCGGCGGGGGAGAAGTAGGGGCCTTCCAAGCGGAGGGAGACGGGGATTGATTGGAGAGGTTCGGGGTCAGGGGCTTTCTCTGGTGTTGGCTCGGGGGTGGACGGCCGAGTCTCGTCTACGAGACCGGCGAGCCGATCGGTCCATTGCACGCTTTTCATGCGTTGCTTTTTGCCTCTGAAGATGCGTTGCCAGGGCTTTGTGGGGGTAGCATTAGTGGGCAGTGGTTTCCCGCGTTTGCGGAAGAGGAATTGGATCGGGAGGTCGTCTTCTGCCAGGGGGGTCTGATCGCTTTTGGATGCTGGATGTGTGATGGTGGTGAAGGGGTGGAGTTCACGTATTGAAGAGTCGCCGTGGTGGAGGTAAAAGTGCGCCAATGGACTGCGACAAGAGCAACCTTTCAATCTAGCTCGGGGTAGTGGAATGGTCACGCTGTGTCAATGATCAGTACCGAATCTTGTCAATACGGCATCAAAGGAGACTCACCAGTACCACCCATTTCCAATAGTGGTTATGTCGCCATCGAGTACTTCTCTAAGCTCATAGAGCCGCATGCCCCAGTCCAAGACCCACATGACTACACCTGGTGAGGCGCAATAGAATATCGTGCTTGCATGAAGGCATATCACCACGACCATAAGGATGCTCAGTAGATGCGTGAAGTAGAACAGGTTAAAGTTCTTCGCGCGAACTTTTGGGAACGTCGTCACAAAGATGATGGACATGATGAGTGCCGAGAAAGATCCGGTGAAGATCAGCGAGGCTCTCCATACCCCCAGGGAGGAAGTGTTGCCAGGCCATGTCTGCGTATGGAGGTAGGTCGGATTGAGGACTGGAATGACTGTTCGAAGTGCACTGGAGAGGTCGTTAAAGACGGGAACCCAGGAGATATATAGAAAGCCATGGATGAGAACAAGGAAGAATAGTGTATAGGCGGTGAGAATATGATTCGTAAGAGTCGTCGATACCGATATCTTGAAGAAAGATGCAAGCGCACTGTGCCTTGAAATTGGCAGCAGGACCATTCCCATCGTAATATCGCACACATGACCTGTCAATGCGATGGCTGCAAGCCTATTGCTCCCATGATCTATTCCAGCTGCCATGTTTCTTTCCGTGAAATAATCACGCAGTCGAATCCACCAGACTCCCACCACCACACCGTAGAGCAAGAAGATCCATAGCACCATCAAAGATCCTCCCAATGTGGCATGCTTCCCAATCAACGGTATTTTTCCTTTTATCACCGGCGTCGCAAGAACTTTTCGCATCTCCGGATGGAAGGCTCTCACGGCCAGGAAAGTGACGGAAAGGCACAGCCATATGTACCAGATAACGACATGCAATCGAGCCTGAAGAGGGAAGAGCGATTCACCACAGGTTCCAGCATAACAGTGTTGACCTTGGCGACCATACCGGAAGGTCAGGCCAATGGAGAGTCCAAACGTAATGAGCAGGCTTCCTGCCAACGGCCAGAGGCATGTTCGAGGTGTAATTCGGTGTCCTTGTCGAGGTTTAGCAGACGACTCGAGGCTCGCGAGGTCCATAGAGTATTCTATGAATGCAAGAAAGAACGCAAGGCCATGAGCTAAATGTTACATGGGAGGACAGAAGGACGCAGTTTTCTGTCCAGACTAGAGTGTTGTGAAAAGCTCATGGAACAAGAATGTGGAAGGGTCTTGCGGCAGCCAGCAAGCCTGCCGGGATACAGACTCCCGGCAGGCCCAGGCTGGTTGCTAGCAATCATATCGGAGGGAACAGACAAATAAAGCTTGAAGTGGAATTGTGGGGATGGGGAGGAGAACCGTTGGCCGTCATGCTCTTAGTGCGAAAACCAAATTGCAGACCACCCGCATGCAGCCACAGGGTTGAAAGTTGATTGCCTTGTTCGGACCCCACGTTAATGTCTCTTTCGGCACCTTTCCCCATCTGTCTTGTCTCGGACCCTGTCTTGTGTTTCGAATGCGCAATCGCGTTGTAGATCTCCCAATCCGGAAGGTCGGCGTTCCGACAACTTCAGGTCCTACAATGTCGCGTGATAAATAATGTCTCCAGGACACTTTCCAAGACCCACGCCACAGACACCTCAAATAACGCAACGACGAAGCTTCCGAATGGCCAACTCGAGTGGGTCTGGTCGATACATGAGGTGTTCATCCTTCTCAGATAAGGAGGATTCTTGGACCTCTCCACGCAGCATCATTTTGGTGATCCCAGCATAGACATCACCCATACGGAACTTCAGCGCTCCCAGCCCACCTTGCGGGCCTTCGTCGAGAAGAAACGGTCTCACCTTGGCAAGTTCGATCGTTGGCACATCAGGCTTGCTGACATCCACGACTTTGTTGACCAAGTTTCGGAGCGATCGCTATTCCCCAATCTCGAGCAGCACGGTACCCAAGGAGTAAACGTCCTTGGCCGCAGTGAACGAACTCGAGGGCTCACCCATGGCCTCTGGATGTCGATAAATATTCCGTTGATGATTCGAAGATGGCTGCTCCGAAATCTGGGTCGGGGAATCCAAACGCGAGAAGGAAAACCCAGCGAGAAGAGGCATTGATAGCAGAGCATGTGACGGTGGCCCGGTATCACCAGAAAACAAGAATATGACATTCTCTGATCGTATATCTTTGTGTAACCAGCCAGCGGTCTGAAAATATTTAATACTTTGTGTTATCTTGAGAGCCAGATTGACGCGATCAGTCACGCTTAGATTTAACAGCAGCAAATATGGACCTGAGGGACAGTGGAGGCCGGACAGTATCTGATGAAGGCATCTTGTAAGACTGCGGGCTGGAGAGTGTACCTTTGGAAGGCAATTCGTAAAAGAAACCGATCTTTGCCCTGTCACTGTCGTGGAACACGCCTCTGCAACGCAGTGATCTGAAGTAGGGGTGTTTTGCAGTGCTCAGGAGTCTAGCGAGGTCTTGCCCACGCGCGATGATCTTGCTCCTCGATCGAGTTAGTAAGGTTTTATATTCAACGATCACAGTGTCATTCTTGTATATCGCAATCCTCGTATCAGAATTACCTTTGACTTGCATGAAGTCCTTCAGGTCTTCCGATTTCATGTCAAGATCTACAGACGAACACCCAGAGATGTCTTGTAAGGCTGATTGAAACGTGTGTGTAGCCTCGTGTGGTGCAGAATCTGTTTCAATGCTTATACTTATTGACTTGACTGCTGCTGCACAGGCAAGCGTGGAGTCACTGTCTTGGGAGCCTCGGGAGATGGAAGTGCTGGCCGAATATTGTAGAGCTTGCTGCATTGACGATACCTGGTCTATTCTGCCATTCACCTCGATGACATGCGAAAGAACCGTCTGCAAATCTCGAGACATATCGTCTTGTCGTATAGGATCGTACATATGCCAAAGGTCCCCAATGAACGACCTTATTGTGTCGATAAGCTCAGAGAATCTGCCTTTTATCAACACTGGCCCATCGAAGGCACAACGGAAAGCTATTCTTTGACTGAATGAGCCACGCACGGTACGTAATATCGCCGCGAAGTTCGTCAGATATGGCATCGCCCAAGATTCCGTGTACCACAGGTGAAGTGCCGGATGGGCCTTGTTCTTGTGAAGAGAGTGAAATTGCGACGAGGTCAACTTTGTAATGTTTCTTGAGCTTTTCGGTACACAAGAGCAGATCCTGCAATTCTTTCAACACCGAGCATATAATAGTCTCATTCAGCCGTCTGTCTAGCGTGCCCTTGTCCTGTAGTAATCCCGCCCGCTTTGCCCATTCGATCGGTTGGATCTCTTGTAGATTGAGCATGCACAACATCGTCGAGCTATCCTTGCCGAGGTTGTGTGCTGTCGAGAGGAGGACAAAACCCTTAACACAGCCAGCAAACAGCTGAAAGGCAAGCGATGCAGCCCCAACACCGAACCCTGCCACAGATATTGGATCCATTGAGCATTCAACTAAGCAGGCCGATGTTAAATGATGACAACTTGTCACATGATAGTCGAAGAAGATTTTTTCCAGACACTATCAAAGGGTATCAGACTGCACACATTCCCACGTACGGAGGGTATCACAAGGACAATTTCGGACCCAAGAGTCCACAACAAGTACAATGTGACCACCCAAGTAAGAAACCTCGAGATGACGGCGATGGTATGGATCTCGTCGGCCGAACATGTCCTGCAGGAAAGACGCACGTGACCATCGATCGCACTTTCATTTTCTCCACCAGGCTTCTCTTCTTCGTAACACATTCTACAAAATTTGTGATTTGCTATGTATTACTGCGGACCAATGGGTCTCCCGAGATACAGGGACTCTGAAAGTATTTGTGTTCTTGTGGCTCGACAGTCTCCCCACCAGATGTACCAGACAACAGGTCGTCTGACAGACCACACACTCCTCCGCGCTCTACTTATGGTAATGAGGATACTGCCACATCCGCAAATCCAAATACCCGGTACGCTTCAGACTTAAGGTGGGCTGCAGCACCTGCTGAGCATCCCTCACTTGTCCGACCTTGTGTATCCCCTCAACCGTGCGCTCCAGTTGACCACCAAACACATTCCTCCCATATTCTTGGGAGCAGAGGCCGTCGACTCGTCTGTGCTTCTAGGCCATGGTGCTCCATTCACTGCTTCGCCACAACGCATTCCGAAAGGTCCGGAAAGAATTGAAATGACTACGCGCTTAATGGGATGGTCAGTGACAAGGTCGACGCCAGCTCCCCCGGGTCCAGAATTCGTTGTCTACAAGGTTGCGCGGGTCTCCTTTAATGAAGATGGTGAACCTATAGCGGAATACCGCAGAGCATTACAAAGCGTACTGACGGAATTTCATGCCCTGATTTACCCACCGCTGTTCCAACACAAGAATATCATCGACTTTCTTGGGTTCGCCTAGGCTACCAATCCATTCTCTCCCACTCAAAGGCTACCTACTATTGTTGTTGAATACGCTCAGCATAGAACCCTTGCAGATCTCCTTCGATAAAGCCAGATAGTTCGAAATTACACGACCAAGCACCAACTTTGTTTGGACGTTGCTCGTGGCTTATCTGCTGTCCATTAAGCGGGCCTCGTACATGGCGACGTCAAAGCCGAGAACATCCTAGTATGTGCTAGCGATGATCGAGAATATATAGCGTACGTGACCCGAGTCATACCTTTGCTTTCAGGCAAGTATCTAACTTCTTGGCTACCCGTTAGAAAAATTGCCGACTTTGGTTACTCCATGGTGGAAGAGACAGCGTCGGGAGAAATCTGAATGGGCGGTACTTACAGAGGGCCCCTGAGACCCGAGCGCCGCTTGCTGTTAGTGTTTTGAAATACACCGATATCTTCTGTCTGGGCTCCTAGTCTACCTTATGTCTATCAACGACGCCAATCCCTTTGACCTCATCATCCCTACACAATCGCAGGACTCTTGATCCGCAGAGATCGAGCACTTGAAGTCGAATGGCCAGTTGCTCACAATTGCGAAATCGAAGAAAGGGTTGCGAGACTGGCTTGTACTTGATTGCAACACTGCGTTCGAACCCTCCACGAGAAGTGCAACTGCGCAATTCCCAAACGTGCAAGGAGACTCTTTGGCTATGTCTAACCAATCGCTCCCAAAGATGCGGGACATTTTGTTCACGCGTGTCTACAACGACACTTGTCAAGCAAATTCGATGAGAAGCCTCGATGATATGACAATTCTCTACAAGCAGATCCCGAATTGAGGGATCTTGAGGTGATCATCCTCCTTCTCGAGTCAGACGAGATTCTATGGCAAGTGTCTTCAAAGCTCCAGCACTCGAGACTCAAGCACTTGCCATCGCTAAGTCTCCACTGATACAGTATCTCGCCTGAGACGAGTGTCACTCTAAGTACCCCGAATCTAACATCTTCCAGCTAATTTCATCCAAACCTGTAAAGGATTTTAATGGATTCGCTTTTTTAGGTCGAAGCGCCAAGGACTGGGAACTTGTTGACACTCTCCAATCACACGGACAAACCTAAGCATATCAAGCTTCTTCCTGCTAGGCCTATTGCACCTCTCGATAATCAAGAAGCTACGTATGTCTGAATATTCCAAGATTACAGCTCCCGCTGAACCCCGCTGACCTCATCGTTAGAAGCCCATCAGCGAAAAGCTGTACCACAGCAAGCACTCAAGGTTCGCAATCTGGAACATTTTCTACTGGAAAAGACGTCCTCAGTCTAGGGTCGCCTTCTACGCAGGGTGTCGCAACAGATCACCCTGTTTCGCTACAGAACACAGCTCAAGTCAAGCCTGCGAATGAACTTTCAAAGGGGAACGTCGCACACAGCTCCCAATCCTGGAAATCGCAAGGATACAGATTAGATAGCGCCCCCATGCCAAATTCTTGGTGCACGTCGCTGATCACATTAGAAACGGTGGCTTTCCTGGCAGAAAACTCGAGATCTGGAGCCATATGTGCAGAACCTTTTGTTCGAATCTCTCTAAATTTTCTGGCCCGGACCTCTTCATCTTGTCCGCGCTATACATGAATGGACATGGTTGCGAACGAAACACCGCGGAAGTATTGCAGTGCTTGCAGCAGGCTGCCGGTTTCGCAATCACTATGCGCGTGCCTATATGTACAGAATCTTTGCCACATACATGAGCACGGATAAAGACGAGAATCCAGGCGCCAAATACCTATCTGATTATGCCAAGGTAGGGTCCAGGGTAGCTTTTGAAGACTACAGAAAGATCGGCCCTCCAGACAAGGTGAATAACGTGCGCCGCTTTGTTACCGAAGCTGGTGAGGGTGTTGGCGCTGCCTGGCTCAATCGAAGTGAAGTGATTCACGGCTACACACAACGCCAATGGATCGACGATGACTGGAGCAGGGAGCTATTCCCAAAGATTGACCCATTGCCAGATTTGGTGGTCAACAAGCGAGGTGATACCATTCTTCACTTCCTGGCTATGTGTGGTAGGTGGAAGCCGTTTCAAGGCCTAATTTTCGACTATGGGATGCATGTCAACCTGAGGAATCCTTTAGGAGAGACACCTTTACTCTGTGCATGCCGAGCAGAGCAAGGAGGGGTCGCCATCCTATGCCTACAAAACTTCAAAGCGGATGCATCTATTGCTGCAAACAATGGCGAAACACCTCTGCATTGGCTGGTCTCTTTTCCGGACAATTATATTGAACCTCTTACGCAAGATCTTATCAGCAATGGAGCCAAAATAGATGCGATGACCCACGAGACCGTCATGCACTCTGAGTTTCCAGGCACGATCGACATGGATCTCAAGCTTCCAGGGACACCGCTTAGTTGGGCGGTTCATGACAATAGACCACACGTTGTGAAAACCCTGCTAAAACATGGTGCCAACCCAAACGGAGACAAAACGTGGATGAATCCTATAGGTTGTGCAGCTTACTATTATCATGATGATTGTCTGAGCATAATTATCAAACATCTTGAAGGAAAGGTAACTCAAACAACAACCGATGGAAGACCCGAGCTAAGACATACCTTGATGTACGGCTCAGTCGTGCAAGATGCCATTCATTCGGCCGACAAGTTTTCCATAATTCTTCGAAATGGACCAGAGTACCTTACGCGCCTTCATGCCACCCTCGGACTTTTACAGGAAAAGACCAAACCCATCGACTTTCAGAGTTCATTTGGGGGCAACGTACTGTATTATGCAGTAACCGAGGCCCACGATGAGGTGGTCGAGTCTATGCTAAAGCACAATTGGTGTGTTGAAACGTTGAATGATGATTGCGGGCTTGCTGGTCGAACGCCGGTGCTCGAAGTTGTACGCTGGAACAGAAGGCCTATGTATCAAATGCTTCGCGACAGTGAAGCGGACATGTAAACCCTCGCCGCGAACCACCTTCAGCCCGCTGTGTTCAACTGGTTTGCTCTTCATCTTTTTGCCCATGAAGGTCACATCAAGGATGTGTCATTGGTGGATAACCTTGTCGCCAATGGAGTTACAGTGGACGGTTCCGTAGATGCACCAGCTCTATTCCTAGTACCCTCAGAATCTACCAATGAGACTCTGGACTCCAAAGTGACCTCCCTCACCATCAACAACGAAACAAAAACCGATCTTCCCATGCGAGACCCCCTTTGCAGTTGCTCTTCGACCCAATGGATTCCCCCTCGCATCAGCTCTCCTCTCCCATGGCGCGAATCCAAACGCACTCACCATGTCATCCGATTCGTTCGTATCCTCGTATCCTCTAACAGTGCTCGGCCACGTCATCATCTCAAATGCACGCAACTGGTCAGCGCGCCTCCAATATCTACTGAATCTCGATGAGATAAAATTGGATTTCATCGTCGAGCCAAAACGCAGAATTTCAGCTTTGCAGAGAGCAGCGATGGCAGACCAAGATATCCACAAAGTTGATGGAGGTGTTGTGAGAAGAGAAGAGTTCGACTTCGACACGAGTGCAGATGTACTTTACGAATTCTTGCTGAAATGGAAAGGAAATGAAGAGTTCGACTTCGACACGAGTGCAGATGTACTTTACGAATTCTTGCTGAAATGGAAAGGAAAGGAAGAGCTGGACTTGAAGTGTGGGATCGGCGGTAATACAGCATTGCATCTAGCAATCGCATGAACGAATCTTGGAGCGGTAGAGAGCTTGCTGAGGGTGGGTGCTAGCACTAAAATTGCAAACGAGGACGGTGAATCGGCGCCGCAGCCTTGTGGAAAGGCTTGCTAGCACGTCTACTGAGTATCAAGTGATACTCAAGTCGTATGAAATAAGGGAAAAGACCTTACATTACTTCATCTTAACGTTGTAGGCTTAGAGTCAAGGGGGATGTTGATCATTATTCTATTCATATCGATGCCGGTAGTCCGTCTAATCTATTCCGTACAGAGTACTTTGCAGCCAAAACATAAGGGCCGAATGGCGGCCGGGTATACTTACGTACGTCTCTCCGTCTTCTTCTTTCTTTCCAAAAGTCCAAGCGTGGTGAAATCATGCACGACCCCTCCACTTCATATGAAAGCAGGCGCCCCACCCCTTCCGCCCCTGCCCCCGTCTCCCCTCCCCCTATCCATAATACTCCCCCCCCCTTTCCCGCCTCGTCCGCTCCTCTCCCAATCCATCCTCATCTCCTCACTACTCCTCCCACTCCCACTATCCTCCTTCTCCTCCATGAGCGGCTCGCTGCTCTTCCCGCTGTCCTTGCTCCTGCTCTTCTCCCCCTTGACGCCCCATCCTTCTTCCTCGTCGTCTTCCATGTAGCCCGGTAAGGGCAGCATATTGGTCGAGTCGCCTTTGACGAGACCGAGTCGCTCTTCCTCCGTGGCGGTTTTGAGGCCGGGGAAGTTGTGTTCTTTGTTGCTGCCCCTGGAACCTATGCCTAGACGAGGCGAATAAGGTCTCGGATTGGAGTGTGAGGAATCGACAGGAGGGAATGTGGAGCGGGTAGGTGATGTGGGAGTGGGTGTTTTATGTTTGAAGGGGTTTTGGAAGGAGAATTGGCGTTTGGCGGCGTGAGGTGGGGGAGTCGGACCCGGAGTGTGGCGGCTTTCGATGTTCTGCGCCCATGCTATGGGTTTGCCCGTTGATTCGGGGCGGTCGGGACGTTGTAAATCTGGAGGGAGGCCGTAGACGTGGTCCATTTCCATTGAGCCGTCTGTCGGCTGAGCGCCGTGATAGGCCGTGTCGTCTTCTCCTGCTTTGGTGGGGACGACAACCTCAGTCAGAGGACGCTGAGGCACAGCTTCCTGATCAGGGTGTCCCGTATGAACCGACATGGGGCGGCTGGGGAGGCTTTCTTTGCGATCCGGGCGTCGGAAGCTGCGCAGGAAGCCCCGGCGGAAGCCGTTGCCTCCGTGGACGTCTGTTGATGCTGGCCGAGACTCGTCTTGCTCATCTTCATCCGGGAAATGCGTCATCCCTAGAGGTGGGTGTTTAGTCTTTTTCCTGCTCAAACTACCTGGTCCGTTGAGTACGGTCCTGCGTCTTCTTAAACCATCCCATTCGACCTCCTCATTCTCGCCAATAGGCTCCATTTGGTCTTGCATTCGTTCTTCTTGTATTCTCCTCGCTTCTGCGACTTCGGTCTTTTGCCTCGATTGTGACATGCGGCGGATGATAGCTGCTGTACCTCTGATAGCATCTGCTTTGGGCTCGTATTCCGGCTCTTCCTGTTCAGCAACAGTTCGTACCTGATCCAGGTCTCCCTTGAACACCGCTACATCAGGAACATCCTTGGCGGATTTCGATAATTGTAGGAGGACCACGCCAGAGCAGATGACCAAGAAACCCATGACTACCGTGATGATCGAGGTCGGTGTTCCTTTGAAGCCTTGGAACAGAATGGCCGAAGTGACGATAGTGGAACTCGTAAAATAGACATAATAGGTAGGCGTGACAAGAGCTGTATTGAACAAATTCAACGCTTTCTGTTGTTCATTCTGCGTCAGCATTTGGCTGACATGATAACAACTAAGGCATCACTCACGTTGAGAAAAATAATCTCCGTAACCAAAGTCGTAATGACAAACACAAAAAGCACGTATAGAAACCACTGATTGAACTGGGGTTTTCCACCTGCAGCCGTAACAACAGCAGCACCCAGCCCTTGGGTAGCCACAACGCTCAAACCTCCAATCAGACTACAAATCGACAAATATACCAACATACTCTTCTTGCCGTATCGAGGGCCCACCCAAAAGGCAATGAATGCACATCCAACGATGATCACTCCGGCATAAGACAAGAAACCAGGCGCGAGCACAAATTTCTTCATGTCTTGTATGTCATTGGCCGCGCTCTGCGCGGGCGCATTCATGACAATGACGACGGATCCAATAATGCACATGAAGCAGCCGATTTTGCCAACAAAACTCAGCCGTTCCTTGAGGAAAATGGCGGAGAGGATGGTGGTAATGACAACCGACAGAGCTCCTAGCGGCGTGACCAGTATAGCATCGACAAAGGCATAGGCGACAAAATTGCATATCTCCCCAATGATCATCAACGTCATTCCGGTCCACCAGAACGCATTCTTGAGGTATCCATATCCTTCGCCCGCCTCTTCATTGTATTTTACATTTGCCCTGAGCAGTCCAGTCTTTTTCAACACAAAGGAGGTACCGATGAAGAGGCCGGATGCTATAGCCAAGGATATCCCAATTGCTTTGTAGACTGGAGGGCGCCCGTTCGAAGTATCTGGCGGGCATGGGCACGTATTGTTGCTGGCGCGCGCAAACAGGTGTTCTGTAAGTGTCAGGTCCATAATGGGGGGTTATTCGTCGCCGCTCCAACCGATGAAGGAAATAACGCTGAGGCCGTCGGACTGGCTTATCGCCGTTGGAGATTTGCGGCCCTCATGCAAGCGCTTGTGAGAATAAGACGAAAAAGGCTGTGAGGGTCCGTAGGGAACCAGTGTGGAACAGATACGCCGCTCACGTCGTTCTGGTGGCACTGTTCAAGCGGACTTTGATGATTGTACCGTATAGAAGAAGAAAAGTCGTTGCGAATGTTGAAACGCGCCTTGTCTTGTCGATCCCGTCCTCTTCGCAACAGAGGTAAGGAGGGAAAAGGATGGCGGGTTCTGCGTCCCGGAAGCGGACTGACTCAAGAATTTGTAGTTGAAAGAATGATGCGGGATGGAATTTGTCGATGGAAGGTAGAAGTGCGAAGTTGGCGGGAATTGGTGAGAATGGAGATGGAACAAGGATGAGGGTCGACGAATGACGATTGTGTGTTGGTGGCTCCCCCAGACTCTCTGAGACAGAAATAAAAGGCGCTTAGTCTGATGGCAAGGCTTCAATATCCACTGTTTCTTTCACAGCTGTATGGAATATTCGACTGTCCAAGTGACTCTTCGACCTCCTCTGACAAACTCTCCTACAGAGTGTTATCGAATAATTACGCGTGAAGCTGTATCAGAGAAAGAGACTGTTCCTTTACTCCTTCCATGATCTTGAATTTTACCTCTTCCGCGCTAATCTACAACAAGCTCTAGCGCATTGCCAGCAGCTCGGCCGAGCAACGCCTCGAACCCCGATATTGTGGCTGGAGGAGGCAAAAAAGGTTGCGTGTGCTCCTAGAAATAGATTCTTCTATTACGATACGTAACTTACGAGATGCTGATTATCCACAAGGATTGATGGCCACATTTGCCTTAGATAGCAGAGGAGTGCGAGTAGTGCCTTATACACAACTCGAACTACATCCAAGGTCACGAAAGACCAAATGCGCCGTTGGACGCCCCCTTTCATACATAGCCGTCACCACTCCGTCAATCATGAAAGTCGTCAACCCAGGGCAATTACAGACCTAGCGTCTATCAACCTGTTCATTGATTCCTAGACCAACGTAGCATAGACGTCCAACTCCATATCCCAATTCATCCCCAACATTATCGTGGTACAAATTCCGGTTTCCTCGCCATGTTGACCGTCGGAGGGGGCCCATCCGTATCAGGATAGGGCAGCTGCGGAGGCGGTCCGTTGGGTTGCAGCGGTAGTCCGTTGGGCTTACTCGCCGGATTTGAGTGATGTCTTCGCGGGTCCTGCATTGGTATCGGCGTCTTGGGAGGCAGGGGAGGGGCCTCGTGGCTCCTTGGTGCCGAGGTTGGCCGCTGATATTCATTGTTTGCACTGTACACCGTCTCCCCAGATAGACTTTGCTCATCGGCTGGCTGAGGATACTCGTCCGAGGATGTGATGGTGTACTTCTCGTCAGGAACGGATCCTTGGGGGAATGTCACAGGCCGCTGTGCTGCGGGATAATGCGATCCTGGCCTGCTCAGCCGTAGTGGTATCGGAGGCGGTACATCCTCGCTTGGGAGTTCGATCGCGTGGGGTTCAGGAGGGGGTTGGTAGTGCAGTGTTTGCTGTCTCTCGTAACTCTCGTTCGCTCGCTGAACTCTGGCCGTTTGTTGTCTCCTCATTGCTTCCACTTTGGCCATCTCCTTCGCTCCATTGTTGAGCATGACCTTGACTGATGGTGTGTTGAGATATGACTGCGTGCTGTTGCTAATGTCTGCCAGTCTACTCCACTCATTCATCCCGAATTCTCCAACGCCGACCTCGACATTCAGCCTCAAATAATTCTCAGGACGGACGCCTCGCTTGGGCAGATGTATTGATTGCATCTCCTTGTGGGTCTTCTCACATCCCTCGATCTTTGCAATCAATTTCCGTTTCGCTTCTGCAAAGGATCCGAGACCACCGGCAAACCCTTCCCACCATTCTGATTGACTATTTTGTGTCCCGCCAGGTCGTTTGCCAGTGCCTATGCTCAGGAAGAGACCCACTGGCTGACCAGGCCATTCATTAAGAACAGCCTCGTCAAGGACCTGAGGCGCCGGGTTGTACGTTGGCGCTTTATCGGAATTGACCAGGCCATAACCCTCGTCCAAAAATGTTGATGTTCCTATCCGAATTTCTTTGAAAGCCAGCTTCGTAGCGCAGGTGGCGCGACCTGCTTGCCAAATGGCGCATTCGGGTTCGATGGCTGGTTGGGTGCGAGATGGGTATGATCGTAAGAATACACTTGTGCCGCTCCTTTCGCTATGGCCTTTCAAGACAGCTGTCACAGCACTGCAGATGGATTAGTACAAGTGTGTACCAGATGATCCAAATTCGACTCACGTCTTCGTCCGCTTTTCTTTCCGTGGATCTTCTAGAGGAGCGCTTGGGTCTCCAAGCGCTGCATAGCTATCCGAGGAGAAGTGGCTATATCGGTTTCTCGTGCTCGAGCTTGTCGATGTCCTGGGCATCCCATTTCTATCGCTCATCATACTCGGTGGCCGTGAAAAGCTCGTTGGTGTCATCGGCATATCTCTTTCCTCCATCACCTCATCGCTCTCGTGTTCAAAGGATCTGACACAGGATCTTATAGCGTCTTCCAGCATCGAGGCCTTGAACAAAGTAGATCTATAGGGTATCCCAATGATGGTCTTGTCTGTTTCGAAGACCTTTCTCGTCATCTGCACGTACACCCTCATGCAATCTCTTGTGTTCATTCTCAGCCTCCCTAGCATGATGGCGATCAACCCTCCTGTTCCAGTGCCTGCAATAAGATCGAAGTAGTCGCATGGCTTGGGTACTTTATCCGCATCCGGTGGTTCACCATCATGGCATTCGGTGTAGGTTTTGTGCATGAAATCATGCAGGAGGATGAGCATAGAGTAGCCTCGTACCCCGCCGCCATCTGTATGGTACCTCGTCAGTCCACCGAGGAGTTAAGTGTGCAAATAGCCCATACCCACCTAATGATAGTATCCGGAGTGGGGTGCCTTTGGTGGTGTCTCGACGACGCAAACTACCAGGCGAGTCCATCGTCTCCCCGAGCAGCATTCACTCGTACCAGAACGACCTTGGTGTCTCCCTCCGGTTGTATCCAGCGCGGGTCGGCGAGGGCTGCGCAAGTGCTGCTAGGCGACGACGTTCGTAACGGCGGCGAGCTACCTTGGGACTTCAGATCAGAACAGATGTGACCGTAAAAGAGCGAGCGCAGGACTCCACAGAGCGATAATGAGAGGAGCCAGGAAAGAGCAAAGAATCAAGTCGCAGGTTATCGATGGGGAAGCCTGGCGGGTTGTGGCGGGACTTTCAGAATCGCTTGCAAGATGAAGGCGAACCTGGCAGATGGGAGTGTTTTGGACACTTTGGAGTAGTATGAGCAGGTTGATGACTACAGATGATTAGATGACACTAGAGAAATCTGCAAGAGCATTTCCTTTTCGACGTATGAGAGTGGTGGAGAGTTGGGAGGTGGTCAGACCAATGAAAGGCATTGCTATCAATTGTGGCTGTGCATTGCGCGCGCCTCTTCTCCAGTTCTCATGGTGTTCCGGCGCGAAACAGCGTACATATCTACGATATAGATTTCATGGAGATGTCTGTTTCTGGTATCTTTGCGATCTGCAGAGCAAGGTGGCAGCAGCCGCCCTGCCAACTTTTACGGAGCTCGAGGGGTCATTTTAATCGACAAGAGGCTAAGTTATCTGGAGAAGGTGAGGAAATTCGAATGATATATCTACGTCAATCGCTGATGATTCTATCTCTCCTAATACGAGCAGTGTCCTGCCGCGAAGAGACATTGAACATCCAAGCCCACCAGAATGGGATACGTATTGAGCCCGAGGCCCCATTTTTCAGACACCATTCGTTTTCAAACCCCTGTCTGGATCCCTGGCCTTTGAAATCCACTGTGGTTTTCCCAGGGGGGCCGTGAAGAATTTTGAGAAGCTTTTGGCATACATCTCCGGCACCAGACATAGGAGACCCAGCTCCGTAAAGCTCACATCTGCCAGTTCCGCAATCTCCCGTCCTGGAAGTTCTCTGGTCTGACACTTCGCTGTGCTTTGCCGGCTTAAAGCATTCTGACGTGCGCGTTTGGGTTGCGCATCGAATCTCCATTGAAATCCAGCCTCAGCATTTTGCATGCTTCGTATATGGAGTTGCTTTCGTAGGAATAGGATACTGGTACCGGCCGCGAGGATGGCAAGACCGTTTAGGCCTACAGTATACCGAGCCCAAGATCTGGAAGTGAGTATTCCTTTGCCCGGTACCAGAAAATGAAGCTGAGAGAAGTTTGTTGATGGGGTTGTTGGATCAAAATGTTGTTGAACCACCGTGGTATTGAATTCGACAAGTTTAGTGTTAGACTGCCATACATATCTGCTTCTATCTTGAAGAGGGTCGGTCCACCTGCAGCAGGCCTTTGTCGACAGGCTACATTCATAGCTTTGAGATCTGTATTGATGAACGCGTTCATGTTTCATACGTCGCAGCAGTAGCGTTCTGGGAGGAATCGTACAACTCACGAGTGCTCTATTTGAGGGGAAAATCTCAAGGCAGGCAGTACACGTGTCCACGTTCTTCAAGAAAGCACCATTTGCATCGTCACAATGCTGGTATTGCCCAGCTCGCGAAGGTCCCATTCCATTCCCAATCAGTAATGTATTCACAATTGCTAACTGCATTTGATTTTGTGGACCAGAGCATGCCTTGTTGCACTCCATATCTGCCGGTGTTGGGCTTGCACTTGGGAACCCAAAGACACACCAAGGGACTGTCCATTTGATGTTGACTGCCGACGGATGTCAGTGGGCAATTGTGTATCGCAGCGCAGGTTCTCTGACATAGAAACCAACAGACTTCTTTTTCATAGGTCGAATCATCGGCGGCACTGCTACTCTCACAGGCTATGCACTGTTCGAAATTGCGTCCCACACTCGACGAATTACCCCCTTGTAGCTCCCAGTAGTTGCAGACGATGTCGGTCTGAATTTGTTGTAGATGACCATCAATGAATTGGATTGTTAGTCACTTTATCCATACAATATGGGCCGTATGGTGAATTTGGAGTAACTGCAGTAGATAGAGCTAGATGACAACACACCCAAAGGTGAAGGATAGTAAGAGCTGCTGGTTTCGAGAACAGCTCGTTGGGCATTCTCCTAGGCATAAAAAGATGGTACAACAATGACGCAAAGATCTTGCTGAGGGAAGAAGCTGTACATCGAAGATTGCCGGAGGAAAAGAAGGAAGGCCATGTCACCTTTGTTTGAGACCTAGTACACTACTTCATGAAGTTGTGTCTTTTCGGACCTGGTGCATCACCCATGCGGAGGGAGTCAGAGCGTTGGACCACAAGCTCTGATGTCAAAGCTGCCCCTCTGACTGGTAATGAATCGTAGAATGATCAGCTTTAATCTGAGAGAGATCGCCCATTCATTCAATTTCTTAATAACAGCTTTCGGGCAACGTTCCACACATCGGCTCGCTCAAAACCAGCATGCCTACCACGATCATCAGGAGGTCTGGGATACTGGTGCTGGGAATGTGGGGTAACTTTCGATGCTCAATGTCTTAAATTTCCGCTTAAATAAACGCACAGACTTCAGGGGCTCGTGCGGTAAGGGAGAGCAGACCAGAGTAGCAAATCGAGCGGCTTTTCCTGGTTTTCGGGCTCACACACACAAGCAATTACTGCAAAGCGGGTCGAATCCTATCTTGCGTGGGAGAGTACCGAGCTGTGCCGTTGCTGCGATACTGATGTTGTCAGCTTGAGGCTAAGCAATTTCGAGCTAAAGATTGGATAGAGCAAGTCGGAGAATATGGATGAGGCTGAAAATGTAGGCAATCGGAGGAGGGGAGGAAGTGCTGGCCAACCGTGACGCAGCAGGCCTGCTCACCGCTATCCGGGCCCGATTGCTGACTGCATGCTGAAGGTATGGAAGAGATAGCGAAGTTTCATCCAGAAGAGATAGAATATGCAAGGCTACGGACATGACACCGAAAAATCAATGGGGTTAGAGCCACGTGTGTGGAATCGGAAGATGAGCAATATGTCCCATGAATATATATGATCCCAAGGTCAGCTGACAGCTCTGAAGATGGCGCCCATTGGTTCTCTCTCAGTTATTCATCTCGTCGGTCTCTTGGCGATGCATGCGTGCTTAGTCTGGGCGCCGGGAGGGTGTGCGCAGCCAGGCGAGTATTGGGTCGAACGATGCCCAAGGGAGGAGTGAGTGAGGAGGGGTGGAGGTTCGACTCGGCTTGACTCGAGCCATGGTGTATTGCTTGCCAAAGACGCTTACGTACCAAAGACGCTTACGTGCTTTGTATTGAACACTGCCTTTATGAGAATAAGCCACTCATATACAGACGAGGGCATTACTCAATGCAGATGCAAGGGAAATTCGGCGGAGAGTACGCCTTGCTTCGCTGGAGTGGCGCATACTAATGCCGAGGTGGTGGGGCAGGAGAGGATCCGGCTGGCGAGGCTGGGTACGTACAAGGGGTACTGTAGCAGTGTTCATGCAAGAAATATTTAGGGGTAAATTAGGGGCCTGTCTAGGGGCCGGTCTAGGGGCCTTCTACCGTTTCTAGGGGTCCTGGTGCCCTATACCAGCATAGTCGAACAATCACCCACCCCCGCGATTGGGCACCTGCACATTTTATGAATCGCCACCAAACTCCATCTGGCCTCTTCAGCCTTCAGTCCTGCCCAACATCATCAGAATCATACTTCTTCTCTTTTTTACTATTATCATTACTCATCCTTCAGCTCAGCGACATCAGGCTGACCTAACACCAACCAACACGAGAACCGCGAACTCTCTTTTCTTCTTGCCACCATGAGCCAGATGCCCTCCGGTCCAAACATCTCCGCTACTTCATTCTTTACTATTACCTCAAGATTCCACTACCATGAACATGAACGAGACCAGGTATGCCCCATTTCATCAGTCTCCCTCCTCCTGTGTCAGTACAAATAGGCTAACCATGGCAATGGGCAAACAGGCTAGACGCCATCAATGGCACTGCAGGCGCTGGCTTTCGCCTCTCCCTTGTTCTCAATGCGGTCAAGGCCAAGATGGAAATCGCTGATGGGGAAATTCAAAAGATATCAAAGGGCATCTCGGACTTCTCCCTCATGCTCAAACAAGTGGGGAGGACCATGCAGGAAGGAGGAATAACGGCTACTCCCCTCGCCATAGAAACCGTGTTCGACATCAAGGGCCACAGCGAACGAGTCTTTGATGAGATTAAAAGCATGACAGAGCTGGCACAGATAAGGGATGAAGATGGACGCCTTACGGAAATTGGTATTGGCCGCAAGGTGGTATGGTGCTTCAAGAAGGAAAAGGTTCCCTATCTTCTTGGACAACTCGACTACCTCAAATTGAATCTGTCTATCATGTTGCAGGTCCTGCAGCTAGGGAAGCTGCTTGCTCCTACACAGTAAGTCACCAAGCACGTGGCTATATACAGCCCATAATGACCTCTATAGTCCGCAACCATCAAATAAGATCGTGATGCAGGAACGTGCCGAGATTCAAAATATGATAGTCCTCCAACACTTTTCCTTCGAGGAACTCAGAGGGCTTTACAACACAGCCAATAACGAATCAGCTGCGCAAGACTCGACTAGCCCAACAATCGAAGAGCCGCCCCCCCGCTACGATGCTCCCGTCGAGGGAGATGTTCGCTTGTCTATCTCAGCACCCGAACGACCTCGAAAAGAGCCACTGGATGAGGAGGATGGTCGGTCTAAAGCTATGGTACACTACCGCGAGCAACCTCTGCAACAGCTTGATCAGTCATTACAGTCGGCCTTGACAAAGGAGAACAGTGCTCTGAGCGCCGACGTACCCGATATTGCCAACTACCTGGTGCAGCAGTGGGTCCAGCCAGGACCACCACAACATCCTAGCCAACGCGCCTTGACCTATCCACGACAAGCACCAAGAAAGAGCAAGTATCAATCCCACTATTCCAGTGATAGCGAGGAGGACACAACGGAGTCTGAATATGAAGATGCCGAATGCACCTCGAAAGGATATTTCCTTGAGGGTCCGCAGCGGAATGGGGCGGGTCCAAGAAACGTTCGCTTTCATCCAAAGGTAGAAGACGACATAGATGAGGAGGAAATCCGGCCCAAGAGATCATCAAGACGCCACATTCTCCAATCATACGACGAAGAATCCTCCGACTCGAGCACCTCCGGATTCCCCGTAGCACACCGGCATCACGCACATCGAGACAGCACCAGCAGTACATCGCCCCCAGATTCACGCAAGTATCAAGGGCGCCGAGACAGTGCCAGCAGCGGTTTGCGTTACGAGCTGCCCGCTCACGCACCCTCCGACCGCAGTCGTCGGCAATACGGCTCCGCCGGCCCAAGCCGCGAACCATCGGACCCCTCAAATGCTGGTCGCCCTGGACAGCCTCGAAATCCACAGTACGCATCCACCATGCCGCCGCGACCAATGCCGATGCCAAATCAAAACCCTCACATGCAAACCCAATCAAGCACTGGCGGCCTGCGACCTTCCCAATTCAACGGGATACCGCAATACAACGGGCCCCCCCCACCACTTCCCCGAATGCCTTCTGGATCGCAATACCTGCCACAAGGATATATGACGCAATCACCCGGGGGGAACTTCCAATCTCCCGGCACAAGCCCCATGCTACCACAAGGCGCCTACTTCCCCCGGCAACCGGGCGTCTCTGGTCCTCCGCCCATTCTACCACCTACGAGAAACCCGCCTAGGTCGAGAAATCGACGCTCTGATGGAAGACCAGCGGAAAAGGACAAGGCGAAAGAGAAGAGGGAAAGCGCGAGTCATAATCTCAAAAAGGGGATTGGGATCGGAGCTGCTGCTGCGGGATTGCTGGAGTTGTTGAGCGGGTTGGATGGGATCTGAGTGGACCGATGAAATTGAACGAATGCAACGATACCCGCGATGAAAGGAAGGTGGGCGTTGGAACAGAAGGAAATTGATGTTCTCATGAGCGACGTGCGTTTGCGGAGTTTGAAGACGATATGAACGACCTACGATATTCTGGGCGGAAATTTTGTATGACTAACTTGCCGCGATTCGCATGAGATGAGTGAAACGAATTTCTGCATTACGAATACCAATTAATTCATTCTCTCCCAAAGTCTGTCCGCAAAGCCCACATCCTTTTCCCGATGTCTCCACGAAACTTGCCCTCAATTCTAACTCTGTACGACTCAAGTCAACACCCCAAAGCCGAAAGCACAACGACCCAGCACCCATTCCCCCATCCCTCCCCAACCTCTTCCCCTCATCAGAACAACCCCCCCCCGCCCTCCTTAAACCCGACAGCACTTACCACAATAACCCCCTCCCCCTCCCCAATCATCCAGCAACCGCGCGGGGGGAGAAATGAGAGGGATTGGATGCAAGGAAAATGGGTGATAGAGATGGTGAGAGGGTTTGTCAGGCTCTGTGATCTTAAGCAGATCCTGGTAGTATTTATTAAGAAAGCGTGTGGGCATGATGGAAATGGGAATGGAAATGGGCGGATGCTGTCTCGTGAAGAATTGAGAGCTTATGTTTCAATAGGTAGCGGAGAGGAGGAGAGATTGATGCTTCCTTTCTGATGCGGTGCTTTGTAGATGGTATCCTATTCCCATTTGCTTAGTTCATAGGGAGACATGATAGTGTTGTCTTGTCTTAAGGAGGCACAGTGCGTTACTGAGAAAAGATATGACAACAAGACCAGCAGTCCTAGACTCATGAACATGAGAGGGCGAGTAAGCCAGTCATGGATCTTAGCATACATGCGATACTCGAGATCCGACTTTGCTGGACAAGGCTCCGACCTGACGTATGGCACCAAGATCTGAGCAAATGAGGACCATGTGCAAGCATTCAATCATGAATCAAACATCACGAATGCCTCGGGGTCGGTGTTTGCGAGGACTGTTCACCCTCTGATCATGTTTCAGACGAGTGCAAGGGTATCTTACATTCTATTTTAGTCGACTGTACTTGTAGATCCGAACAGGAAGCTTGTTCGAGATTCGAGCACAAGCTCAAAATATATTCAGACCAAGCGCCAAGGCTCGGCCCCAGCCTAAGGATTCTATCTCCGGTGTATCTCCGCGCAGAGGAAGACAGAATCTGATGACTGCTGACAACTTCGAGAAAAACCATCAACTACCTTAGAGATGTTACAGCTCACGAGAGGGTGAAAAGGGAGAAGAGCGAAACACTCTTGACAACCCTAGTCAATGTCTTGTTCCAGGACGCTTAATTGCGAATATCTACCGTGGATATGGACAAGCGTGGACGTCTGAAGCGGGTTTGTGAGGAGCGGAGTCGGCGTAGGAAATTCTGTCCTCTACTCGTATTGACCCCCCAACGGCCATGACCCCCCAACGGCCAGGCACTAAGCCCATTTAGGGAAGCTAATACCAGTATACCTCGCGCACAACGCCTGCACATTATATTAAACATCTGAAGAGGGCAAATTATAGAGCTCGTCGAGTACTCTCGTTTGATTATTTATTGACGTAAATCGGCCAATAAACAGTAGAGGAATATAGGGGTAGAGTTTTGTATCTCCTAAAATATAAGGCTAAATATAGTAATAAGGGGCGTATACGAACGTTAAGTTACCAAAACGTTTACAATCTTCGTTTATACAAGGCAGTTTGTATACTTTATATAAGCCTTATATAATAAGTATTGATAAAGATATAATAATAATATTTAGGAAATATTGTATTGTTTAATAAGTAGAATTAGTAGAATTTGCTACTAGCTAACTAGAATAGGCCTAGTGCCTGGCCGTTGGGGGGTCATGGCCGTTGGGGGGTCAATACGAGTACTGCCAACCATGATTTCTCTGACGATCATCCCTGGCTCTCTACACGATATCTTACGGATGATGCATAATGCCATAACCCTACCAGTATTGTCAAGACCTGACCGTGAAACCCGTTGCAGCACTGCTTCAAATCCAGGCATACAAGACAAGACACGTCTGAACACCAACATGATGACCGCAGTCAGGATTGCAGGGGCAGTCGAAGCTTGAAGCTGATCTGAAGCACAGCTTCTCCTACTGCAGGATGATGAGGCTCCCGTTAGAGAATTGGGTGGCACAGCTGTGCCACTTCCCCTCACTTCGTTATTCTTACCGCTAGACTAGCAAAAAGTCAAGGTCACTAACTAGTAGTTAGTAACCGTAGAAAGCGCACAAGGGAGACGAACAGAATAGAAAGTTGTGTTTCGGATCCGGAGTTTGGTGCGTTTGCAGCGATCTTGGTAAATGGTCTCATACCTAGTTACCTAGTGAGGACCCTCATGCTGTGGGGGCTGACACGCAAATGCTTGGTAGGTTTATAGGTTGTCCGTACGGAGTAGTAGATATGCACCTGGATGCTAGAACATGCATTCCCTCATTCAGTCCCCCGTGCTGCTCGCTGTCGATCAGGCTATTAGTCTTTGATATTCAGCCTCGGAGGCTTCCTTCCCCTGTCTCCCTTCAACGTTGTTCAACTCTAGCCACGTTTACCACCGTTGTTGCCAATCTACTTGAAGCTACCTCCGTACTCTGCCTCGCAACTACGCCCACACCAGGTACAACGACTTGTTTGCTCATCCTAGCATTGAAGCCACTATGCACTTGCAAGCACGGAATCTCGGGCACTGCATTAGTGCGCCTGGCATCCACAACATCACGCCTTCATTTAAAATATCCTCATACGTACACATTGCGATTTAATCCCCTTCTCCTCCATTTAAAAAAGTACAGAAATTGGTAAGCTTGCGAGTACGACTTCCAGAAACATTTTCATCTACTACAGAAAAATCTCGCAAGATCATTCTCGTTTGAGCCAGTCGCATACCTTGTTGCTATTTGTCCCATCTATCAATCTCGTTATTATGGTCTATCAGGGCAAGCCAAGTGCTGGGTGTGCCAATTGCAGAAAGAGGAAGATCAAGGTTCGTGGAGATTCAATGCATATTATTACTCGCAGCTGGCAGCAAACTGACGCAATATCTTAGTGCGACGAGGGTCTGCCAGCATGTTCACAATGCCTCAATACCAAGAGGACATGTCCTGGTTACGTTGCACGCTTCGATCTAGTCCTACGGGATCAGACCAAATCCGTCCGTCGAAAGGCCCAACGGAAGAAACAGACATATTTTGAACAGTCCATGCCCCCCCAACCCACATCACCCAATCAATCCATATCATCCGAAGAATCCGCTCCGAGTACCTACGCTTTGGCTGGTCCAGGCGAAGGTCCCCCGTACGCCTTGATCAAAAGATCCAACTCTGCTCCCTCGGCCAACGACGCGGTCCCTCGCATGTTCAACGACTTTCCCGAACAAGAAGCCATCTGCGCATTCTTTCTCGACTTTGTACTGCTACCTCGACATCCCGATAGCGTCCGCGGCCACCTCGAGCACCTGTTACCTCTTTACAAAAAAGCATCTCCCGACTCCCCTCTATCGCTGGCGACATCATCGGTTGCGTTGGCCATATCGGGTGGCACCCAGACACGACAGAATGACCAACAACTTGCTCGAACGGTCTTCGGTCGAGCCTTACGGAAGACGAGCACCGCGATTCGAGATCCCGTTGACTCCCTCAAAGATGAGACACTAATGGCCGTCCTCCTCCTCGGCCTGTTCGAACGCATCAACGCAAAATCTGAAGCCTATAAAACCCACACCAACATGACCAGCACCCACAACGCCGGCGCCGCCGCCCTAGTCAAACATCGCGGCAGAGAAAATTGCAAATCCCCCCTCGCCGTCGGTCTCCTCTTCGCCGTCCGCACCCAGCTAGTCGAACACGCCATCGAAGAAGGCATAGCCTTCAAACGCTGCCCGGACCGGCTCTCCGCAATATTCAAATCGCTCCCCCAGAACGCCGCCGCCCGGCTCACCTCGGCCACAATCAACATCGCCGACCTCCGCTCCTGCGCCAAATCCGCCTTACTCCTCCCACGCTCCCCAGCCTCAGAAAAGGAGGTCAACGACCTGCTCGAATACGCCATCAGTATCGACCTCCTGGTCGCCGCATGGCCGGAATCCGTCCCCGAAGAATGGCACTGGCGAAGCGGCGACACCTTCCCCGTCCCCCCCCACACCCCCCCCAGCGCCTTCACCTACAACGACAAAAAAGACATCTACCTCGACCTCTGGGTCATGAGCATCTGGAACCAATACCGCGCGGCGCGGATCAAGATCCAGAGCATAATCCTCTCCTGCATCGGCTGGCTCTCCACGCCCTACGAGGAGCAATGGTACTGGCGGTCGGTATACGCGAAGATGATAATCCAGGAAATGGCCGACGACATCTGCGCGTCTGTCCCGTTCGCACTGGGCACCAAGACCTTCGGCGGCCCGGGGGATCGGGAGGGGGTGGAATTCCCGTTTGTGGAGGGCAGGAGGGCGAGCGACGAGCACCGCCGCGCGGCGGCTGCGCTGGGGGGCTGGCATTTGCTGGATCCGTTGAAGAGCGCGATTCGGGCGACGGGGTTGCGGGGGGGGCAGCGGGAGTGGATGGGGGCGCAGATGGAGAGGATTGGAAGGATTTATGCGTTGCAGAATCAGCGGGGGGAGGGCATGGCGATGCAGCGGCATAGTTTTGAATATCCGGTTTGAGAAAGGTCGGGGGCTGATGCCCGGGGGGGAGGGTGATGGTGATGGTGATGGTGATGCCTTACGAGATCTTTATACCACTGGCGGCATAACGTTTGTCCTAATTATTGCATTCAGCGTGCATGGCAAGCACAAGCGCGCCGGTCGTGCTGCTCGCGTCTCTGCACTGGAGTGAGTGTGGTCTTGTGGGGGTGCACGTCACGGCTGATGAGGCAGAATGTATGGCTACTATTATAAAGAGATTCTCGAATGGCTGCAGAATAGAAGTGCCCATGAGAGATCCAATTATTTGTCAACTGATCCGCACTGCGTTGCTCTTGCGTCCATCTGGGGGTGGGTGGGGAGGAAGTGGAGAGGGATTACTGAGCTCTTTCTGTGCGTTTGGGGTACGAGTGGAGATGGGGGAAAGGATGTAAGATGCGCCTGGTAGGCATAGGAAGGGATAGTATGGTATGGTGGAGGGTGATGGGTGATGGTGTGCAAAAAGGGTTGGAAAGGTAAAGCGGTGCTGTGTTGCGATGACGGATTGCACAGTCTGTAGACATGTTGTTTGCGTGTACGAAAAGGCTTGGAAGGGCAAGTCGGTACTATATTCAAATGCGATTGCCAATTGCAAAGTCTGTGGACATATGTATTCATCCTATCTGGTCTCCTGGTTCCTCTTCGCTTAGGGATCATCGTAAATATTTGTACGAAATGTACGACGAAAATAAATGGAAACCTGAGAAACTTTGTCGAAGAGACACAAAGACTATGACGCTTGGCCGGCAAGAAAGCTTGTGCAGGGAGGGAATGTACTCGTCAATAGAGGACTCGTCTTGCGTGCGGCAGTATATATATTTTATACTCAGTGTCGGATCAACAAAACCGACAATTTCGCTCTTTTCATACTGATGGTTGTGCTTAGAATAGGCGAATTGCCAGGTCTTCAGAGGGTATAAGAAAATTCCGGGTTCTCTCTGCAATATGTATTAGCTAGCTCATGCTCAACGGCGAACAGAGACCGCCCACCTATCAGTCAGATCCAACCACTCCTGATTCTCCAACTTATTATAATCCGGTCTCGCCCTGAATGCGGCCTTCTTCTTGTTCTGCCAGCGGCAATACCACCATATGAATACCATATCGACCACACATGCAGCCCAGCATACAATGATCGTAATCTCAGCGGGTACATATCTCGGAGCATCTTTAGGTCTGAAGGTTTGCGGACCGATGATGTTGCCTGCGCAGTACGCAATCAGGTATAAAGCTGCCACAGTGGTCTTCTTCGTGTACCCGGCAACGTTAGTGGCGATGAGTGAGAGCAAGGCGACGAAGCCTGTTGGGCTTGATTGCGTCAAGTAGTATCCCGCCAGTCGGCCGCCATCGTTGGAAAGTGGTAGTGCGACAATGAGAATCATGCCTATCATGGAAAGCATGACGCCCGAGGTACCGATCAAAATTCTCTGTCCGTAACGGTCCCCTAAGTAGCCGCACAAGATGAGGGAGATGACTTCGACGGCGCCACCGGGTGTGCCGTAGAGGAGAGATTGTTCCTGCGTATAGCCAAAGGAGACGATGAGCTGGGAGAAGAAGTTGCTGATTCCGCCGTTGGGGACGTCGGCTGTGGCGGCGTAGAAAACGAATGCCCATGTCAAAGGGTCTGTGAGGGCTTCTTTCAGCTGGTACATTTTGAAGTGCTTGTTTCCGATGCCTTGCTGGTTGACGCGGACACGTTCGACGGCAAGGCGACGGTCTTCTTTGCTCAGCCAGCGTGCGTTGAGTTGGTTGTCGGGCATGAAGAGAAGAAAGAGAACACCGATTACAGCTGTGAGGAGACCCGTGACAAGGAAGACGATTTTCCACGGTGAGATGGCTGAGCCGTGCAGGCGTGCTCCTTTCGCAATTCCATATGCCACCAGTCCGCCGAAGATCTGAGCCCAGCCATTGAAGCTAAACCAGATGCCTATGCGGGTTCCCTGCTCTTTCTTTGTATACCACTGGGAGGAGAAGAGCGCGAATCCGGGGGTCACTGCGGCTTCGAAAACGCCGAGGAAGAAGCGAACAGCAATGGCACCAGAGTAGTTGGTTACTGCCGCCATGCAACAGAGGACGAGACCCCACATGATGATGCAGAAGGAGGAGTACTTTGCAAGGGGAAGCATTTGAAGGAGCCGGTTTGTGGGGTACTCCCACGCTATGTAGCCTGAGAGGAGTCAATATTGTAACACTGGTGCATGTAGATATGTGCAGACCAAAGTAGAACATGCTGCCCAGCCATTGATAGTTGTCCCCAGTCAAGTTGAGGTCTTTCCTGATGCCCATGACACTGGCGTAGGACAGTGTGGTTTCTGCTCCAATTCAATATGGGCTCCGAGATGAAGGGGGTAACTCGTACTGTCGAGATAATTCAGACCATAGACGACACACATCAGCTGCGTTTCTCATTAGCACATTCCCATCATTCCCATCATTCCCTTCCGTATCGAGAATTCACACCGGCATGATATTCAAATCAATCTTCCGCAGTAACCTCCTATTCGTCGCCTCGTCCACATACAGCACCTCTCCCTCATACCCCTCAAAAGCTTTCATAGCCTCATCGGCATCATTGGCGTGCTTGAGAATCGTGGCTGGGGGGGCACCATCTCCAGACGGACTGACTTCCTTCTCCATGTCCGGGTTGTGGGAGACCTTTTCGTCTGCCATTCTGCCTGGATTGAAGATATTGAAAGGAGAATGGAGAAGGTAGAGATGAGTTGAGATCGCAGAGTGTGGAAATTGGCATCATCTTTCCAGGCCAGCCTCCTCCCCGTCGAGGTGCCGGTGACGTCGTCGAGCACATCGTCTCTTGACCGTACCATGTGGGAGATCTCAGATAACGATTCTTGAGCGCGGGAGTCTCGGCAGAGCATGCGACTCTCTGTCTTTCTAATCATGATAGCTGATGGACAGTAAATCCTACTCAAGGTAGTAGGTACCAAGGTTAGGCTAGGGTACCTTATCGCGGAAGGCTGCTCGGCAACTGAAGTAGTGAGAGAGGTATCGAGTACCTCGCGGATACCCATTGCCTTGGGGAGCGGGTATGAAAGAGGAAGGTCGGTAACGGTCCACGTCTCGAGCCTAATGGAAATACCTCGGGTAAACACAGAATCTCGGTCACTCCCATTCCCACTTCGCAGCACGAGTCTCACGAGCTCTCGCCGAAGCCATTGCCACAACCCTCCAACCAACCATGTCCGCCTTCCCCCCCTCCTCCATCCTCCCCCTCCTCACCGACCTAACCACCCTCCTCCACTCCCGCGCCCAAACCCTCTGCGTCGCCGAGACCGCCGCGGGCGGACTAATCTCCTCTTGCATCCTCTCCACCCCCGGCGCGAGCAAGATTTACAAAGGCGGCTTGGTACTCTACACGTTGGAATCGCGGATCGCATTCGCAGGGTGGACAGAGGAGGATGTGAAGGCGTACCGAGGGCCGAGCGAGGAGGTTGTAAAGGGGCTGGCGGAGAATGCGAGAGGGAGGTTAGGGGGTAATTATTGTGTTTGTGAGAGTGGGACTGCGGGGCCTACGGGCGGGGGGACGAGGAATAGGACGCCGGGGTATGTGGCGCTGGCTGTGGCGACGGGGGAAGG
>JAABUQ010003443.1_pt1 | contig 28972 bp, 26 predicted proteins | sample 5560001 | NCBI WGS metagenome assembly JAABUQ01 (sample SAMN10711888, study PRJNA513371) | rock metagenome | isolation source: Antarctica rocks | place: Antarctica: Victoria Land, Finger Mt nord | collected 2015-12-18 | reverse complement strand
ACAGGCCCGAGGAGATGTTGACGACCCGGCCGCCGTCCCGGAGCCGGGGGATGGCGTGCTGGGTGGTGAAGAACGGCCCCTTGACGTTGGTGGCGAACACCCGGTCGAAGTCGGCTTCCGTGGCGGTGGCCGTCGGACCGACCACGCCGATCCCGGCGTTGTTGACCAGGATGTCGAACCGGGCCTCACCCCGGCGGGCGGTCAACTCGGCGTCCAGGCCCTCGAAGAACCGCCCCAGTTGCTCGACCGACCCCACGTCGGCCTGCAAGGCGAACGCCTCGCCCCCCGCCGACTCGACCTCGCCGACGACGGCCGCCGCCGCCTCGGCGTTGCTGTTGTAGTTGACGCAGACCAGCGCCCCATCCCGCGCCAGCCGCAGGGCGATGGCCCGGCCGATGCCCCGCGACGCCCCCGTCACGACGGCGATCTTCCCTTCGAGGATCATGCTCGTTCCCCCAGGTTCGAAGGATTCTCACCCCCGCCCCGACGATCGAAGTGAAGCACTTTTCCCGAGGACAACAAGGCCGCGGGAAGCTTCACGCCCCGCCGACGCAGGGCCTCGCGAGCCGGGCCATGATGCCGTCGAACGCGACCACCTCGTCGGGGGCGAGCCGCCGCAACCGTTCGCCGAGGACACAGGCTAAGGCCTCCTGGCCCCGCCCGAGCGCCTTCTTGCCGGCGGCGGTCTGGATCAGGCGGAACTTCCTCAGGTCGCCCGCCTCGGCCCGCCGTTCCAGGAACCCCTTCGCCTCCAGTTGCTTGACCAGATACGTCACCGTCGGCGGCGGCAGGTACATCCGGCGGGCCAGCTCGGCCGGGAACGGGTGGCCCTCGATCGTCTCCAGGAGGAACAACGCCTTGGGCGACAACTCCAGGGCCACGAGCGTCGGCTCGGCCTCGTCCAATACCGACTGGATCAACCGCCAGAGGTTGGCCAGGGTCTCGTAGGCATCCCGCCCGCACTCCTCGCCGCTCGACGACATGGTAGGCCCGCCAAGTTCGGAAGTCAAATAATTCAACTTTGGAATTATACGATGCCCCGCCTCGGTCGGGGTATCGTCGCTTTCACGATCATCACGCGAGGGGGCGCGCCGGCCCATCGCGCCGATTATACCGCGCGGAGAGCAAATTCGGTTCACTTATTGATATTGATAAAACGTGAACCACTCGGGGAGGCCGACCGGCCTTGTCCGTTGGGTGGCCGAGGCCGTGGTCTTCCTGATGTCCAACGAATCGGTCAGCGACACGTCGGTGCGCGGCGACGGGGGCGGGAGTCTGGCGTGATGGCGGGCGGCATCCTTCCGCCGGCCGATCCGACCTGATCCCCACTCCCGCGAGCCGGAAGCCAGCGACGGGCCAGGAGTGAGGTCGTTCCCCCACGGACCTTTCAGGTCCGAGGGAGCAGCCGGGGGCTCAAGGCCCCGGCCGGGCCGTCGACGGTATCGGGTCGGTGCCCTGGGGATGAGACTCCGACGTCGGCCGGCGCCGGGGGACGCCGGCTTTCCAGAGGCTGATGAGCGTGGCGATCAGGAACGAGGCCAGCCCCAGGGAGATCCGATCCAGGCCGGAGACTTGCTGGCGGAGGAGGAGGTATCCCTTGGAGCCGAAGATCAGCAAGAGGCCCGCCAGGATCGCCCCGGCGATCCCGAAGAAGGCCCAACCCCCCACGAGCACCCCGTACCCCGCCGCGATCATCGCGATGAGCAGCGGGTAGCCCCGGAGCAAGGCCGGGGGAATCCCGGCGCGGAGATGGGGCTCGCCCGCCAGGACCGCCAGCGAGGTCAGCATCAAGAAGAGCGCGGCGAACTGCCGGAGGTTCTCGCCCAGCTCGTCCTTGAAGATCGCCCCCAGCGTCAACTGGGCGAGGATCGTCAGGTGGATCGTCGCCGCGATCTTCTGGTCCATCGTCCAGGAGTCGCCCGGCAGGCTCACGAGCGAGGCTACCAGGCAGGCCGCGGCGATGACCGCCCGCCACGACTCCTTGCCGCGGACGGCGAGCCACCCCTGGAGCAGGGCGACCGGCAAGAGCGGCCAGGGACTCGGCGCGACCAGGCCCGATGGGTCGAGCGTCGACGGCCCGACGACCGACAGCGCGACCAGCGAGGCCATTGCCAACCCCCGGGCCGGCGTCGCCGAGCGGGAGGCCGCGTACCCGTAAAATCCGACCGCCAGGAGCAAGGTCGCCGCCGGGGGCGCCACGCCCAGCCCCTCCCGGAAAAGCCCGAGGAACCGCTCGTAGACCGGGTCCGTCCTATGCCCGACCATCGCCAGGGCCACCAATCCCAACGGGGCCATCAGCGCGAACCGGGTCACGCCTTTCTTGCCCGAGGCCAAGCCCGCTTCCAGGAGCAACCGGGCGATCGCGAACCCGAACGGCACCAGGAAATACGGCCCGAAGATGCTCCGATACCCCTCGACGTTGTGCAAGGAGATGCACAAGTAATAGGACCGACCGCAGACGCCCAGGCCGAGGAAGAAGAACAGCGACCAGGGGTAGAGCGGCCACCGCCAGGGGCTGCCGTTCCCCTTGACGTAGCTCCCGCCTCGGCGGATCGCCGGGAGCAGCGTGAGGAACGCGAGCCCGGCGGCCGTCGAGAACCCAAACAGGGCCCAGTGCGAGGTCGCGCTATCCGGCCTGGCCAGGAGCGGCCGGAGGGCCACCGGGTACAGGAAGAACAGGGCGAGGATCAGATAATAGGGCCCTCGATAGAGCGCGGGCATCCCCAGCCTCATCCCGCGCAAGAGCCCCTCGCTCACGAGCAAGGCGAACGCCAGGCCGCCGACGGCCAGGGCCAGGCCGACCCCCGGGCGGAGGATCAACACGTCATCGATCGTCGACGAGATGGCCAGGAACATCATGACGACCAGGAGCAAGACGCTCCTCACGTCGTCCCAAATCTTGCCGAACCGCACGAGCAGGCAGGCCGTGGTGGCCAGGAGCAGGGTGAACCCCGCCAGGCTGGAGATGAGCGCCCAGGTGTCGAACGCCTTGGCCGAGGGGTCGAACGACATCCGCAGGCCGATGAACACCAGGTCGGCGCTGATGACGTAGAACGGGTTGTGGGTGTAAAGGGCCCGGACCAGGCGGGAGGCCGGGGCTGGCCGCCTCGGAGGATCGGACGGGCGGCGCAGGCCAACGGATTGGTCCGTCATGGGGAACCTCGACACGCGGGAGACTTGGTGTCGGCGAAGAGCGGCGATTTGACTCCTCTATTATGCGAAGCTCCGACGAACGTCGCAAGTCGGCCCGCCGAATTCCTTCGGTTGGCGATGGGGTCGTCTCGACGAAGAGATCCGGGAGGGGCGTAGGGAAGTGTTGGCGGGCTGAACGCCTCGCGCCAGGTCTTCTTATCGCCCAATTCGTCCGCTTTCATGGTCCAGGAATCGGACCGTATCTCCACGAAAAACACTTAATGTTAAAACAAAATTGATCACTTCTAGGAGTTACGCAGTACTGAACCCCTGTCCGTGCAATGCAGTCAAATCCGAAAGGACTTGGGAACGTTGGGTTGGTCGGGGGATTTATTGAGTCACCAATTGACCCCGGATCACGCCAAAGTTCATGGACAGCCGTCCACTACTGCGTAACTCCTAACTTCTATCTATTGTTTTTTTGCGTCGAATGGAGACGAAGGGGATCGAACCCTCAACCTCGTGGTTGCAAACCACGCGCTCTCCCAATTGAGCTACGTCCCCGGCACGGTCTCCATCCTAGCGGGGGGGTCCCGGATTTCCAAGATGTGATCGGCCCGGTTCAGGCGGCCTGGACGTCGGCGAGGAGGGTCCGGGTGGCTTCGTGGTGGGGGTCTTCGAAGATCTGGTCGGGGGGGCCGGATTCGAGGACCTGGCCGTCGCCGAAGACGTGGACGGTGTGGGCGACCTGGCGGGCGAACTTCATGGCGTGGGTGACGACGAGCATGGTCAGGCCGTCGCGGGCCAGGTCGGCCATGACGGCGAGGACCTCGCCGGTCATCCTCGGGTCGAGGGCGCTGGTGGGCTCGTCGAAGAGGATCGCCCGGGGCTCCATCGCCAGGGCCCGGGCGATCGCCACCCGCTGTTGCTGGCCCCCGGACAGCTCGCCGGGACGGGCGTCGACCTTGTCGAGCAGGCCGACGCGGTCCAGGAGCCGCCGGGCGCGGAACTCGGCCTCGGCCCGGGCGAGGCCGAGGACGTAGGTCGGCCCCTCGGTCACGTTCTGGAGGACCGTCCGGTGCGGGAACAGGTGGAACCCCTGGAATACCATGCCCACCCGCCGGCAGATCCGCCGCGACACCGCCGCGCGGTCGCGGCCGGGGGTGTCGGCGGCGAGGGTCAGGCCGTCGACGGTCACGGTCCCCCCCTGGAACGGCTCCAGGCCGTTGAGGCAGCGGAGGAACGTGCTCTTGCCGCCGCCGGACGGGCCGATGATCGCCGCCACCTCGCCCCGGCGGACCCGGAGCGTCAGCCCTCGGAGGACTTCGAGGCTCCCATGCCGCTTGACCAGGCCGTCGACCTCGATCATCTCCGCCCCCTTCGCGCCGGATCGGCGTCCAGCTTCCGCTCCACCCGTCGGGAGAACCACGACAGCGGCAGGCTCATGGCCATGTACAACGCGGCCGTCGCCAGGCCGAACTCGACGACCCCCCCCTGGCTGTTGAACAGGATCGAATACCGCTTGGTCAGCTCGGTCAGGGTGATCACCGAGCAGACCGACGTATCCTTGAACAGGGCGATGAAGTCGCTGGTGACCGGAGGGATCACGACCCGGAGGGCCTGCGGGACGATCACCCGTCGGAGGGCCAGCCGCCGGGTCATCCCCAGGGCCAGCGCCGCCTCCATCTGCCCCCGGGGGATCGCCTGGAGCCCGGCCCGGTAGATCTCGGCCTCGTAGGCCGAATAGTTGATCGCCAGGCCGCCGACCCCGGCCGCCCACGGGGTCAGGGCGACGCCCAGCTCGGGCAGGAGATAGAACAAAACGTAAAGCTGGAGGATCAGCGGCGTCCCCCGGATCACCTCGACGTAGGCGCCCAGGAGCTTCGCCACCGGCGACGGCCCGTAGACCCGCCCGAGGGCGACCACCAGCCCCAAGGCCATCGCCAAGGGCATCGAGGCGCACGCCAGCGCGGCCGTGGTCAGGGCCGAGAGGAGCAAATCGGGGCCGAACCGGCGGAGGAGGCCGAGGTCGAAGGCCGGGCGGCGCGGGGCCCCGGGATCGGCGAGCGGTCGCGGCTGGACTCCCAGGACGTCCTGGGCGTCGTTCCAGATGTCGTACTTCTCGTAGAGCGCCCGGAGTTCGCCCGAGTCGATCAGGCCGGCCAGGGCCCCGTCGATCGCGTCGCGGAGGGCGACGTCGGCCTTCCGGGTGTAGATCACGTAATAACCGCACCCGTCGGGCGGGCCGGCCAGGGCCAGGTCGTCGCGGAACTCGGGGCGCTTGCCGTAGAACCGGGCGGCGGGGAGGTCCTGGAGCGTGGCGTCGATCTGGCCGTTCCGGACGGCGGTCATGGCATTGGTCGCGCCGTCGAAGACCTTGATCCGGAGGTTGGCCCCCTGGAACCGCTCGGCGAAGGCGTGGCCGGCCGACAGCCCCATGACGCCGAGGGTCCACGGGCCGCCGCCGGGTCGGGCCAGCTCGAAGTCGGCCCAGGAGCGGACCGGGCCGTCGCGGCGGGCCATCAACTGGAGCTGGTAGACGTAGTAGGGGCGGGTGGCCAGGTAGTCGCGGGCCCGGGCGGCGGTCAGCTCGTAGCCGTTGATGACCAGGTCGATCGCGCCGTCGGCCCGGCCCATGATCGGGAGCAGGTATTCCCATTGCGCCTGGTGGAAGACCGGCTCGACGCCGAGCTTGCGGCCGAGCTTCTCCATCAACTCGGCCTCGAAGCCGACCCGACGGCCGGTGGCCTCGTCGCGGTAGAAGTACGGGCCGCCCCCTTCCTCGTCGGCCCCGTAATTCAGGGAGCGGGGAGGGACCTCGGCGGCCGAGGGCCGGGCCGGGGCGAGCAGGCAGGCGGCGAGCGCCAGGGCCAAGGAAAGGCGGGGACCAGGCGGAATGGAGCCGGCGAGGGGCGGGAAACCTGCGGGGGCCGGGACGTCGGACGGATCACCCATCAAGACATGTCCTGACTCGCCCGAGGGTCGGGCGACTACGCGGGATTGGAGGCGACCCGGACGGGCCCGGGACGACGCCGGGGCCGCCCGGGTCGGGTTCGTGATCGCCCGGCGCCGGCGGGCTCATTCCCCGTGCTGCGACCGGAGCCGGCGGACCCGGCGGACCCGGCGGCGGACGTCACGGGGGACGCGGGCCTGGCGGAGCCGGGTGGAGTTGCCGATGAGGAACTGGTGACCTCGCCAGTAGATCCGGCGGTTGATCAGCGCGTCGAACCAGATCGGCAGCAGGAACAGGTCCTTGACCGGGCTCAAGGCCAGGTGCCGGAGCTTGGGGAACGAACCCCGGAGCCGACGGGCCTGGACCGCGTCGCGGGCGATCCCCAGGCCGACCAAGACCAGGAGGCCGCCCCAGGCCAGGCCCGACTCGCCGGCCAGGGCCCAGACCAGGCCCACCGTCGCCAGGTTGAACGTCGGCTCCATCAGGAATGTCGCGAGGGCCAGCCGCCGACGGATCTTGAACCAGCGCGAATGGCGGTTGAGGAACCAGCGGAAGCTCCGGTGCCGGTTGACGTTCTCGACGACGTGGTGGCTCAGGCGGATCGAATAGCCCGCCTTGCGAACCCGGATGCCGATGGCCTGGTCCTCGGCCAGGAGGTTGCGGACCGAGGCGAAGCCGCCGATCGCCTCCAGGACGCGGACCGGCATCAACATCGACTTGCCGACCACGCACGTGATCCCCAGGACCGACGCCGTGGCCACGCCGCCGGCCACGGTCCCGTTGAGTTGCAGGTTCTCCAGCGCCGCGCCCGAATGCTCCTCGTCCACCCCGGCGAACAGGTTGGTGACCAGGCCGACGTGCGGGTCGGCCAGGTAGCAGGCCGTCTCGCGGAGGTAGGACGGGCGGACCCGGACGTTGGAGTCGCTGATCAGGATCGTCTCGTGGCGCCGGTGCCGCATCAAGGCGGCCAGGCTCTCGACCTTGGGGTTGAGCCCGAAGACCGGGCAGCCCACGACCAGCCGGGCGTCGCGCCCGGGATACTCGTCCAGGAGCCGCCGGACCAGGGGTACGGCCGGGTCGTCGGCGTCGGCCACGCAGAACAAGAGCTGGAACGTCGGGTAGTCGAGCCCGAAGAAACTCCGGAGGTTCTCCTCCAGGCCCTCATCCAACCCCTTGAGCGGCTTGAAGATGGTGACCGGCGGCGTGTGATCGACCAGGCCGCGCCGCTTCCGGGTGACCCAGAACAGGCTGGCCATCGCGAACAACGTGACCATGACCGCGACGATGGCGATCAGGCCGAGCAAGATGTTGCCGTAAATATTGACCATGAGGAGGGACGATCCCCGGCGGGACCCGCCGCCGTCGGTGGAAAGGGATGCGACCAACTCGGCGAGGCGATAGGCAAAAGAGGTGACGGCCATCGTTGGCGAGGTGGCCCTCGGGGTCAACCCGAGGGTTGCCGACCCGTCGCTGGTCGGGGCGTTGCTGGACTTCATCCTAGCGAGAACGGGCGAACTTCGCAAAAGGAATCGTCGCCGCGTGGCGGCGGGACGGTCCACAAGGCACGTCGGAAAAACGAAGCCAACCGCGACACGAGGCTCGCGTCGCCGGCGGGGCGGTCGACCGGACGAAGCCGGGACCGCGCGAGCCCGCTCCGCCGGGCGAGTCGCCCCCCTCAATAATATCGCGTAAAGCGTGGCCCCGTTAACCGGTTTTTTTCGGGGAGTCCCCGGAATTTCCCGATGACGGCCCCGGGCCCGCGGGGGGCTTCGGCGGCTCGGACGGGGTGTCGGGAGTCGACGCGGGGTCGGCCCCCTCGCCGCCGTGCTGAATCTCGCGTTCGCCGAAGATCTTCTCGAAGTTGGGGAACCCGTACTTGCGGACGATCGGACCTGACATGGGATGACTCTCCCGGCCAAGGGCCACGCTCTCGGGGCGAGGGATGGTGGAGCGGTAGCGTCGATGGTAGCCGCGTCGACCTCGGAAATCGAGCCCGCGCCGCCGATCCCCCCCGGCCTGTCCCCGACGCCGTGAGTCGGATCAACTCGACCCGAGGTTTCCCAGTGCCGACCCCGAACGATCATTCCCAGTAAAAGTGGATTCCCGGCCGTCGGCGAAGGGACTCGGTGGTGTCCTCGATGTCGGGATGTTCGGGCAGGCCCGGCCCGCTCAGCGTGGTCCGGATCGCTTCGAGGCGACGCGCCAGGTCGGCGACGTCGCCGATCGCCACGAGCGCCAGGTCCCCCGGCCCGACTTTCGCCCCGGCGCCGAGGAGCACCACCAGGGTGTCGACATGGCCTTCGGATGCCGCCGCCAAGGGTGTCGTCTTCTCGCGATTCTTGACGTTCACTTCCGCCCCGGCCGCGATCAGGACGCGGACGACCTCCGCATGCCCGCCCGCGCCGCCGCGAGCAGCGGCGTCTTCCCCTCGACGTCCCGGGCGTCGACGTCGGCCCCCGCCGCGATCAAGGCCGAGGCCGCCGCGCCTCGCCCCAGTCTGGCCGCGTCGATCAGGGAGGAGTTCGCGGGATGGCCCGGGTCGGTCCCCTCCTCGCCCCCGGCGCCGGCCGCGATCAGGGCGGCGACGATCGCGTCGTGCCCCTGTTCGAGCGCCAGGCCCAGGACCGGGTGGTCGGCGTCGCCGAAGGAGCCCTCCCCCTTGACTTCGCTCGCGTCGAAGAAGTCGTCCGTCGCCTCGCACCGCAACAGGTAATGGTGTTTGGATAAGTTTGGAGTTTTCGCGTCGGCGGGGACGCCCGAATCGAGTAGCGCGCGGACGGATTCGAGGTCGCTCCGGCGGACGGCCGGGACGAGTTCGATGGAGCGGAGCGTCGGGAGGTCGCCGGCCGGTGGCGGGGCCGCGTCTCCCAGGAGTCGCGCCGCCTCGCCGTGTCCGCTCGCCGTGGCCAGCATCAGGGGCGTGTTATCGAGGCCATCCCGCGCCCGGGGTCGGCGCCGGCGGCGAGCAACGCCGCGATCAGCCCGGGATCGCCCAGGCAGGCGGCGAGGTGCAAGGCCGTCGCCCCCTCGGGCAGGGACCGGGACGAGACGATTTCCGGGTTGGCCCCGTCCCCCTTGGCGTCCGGGTCGGCGCCGGGCGCGAGGATCGCTCGGAGCGTCGGAGCGTCCTGGCTCGCGACGGCCATCATCGACGGCGTGAGTCCTCGATGGTCCGGCGCGTCGGGGTCGGTCCCGCCCCGCGCCAGGACCTGGACGACCTCGGAGCGCCCTTTCATGAAGGCCCATTCGATGGGCCGATGGTTCACGGCCCGGGCGTTCGGGTCGGCCCCGGCCGCGAGCAGGACGCGCACGGCCTCGGCATGACCGTGGTACGCCGCCGCGTGCAACGGCGCGAAGGACGAGGGTTTCGTCGCCGCCAACCCCGCGCCGGCGGCGGCGAGCACCCGAAGGGCCTCGGCCTGGCCGGTCACGGCGGCCAGGGTGATTGGCCGCTCGTCGAAATGGTCGACCGGGTCGACCTCGGCCCCGGCCGCGATCAAGACCCGGCAAAACTCCGCCCGCCCGAGCGCCGCGGCGTAGGCCAGGGCGGCGAACCCGTCGCGGTCGCGGAGGCCCGGGGTCGCCCTGGAGGCGAGCAAAAGGGCGACGGCCTCGGCGTGGCCCGCCGCCGAGGCGATCATCAGCGCCGTCGGGCCGGACTCGGTCTTCCTCCGGCCTTTGACCGTCGACTGGGCCCCCACGATTGGCCCGATCACCTCGAAGAGGCCGGACCGGCCGGGGGCGCGTTGGGATCGAGGTCGCGCGGGTCGGCCGCGTCGTCGAGGGGCGCCCCGGCCGCGATCAACGCCCGGAGCACCTCGACCCGCCCCCTCCGGCCGCGACCATCAACGGGGTCCGCCCGTCGCCGTCGCGCTCCGCGACCGGTTCCCCCGCGGCGATCCGGTCGCGGAGCGTGCCCAGGTCGCCGGACCGCGCGGCCTCGTGGAGCTTCATCGTCCCTCCTCCGTCCGGCAACCTCAACCCTTCTTGGCCTGCGCCTCGGCGAAGGCGGAGTCGAAGCCTCGGCCGGAGGAGGTGAAGCCCATCTTGGTCTTGACGAACCGGGCGGCCTCGGCGGCCCCGTATTCGCGGTCCATGCCGGGGTCTTCCCACTCGACGGACAGGGGGCCGTCGTAATTGATGGTGTTGAGGGCCCGGGCGATCTCCTCGAAGTCGACCTGGCCCCGGCCGGGCGAGCGGAAGTCCCAGCCCCGGCGGGGGTCGCCGAAGTTGAGGTGCGAGCCGAGGATGCCGGTCTTGCCGTCGAGCGTCCGCGCGGCGTCCTTGACGTGGACGTGATAGATCCGGTCGGGGAAGGCCCGGATGAACGCGACCGGGTCGACCATCTGCCAGATCAGGTGGCTGGGGTCGAAGTTGAAGCCGAACTCGGGGCGACGGCCCATCGCCTCCAGGGCCATCTCCGCCGAGTACAGGTCGAAGGCGATCTCGGTCGGGTGGACCTCCAGCGCGAACCGGACGCCGACCTCCCGGAAGACGTCGAGGATCGGGTTCCACCGATCGGCCAGGAGCTTGAACCCGTCGGCGATCATGGCGTCGGAGACCGGCGGGAACGAATACAGCAAGTGCCAGATCGACGAGCCGGTGAAGCCGTTGACCACCTTGACGCCGAGCCTGGCGGCGGCCCGGGCGGTGTCCTTCATCTCCTGGATGGCCCAGTCGCGCTTCTTGTCGGAGTGGTCGCGGACCTCGGCCGGGACCCAGTCGTCGGTCCGAGCGTCGAGGATGTCGAGGACGAGCTGGCCGACCAGGTGGTTCGAGATCGCCCAGCACTTCAGGCCGTATTTGGCCAAGAGGTCGTGCCGCCCCTGGCAATATTTGTCGTCGGCGAGGGCCTTCTGGACGTCGAAATGGTCGCCCCAGCAAGGGAGCTCGATGCCGTCATAGCCCCACTGGCTGGCCTTCTGGCAGATCGTTTCGAGGGGCAGGTCGGCCCACTGTCCGGTGAAGAGAGTGACGGGTCGGGCCATGTCGCGCGTGCTCCGGGCGTCGGTGGCGTCGGGATTAGCGAAAGGAAAGACGCAACCATAAGAGGCCACCGGGGGAATGTCAACGAGGCGGCGGCACGGGCGCGATCGGACCTCGCCGCCGGGCGGGCATCGCGGTAAGATCGAACGATTGCCCATCCGATCCGGCCAACCTGGTGGAGTTCGCGGACATGGCCATCGACACGCGGACTGACCACGAACCCCGCGAGATGTTCGATCCGATCGCCGACGACCTCAAGCGGGACGGCGTGGCGTCGCTCCGGTTCTCGCCCCCGACGGTTGAATTGCTCGACCGATTGGCGGGTCGTTTGAACTTGCCGATGGGGGAGGTACTCACGCGCGCCTTATTGCTGCTCTCCCTGGCCGCTGAAGCCCAAGAGCGTGGCGAGCAAGTTTGTTTCGTGGATGGTGACTCGAACATCGTCGGCGAGGTTGGGGACATCGCCCTCTTCGAAGATGGGGAAGATGAAGGCTACCCGGCGGACGCATCGGACCCGAGCGATCAATGACGAACCCGGGACCTGATCCGACCCCTCCCCGGAAGAAAGCCTCGCGAAAAAAGCCCGTTCCCCTCTTCCAATTCGATGAGATGGCCGCCGGGAGGGGAATGCTGATCCAGACGGTGGAGAGCCCCTCGGAGAGGCGTTCTCGCCTGATGATCGAGGAGAAGCAGGCGGCTCACGAACTCTGGCGCGACCGGGCCTTGCTGATCTGCTGTGTGGTTTCCATCCCCATCCTGGCGTTGGCCTGCCTGGTCATCGTGCTGTGGCCCGGCCAGCCGGCCGATGTCCGGACGTGGGCGACATCGACGTTGGCGGGCCTTGTCGCCGGATTTGTCGGCTATTCGTTGAGGGGGCCGGGCAAGGGGTCTTGATTTCCTAAGTCTCCGTTTTGGTCGTGATTGCCAGGGATGATCCCGCCCGCGACCGAGGACGCCATGCCGACTCGCGCCGTCTTGTTCGACTTCGATGGGGTGATCGCCGACACCGAGAACGTCCACGTCGCCGCCTGGCAGCGGACGCTCGGGGTGATGGGCTGGATCGAATCGGACGAGGCGTGTGCCCGGGCCGCCGAGGTCGACGACCGGGCGTTCCTGGCCGAGGTCTTCTCCCGGCGGAAGCTCGAGGGGGGGGACGTGGAAGGCTGGGCCCTCCGCAAGCAGGATCTGGCCGTCCGGCTTTTGGCCGACGCCCCGCGGATCTATCCGGGGCTCGTCGGGCTGGTGGACCGGCTCCGGGGGGTCGCCCGGCTGGGGGTCGTGACGACGACGTGGCGGGCCAACGTCGAGGTCGTGCTCCGGGCCGCCGGCCGGCTCGACGCCTTCGAGTTCGTCATCGCCAAGGAAGACGTCCGGGCCCCCAAGCCCGACCCCGAAGGGTATCGCCTGGCCCTGGCCCGCCTGGCCTTGCCGCCGGGCGAGGTCGTGGCGCTGGAAGACTCGCCCACCGGCCTGATCGCGGCGCGGGCCGCCGGGGTCCGCGCCGTGGCGATCGGGCACCGGCGGGCGAAAGGAGATTGGACGGGCGACTCGGCGTATGCTCCGGGCCTGGCCGACCTGGGCCCCTTGCTCGCGGCGATCGGCTGATCGGACCGTCCCCCCTCCGCTCATCGGCGGCGGGACGCCGATGAACCCGCGCCGAGGTCCTTGGATTCGTATTCCTTGGGCGTCGAGGCCGGGGCGGCTTTCGCCGAGGGCCTGAGCGATTTCTGGGCGGAGCCGCAGCCGTGGGAGGCCGCCAGGCAGGCGATCAGGAGCCAGGTTCGCCGCATCATCTCCTCCTTGTGATGGGGGGATAGTAGCGGCGAAGGCGGCCCCGTCAAGGCCAAGTTCGGGTCACGGCCCCTCGGCGCGGGACCAGGCGACGAAGCGGGCCAGGCCGTCAGCCAGGGGCGTCTTCGGGTCGTAGCCCAGCTCGGCGCGGGCCAGGGTGATGTCGGCATGGGTGATCCGGACGTCGCCGGGCTGCTCGGGGAGGTAGTCGAGGCGGGCGGGCCGGCCCAGAGCCTCGCCGAGGGCGGCGATCATCTCGCCGAGGGAAACCGGCGTGGAATGGCCGAGGTTGTACAGGCGGAGGCCGGCGCAGCGGTCGATGGCCCGGACGATCCCGTCGACGATGTCGCCGACGAACGTGTAGTCGCGCATCGTCCCGCCGTCGCCGAAGACGGGGACCGGCTCGCCGCGCTCGATCAGGGTCGCGAACTTGGCGATGGCCAGGTCGGGGCGGTTCCTCGGCCCGTAGGCGGTGAACAGGCGGAGGCCGGTGGCGGGCAGGCCGTGGAGGTGGTGGAACGTCGAGGCCATCAGCTCGCACGCCTTCTTGGTCGCGGCGTAGGGGCTGACCGGGTGGTCGACCCGGTCCGACTCGCGGAACGGCCCCCCGGCGCGGTCGCCGTAGACGCTGGAGCTGGAGGCATAGACGAACCTCGGCCGCTCGGCGAGCCGGCAGGCGGCGTCGAGCAGGTGGACCGTGCCGACGACATTGACCTCGGCGTAGGTCGACGGCTCGGCGATGCTCGGCCGGACCCCGGCCTTGGCCGCGAGGTGCGCGATCGCCCCGGGCCGGACGTCGAGGACCAGGCGGCGGACGGCGTCGCCGTCGCGGAGGTCGAGCTCGACCAGCCGGAACCGGGGAGATCGGAGCGCCCCGGCCAGGTGCGACCGCTTCCGCGCGGGGGCGTAATACGGGTCGAAGTTGTCGACCGCGACCACCTCATGCCCGTCGGCCAGGAGCCGGTCGACCAGCGTCGACCCGATGAACCCGGCGCCTCCGGTGACGAGCGTTGGCATCGGCGGGCGGTCCTCCGGGAAAGAAAACGCGGTCGCCCCGATGGGCCGGGTCACTCGACGACGAGTTCCCAGTGGAGGGTCGAGGTCGGGCCGTCGATGACGAGGCGGACGCCGTCGTCGGCCTTCTCCAGGGGGACCGGGGCGAGCCGGGCGCCAGTCCCGTCGAGGGCATATGCCCTGACGGTGGCGCCGGGGCGTCGCCAGGCGACGCGGGCCCGGAGCCCTTCGTGGAGCAGGGGGGGGCGGCCGGGCTCGGCCCGCTCGCGACGCCACTCGTCGGCCCAGCGGAACCCGGTCGGCTCGACCCGGGCGACGGCGGTGACCAAGAGCCGCTTGCTCGCGGCGATCGGGTCGGGGCCGAGCGACGAGACGGCCACCACGCCGAACGGGGCGGACGCGGTGATCGCCAGCCCCTCGGAACTCGCGGTCGCGTCGCCGACCCACCCGGCCACGGCGCGGGTGTGCGGGGTGTCGACCGCCAGCCGCCCCTCGCGGGGGTCCCAGCCCCGCAGGCCCGGGGCCGAGGCGCGGGCCCCCTTGGCCGCCCGGGCCGGCTTCGGGGCCGTCGCGGGCGCCTCGGCCGCATGGAGCAGGATCGAGGCGGCATGGGGGAGGAGGGCGATGGTCTGGGGGATGCCGTTGACGACCTCGGACAGCGAGAACAGGTCCTCGCCCCCCCCGGTCCCGGCGGCGGACTCGCCCCAGACCTTGGGATACAGGAAGACTCCCCGACGGACCAGGGCGTCCCAGTCCTCGGCGGCGGCGGCCTGGGCGGCGAGCAGGAGATCGGCCCCCTCGGAGGGGGAAGCCCAGGCGCCGAAGGTCGGCACGGCCCACTGGCCGACGACGTAGGGGCGATCGAGCTTCCGCTTCTTCGACGCCATCGCCGCCAGGCCGCCGTCGCGGGCGAACAGGACCGAGCGGCGATCCGGGCCGGCCCAGCTCGGCGGGTTGTAGTACAGGCGGTCGTCGATCAAGTCGAGCCCCGGCGCCTGCTGGGCGGCGGCGTAATCATAGTCGCGCCTGAAGTGCGACCCGCCGGCGATCGGCGCCTTGACGCCGAGCTTGCGGACCTCGCCGGCCAAGGACTTCCACTGGTCCGACTCCACGGCCTGCCAGCCCCGGCGGGCGTTGGACACGTTGTCCTTGCGGAGGGTGGCGCGGAGGGCGTCGGTCGCGGTCTTGTAGTCCTTCTCCGCCTCGTCGACGAGGTCGAAGAGGGTCAGCTCGCCGGCCAGGGTGATCCAGGCGAGCGCGGGGTCGTCGCGGAGGGCGAGGCCGGTCTCGGGGTTGACGTGGCCGAGCAGGGCCTCGGCGGCCCGCCGGGCCGCCTCGCGGATGGCCGGGTCGAAGGCGGCGGCGGGCCCCCCGCCGGGCGGGAGCATCCGGCCCCCGGCGACCGTGTCGTCGCCGTCGCGGAACCGGCGGGCCGACTGGAGCTCGATCGCCACGTAGACCCCGCGCCTCTTCAGGGCGGCGATCAGGTGATCGAGCCGGGCCAGGGCGTCGGGGTCGAGTTGCTTGGTGTCGTCGCGGGTGTCGTCGAACAGGCTCCGGCCCGGTCCGAGCGGGGTGTCGAGGTCGGTGAAGCGGACCAGGTTGACCCCGGACCGGGCCAGGCGGTCGGCCAGCTCGTCGGCCTTGGCCGGGTCGAGGAACGGGGTCGGGGGGAGCAGGGACACGCCGAAGAATCGCGCCCGGCCGCCGTTGGCGAACGCCAGGCGGCCGTCCCTGACGACGACCGCCCCCCGGCGCCCGGCCGGGTCGTCGAGCAAGGCCGAGGCGTCGAGCGCCGAGCCCGCCGCGATCGAGGGGGACGGCGGGAGCGGCTTCCAGGCGACGGTCCCGGTCTCGACGTGGTCCGGGGTCCAGGTCGAGTCGCCCCCGGCGGCGGCGGCGGTCACGCGGACGTCGTCGACGGCGAAGGTCCCGTAGGCCAGGGGCTTCTCGAACTGGATCAGGGCCCGGCTCGCCCCGGGCGGGACGTCGACGGTCCCTTTCGAGGGCTGCCAGGGGAACGAGCCGGAGAAGTTCAGGGCGGACACCCCGTCCTGCGTCCCCGGGAGCGCCCGGCCGTCGTCGTCGAGGAAGAAGACCAGGCCCATCACCCCGTTGGCCCCCCGGAGGCCCGTCCCCCGGGCGACGGCCGACACTTCCAGGGTGTTGAACCGCGAGACGGGCAGGCCGAGCCCGACATAGGCCCGCGCCCCGGCCCCCTTCAGCTCGACGGCCGAGTGGGAGCGATGGCCGGGGAAGATCCGGTGGGCCCCGTGGTCGACGACCCAGCCGGTCGGGTCGGGGTCGCCCAGCTCGAAGTCGCCGTTGACGGCGAGGTTGGTGGTCGGCTTGCCGCCGACCGGGACCAGGTCGATCGTCAGGTTGTCGACCTCCAGGACCCCGGTGGCGCCGAGGAGGCCGAGCGACAGGATGGCCAGGCGAGTGTCGGGCGGGATCGGCAGCCGCTTGGCCACGCGGGTCCACTCGCGGCCGACCGCCTTCCAGGGGCCGAGGGTCCCCCGGCGGACGGTCTTGAGCTGGAGCGTTTCGCCGAGGAAGTCGACCACCAGGCCGGGGTCGTCCCCCATCCGCTCGCCGCCGACGATCGACTCTTGCCGGACCCAGAGGCCGACGACGACGGCCTCATAGTCCCGGCCGTCGACGCCGAAGGCCCGGCTGGCCCGCGCCGGTCGGCCGGGCCTGGCGTTCTCGAACCGGAAGCACTTCGCCTTCGAGGTCCCGCCGACGCCCCCCTCGACGACCCGGGCGTCGCGGAGGTTGTACCAGCCGTCGGGGATGCCGTCGCCGTCGGCGTCGACCTCGAAATCCTCGACCGGCTTGGGCCCCTCGGGCAAATCCGTCGCTTGCGCGCCGAGCAAACCCGGGGACGCCAGGAGGAAGAACACCAGGGCCGCCACGAACGACCCACGACCCACGACCCACCCCCCACGACCCCCGACCCACGAATCGGTCACGGCTTGCCCCCCCCGACCGCCTCGCGCTGGGCCTTGCCGGTCATGGGGACGAACAAGGTGGGGCGGAGGACCTTGTCGACGAGCTTGCCGTCTTTCTTGATCATCAGGTGGACTCGCTGGTCGAACTTGCCGCCCAGGGGGACCACGATCCGGCCCCCTTCCTTGAGCTGCTCGATCAAAGGCGGCGGGACCTTGGTCGGGGCGCAGGTGACGATGATGGCGTCGAACGGGGCCTCCTCGGGCCAGCCGGCGTAGCCGTCGCCGACCCGGGTGTGGACGTTGGCATAGCCGAGTTCCCCGATCACCCGGGCCGCCCGCTCGCCCAGGGGCCGGTGGATCTCGACCGAATACACGTCCTTGACCAGCCTCGACAAGATCGAGGCCTGGTAGCCCGAGCCGGTGCCGACCTCGTAAACCTTGTCGGTCGGCTTCGGCTCCAGCGCCTCGGTCATGAAGGCCACGTCATACGGCGGGGTGATCGTCTGCCCCTCGCCGATCAGGATCGATTCGTCGTCGTAGGCGCTCCCCTGCCTCTCGGCCGGCAGGAACCGATGGCGAGGGACGGCCCGGAAGGCATCGAGGACCCGCTTGTCCTTGATCCCGCGCTCGACCAGGTGTTGCTGGACCATCTTGTTCCGGGCCGCCGCCCGGTTATCAGCGGCCGGCTCGTCGCCCCCCGACGCCCGGCCGGGCAAGAGGACGGCCACCGCGACCACGATCCTCAGCAACTCTCGGTGTGCCATCGCGATGGACTCGCCCCGGTGTCTGGATTGCGATCGGGCCGCCACTTCCGATCCTTACAATAGCAGAGACGCCCCCGCCCGTCAGGTCCATTCATCGTCGTCGCGGAGACCGCCCGAGGGAAGGCCGAGCCCGGCGACGCCACGGCGGCCCTCGGATTGACATCTCTCGGGGAAAGGGGCCATAATTCGAGACATGCCGACGGTGAATGCGTCCCGGCGAGTTGCCTACTTCGCCCGAATTCTGAAGGCTCACGGTCGATCGGCCCAAGGAGCGGAGATCATGTCGGTCACGACAAATTTTGCTGATCGGGCCGGCGAAGAGATCGGAGTCGAGGAAGAATCTCGAATCCTCTATTCGGCCGACTCCTTGGAGCTGATCGAGACGATCAAGGACAATATCGGGGAGGCTTTGACGAAAGTCGCGACGAAAAAAGCCCTGGGGGCCGGTCGCGGACTGGTCGAACGCGGGGACGTCCTGGCCGCACTCGAAGAGGTGACCGGGTTGAAACCCGATGAGTGAGGGGACCGACGAGCCCGCCGGCCAGGAGGGGACGAAGCCGGGCGATGTCCGGGCAACCCCCGACGAGGCGGTCAGGAGGTTCGCCCGATCGCCCCGGGCTCAACCCGCCGGGTCGCCCGACATGACTCACCGTCCTCGCTCCGAGCCGAAGGCCTTGCCGACCACCAAGAAAGGTCGCGAGGTGGCGAGGGCTCTCCGCAAGCGACTCACCGAGATGCTCGACGCGGCCGCGCAAGTCAATGCGAACCGGCGCCGGGCGACCGCGATCGACACGACCGACTTCGAGGCCGCGTTCGACGACGCGGTCAACCCGTTCCCGCGACCGAGGCGGCTCGACCTCGTGGCCGACCTTTGCGCCGCGGTGGGGGCCGGCTTCGTCGGTTATTCCATCAACATCTACACCGGCGACGGGCGGAGCTATCTGCCCGCCCACATCGCGATGATCGCCGGGTTGGTCCTGTCCTTGGTCGGGGTCGCGATCAAGCAGTTGGACCTGTCGAAATAAGGCGATTCGGGCGAATTTCCCCTTCGCTCGCCGACCATTTCCTCCGACCGCCCACCGCTCCCCTCCGGCCCAGTGGCGCGGAGGGGAGCATGAGGCGATCAGGCCTGGGTCAAGGCTCCGGCCTGGAAGGTGTTGGAGTAGTTGGAGCCCTGGGCCCCCCCCGGGACGCCGATGAGCCTCCGGCCGGTGGTGTCGGTGATCCCCGACCCGACGATGACGAGGGCGTAGTATTGGCCCGAGACCAGGGCCCGGCCCGGGGTGATGGTGGCCCCGTTGGTTCGCGGGTTGTAGGTGACGGCGGTGATCGCCTGCGGCCTGTCCCTCGCCGTGATCGCCCGGGGATTCCGGCCGAGCGAGTAGAGCCGGTAGTTGGCCCGATTCGCGGCGGAGGACGGGTTGAGCGGCGCGCTGTAGTTGACGAGGAGCTGCCGGCCCCCGCCGGTCGAGGACAGGCCGACGACGCTGGGGGCGGACGCGACCGGGACGGACACCTGCGAGAACACCGGCGCGGCGCCCGGGATGCCGACGGCGATGGCCGCCGCGAAGTTCACCACCGGGACGCCCGTCGACGGGACGAGGACCAGGGTGATCGAGGCCGAGGCCCCGGCGGCGAGGGTCCCGAAGTTGTCGCTCACCAGGCCGTTGGCGACGAGGGCGGGCGGCCCCTGGCTCGGCCCGGCCAGGAGTAGGACGGTCCCGGGCGGGATCGCGTCGACCAGGGTCACGCCGGGGGCGGCGTCGGGGCCGGTGTTGGTGACGGTCACGGTGATCAGCAAGGCCTGGCCGATCGCCCCGGTCGTCACCGACGAGACTTGCGAGAGCGTCAAGGCCGCGCGGATCACCGTCGGCGCGGTGACGGTGAGGCTGGTCGAGTTGTTGGCCGGGGTCGGGTCGAACATATTGCCCGACACGTTGGCCGCGTTGGTCAAGGCCCCGCCCGCCGTCGGCCTGACGACGATGGTGAGGGTCGCCGTCGCCCCCGAGGCGATCGTCCCGAGGTTGTCGATAATCAAGCTGCCGTTGATCGCCGCGGCGGGCCCCTGGCTGGGCGTCACGCTCACCAGGGTGGTGTTGGCGGGGAGGAAGTCGCTGACCGAGGCGTTGGTCGCCGCCGACGGCCCGTTGTTGGTCACCGTCACCAGGAACGTCAGGTTCGACCCGATCGCGGGCGTGGCCGAGGAAGCGACCTGGGTGATCGCGAGGTCGGCCGTCGGCGAGACGACCGGCTGGACCGTGATCGACTGCGTGGCCTGATTGTTGGCGCCGTTGGGGTCGAAGGTGGTGCTCGACACCCCCGCGGTGTTCGAGAGCGTCAGGACCTGCGAGGCGACGCCGGCGATGGTCACGGTCGCCGACTGGCCGGGGGCGAGGGTCCCGAGGGCCGCCGTGAGGACGTTGGTGCCGTCGACCGTCGAGGTCCCCACGGTCGTGGTGGCGAAGGCGTTGACCAGGCTGGTCGGCAGGGCGTCGGTCAGGATGACGTTGGCGGCGGCGGACGGGCCGATGTTGGTGACCGTCTCGGTGAGGACGACGACGCCGCCGACCGTCACCAGGCTGGGCGCGGTCACCGCCAGCGCCAGGTCGGCCGAGGCCGTCGAGGCGGCCGCCGGGAAGTTGGCCGAGAAGCCCGAGGTGTTGCCCGCCGGGTCGGTCACGGTGGCCGACACGATCGGCTGGCCGCCCAGCGGCGAGGCGAACGCCTGGCTGAACGCGGCGATCCCGCCGGGGCCCGGCACCAGGGTCGCGGAGCCGAGGAAGTATTGCCCCTGGCCGAAGCCCGAGGGGTCGGGCGCGGTGTTGGCGAAGAAGTCGACCGCGTACCGCTGGCCGGGCGTCCCGCGGAACATCCCGGAGATCGTCGTCGAGCCGGCGACCACCGGCGTCGCCGAGGTGATCGACAGGTAGCCGGGGATCGGCGCGCCGGTCGAGTTCAGGTCGATCCCCAGCCGGCCGTTCCCGGCGATGGAGTTGCTCCGGATCGCCAGGCCGGTCACCCCCTGGCCCGTCGAGTTGGCCAGGGCCACGCCCGCCCCGGCGTTGCCGAAGAGGTAATTGCCCGAGCCGAAGGTCGTCCCCCCGATCGTGTCGTTCAGGGCCAACGGCGCCGTGGCCGGGGTGGCCGGGGCCGGCAGGAGGATGTTGATCCCGTTGCCGCCGTTGCCCCTGGCCCCGCCCGAGGCCCCGATGAAGTTCCCCTGGATCGCGTCGGAGCCGTTGGCGTCGAGCCGGATGCCGTCGCCGGAGTTGCCCGCGACGATGTTGCCCGCCCCCGGGGTGGTCCCGCCGATCGTCGAGCCGGTGAGGCGCAGATTCATCCCGACGACGTTGGGCAACGCCGCCGACCCGTCGACGTTGGTCCCGACGGAGTTGCCCAGGACCAGGTCCGCCGTGCCGGCCAGGTCGAGGCCGGTTCCCGAGGCCCCCGCCAGGCCGTTGCCGGAGATGATGTTCCGGGTCGCGGCCGTCGTCCCGCCGATCGTCGTGTTGCTCGCGCCGAGGAGGACGCCCGTGCCGTTGGGGATCGCGGCGGTCCCGGCGGCGTTGGTCCCGATCTTGTTGCCGCCGATGAACAGGGTCGAGGCGTTGCCGGTGATCCCGAAGCCGTTGCTGGAGATCGTGTTGCCGGCCCCGGCGACGGTCCCGCCGATGACGTCCCGCGTGACGTTGTCCCGGGACGAGCCCCCGGGCGTCCCGAAGTAGATCCCGAAGGCGTTGGAGTTGCTCGCGGTGCCCGTCGGGTCGACGCCGATCAGGTTCCCTTCGAGGATGTTGTCCGTCGCCACGCCGTCGAGCAGGATGCCGATCCCGGTATTGGCCCTCGGCCCGACGTTGCCCGAGATCACGTTGGCCGTCGCGGGCGTGACGCCGCCGATCGTGTTGAACGAGCCCGCCAGCTCGATCCCCCGGAGGTTGCCGACCGAATACACCCCCGAGGCGTCGGTGCCGATGAGGTTGCCGGCCACGACGTTGGCCGTGGCGTTCGCCCCGTTCACGAGGAGGCCATCGACCGCGTTCCCCGAGATCAGGTTCTGGCTCGCCGGCGCGTTCGAGCCGCCGATGGTGTTGTTCGGCGAGTCGACCTCGATCCCGTAGCCGTTCGGGCCCGCCGTGACCCCGTCGACCGCGATGCCCAGGTAATTCCCGACGATCAGGTCCTTGCCCGAGTCGTTGAGCAAGATCCCGCGCCCCCCGGCCCCGTTGGCGCCGACGGCGAAGTTGGTGATCGAGAGGCCGCGGATCGTGCTCCCGCCCCCGCCCGCGCCGATCACGGCGAGGCCGACGGCGCCCCCGCCGACCGCGGCGCCGTCGATCGCGATCCGGGGGGCCGAGGTCGCCGTCGTCCCGGAAGGGAGCGGCTGCGTGGTCCCGTCGATCACGATCGACCGGGTCACCGCCGGCAACGACGACTGGAGGGCGATCGTCTGCGTGGCCGCGCCCAGGGTGGTCGGGATGGCGAACGAGATCGTGTCGACCCCCGCCGAGCCGTCGGCGTCGGCCAGGAGGATCGCGGCGCGGAGCGAGCCGGGGCCGGCGTCGGCGACGGTCGTCACGGAGTAGCCCGTCAGCAGCTCGCGGCACTCCAGGGCCTCGAGGCGAGGACGTCGGGCCTGGACCCGCCGGGAAGGGCGGGCGTTCCTCTTCGGTTCACGAAACATCGGCGCGTCCTTATGGAATGCGGGTGTCCTCCGGGGCGCGATCGGCCGGGTCATCCCTCGGCAACGATCCCGTCACGGCGTCCCCGGCCGCCCAATTCCGTCCGGTCGAGGGGGACATCGCGGGGGCTTCAGTCTAACTCCATGCACGCTCGTTGCAAGGCCCTGCCATAGCTTGGGGACCTTGCGCAGGATCATCGGGTCCCGGCGAGCGATCCAGGGAATTTGACCATCCGAGGGATCGACACGGAAGGGAGTACCCCATCAATCTGGAAAAGATTGATGTTCGAGGTAAGATCGTCATGGGAGGGGAGATGGGCGGGATGGGAGGTGGGATCAATCGTTGGCGGCGGAGACGAGGACTTCGCGGAGTTTCTGGAGGGCGCGGGTCTTCTCGTTGCTCACGGTCTTGGGGGCGATCCCCCATTGCTGGGCGATCTCGGCGGGGGTTTCGCCCTGGAGGGTGGCCTGGATCAGGGCCGCCTCGCGGGGGCTCAGGTTGTTGAGGATCGCTTCCTGGAGGTGGCTCTTCCAGTCCGAATCCGAGGTCCCCGGGCGGTTGAGGGCCGAAGCGTCGACGGCTTCGAGCGGCTGGAAGCTCCGCTCGCGCTGGGCTCGCTTCTTCACGGTGTCGATGGCCCGGAAGAAGTCGGGCCCTTCGGCGGTCTCGCGGCTCAGGACGTCGCGGATGCCGGACTGGCCGACGTCGGCGAGGAGCCGGTCGAAGCGGTCGCGGCCGAGCCCCTGGAGCAAGGATGTGTAGACGGCCTGGGTGCAATCGTCGTGCTGCTGGGGGGCGATCCCCGCCCGATACCAGGCCCGGGCGAGGTAGCGGTCGAGCTGGGCCAGGCCTTCGGAAACGTCGGCGGCGTCGGTCGCCGGGCCGATCGGCCCGAACAGCTCGGCGACCTCCGAGGCCACCAGCGCGGCATCCCAGGCGTGGGCGGTCGCGGCGGGGGCCCCGGCGAGGCCGATCGCGGCGGCCGTCGCCGCCTGATCGAACGCGACGTCCAGCGGGACCGGGGCGACGCCGCTCAGGAGCCGCAACGCCTCCAGGGCCTCGACCGTGGGCCGGTAGGATCGCCGAGCTTTGCCCCGTTCCGTGACGCTCACGATCGTCGGATCTCCTGCGAGGACGAGAGGGCACCCGCCAGGTCGCCCGATGGCGCGGCGAGGTTACTCGAATCGCCCGGGGGTTTCGAGGTCAGCTTCGACCCGGATCGGGGGAAAATCGATTGCGTGCGTGATGGCGCCGAACGAATGTCGACGAGTCCCATTGTGGCGGCCCGAGCCGATTTTGGGAAGGGGGATTTCCCCGAAGAGGTCGTCCCCCGTCTCGAATCAGGCCGGCGTCGTTCGTCTCCCGTTTACCATCGCTCGAATCGGCCCCGGGCAATACTGAATTCCCGGGTCGGGCGGATTTTGGGCTTCGGGGCCCGATTGCGGGCGGATGGGCCCGAGGCCCCTCCGCCCGCCCTCACCCTACGACATCGAACGCCGGTTGCCGAGTCGGCCGGACATTTTTTGGGACCGGACCGGCTCAGACCTGGGAAGGCATCTCGAACCGGGACGAGTACTCGCGGGCGAGCAGGGCATTGGCCTCGGCGTCGCCGGGGATGGACTCGGTGGCGGGGTCGAAGGCGAGTTTCCGGCCGACCCGGTGGGCGATGTTGCCGAGGTGGCAGAGCCGGGTGCTGAGGTGGCCCACCTCGATGTCGGCGTTGGGGGCGTTGCGCGACTTGACGCAGTCGACGAAGTTGGTCAGGTGCGCCCCGAGCCCTTCGGTGGCCTTGCCGCCGGCTTCCTTGCCGTCGGCGACCTTCCAGCCCTTCTCGTCGACGGTCAGGACCCCCTGGTCGCCGTGGAAGGCGATCCCGAAGCCGAGGCCGTCGAGCGGGTGCTTGTCGTAGAGCCGGTGCTCCCAGACGATGCAGGCCTTGGGGAATTCCCAGGTGACGACCTGGGTGTCGGGCACCTCGCGGTCGTCGAAGACGAACCGGCCGCCGCCGGAGGTGACGGCCAAGGGGGCTTCGACGCCGAGGCCCCAGCGGGCGACGTCGACGCCGTGAATCCCGTTGTTGCCCAGCTCGCCGGTCCCCCAGTTCCAGAACCAGTGCCAGTTGTAGTGGAAGCGGTTGCTCATGAACGGCCGGTCGGGGGCGGGGCCCTGCCACATCGCGTAGTCGACCCCGGGCGGGACCTCGGCCGGCTTGCCGGGGCCGATCGCGGGTCGCTTCTGCAAGATCCAGGCGCGGGCCATGCCGACGGTCCCGATCCCGCCGGCCTGGAGATGGGCGACCGCGTCGGCGACGTGGGGCATGCTCCGCCGCTGGATGCCGAGCTGGACGACCCGCTTGTACTTCCGGGCCGCCTCGACCATCCGCCGGCCTTCGACGATGTTGTGGCTGGCCGGCTTCTCGGTGTAGACGTCCTTGCCCGCCTGGCACGCCTTGACGGCCAGCAGCGCATGCCAGTGGTCGGGCGTGGCGACCACGACGGCGTCGATCGAGTTGTCGTCGAGCAGCCTCCGGAAATCCTTCTCGACCCGGGGGGCCTTGCCGGCGACCTTCGCGACCTCGGCCGTCGGCTTGCCCAGGACCGATTCGTCGACGTCGCAGAGGGCGACGACCTCGGTATCCGCCCGTTTGGCGAACTCGCGGGCCAGCTCCGCCCCCCGGCCCTTGACCCCGATGACGCCCAGCCGGACCCGCTCGCTCGCCGTCGCCGAGCCCGCGAAGCCCCCCGACAACGCCACCGCGCCCGCGGCGCCCAGGAATGTCCGACGATCGATGCCCGTCATGGTGGTGGCCCTTGGTCTTCGGAGAAAGGATGCATGATCCTTGCCCCATCGATCGTCGTCGACCGCGGGCCGCGAAGCAAGCCCCATTCGCCTTCACCGGGAGGAAAGGAAACTGACGCTGCCCAAGATCAAGCCTTGGCGGCCTAGAACTAGTCGTCGGTCATCCAGCGATCCCAGCCATCTTGCTTCGACGCACAATAAGTGTGAAGAGAATAATTTTTGCCAAGTCAAATATATTTAGAACGATTGGCTCAAGTGTTGATTGTCATAGAGTAACCCCACGTGAGACTTGAAGTACTCGATTGGTTGATAGGAATGTCAGCGGCGACTCCCGGCAGAAAAAGTCCACTGGCGAGATTGGTGTCATATGCGATGCCAATGGCAGTTCCCGAAGCCAAGGTTGCCGAATAGTGACAGATGATGGAGCATTGTCCACTGTTAGCGTCGTAAGACATCTGGGCGGCCCCATTGGGCCCTGCGTATGTAAATCCCGAGGCCCGATCGTAACCGATCGTAATGAAAGAATCCGAGAAGAAGAAGGCCACTTGGCCGGCTCCGTTGAAGTCGGCTCTAAAATCGAAAGTAACGGCAGCCGAAGACCCGGTCGCCCCACTCGAATCTCCGATGACATAAGTAAGAGGGGCCAGCGTTCTCGCTTCGCTGAATTCGTCCTGCTGAGTAAAAGCAAAGCCTTCTCCAGCAACAGAAAAGTTGTCAGTCCCCATCTGAGCAACATGGATCTGGACTTGAAGGCTTGTTGATCCTGCTGTACCATCTCCGCTCGTGGAATGTGCGATCTGTGCAGCTTCTTGGTAAGTTCCTCCGATATTATCAGTCGAGAGAACCTGCGATTGAAGAATTCCTCCTCCAGGAGACCCGGCCAGCGTTTTGTCATCAATCAACATTGTTCCATCCGGATTGCCGTATTGGTTGTAATTGGATACCTCACTAAAAGCACGTGTAAAAAGTGACTGAGGACCAACTTCTACGAAAACTGGGGCTGTAAGAGATCGGCTCTCCAGTTGCGAAGATCCGGAGACGCCTTCCGGTGAGGGGACGAACTTCGTCCCCTTGTTGAACGACTTGGCACGGGAGCAAGCAACTGTGAGGAAAAAGCAGATGATACGGACCATAGTACTTCCCCGGCGTAAGTTTGTTGAAATCTCTAATCGCAAAACTTATCGAGAGATCAAAGATGGGTCAAGAAAAAAATTTTAAAAAACTAAAAAATCCGGATAGGATAAACGAGCGGCGTCTCGGCCCAATCTTTGGAAAAGCCTGGGAGGAAATCCACCGTCAATTGTGGCGATTCCCCGAGATTTCACTTGGTTCGGCCGGCGGTGGCGATGATAAAGTAGCCGATGAAAGTCCGGGCCGCGAGCGAGGTCGCGAAGCCGCCCGACAGCGCCACCGCGCCCGCCGCCCCCAGGAATGTCCGACGATCGATGCCCGTCGTGGTGGTGGCCCCCGGCGTTCGGCTACGTGGTGGTGGCCCCCGGCGTTCGGCTACAAGGATGCATGACCCTTGCCCCGTCGATCGTCGCCGCGCCCGTGCCTCGAATCAAGGCCGATCTCCGTCCTGTCGGGCGAACCACGGCTTGGCGAGTCGCGACGACGACCGGAGGCCGCATCCCTCGAGAGCTTGCCCGTTCCGATGGGTCGGTCGAAGGGGTTGAGGGGGCGATCCGTCCTTCGCGCTCTGGCTCCCATCGGTGAGAGATCCGTGAAAACGGCGGAACGGGACATTAATTCCTTTCCTTGTCCGATGTCCTTGCTAATATGGGCCTTCGCCGGACCGACCCGGCGGAATTCCGGCCCGCCCGCAGACCCACCCGACTCGATCGCCCGATCGATCAGACCTCGGCGAGTCGCCCCAAGGACTTGTCCCGCCCCCTCTCCCGGAGAACCTTGCCATGAGTCGAGATCGTCGCGGCTTCACGCTGATCGAATTGCTGGTCGTGATCGCCATCATCGCCGTCCTGATCGCCCTGCTCTTGCCCGCCGTCCAGTCCGCCCGCGAGGCCGCCCGCCGCGCCCAGTGCACCAACAACCTCAAGCAGATGGCCCTGGCGGTCCTCAACTTCGAGTCGACCTACTCGAACCTACCCCCGGGCATCGGGCCCTACCCGGACGACCTCACGGCGGGCGGGGGCGGGCGGGCCAACGTCCAGGCCCAGTTGTTACCGTTCATCGAGGGCGGCAACATCTACAGCTCTTTCAACTTTCACCTGAACATGAATAATTTCGGGGTCGGCACTCCCAACGACACGGCGCAGACCCAGATCGTCTCGTCCTTCGTGTGCCCGTCCGACCCGTCCACGGTCCGCTTCGTCCTGCTCAACACGCCGCTCGGCTATTGCAATTATTTCGCCAGCCTGGGCAACACCGCGTGCATGGAGCTTGGCAGCCAATATCCGTTCCAGGAGCCCAACGGTAACCTGGCGGGCGTGTTCAACTACAACTCCCTGAACCGGACGGCGCCCCAGTTCCTCGATCCGCCGACCAACAAGAACCCGAACCCGCAATATCGCCGGGCCGACCCGGTCAGGCTCGCCGACATCCTCGACGGCACCAGCAACACCGGCATGCTCTCGGAAACCAAACGGTCGCGGTCGACGGTGAACGCGGCGTCGGAGATCCCGATCGCGGACCTCATCAACGTCTACACGATCACCGGCGACTTCACCGGCGCCGACACCTCGACCCCGCCGGCCGCTTGCGCCACGTTCGGCAACCAGATCCGAATCCGGTATCGCGGCCAGCAGTATTATCGGAACCTGCCGTCGGACGGGTATTACAGCCATACCGTCCCGCCGAACTACAAGCTCTGGGATTGCATGAACAACCCCAACTTCAACCAGGGGCACATCGCCGCTCGCAGCTACCACCCCGGCGGCGTGAATTTCGTCACCTGCGACGGCTCGGTGAAGTTCATCAAGGACTCGATCAACCTGACGACCTGGCGATCCCTCGGCACCCGGGCGGGCGGCGAGGTCATCAGCGGCGATTCCTATTGAGAGATCGGGCGACCGGCCTTGGTCCGATGGCGACGCCCCCGCGCGTCGCCGGATTTTTTGGAGATCGTGGATGCGTCGCAGTCGGATTGCAATGACCCTCGCGGTGGGATGCGCCTGGAGCCTGGCCTGGCTGGCGGCGGGGTGCGGCCCGGGGGCCCAGCCGGTCACCGAGAAGCCGGAACAGGGCGTGGCCCTCAGCGAGGTGGGCGAGGCCTACCGGGTCTTCACCATCAACAACAACCGACCCCCCGCCAAGGCCGAAGACTTCGCGGCGATAGAGATGATGTGCCCCACCGGCGTCGTGGCCGTGAAGAAGGGCGACGTCGTGGTCCGCTGGGGCGCGACCCTGCCCGATACCGGCGAGGAGCCCGGCAAGGTCGCCGCGCCGGAAATCCTGGCCTACCTCAAGAGGGTCCCCGAGGAGGGGGGCTACGTCCTGTTCCGGGATCGGACCATCCGCAAGCTGACCGCCGACGAGTTCAAGGCCGCGCCCCAGGCCGGCCCGGCCGCGAAGTAGCCCGCCTTGGCCGGCCCGATCCCGCTTAAATGCCTGTCCAGGGGATGTCGCCGGAGCCCGCCCGGTGGTTCTCGGCGCGGGCCAGGACGAAGAGGAAGTCGCTCAGGCGGTTGAGGTAGGCGACCAGGTGGGGCGGCACGGCGCCGCCGGGGGCGTGGCCGAGGCGGACGACCAGGCGCTCGGCCCTCCGGCAGATCGTCCGGGCCAGGTGGAGCTGGGACGCGGCGGCCGTCCCCCCTGGCAGGATGAACCGGGTCAGCGGCGGCAGGCCGGCCTCGAGGCGGTCGATCTCGGCTTCGAGCCGCCCGGCGTGGTCGGCGGTGACGGCGTTGTGGAATTGGCCCGCCGGGTCGGGGTCGGCCAGCG
>JAABUQ010003442.1_pt1 | contig 28989 bp, 24 predicted proteins | sample 5560001 | NCBI WGS metagenome assembly JAABUQ01 (sample SAMN10711888, study PRJNA513371) | rock metagenome | isolation source: Antarctica rocks | place: Antarctica: Victoria Land, Finger Mt nord | collected 2015-12-18 | reverse complement strand
TACTTCTTTGTTGCAAAACCTGTGCGAAGCACAGGTTTTGCAACAAAGAAGAAAAAATGTAGGCGAGCGCCACGCGCGAGCACGCACAGGACAAGAAATACACGGCGCAGAAATCAGACAGCAAGAGAGTAGAATGATGAGTATAAAAGATCGTGTTGCTATTATCACCGGGGCGGGACGCGGCGTTGGCCGCGCCACCGCCGGACTTTTCGCGCAGGCGGGCGCGCACGTTGTCCTTTGCAGTCGCACACGTTCGCAACTCGACGAAGTGGCGGCTGAGATCGCCGCTGATGGGGGAGATGCCCTGGTCGTTGTGGGCGATGTCGCTAGCGAAGAGGACGTACAAAGCCTTTTCCAGCGCGTCAGAGAACGCTATGGACGTGTCGATCTGCTCGTCAATTGCGCGGGAATAGTTGCCGTACGCCCATTTGTTGAAATGGATACAGCCACCTGGGACCAGGTCATCAATGTGAACCTGCGCGGCACCTTTCTCTGTTGTCGCGAAGCATTCCGTATGATGACGGTGCAGCGGCAGGGCGTGATCATCAATATTTCATCCCTTTCAGGTGTGAAGGGTGTGGAAAAATTCCCCGGTTTAAGCGCGTATAACGTCTCAAAATCGGGGGTGGCCGCGCTGACCGAGATTCTGGCTGTAGAGGGCAAACCCTATAATATCCGCGTCTGTGCCGTGAGTCCGGGCGCGGTTGATACAGATATGCTGCGCCAGGCTGCACCACACCTGAAGGCGGGCATGACCCCGGCTGAACTGGCCGAGATCCTTTTTTTCCTGGCCGACGATTCAGGGAAAATGTTCACGGGTAGCAACATCGAATTGTTTACAAATGCATAAATAATACTAATCTGCCGGCTGGCAAAATGGAGAGACACCAGGCATGGTCTATCTGACCCGACGCACAACCTTTAGTGCCGCGCACCGCCTCTGGAGCAGCGCGCTGAGCGAGGAAGAGAACTACGCGGTTTATGATAAATGCGCGAATCCCAATGGACATGGCCATAACTATATTCTTGAAGTGACGGTGCACGGCGAGCCAGATCCCCGTACCGGTATGGTACTGAACCTGACGGAACTGAAAAGGATTACCAATGAGCAGGTTGTAAACTGGGTTGACCATAAACATCTCAACTACGATGTACCCTGGCTGGAAGGTGTGATCCCCACGACGGAGATGCTGGTGATCAAGTTCTGGCAGCGCCTGGAGCGCCATTTCCCCCTCGGTCTGCTCTACGAGGTAACACTGCACGAGACTGAGAATAACCGTGCCACCTATCGCGGCGAGGGGACGAATGTATGAGGATCGCGCTCGTCGCCCCGCTCGTGACAACGATCGCGCAGCCCTACGTGGGTGGCTCACAGGCGGTGGTCGCCGCTCTGGCGCAGGGATTGATAACGCGTGGCCATCGCGTCACGCTCTTCGCGCGTGAAGGCTCGTCTGTGCCGCAGGTTCCTGTTGAGAGGATCGCTGTGCCGGATACAGTACGGCCAAAAGATTTCTCGGCTCCGGGCAAAGAGTATCCGCCCGACGAGGGCTTCTTTGCCCAATCCAACACCTTTCTTGAACTCTTTCTGCGTCTACGCCAGCGCCAGGATGAGTTCGATGTAGTGCATGCTCACGCGTTCGATTGGCCCGCCTTTGCCGCCAGCGCGCTCGTTTCGGCCATACCGGTCGTTCATACTGTCCACCTGCCGGCGGTAGCGCCGGAGATTAATGACGCGCTGCGTGTCTTCCAGCGCCAGGGGCACCCGTTGACCCTGATCACGGTCTCGCACGCCTGTGCCCGCACCTACGCTGACTATACGCCGTTCGATTATGTTATCTATAACGGCCTAGACTTCGCCGCCATCCCCTTCTCTGACTCCGTCAAAGCCGATGCGCCGCTGCTCTTCGCTGGACGTATCACGCCGGAGAAGGGGGTGGTGGAGGCGATCGAGATCGCGCGCAGGGCAGACGTGCCCTTGCTGATCGCGGGCGGTGTCTACGACCAGCGCTATTACGAAGAGCGGATCGTGCCGAGGTTACAACAGGAGGGCGAGCGCGTACAGTACCTGGGACATTTAGAGCACGCGGCATTATGGCGGCTTATGGGCCAGGCGCGTGGACTGCTCTTTCCCATCGCCTGGGACGAACCCTTTGGCCTGACTCCTGTTGAGACGATGGCGACCGGCACTCCCGTGATCGCTTTCCAGCGCGGCGCGGTCGCGGAGGTCATTCGCGACGGCGAGACCGGCTTTCTCGTTGCACCCGGCGACATCGTACGCGCAGCGGAACTGGTAAAGGACCTGCCTACGCTCTCACATGCCCGCTGCCGCGAGCACGTGGTGGCAAACTTCTCGCTTGCGGGCATGCTCGACGCTTATGAGTCCGTGTACCGCTCGCTGCTAAGATAATACGCGCGCCACTTCTCATAGCCAAGTCTGGCATAAAAATCGGTGAGTACCACCCAGTCGATGTAACAGTTGCGTACGCCCCGCTCTTTAAGGGTCGCGCTGCCATAAGCGACAAGAGCGAGGCCGATGCCGCGCCCGCGTTCACTCTGCGCGGCCCCTACTGCCCCCATCGCTCCCGCCTCCTCGCCGAGCAGAGCCTGCCAGATCAGGTCCGTACGCGCTGTATGCGATTGTGGTGAGTAGAGGATCAATGCCCCGACGACGCTCCTGCGTTGATCGCGCGCGGTTAAGAGATCCGCGTAGTCACCCAGCTGAGCGTATCTCTCATAGTGGGGGAGCCAGTGGGGAAACTCTCTGGTCTCGAAAGCCAGCACATCATTGTAGTTGCGCGCTGTAACGCTCTCGAAAACGATCCCCTCGCGCCGCATACGTTCTGTGATGGGAGCAGGGATGGTGAAATCGTGGATATCAGCCGCCAGATCGTATACCGTCTCGGTATACTCCCAGCCGCGCTGACGAAAAAAGCTGACGGCGGACGGCAGGTCAGTGGGGACGCCACACCAGAAACGTGGTGAAGTAGCGCCGAGCCGGAGCGTGATACAACCAGCCGCGCGCAAATAAGCAAGGGCGGCCTCGTGTAATACCGTACCAATGCCCTGGCGCTGTTTACGTGGGGCTACCAGCAGCGCGGCCAGGTGTCCTATCCGCGCCTGTTCCTTAACGCTCTGAGAGGTAGCCACAAAGCCGACCAGCGCATCATCCTCATACAGCACAAAGTGCCGGGCATAGGGACCAGTAAGCACTTTCTGCATACGTTTACCATTCAACGGCCACATATCACCCAGTGCCTGTTGCCAGAGATCGACAAGCGCTCTGCCATCTCTGGCGAGATCATATGGTTGTATCTGTGCGAAATTCAGTTGCATGTTTTCCCACAAGTGTCGTTGCTATTTAAATATTGCTACGTTCGATGGGCGAGTTTTTCTGGCTACGTTTCGACGAGGGCGAGACGGGCGCCATGTGAGGTAACCGGCGACATGAATGGGGCTCCAATAGGCATCAAGGTAAGGAATCGGACCTCTGGCATGTCAGCGACGGGCAAACGATGTGAAACCCGAACAGCGGGCGGCATGAATGAGGCCCCTACACGCGCGGGCCATGAATGGCGTGCCAGGGGGTGAACGGAGCGATAGCCGCACCACATCTGACCTTCATCGCTAGTACTGGCCAAGAAAAACGTCCACAGCGGATTATCTCTACGTTCGAAGAGCGACATTCCTTCCACTATCTAGAATCGCTTTCTCTTTACGCCATCATCGTACAGGTCTTGCTACGGTTTGTTCTCTTTGTATGCTGCTCGTCGCCGCATTATACCATGTGTGCCTGAATATTTTCGTATAGATTGCAAATTTTACATTTACTTTGTCCTCCCAAAGCGAATGTGTACGCCATCTCCATCTCTTGCTTCTTTGGACATTAACATTTCTCGCGCACTTTTTTCATCGAGCACAACTGTTTCTGGTTGTTTCAGTAACCAGAGAGAGAATAGAATAAGACAAATATAAAGTACCACGCATAGTAAACATATAATGAGAATTACAATTAGTAGAATAAACCACCAGCCACCACGCGTAATAACAGCCAGGAGAGCGAACAAGAGTCCTAAGCCAAAGGCACATACAACACAAAGGCCGGCAAAAGATTGCAAAAAATGTTTATGTTTGTCAAGAGTTCCACTATCTTTCATATTTCACCAATTCCTTTCTTTATTTCTATCTGCTTCTTCTTCACTTCTCCCAATCTTTCATGGTTTCTGATATTATCCATCAGGACAGGCTTTCTTCTAGTATAGCTTCTTCCTGATCACAGGACAATATATTTTGTTGAAACTCAGGCTGGTCTTCGTATATCAAATTATGGTGGTCCAAAGTCAGATTATTATGCTTCTTTCATAGCTTCAAAGGAGAATGCATTGATGATGCCCTGTTTCAGACGCGCGCTCATGCCATAAGTGTAACTCTTGAATACCTGGAAACGTAGTATAATCGAACGTGGGGCATGCAAATTTGTAATACATGAGGAAACTTATGTACGAACAACAGATGTGCTAACCCTTCTCTTAGAGACTCCTCACATGGGTGAGGATCACCTTCTCTGAAATTGTCCTGATAGGAGATGTATAATTTATGCCATCATATTCACGCTCACACCGTCAAAGCGCCAGTCGCAAGAAGATTGGTCCAAAGAGCCAGAATCGCAAGAAGGCACAACGCACTCCTTCCGCACCTCCCGAGTTGAATGCTATGCTTGGATATGGGACGAGTTCTAGTTTCCCACTCTTTATGGCTGGCATCGTTTCTCTGATCAAAAAGCTCTTTGGTGGCAAGAACCGTGAGAAGTAGGCATTCCGCCTTTGGAGGTATCTAATGCGGCAACGCCATGAACGTCAGAACATTGCACTTCAGTGTATTACTTTGCGCTCTATAGGCGTACTCCTTTTGATGGTAGCTTTTTACTACATTTCCTATAGTCTGCCGCTCCTTTATTTCCGTTCCAGCCCGACTATGTACGGGGTACGCCGCTACCCATTGTGACGAGTCTGCCTCTCACATTGATAGATATTGCGCAGCGACTCGTTCCATTGATGAGTCTTGCTCTCGGGATAGTTTGCATTGGAGTAAGCGTCCGAAGCACCAACATTGTATACTGGTGCATACAGATTGCTGTCTGGCTCGTTGGAATTTCCTTGTGGTATCATTTTAATAGCCAATTTCTGCCCTGGCCACATAATCTCACCTGGCTCATTATAACTGTTCTTTTTTCTATTGCTTTGTTTTTGTTCTGTAAGCTAGCGCGGAGGAGAGAACGATGTACTATGGATTTGTCATCCCAGGTGGAGATGTTGAAACACTTCTCGACGTTGCTCAGGAGATAGAAGCTACTGGATGGGATGGCGTCTTCGTGGCGGATGGAATCTATGGCACTGATCCCTGGATTGCACTCGCGGCTATTGCAGTACGCACAAGCCGTATCCGGCTTGGGACGCTACTCACTCCTGCGTCACGACGACGACCCTGGAAGTTGGCGAGTGAGGCAGCGACCCTGGACCGCCTCTCTCATGGTCGCGTCATTCTTCCTGTCGGCTTAGGTGCCGTCAATACAGGCTTCGAGCAGGTAGGGGAACAGACGGATCGTAAGGTGCGGGCACAGTTGCTCGATGAATGTCTGGAGGTCGTGACCAGATTTTGGAGTGGTCAGCCATTCCACTACGATGGAACCCATTATCATATCAACTGGAATATGAACTGGTCTTATACGCCTATTCAGACGCCAGGAATTCCCATTTGGGTTGTTGGAGCATGGCCCAGAAAACGGTCGATGGGGCGTGCGATACGCTACGATGGACTCCTCGCAGTAGCAATGCAGGAAGACAACTCGTTTTCGACAGTCACTCCTGTTGATGTTCGAGCAATCAAGCAGTTCGTCAATGAACAACGGTCTGAAAAGACCCCCTTTGATATCGTGATTGAAGGAGTAACACCCCTCGATGCTCCTGAGCAGGCCGCTTCCATCGTTTCCTCGTTCGCCGATGCCGGAGCAACATGGTGGATTGAGTCTATGTGGGATGTTCCTGGTGGATTGGACGCTGTGCGTGCTCGTATCAAGCAAGGACCACCCTGTCTCTAAAGGGGGTGAATCAGCGAGGCCGTGGGAGAACCAACGCTGATGCAAAAGTGATATGCAGGGAGGGTATCAGGCAAGGAATTCATGCACGCGGAAGCATGCGAAAGTGCAAATCACCGATCTATTTTTATGCTATTGCTGGACTTCCTGCGGCCGGAGGCCGCAGGAAGTCCAGCAATAGCATATTTTTCTATTAAAACACCGGCAGATAGCGCTCAATTTCCCAGCTATGCACCTGCTGGCGATACTCGGTCCATTCGATGCTTTTGGCATCCATAAAGCCCTCGTAGATCGAGTCGCCCAGGACCTCGCGGATCAAAGCGTCCTCGCGCATCCCGTCCAGGGCCTCTCCCAGCGTGGCCGGCAGGAGGCGTGCGCGTGGTCGTAGTCGTTCGCTCTCGTCTTGCAGGAAGATATTCTCGTCCATCGCTGGAGGGAGCGTCAGCCGGCGCTGAATGCCATACAGCCCGGCGCGCAGCATAACGGCGAGCGCCAGGTGCGGATTGCAGGTCGCATCGGCGCAGCGCAGCTCAATGCGCATCGATGAGGTGGGATCAGTCCCCGGTCGCGGGACACGGATCAGGGCCTGGCGGTTGACGCGTCCCCAGTTGATAAAGACCGGAGCCTCATAGCCGCGCACAAGGCGTTTGTACGAGTTGACCAGGGGCGCAAGGATCGCACACATGGCGCGCGCGTGCGCCAGTTGGCCCGCGATAAAGCCACGTCCGATCTCCGAGAGTCCATATTCAGCGTGATCATCGACAAAGACATTCTTCCCCGTCTCCAGACTGATCAACTGCTGATGAATATGCATACCGGACCCGTTGACCTTAAAAAACGGTTTGGGCAGGAATGTGGCATATAACCCATGCTGCGCGGCGATCGCCTTCAAAACGTACTTGGCTGTTGTCAGACCATCGGCGATTTTCAGGGCATCATCGATCGCGAGGTCTATTTCGTGCTGCCCTTCGGCGACTTCGTGGTGGCTGGCGTCAATTTTAATACCCATGCGCTGTAACGCGTGTACCATCTGCCCACGTACGGTGACGGCAAAGTCGGTTGAGAGGTCGAAGTAACTGCCCCGGTCGTGTGGCAGCGGCACAGCCGTGCGGTCCTCATTGAAGCGCAGCAGGAAGAACTCTAATTCTGGCGCGACGTGATATTTAAAGCCCATTTCGCGCGCCACTTCCAGGGCATGGATGAGGGACGCGCGCGGGTCGCCGTCGAAACGTTCGCCGTCCGGTGTGCGCACTTCACAGATGACGCGCGCCAGCACATCGCCCTCCACGATCATATCCTGTACCCCCTGGCGCTGCGATGGTGCTGGTCGGACTTTGCCCGGCAGTACAGCAAAGGTTGAGAGGTCAGGAAAGAGATACATATCGCTCTCGGCCACGCGCGCGAAACCTTCGAGCGCGGAGCCATCAAACCACTTGCCATGTTCCACACAGTCCGCGAATTGTTCGGTTGGAATGGTCACGCATTTTGCCATACCAACCACGTCGGTAAACTCCAGATTGATAAAACGTACTTTTTCGCTTTTTATCACCGCCATCACATGCTCGTAGCTGGCGTGTGACTTTCTTTCCGCCATCGTAACTGCTCCTCTGCTTTATTCCATTACGTCTACATTGACTATGGAAGTATACGTCCACTGTGCTAGTGCGGTTACTTCACTGATATGTATGGTATGTATATTCATCGGTAGGCTCCGAATTTGCTTATCTATAGACTGTTTTAGTATAGTCTTTTCACATCCGATTGTTGTGATCGGGCTTTTGTTGCATTGTCACATGCAATGGCGGGGCTGTCAAGGTAGGAGTTTGGTAGGAACTTGGTAGGAACTTGGTAGGAGTCTGGTAAGTGTTTGGTAGGAGTCTGGTAGGAGTTTGACATGTATGTGCCTTTTGTTTGACGCCTACATAGCCTCATTTCTTATAAGAGAAGAAGGTACTGGCCTGTACGAACAAATCGTACAGGCCAGTACCTTCTTCTCCTGGCTAGCGCACTGTTCAGGAAACTTTGTTAGTCTGGCTGACCCAATGCACTGAAGCCAGACCAACCACTGCCCTTCCAGGATTGTTGATAGAACTGACCATCTGTGCCACGCATAAAGATATCGTACTGATCGGCTCCCTGAGACGCTACCGTCGGGCTATCGCTCAAGACTGCCCCTTCACTATCATTGGCCCAGGAGGAAGACCAGGAGCCATTGCGGTACCACCTCTGCCATAGAGCATTGTCGGTGCCGCGCACAAACACATCTAGCGAACCTGACTTTGTTGAGATTGCCCCTGGAACACCCTGGAACGTATTGTTGGTTGGTCCACCCAGAGATGTTGCGGACGACCAGCAGTTGCCTATCCACGATATTTGATAGAGCTGGCTATCGGTGCCACGGAAAAAGAGGTCATACTGACCAGCGCCTTGAGAAGCGACCGCTGGACTATCAGTCAGGGTTGCATTGCCCCCAATGTTGGCCCAGGAGGAGGACCAGCTTCCATTGCGATACCAGCGCTGCCACAGGTGATTATCATTGCCGCGCACGAACACATCCAGGGAACCCGCTTGCGTGGAAATGGCCGCAGGCGCGCCCTGGAACGTGTTGTTGGTTGGTCCACCCAGGGATGTTGCTGACGACCAGCCGCTGCCCGTCCAGGAGATTTGATAGAGCTGGCTATCGGTACCACGGAAGAAGAGATCATACTGACCGGCACCTTGGGAGGCGACGGCCGGACTATCAGCCAGGACAGCACTTCCCCCAACGTTGGCCCAGGAGGAGGACCAGCTTCCATTGCGGTACCAGCGCTGCCACAGGTGATTATCGGTCCCCCGTACGAACATATCCAGCGAGCCAGATTGCGTTGAGATCGCCGCTGGAGCATAGCCTCCTGTTGCAGGGGGTGTAGGGCTGAGAATGATGCTATAGGCGTCGCTAGCGGTGCCCCAATTGATGTTCACGTCTACCTCGTTATTGGAGACCGTCGCATAGCCCTGTTGCACAATCGTTGGCGCGGGAAGATTGTTGGTCTGTGGCATATCCTCAACGGTGACGTAGGTCTGGCCGCCATTAACGACAGAGGAGGCACTATTGAGATTGGTCAGGCGTACCTGCATCGTGCCGCTGGTTCCATTGTTGCCCACCAGAACACGGAGTTGCTGCGTGTTGGCATCAGCACCAGCGACAGCGTCAAGGTGATTTCCTGCAGTGACACCCAGGAGATTGCCGGTGATGTCAGCATAGCGATGGTAGACCCACCAGCCACCAGTGGGATTGCTCCCAGAGAGGAAATCATCCAGCGTTCCCCCGAAGCAGTTGCCACAGGCATGACCTGCCGATGCAACCCCTGCACGCTCGAAGCGAGCAAACATCCAGGCGACGCCACCAGGTGCCTCTTGTTGACCATCAAAGCTATCGAAATCCCATTCTGGTATCTCAATCCCCTGGTAAGAGACGCCAGCCAGCAGGCTCCGCGCATGTTGTACTTGATCGACAGGGTCAGCACCAAACTCGTGAAAATCGAAGTAGTTGGGAACAACAGCATTTGCTTTGACGTAGGTCACAAAATCGCTGAACCAGGAACTGTAGGAGCCACCGCTGACACTGGGGCCGATAATGATTGCGTTTGAATTGACGGCACGTATCGCCTGGTAACATGTTTTCCAGACCTGAAAAAACTGATTTTCGCCCCCCGCCCACTTCGAAAATGAGGGATCGGTACTATCTGGTTCATTCCAGATATCGTACTCGACGTTGCCCTGGCCCTGGTACTGCTGTGCTACAGCCGTGCATGTTTGTGACCAGGCGCTACAATCGTTATTGTCACATGGCCAACTCGTCACATTCGGCCATCCACGTGGATCAACCCAGTTGGATTGCAACTCCAGAATGTGGTGTGCCAGGTTCATCCTGGTCTCCCGATTATCGTAAGCGCTGTTGTAGCCATCCCCATTGCAGCGGATCTCCTGAATCTTGAGCGGGTTGACGAGTGAGTCAGGGGGCTGGGTGCCGTCGCTACTAAACGGGCAGAGGAAACCGCTGGCCCGATACGTAGGTGTGCCGGCATTGACCGAGGCATCCACTGTAAGCGTATCGGTGGGTCCATCGGCATGCGCAAGCGGCGGGTTCCCAAAGAAAAGAACGGTGAAACCAGGCAGGACCGCGATGCAGAAGAGACAGCAAAGCGTCCGGTACGAGCAAACGAATGAGCGAGTCGATTGAATGCTGAGTCTCATAAGAAGTACCTCCATGTCCATCATTGAGAGACGATTCTCTATCAGATCAACCATGATCAAAGAGCATAACAGTCAAACGTCGTACTAAGCATGAGATGTCACGATAGGTTTACCAGGTGACGAGCGCGATCGAGAGCGGCTCCAGGGTCAGCGCAAGCTTTCCATCCGTATGGTGTGCAATGGGACGTGGTTCTGCGCGTGGTTCTGTCGCTAGACGCGCATGCGCTATTACGTCAGGCGGCAGATGCACCGTCATCCATTGTGGTGCGCCAAGCGGATTAACGAACAGTTGGGCCTGCCGACCATCTGGCAAGCTCCAGCGGCTGGTCATGACGGCAGGCCAGGGGATACGCGACCCATCCATACGTAGAAGATTGTGTAATCCAGTTGCGACGGGATAGGGCTTTTCCATACGTCCCTCCATCAGGAACGCCTGGGCGTTGCATTTGCGCCAGGTGAGCAGGGTGCGTATAAAATGCGCGCTCGGCTCCTGCTCAGGCGGAGTCATTTCCCATGGCGCACACCAGCCCCATTGGATGGTCCCGCCGCTGCCAAGCGTGATCGCCAGTCGATCGCCAGCCAGGAAGGCATAGGCAAGCCGGATGGAAAAGTTTTCGGGCGAGGCCGCGCAATCGAGTGCCGCGTGGATGTAGACCTGATTCCCCATAAAGTTGGACGTGTGTTTGTGGTAGAGGAAAGCATGCAAGGGAACGGGATGTCCGACCCAGAATGCCATATTGGCGCGTGCATCGTTCATAGGTAGTGAGGAAAAATAAGGCGGTGCAGCCGCACCCTCGCAGCCAAGAACCATCGTCTCTCCTGCCGCCTCTATCGCCGCCTTGTATACCTGTCGCATTGCCGCTACCTGCCAGGGACCTGGCACAGGGGGATGGCCATGTTCGTGGCTATAACAGTTGGCGGGTGCACCCCCGGGCTGCTGATCGAAAAATTGCGCATAATCGCACCCATTGGCCGCAAGCTGCGCGATCTCGTGGGTGACGACCCCGGTGACGAAGGGCACACCGGGGCACATATCATAGCCCCAGCGTTGTTGTCCCGCACAGTTCAGGCTAAAAGGCAGTTCACCAGAGGGTGAGAGGCACATCACAGCGTGCAAGCCCTCTCGTGTGAATTGCTCGCTGCGGTCATACGCCACCAGCAGGCTTTCCTGTGTCCAGCCGATACCACTCGCATATACCCCAAGCAAATGACCACGCTCGTGCAACTGCGTGGCAAAACGCGCGAAGGGTTCCACGCCCCCGAAGGGCGGCCAGACATAGGGCGGAGCCCAGGGAGCCGTTCCCTCCCAATGCATCAGCAGAGCGAGGACCCGCGTGTCAAGCCTCTGCGCCAGTCGCTCGATAGTTGGCAGCGCACGTTCGTAGGGATAGTACTCGTTGGGAGCCATCTCACCCACGTCATGCGTGCCACGCACGGGAAAGATGACGACCAGTGGCTCTTCCCGCGAGCGTAGCCAGGATGGTCTCACAACTTGTACCTGTGGCGTCTTTTCCCACCAGCGGCGGTAGATGCTGGCGGCATCATACCAATCACCTTGAAAGACGCCCAGAACCATCTCATACGCCATCTCCCATGTACCTGGCGTGCTGGCCCCCGGAAAGACTTGAAAGTCCAACTGAATGCCGGCGCGGTCGTCGTCAACGAGATACTCAATACGTTTGGGTGTGTGGTTGGGATCATGCGCGGCAAGATACAGGCCGCCAGTAGAAGTGCAATACGCCATCATCTGGGCGCTGTTGGCAGCGGGATACGTACCGTCCCAGCTCTTGCTCGGATAGGTTTCCGGCTCATAGCGCATCCAGGTGCGTTCACGCAGATGGGCGTCTTCAATCAGCGTACCTTCCAGCGCGGGCCAGAGCAGGCGAGCATCTCCCTCGGCCGCAACAAGATCATTGGGCACGACGATGCCAGGGAACTTTACCCACTCCAGCGTCTTCTCCTCTTCGTAGGTGAGTACGAGCCGCCAATGGGTGAGTTGTTGCTCATAGGTTGTGCGCATGTGGATCACCGCGTGGATCGGCAGGCCAGCGAGACGAGCGAAACGCAGCACCAGATATGTTTCACCACCTTCATCCGTGCAATCGACTTCGCAGGTCGCCGCGTCACGGGCCGTGACCTGGAGAGGCTCACCCGTGTTAGCGCGAAAGTGGAGGATGAAGAGAGGCAGAGGCGACGCATGTCGGAGGAGCGAGCGCTCGCCCATGTGCCAATCAGTGATGGTGCCACTCTGCTCGTCAATCCGTAATGTGGAGTTCGCGAAGGCGATTTCGATCATCAGGTTTTACCCTTTCAATCCTGTCGTCACAATGCCGCGCACAAAGTAGCGCTGGACAAAGAAGAAGAGTAGCAGCACCGGAACGATGTACATGATAACCCCCGCCGCCGAGATGTTGATCAAGGCAAGCCCTTGTTCATTCACATAGCTCCCGCTCATCGCCACCGCCAGCGTCGTATTATCAGAGTTTAAGAGTAGACTGGGTGTGATATAGTCGCCCCAGACGGCCGCGAAGGAGAGGAGCAGCGAGGTCGCCAGCGCGGGCCGTGAGATCGGCAGGAAGATGCGCCAGAACATGAGCCAGTAATTGCAGCCATCGACAATCGCGGCCTCCTCCAGTTCCTGGGGGATACTGGCAAAAAACTGGCGAAACAGAAACGAGAGGAACGGCGAAGAGCCTAAGCCCGAAAGCACCCACGGCCAGTAGGTTCCCAGCAGGTTCAGACGCGTGTAGATAATATAGGTGGGAATGAGCGTAATAATCGGTGGCATCATAATCGTCGAGAGCATCAGCAGAAACCAGAAGCGTTTGCCGCGTCCGCGCAAGCGCGCGAACGCGAAGCCTACCATAGCGCAGGTCAGCGTTGTGAGCACAGCGTAGGTCCCGGAGAGGATCAGGGTGTTTTCCGTATAGTGCAGGTAATCAATCAGTGTCAGCGCCTTGACAAAGTTCTCCCACTCCAACTGTTGTGGGAAAATATGAATGGGCAGCTCAGCCAGCTCTGGCTCGCTTTTCAGCGCGATCGTGATCAGCCAGAAAAAAGGGATGAGCAGAACGACCGTCATAATGGAAGACAGCGTGACGCGCGCCCAGGTCTTCCACCGCAAAGTGCGCTTGTGTCTGTAAACTGCCCTGGTAGGAGTTGTGGGATGGAGAAGAACGCTCACCTTACTCACCTTTCTCCTGCTCAATTTCGTAATAGACCCAGAATGCGCTGGACCGGAAGACCAGCAGCGTAATTGCCAGCACGATGGCAAACAGAATCCATAGCAGTGCCGAGCCATAGCCTAAACGCTGATTGACAACAAACTGGGCATACACGTTGACCATGTAGAGCTCGTTGCCGTGCGGCACGGAGCTGGCAGCGACCGCCCCATTGGCTGTGGTAAGCAGGAGCGGCTGGACGAGGGTTTGCAGCGCACCGATCACCCCGGTAATCACCTGGAAGAACAGGACAGGCGAAAGCAGCGGCAGCGTGATGCGAAAAAAGGTTTGCACGGCAGGAGAGCCATCGACGGCGGCCGCCTCGTGCAGTTCGGCCGGAATGCCTTGCAGGCCCGCTAAAGAAATAACCATGCCGCCACCTATCCCCCACAGGACCAGCGTGACCATCACCAGGAAAGCATAGGGGTCGCTCAGCCAGGTGACAGGGGGCAGGTGGAACGCCTCCACGATAGCATTCACGGCTCCAGTATTGCGATCAAACAGGACTTTCCAGATCAGCGCACCTGCGGTAATGGGCACAATCGCCGGCAGGTAGAACAACGCGCGGAAGACCCCTACCGCCGGCATCTGTCCATTGACCAGCACAGCGAGGCCCAGCCCGCCAGCAACGCCGAGCGGCACAATGAGCAGCGTATAGAGAAGCGTGCGACCCAGGCTATACAATACGTCGGGATCGCGCAGAGCTTCACTATAGTTGCCCAGGCCAAGCCAGTGCCAGTGCCCCACACCGGCAAAGTTGGTAAAGCTGATCACCAGCGCGTAAACCAGCGGCAGTAGCATCAGGCCAAAGAAGCCGAACAGCCAGGGCGAGAGAAAGGCGTAAAAGGTTCGACCTCTATACCGTGTCCAGCCCGTACGCTTCTGCCTGCCCCTGGAGGAGGAAGTAACGCGTGGCATGCGTTCCTGTATGTTAAGAGACATAGAGACTGCTCCTTCATTGGAGTTATCAACAGAGCACATACTGCTTGCGAATTTTATACATATATTTACTGCTTGATCAGTAAATATATGTATAAAATTCGCAGATCTTACGTTCCAGCGCCCCAGACGCTGAACATGTGAGAAAGAGAGAAGAGAGAGATACCATACCTGAAAAAGTGCGGGAAGAGAAGCGACCGCACTAGCCGATCAGCGATTTCCCCTGCTGGAGAAGGGCATCAGTCGCATTCTTCAGATTTAGTGCCCCCTCGTCAAGCGAGGTCTGCCCTTTCATCACCGGCTCAATAAACTTCACAATCAGCGAGTTGATCTGATCGCCTGTTGCATAAGGATTGAAGTGCAGCGTCCCACCATGCGCCAATTCGCTCTGCAAGGTGCTATAGGTCGCCTGATAGAAGGGTGTATTGTGGGGCAGATTGGGCAAGAAGGATGTCAGCGATGGCACGCCGTACCCACTGGATGAACGGTTCTGTGCCGGTTTGCCGGCCATATAATATTCGTAGAGCTTCCAGGCGGCGTCCTTATTCTTTGAAGCGCTGGACATGTAGACGCCGGTTCGACTGAAGGTGGTTGAGAGGCGATTAGAACCCCAGAGGGGGGCAGGTGCATAGCCGACATGGTCAGAAAGTTTATTCACCCCGCTACCGTTTGTGCCGGTGATGAACCCTTGATACCAGTAGCCATACGACATCATCGCAGCCCGTTCGGCGGTAAACAACGTGCCAGACCAGTTGGGATCAGGATCAACAGGTGAGGGGCCAACATGTGCCTGCGCCCAGTCAACGTACCACTGAAGGATCTTCTTGACCTCCGGGTCGGTAAAGTTGGATGTTGTGTAATCAGCACTGAAGAGGGAGAGCCCTTTTTGAGCTAACATCTGTACAATACCGCCATAGGTCGTATACTCGCCCCAGGCCATGCAGAGCCCATAGGTCGTAATCTTGCTTCCCTGACGAACAGTTACCTGTTTGGCGATGTTGAGCAACTGATCATACGTCATCGGCTCGGTGGCGCTGGGATACGGAACTTTGGCTTGATCAAATAATTTTTTGTTGTACCAGACTGTTGCATCAGGCGACCAGTCCTTCGCCATCCCATAGCGTGGTCCCTGGCCCTGTGTCTTGCCATCCCAGCGGTAGACATTGTTGATCGACTCCAGATCACTCACCTTCAGGACAGAGCTTTTCGTGAAATAGGGGTCCAGGTTTGTTGCCAGTCCGCGCGCCACAATATACGAAATCTCCTCAGCCCCTGCTGTACGTACCAGGTCAGGGGGATTGCCAGCAACGATTGAGGCATTCAAACGTGTGGCGTCAAAAGGGATAAACTTGAGTTTGATGTCTGGATTGCGACGTGAAAATTCGTCGCGTTCCGCCTTTACGAACTCGCTATCAAAGATCATGAAAGAGACGGTGGAAGAATTAGAGGCTGTACCACCGGATGCGCAGGCATCGAGAAGCGCAGCCCCGCCCAGAGAACCGGCAGTGAGCGCGAGATTACTAATGAAATTGCGACGGGTAAGGGGTTGCTTGAGGGGTTGTGCTTGATCCATAAGTGTTCTCCTTTGAATGTAGTAATACTAAAGAGACCAATGCCAACAATGGCAAGCAAGCGATCAGAGATGAGAAGCACAAAAAGGATTCTTTCGTCTCTAGCTTCTAGCTCTGTAGCAAAAGCAAAAGGACGGTACAATCCTGCTGTTAAGAAGAGCCAACTCCGTCTCTTCAAGCTAAAGAAGGTGATAGGATGTTGCAGGAACCGGGCCTGTAGAAGCACGCACGACAAGTTCAGTAAGAGCGGTTAACGGTGACACATCCACGGCACCGTTGATAATCTCCAGCAATTGGCGTACAGCCCCCTGTCCCATCACATCGCGATCAGGTCGCACCGTCGTCAATGGAGGATGGACGTCAAGGCAAAAATCGATGTCATCAAAGCCAACCACCGAAACGTCTTCTGGAACACGGATGCCACGCTCATGCATAGCGCGAATCGCACTGAATGCCATAACATCACTTGCGGCAACCAGAGCGGTAAAATCAAGACGTTCCTCAAGCAGAGCCGTGGTTGCCTGATAGGCTTCCTCGCGCAAGAAGCCTGATTGACGGATGAGTTGTGCATCAAGAGCGACCCCGGCATGTGCCAGGGCTTGCTGTGCTCCAAGCAGGCGTTCAGTGCCCGCAAGGGATGTCATATACCCGGTTAAAATAGCGATGCGCCGATGGCCGAGCGCCAATAAATGTTCAACAGCCTGACGTGTGCCGCCAATATTATCAGACTTTACATACGTTGCATGGGTTCCCTGACCGATCGCATCGATGAACACAGTCGGGATATTTGACTTGATCAATACCTGCACACGTTCATCAGGTGGGAACGGTGCGACCATCAGCACACCCGCGACACGGCGCGTTTTGAGATTGCGCACGTAGTCCGCGAAATGCGTATACGGTCGAGACGGGAGAATGAGATCATAGCCTGCCGTGGCCGAAGCATTCTCAATACGAGCAAGCACATCCAGATAAAAATAGAGCCGGGACTGCCGAAAATTCGATAGTGAGAACCCTTGCTCGTTGTTAAAAAAAGCAAGTGCAATTGTCCTGGACTGCTGCTTCACAAGGCTCTGAGCCACCATATCTGGCTCATAGCCCGTTTTCTCAACCGCTTCCAGCACACGTTTGCGGATCTCATTGCTTACCGGCACCGCGCCACTTAGCACACGAGAGACTGTCGAGCGTGAGACGTTCGCCAGGCGCGCGACATCCTTACTTGTTGTCATCTATCATTACTCCATCTGCTGCACACGTGTGCGAGATTGAGAGAATAATACCATCACAATACTGCTTTGTCAAGCTTTGTTCTGGCATATTCTCCTCTGTATGGTGCTAAATACTCCTCTTTATGCTGGATAAAAAGCGATTTTTATAGCGATCAGCTCACTTATTCCACTTTTAGTAACACATTTTTGCCCTTATTTTGTCTTGCACTCGTGTGCAGATTCAGGTATGCTAATAAAAAGCGTTTTGTATAAACAGGGAGAATATGTTCAGTGGCGCAAACTATTACTATTGGCGAGCAGGGCTTAAGCATCGTCATCAGGATTACTAAGGACGGCGAGGTACTACTATTGCACTGCTCAATGCTGCCCTTCGATGAGGATGTGTTCCAGGATGAGGCGCAGCAACAGGCTTTTCGTCTGGTCGAACTCCAGGCCAGCGGCGAAAACCAGCAGGATCACTGTGGCTCGAAACATACCGGCACCTTACCTGCTGCTCGTTTGCGCTATCAACGGCATCAGGAGTACTGTACCGAGCACGGGCGCAAGATAGAGATTGAGATGTACGACGTTGTAACTGGACTCCTCGTCACCAGTCACCTGCAAAGCTACGAGGGGCTGCCAGTTGTACGCACGTGGACAGTTATTGCCAACACTGGCAGTATACCGGTTGGGCTTGAATATGTCTCCTCCTTTGCCCTGACCGGCCTGGCGAAAGAAGGATTGCTGCCGTGGGATAGGAAGATGCGCGTGCATATCCCGCATAATACCTGGTATGGCGAGGCGCAGTGGCGGTCCTATACTCTGCCTGATCTGGGACTCTCCCAGGTCAACACCTTTTCGATGAAACGTCTGAGCTATGGGAGCAGCGGTACCTGGTCTACATCGCAGTTTCTCCCTATGGGAGTGCTTGCCAATAGAGAGACTGGCTCGGCCCTCTTTTGGCAGATTGAGCACAATGGTTCCTGGCACTGGGAGATCAGCGATATCGCCAATCAGCTTTATTTGCAACTGAGCGGTCCCACTGAGCAAGAGCACCAGTGGTGGAAAGAGCTCCTCCCCGACGAAACATTTACTACAGTGCCGGTCGCCGTTGGCGCTGTAGCTGGCGACAATGAGACCTGTTTCGAGCAAGCCATCGGGGTCCTTACGCGCTATCGACGACGTATACGCCGTCCTAACCACGATAATCGTGAATTGCCGGTTATTTTTAACGATTATATGAATTGTCTTATGGGCGACCCGACGACAGAGAAGCTACTGCCATTGATTGACGCCGCCGCTGAGGCCGGCTGCGAGTATTTTTGCATCGATGCTGGCTGGTACGCGGACGGGAACTGGTGGGACAGCGTCGGCGAATGGCTCCCCTCCAAACAGCGCTTTCCTGACGGTTTACAGGTTGTGCTGGAGTATATTCGTGGCAAAGGACTGCTGCCAGGACTCTGGCTGGAAATGGAGGTAATGGGGATACACAGTCGCGTGGCTCGTGAGGTAAGCGATGACTGGTTCTTTTGCCGCCATGGCAAACGTGTGCACATGAATGGCCGCTATCAGCTAGATTTTCGTCATCCCGCCGTGATCGCGTACGCCGATAGCGTCATAGACCGGCTTGTACAAGAGTATGGTGTTGGGTACATCAAGATGGACTACAATATCAACGCTGGCATCGGCACAGAGGTAGCGGCGGACAGTTTTGGTGATGGCCTGCTCCAGCACAATCGTGCCTATCTTGCCTGGTTAGATAGCGTCTTCGCACGCTATCCTCAACTCGTCATCGAGAATTGTGGCAGCGGCGGTATGCGTATGGACTACGCGCTTCTGAGCCGCCATAGTATCCAATCGAGCAGCGATCAGACCGACTACCGGCGCATGGCCGCGATCGCGGCGGCCTGTCCCACGGGTGTTACACCAGAACAATGCGCCGTCTGGTCCTATCCACTTTTAACTGGCGATCGGGAAGAGGTTATTTTTAATATGGTCAATGCCATACTGCTCCGTATTCATCAAAGTGGGCACCTGGCCATGCTGAGCCAGGAACGGTTCGCGCTGGTAAAAGAGGGCATTGCGTTGTATAAGACCATACGAGGAGAGATCGCTCAAGGTCTGCCCATCTGGCCGCTGGGTCTGCCACATTTTGATGATCAATGGATTAGCTTAGGGCTCGTTTGCGATGCCACGATCTATCTGGCAGTCTGGCGTCTGTCAGGTGGAGATGAGACATGTGTGCTGCCCTGCCATCATCTGCGCGATCAGGCCCTGGCCGTAGACTGCATCTATCCAGCAGAGCATGCCTGCCGCTGGAACTGGTCCTCCTCGGCAGGGACATTGAGCGTTACGCTCCCTCAACAGAATAGCGCGCGCTTAATGCGTCTCACAAAACAGGTGTCAGAGGCTTAGCCCGCATTCTTGCTCTTGAGCACCGTTCTCACCTATAATAACGCTGATTGAGATGGCATAATATATATTATCCTGTTACAGCGGGATATATTCGTCCCAGCACATAGCGTTACTATAAAAGAAAGCAAGAGAGCGATGATAGATAATAATGTGGAGAACGCCTCCCCTGTACCCAGGCCGAGGCGTGGTAGACGCTGGCAGGTCATGCTGGCTGTCCTGGCTGCCCTGATCGTAATCGCTGCTGGCGTGCTGTACAGTATGCGACGCACCATCAGTTCTTACGTCGTGGGCTCTCATATGCCGGATACCAGCTCTGGCTTTTTTGTGCCACAACTTCCTGCGGGCTTTCATTCGCAGGTCTTTGCCGAACATCTAAGCGGGCCTCGTTTTATCGCGTTTAGCCCCGATGGCACCCTGTTCGCAACCGAACGGGGCAAAAATGGCTCGATTGTGGCGCTGCCCGATCCACAACACAGCGGGCGGGCAGCACAGAAGCTGGTGGTGGTAAGCGGGCTGGACGATCCAACCAGCCTGCTCTTCTACCAGGGAGCGCTCTACGTCGGCGAAGCCTCGCGGGTGAGCCGCTTCACGCTGGGACCCGATTATAAAGTAACAGGCAAACAAATTATCGTTCCGCATCTGCCAACCGGTGGCAATCACAGCACACGCACGGTTTTGATCGGGCCGGATGGCTACCTGTACGTGTCGATCGGCTCGACCTGTAACGATTGTGTTGAGTCGGATCCGCAGCGGGCGACGATCTGGCGCTATAATCTGGATGGCAGTGGCGGACGGCTCTACGCGAAGGGACTGCGCAATGCAGTGGGCATGGCGATCAATCCCTGGAACAGGCAGATCTGGGTCACCAATAATGGACGCGATCTGCTGGGCGACGATATCCCACCGGAGACTGTCTATGCTGTGCAGGATGGTGGTAACTACGGCTGGCCGCGCTGTCACGCGGGCGATATCATCGATCCCGATCTGGGGCACACTGGAGATTGTAATGGCGTAGTCAAACCGCTGGTGAAGATGCAGGCGCACTCGGCACCACTTGGTCTGGCATTCTACAATGCCTCACAATTCCCCGCGCAGTACAGGGGCATGTTCATCGCCTTCCACGGCTCGTGGAATCGCAGCGTCCCCACCGGCTACAAAGTGATTTTTGTGCCGCTCGACGACCAGGGGCATGTCGCCGGCCCTCTACGCGATTTCGCGACGGGCTGGCTGGTTAACAAGGATACTACACATGGTCGCCCCGTCGGCGTAACGGTGGGACCGGATGGCTCGCTGTATGTCAGCGACGATGGGGCCGCTGCGATCTATCGGATAACGTATAAAGCATGAATATGCGTGTGTGACATTTCCTGCTACCAAAGGCAGCAGGAAATGTCACACACGCATATTCATGCTAGCCCTGTCCAAGCCAATGCATGTCGGCACGCTCCTCCCAGCGGGCGCGGATCGCCTCGAATTCTTCCTTGGGTAGCCGGCCCTGAGCAACATAACTGGCGTTCTGTTGCCAGTGATCGATATCGGTTGTTCCCACAATCGCTGTATGGACGCCTGGTACGCTCAGGGTAAAGCGCAATGCGGTAGCGATGGCGGTGGCTGGATCGCCGCGCAGGAAGTCATAGCGCAGCGTTTGCAGCCGCTCCCAGTAGGGGTAGTTGTAGGCGCTCTTTTCTTCAGGATTGTCCATCGCCCAGGCGGCTTCAGCGATGGGTCGCTTGGCAATTACACCCATCTCCCGCTCGATCGCCATTGGCAGCGTAAAGTCTATCTCCTGCTGATCGGCGATATTGATAGAGGTCTGCAAGGTGTCGAACACTCCCGTGCGGATGGCGTAGCGCGCGTCTTCGTTATCGCCACTGTAGCCAATGTAGCGCACCTTCCCTGAGCGCTTCGCTTTCTCTAAGACATTGATGACATCACCATGGCGCAAGACATCAAGCGAGCAACTGTGGAGCTGGAGCAGGTCAACGTGATCGGTGTGCAGCCGGCGTAAACTGCGCTCGATGCTGGCTTCCAGCAGATGCGGGTCCCAGTCCGGTAGCTCTGGCAGCTCCTCGCCGGCGGCGTGGCCGCACTTGGTGAAAAGATAGTAGTCACCGCGCCGCATAGAGACTGCGCGTCCAATCAGCTCTTCACTATTGCCATAACACTCGGCTGTATCAATAACATTCAGTCCCGCGTCGAGTGCACTGTTGAGAAGGTTTTCAACCTCGGTTGACGAGGCGCTCCCGATCTCAGAACCGCCGAAGCCCAGCACGCTGACCTGCATATCGGTCTTGCCTAACTTACGAGTTTCCATCTTCTTCCTCCTGAGTTCACTAAATATAGCATGGGGCGAAAAGCAAAAGCACCCACAGTGGGGTGCCCTTGCGTTTCTCTCATTGCCTCACTCTAGCACGTCTGTTAGCGTGAGAAAGTTACAATTGATGCAATGTCAGGAGAGCGTGCTGCCTACCAGTTCGTCTTTTGTGAGCGGCCCGATCGCCGCAATCGTCAGCGGATTGAGGGGCGAAAAGCGATGCAGCACGCGCAGGACCTGTTCCTGAGTGACGGCGTCGATCGCCTCTTTGACCTCCTGGATCGTTTTTATCTTCTGTTCGTACCACCAGGAGCGAGTAATCGCGCTCATACGCGAGCCAGAGCCTTCGCCGCGCATCACATTTTCGCTCTTGAGCTGCACCTTGGCGCGCTCCAACTCGTCGGCTGTGATCCCCTCCTGCTCCAGTTTGCGCAGTTCGTTGACGATCACCTCCAGGCACTCGTGTCCCTGCTCCGGTGTTGTGCCGGCATAGACGCGCATGGAACCGATATGCTTGTTTCCCGTGAGGCCGGCAGAGATGCCATAGACAAGGCCGCGCTTCTCCCTGACCTCGACGAAGAGGCGCGAGGCCATATTGCCGCCCAGCACCTCGGAGACCACCATTGCCGCGTAGTAATCGGGATCGGTATAGTTGGGGAAGGGGAACATCATGCCCAGGTGCTCCTGTTTGCCCTCCTGGTGCTCTAATGAGACGCTGGTTGTAGGCGTTGGCGTTTGCTCTGGTGAGGGGGTCGCGTGTCCTTCCCAGCTTCCGAAGAGCGTCTGTATCTTCTCTACCACGTGGTCCCAGTCAAATTTTCCGGCGATCGCGAATAACGTATTATTGGGCTGGTAGCGGGTCTGCCAGAACTGGCGCAGGTCCTGTCGTTGCAGGCCGTGTACGCTCTCCGTTGTTCCGAGCAGGGGACGGCTCAGGGCGGAGCCACGGTAGAAATTGGCGCGTACATGCTCAAAGATGCGGCTCATCGGTTCATCATCGCGGCGGCGAATCTCTTGCAGGACGAGGTTGCGCATCTGCTCCAGTTCCTCTCCAGGAAAAGTTGGTGTCAGGAGCAGCTCGTGAAAGAGGTCGAGGGTCGCGTCAAACTTTGTGTTGACGATCTGCGCATAGACCATGGCGGTCTCCAGGCTTGTGCTGGCACCTTTGCGCGCGCCCAGCGATTCAAACGCTTCGTTGAGTGCCCGTGCATCCTTTTCTTTGGTACCCTGAAAGAGCATATATTCAAAGAGGTGGGCGAGCCCTTGTTTCTCCTCTGGCTCATGCACAACCGCTGCATCGAGTTGAAAGCCGAAGCTGATCGAACTGAGGCTCGGCATGTACTGTCCGATCAATTCTATGTCATTGGGCAGGCGGTGATAAAAGTAATTAGGGGGCAATGTCTGCTGGTCACTCATCTATGAAAACGTTCCTTTCTACAAACGGGTAAGAGATGCACTGGGAAACATCGTTAGTATATCACAAGACGTGAGGAAGCGAGCCTTCTCCTACTTTGTCTGTATGCCTGCATCGGCAAATGCCTGTTCTAAGATGTCGGCTACTCCTATAAATGGTGCTGATTGTCTGAGATAAATTATATCCAGGGTATGTACCTGGCGCTTGATAACTTCAACAAGATCATTCCACTGACGCGTTGAAACGCCACCTCCCATTTTCCACCATTTGAGTTTATTGAGAATGATATCTTCTGGTGAAGCAAAGTAGAAAGGACGGCTTCCAGATTCGATTACTTGCTCTCTGGCTCGCTGCAATTCATGACGTGCAAATGTACTGGATTTTGGCACAAAGATATCAACCTTGATACCCGTATCGTTGTGAAGTATATTGAAGGATGATTGCTGCTGGATTGCTCCTCGCATCATGTGCGCATCAATGTAATAATCGTTTTCGAGCAGCTTCACAAGTATTTGCACATGTTTGGATTGAATGTCCGCAACGATGTCAACATCCTGCGTTGCTCGTCGCTTGCCATGAACTGAGCTGGCTACTGACCCACCAATGTAGTAAGGGATGTTAAAGCGTTCAAAGACTTCAATGAGTGGGGTAATAGCCTCGATAATTTCAGGTGTATTCATTGGGGATGCCATAGACATAAACCACCTCTTTCCCATCCAACGTAATATAAAGTAAGTAGATCAGAAAAAATGTCAGTACGCCTGTTTCCTGATACCTTTCTTATACCAACTGGTAAATGTTATATTTCGCAAATACCTGCATCATCGATTGCTTGCGCTAACAGATCGTGTACTTTCAATGTCTCCGCCTGCTGAGAGAGATATGCCAGATCCAGCCTCGGAGCCTGCACTTTAAGCAAGCCAAGAATATCGTTCCATTGATCATCAGCGTTGTTGCCATTCTGGCGATACCAGATCAGACGTGTCAGGGCGATATCTTCTGGGGAAGCTAGCTTTAAAGGTACCCTGCCTTCGATCAGTGGAACAGCTTGTCCGCGTTGTAATATAGCTTCCTCAAAGCTTCCTGAAGAGAGGAAGACATCAATCTTTACCAGGCGAGAGATATGCAACAGATTAAAAGATGTACGTTGTTGAATTGCTAGAGATATAGCATTTTGATCAAAGAGATACGTATGCGAGAAGTGCTCGAAGAGCGCAGCAATCTGCTCGCTGTGGAACTCTGCCAGCATGTCCACATCTTGCGCTGCTCTAGGTAATCCATATATAGAGCAGGCTACAGACCCTGTGAGGACATAGCGTATGCCGAGCTTTTCATACGCCTCGATGGCTGGCAGTATTGCTTCCTGAAGGTCTGGAGTCTGACGCGTCCAATCAGCCCGTCGTACTACCTCGTCGCGAAACAACGTGGCCAGATTGTCCCCATATTCACGAGCAATAAACTGAGCCGCGCGGTCACTCTCCTGTATTTCGTCTATTCCGTTGGTAGAGCCATGCATCGCGTAAAAATTTGCTGACGTGATTGATTGCGTCCAACTTCGGACAGATTTGAACTTTCTGGCAGCGGAAAGCGCGCGTATGTGGGCAATTTGTACGCGTTCAAATTCAGGTGATGTATCGAGTGACTGTGTTCTCATACCCGCTTCTCCAAATGCTTCGCTTTAGAGAGTGTACCGGAAGCTGGCGAATGCGTCAAGGGTTGCTGATGAGTTCGTTCGTGCATCAAAATGTGCGAAATGAGTAAATTCAATATTCCTATCTGAACTTATTGTGTATATCATTATGGCTAAAAAAGCGAAGGAGTCTTTATGACTTCCCCCGCTGAACGACACTAAAAATGATGGTATCAATCAACTGTTCAATTGGCGCGCGATCATCGGTGAAGAGTACCTGGGCCTGGTGTTCCTCGCGCATGTTCCCATTGCTTATGCTCTCACTTGCCACAATTTGTAGCATTGGATTGGTGATGGGATAGGTATTGAGTTGGAAGTTCGCTAGCTTCGTGGGCGTGTTGGTGGCGATGACAAGGCTATTCGCGAAGCGCAGGCTATCGATGATGTAGACGTTGGGGAAGACGCTATGCAGGTTGCGCGCCATCGCATCGACCAGGCGGAAATCGCTGCTGGTGCGCCCGACATTCATCACGACGACGCCGGTTGGTGTGAGGTGCGCGCGTACCTCGTGCAGGAACTCGGTGGTGGTGAGCTGGAAGGGGATGTAAGGCTGCTGGTAGGCGTCAAGGCCAATGATATCGTAGCGTTGTGGCGTTGTGCGTAAAAAATAGCGGCCATCCTGGACAATAACATGCAGGTTGGGCTCGTTCATATGGAAATACTGCCGTCCCATATCGACAATCGACTGGTCGATCTCGACCCCGTCGATGGGGAGTGGTCCATAGGCCGCGGTAAATTCGCGCGGAATCGTCCCGGCCCCCAGCCCGATAATACACACCCTGTGCACCTGGCTGGGTGTGAAGGGAGGATTATTGAAGAAGGGGGCGACCATAAAATAGTCCCAGGGTCCCTGTGTGAGCACATTGTCGGGGTTGTAGATCGAGTGAATGCCCAGTCCCTCGTTCAGAATGAGCTGGGTCTCGTTACCTGCCCGCACAACTTGCATGTAGTTATATACTGACTCTCGTTCGGTCAGCAGTCTCCCTCCATTGCCAGTGCCACTGGCTGGCTTGATCGGCCCCTGTACTCCCAGCAGGGTGAGCAGCATAGGAATGATGAGCAGGATGGAGAGGAGTCCCTTAGCTGGCCTTTTCCCTGGCATCCCCGGCGCGCCCGGCTTTTGTATCCTCCCGCTGGACAGCATCAGACCAATGATAGAGACCAGCAGCAGGACAGCGCCAAAGACTAGAAAGGTGCGGTAGGTGCCGATATCTGGAATGAGAACGAGGACGGGGAGAAACGTGCCCACAATGCTCCCACCCGTTGAGATGGCGTAGAGCATACCGGAGGTCCGGCCTGAGCGCCCGACCTGGTCAATGCGCAGGCGGATTGCATACGGCGAGACGCAGCCCAGCAGGATGGTTGGAATGGCGAAGAGCAGGATGACAGAGACCAGCGAACCGTAAAACACGCCCACGGAATACGTCGCGAACGCGCTCAGCGACCAGGTGAGGATCGGACGTGAGAGAGGGGGGATCGCGCTGATGAGCAGCGCTGCGACCGCTGTAATGCCATAGAGCGCCGCCGGGTGTGGATAGCGGTCAGCTACGCGTCCACCAACATAGTAGCCAACGGTGAGGTAGAGCAGGATGAGGCCGATGAGATTCGCCCAGACAAACAATGACGTGCCGAAGTAGGGCGCGAGCAGGCGAGATGCCGATAATTCGACCGCCAGTGAAGCTGATCCGGCGACAAACACCAGGACGATAAGCAGCCAGCCCCGACTGATGCGTCCTCCCGCTGAGAGATCGCGATCCGCGTCTTCCTGCGTTTTTTGTGAACCACGTGTTGTGGTGGACATACAAAAAAACTCTCTTTCGTTTCAGGTAGCACCTTTTCTCGTCCTATTGTCGCATATCTGATGGCGCAAAGCGAGAAAATACCTCTGGTTGAATCTCCAGCGCCTCTTTGCAGGCTGTAATATATGCTTCGGTCCCCATTTTTTGTTTCAGTGCTACAAGGAAACGTTCCAGCATGGGAACACCCGGGTCCTGGCTCTCCTGCCGCAGTCGGAGCGAAGCAAGGAGCAGAGCCAGTCCCTCTTTATGCTCCTGCTGCTCATAGAGCAGCATACCCAGGTTGGTCAGGATCATACCCGCGTACTGTTGTTTATGCAGGTTGGAGGCCAGTTGTAGTGCTTCGGTATAAAACTGGAGTGCCTGGTGGTAGTCTTTTTCATAATGTGCGATCAGTCCGAGGTTGTGGAGCAGGATACAGCGTAGTTGCGTGCTGGGCCGCTGCTTTTCGAGCGTGAGGGCGCGCGCAAAGTTCGTGCGCGCCTGCTCATACTCGCCCTGCATGCGCAGGATCTCGCCCTGGTTTGTCAGGGTCATCGCCTCGCCCGCAGTATCCGCGATCTGCCGCTGTGCGGTCAGCGCCTGCTCAAAGTAGCTCTGGCTCTGCTTGTACTCCCCCAGCCTCCCATAGAGCATGGCGATATGGCTGGAGACAAGGCCCTCGTCGCGGCGCAGCAAGACGCCAACGGGAGGCAGCATAGCCGTGTAAAGACCAATCAGGGTATTCCACGCACCCCACTGGACCATACTCTCATGCAAACCTTCTTCAAACAGAAGGTCACATGCGCGCTGCCAGCGCCAGCCCAGGCAGAGGTGCCGGATGGCATGAATGATCGGCTCGACATCGCCCGGTCCCTTGCGTTTGTCACGCGGTGGACAACGTTCTTGAATCACCTGCCGGTAATAGCCCGCTACCTGGGTGTGACCGGCGGCCAGCGCGACCTGGAGCGACTCCGGGCTGCTTGGCACCGGCCCCGCCGGTGTATTGACGCCGAGTGGGGCGGATGTATGCGTACGTGGCTGGCTATCCTCAAGAAAATGCTCCAGGATATACTGGCGCATCAGCGGATGTACTGTGTAACAGAGAACGCCCTCTGCGTTCATATCCGTGCGTATGATGCCGAGCAGGGCTAATTTCTCCAGTTCGCGTTCGAACGTAGCGCTGGAATGAGTGCTATGCTGTGTCTGGGCCGTGTTGTTGCCGGTGATCGTAGTGATGATGCCAGTGAGGGGGGCCGGAATAGTGAAGAGGCTGAGGGCGTGTATAATTGTTTGCCCGATCGGAGTGAGGAAGTGACAGACTGCGGCAAGCAGATTGAGCATGACATCGCCTGACCACATTGCTTGATAATCCGTCGCATCGAATAGGTATCGGAGTGAAATGCCGCTCAGGCTCGTCAGAGCATTGAAGAGCACTAATGCAAAAACATTCCCGGCACAGCGCTGCCAGACCAGCGCTAAATCTTCGGCTGCCGCCTGGAGTCCGCGTTGTTGTAGGAGGGCTACCCCTTCTGGCATGCTGATATACGGCACCTGATATATACGTATGTGGGTCCCTTGCGACTGATTTTTCTGTCCATCATAGGGCGATTGATAGCAGGTGAGGAGGAGACGGCTGTTGCCAATGTCCGTTTTCAACATTTCGAGGAACGCGGCAAGCGCTCCCTGTCCCGCCATCCCCTGCTTTGTTTCAGGAGGTAGCACTGACTCGAATTGATCCAGTACGACCAGTAGCGTGTCCTGCTGGCGACGCAGGGCGCGCAGCAGTGTGGATATCTGCTGCTCCGGCTTGAGCAGGAAGAGGCCCGGCTCATGTATGCCAACTCGTGCCAGAATTGCGGCGATGATATCCGGCAGCGTTGTGAAACTGTTGAGCGTCAGCCAGACCATGTGGTGTGGTGCTGGTTGTCCTTGCCCTTTCGCCACGTGCAGGCGGTGGTACAGTAAGGCAGCTAATGTTGATTTCCCCGCCCCTGGACTACCAATGAGCATAACGGCGCTCGTTTGCGGGTCGCTGAGCATATGTTGTAGTGCATTGACAGCATCGTCCCGCCGCACAGTCATTTGTGGATCAAGGAGTGGCGGTGTTGTCGT
>JAABUQ010003441.1_pt1 | contig 28993 bp, 29 predicted proteins | sample 5560001 | NCBI WGS metagenome assembly JAABUQ01 (sample SAMN10711888, study PRJNA513371) | rock metagenome | isolation source: Antarctica rocks | place: Antarctica: Victoria Land, Finger Mt nord | collected 2015-12-18 | reverse complement strand
CAGTCCGCTACCATGGTCCCCGACAGCCCCTCCGGCTCGAGGACGTGCCGCGCCCCGAGCCCGGCCCCGGCGAGGTGCTCGTGCGCGTCCGCGCGGCCGGCCTCTGCCACACCGAACTGCACTTCCTCTCCGGCCTCCGGGACCTGGGGTCCGCTCCACTCACGCTGGGGCACGAGGTCGTGGGGGTCGTCGCGGCCACGGGGCCGGGCGTGGACGCCACGCGCGTCGGGGAGCGCGTCATCCTGTACTACTACGTCGGCTGCGGGCGCTGTGCCCACTGCCTGCGCGGCGACGAGAACCTGTGCCCGGCCCCGCGCGCGGAGTACGGCTTCCTCTCCGACGGTGGGTTCGCCGAGTACATCGTCGTCCCGGCGCGCAACGCGGTGCCCCTCCCGGCGCACCTCTCCGACGAGGAGGCCGCGCCCATCGGCTGCGGCGTCACCACGGCGATCCACGCCACTCGACGGGCCCACATGGGTGCGGGCGACACGGTGCTCGTGTACGGCGTCGGCACGGTTGGCTATGGGCTGATCCAAGTGGCCGCGCACTCGGGGGCGGCGGTGATCGCGGTGGGACGCAGCGGCCGCAAGCTGGCGCTCGCCAAGGAGTTGGGCGCCCATGCGGTGGTGAACGCCGCGCATGAGGACGTCGCCGCCCGCGTCCGCGATCTCACCGAGGGCCGCGGGGTGGACGTGGTGTTCGAACTCGTCGCCACGCAGGAAACGATGGCGCACGCGGTGCCGAGCGTGGCCAAGCGCGGCCGGCTCGTCTTCGTCGGCTATTCGGAGGACGCGCTCAACGTCCACCCCATCACCTTGGTCGTCAATGAAGTACAGGTGATGGGGTCCGTAGGGAATACGCTCGGCGAGCTATACGAGGCCGTGCGCTGGGTGGGCGAGGGCCGGATCAGGACGGTGGTGGATCGCTGCTTGCGCCTGGACCAATTCCAGGACGGGCTCGACGCCCTCGCCGCAGGAGACCTGCTGGGGCGCGCTGTGCTGCTGCCGGACGGCGGATGATGACGCATCTGAAGAGAGTCGAGCAGGGCTGGCGTCAGAACCAGCGATCCCGCTCGCGGTTGGCGCTCCGGGCCGCCTCGCCCCGTACGCGCTCCACGTCAGGGTCCAGCAGCACGTAGCGCGTGGTGCGCTCCGCGTAGTCGTAGACGTGGCCCCGCTTGCGCTCGTCGATCCGGGGGCTGCCCTCCTGGATCGCGCGCATCAGGTCCTCTTTGCTCGCCGCGGGATGCGCCCGCGCCACGTCGCGCGTCACCATCCAGTCGAGGCGGTGTAGGTCCGTCAGCGCGGCGTTGGGGTACCGCTCCAGCAGGCGCTGCGCCCGATGCGCGTACTCGCGGCCCAGGGGCGACACAGGGCCGGCCCCTGCCGGGGGCCGGGTGAAAGCCGCCCGCCGCGTGGCCTGGTCGCGCGGGAACTCCGCGCCACCGTCACCGTGTTCTCCCGCCGCCCCGCGGCGGTCCTGTGTGGCCTGGTCGCGCGCCCGCTCAAGGAGCGCCGGGGCGGCGGGGGCGCGCTCACCGTCGGCCGCGTGCAGCCGAACGTAGGGGTAGCGGCCATCGGGCTGCCGGTGCTCCTCCTTGCGGTTGGTGAAGCCGGCCAGGCGCCCCATGTGCCGCCAGTTGGCCGAGCTCCTGTCGCCGTCGTACCGCGCGGCCAGGTCGCGCGCCACGGCCGTCCCCTCCGCGGTGGACAGCGGCGTGTCCGACACGCGCACCCACGCCTGCAGATTGCCGGGGCTGGTCTCGACGACAACCGCCGGCGTGTCGCCCGCGGCCCGCATCCGCTCCACCGTCGCGGCCGGCACGTCGTCGATCAGGTAGAGCCCGCTGCTCTCGGTCGGCCGGATATAGAGGTCGCGGCCCCGCGCGTTCATTCCCTTGAACCAGCCGATCGACTCCTCGACCTGCGCAGGCGTCCAGTCCCGGCGGAGCAGCATCTTGTCCGTGGCGCGCTCGTACACGCCGATGTCGTACCGCTCCGCGCCCATGCCGGCGAGCTGCGCCCGCACCGCCTCGGTCGTGCGGTCCACCCCTCCCTTGCGCGCCCAGGTCGGCGCGTCCTGCACTAGGGGCGCCGGGGTCAGCCGCTCCGTCCTGTCCGGCTGCCGGTCCTGTGACTGCGCCAACTCAGGTGCCAGTCCGCGCGGATCGAGCGCCGCCACCTCGGCGCGCAGGTGGGGCCGGTTGCCCACCTCCCGGCCCACGTCCACCCGCCTGACGCCCTCCAGGTGCGCCACCTGCGCCGCTAGCGTCGCGCCGACCGGTCGCCCCGCGCGATCGACGAACCCGTAGCGCCTCCCGTCGTCCGGATGGATGCCCAACGGCGCACGCACCGGCTGTTGCGCGGCCTGGTCGCGCTCCGGGCGCGGGAAGATCTCGACCGCCTGGCCGCGCGTCGCCATGTGCAAGAGCGCGTGCAGGCTCTCTGCCGGCACGGGCTCGGTGGTGAAGACCCACAGCCGCCCGCCCTGGGGGGCGCGCTCCACGGCCGCGTCGATGCCTTGCAGGGCCAATCGCTGCCGGGTCTCCTGTAAGGCAGCGATGCCGTCCTCCGGCACACGCCGGGGCTCTCCCGCGTCGTCGTAGGCCGTGCGATAGCCGCCGTGCGCGACGAGCCCGACCGTGGCGCGATCCTGCCCATCCCTGAGATAAAGCCCGAGGGAGACCTCGCCCCGCACATGCGCCCGCGCGGCCTCCGCCGTGAGGGGCGTCTCGATCTCCTCGGGCTCGCCGCCAGCCGTGAGCCGGGCGTGGCGCTCCCCGCCCTGACCGAACCGCGCGGCATAGGCCTCAGCCGTCGTGCGTCCGGTCGCCGGCCCGACTGTCGGGGCTGTCGTTCGTTCCGTTCGTTCCGTTCGTTCCGCTGTGACCATCCGCCCGTCCTCCCGTTACGCCCACAGGGTCGCGCTGTCGCGCCAGTCGTCCAGCTCGTCGCCGCCGTCGTCGCCGTCGTCGCTCCACGCCGGCGCCGAGATCGCCAGCGCCGGCGCCGCCCGTGTGGCTGTCGCCGCCGCCGACTCCTTACGTGCCTTGCCTGTTTTGCTGCCCTGCCGCTTGCATTTGATCCCCTGGATCTGCGTCTCCAGCGGCGCCGCGGCCCGCGGTGGTGTCGTCTCCTCCCGTGTCGTCGTGGCCGGCGGCGCCGCTGGGGCGGCCGGGGCGGTCAGAGCGAAGCTGACGGTCGGGACCGGGAGTGGCATCGGACGCAGTGGCCCCGCCGGTGGCACGACCGATCCATCGGGCAAGCGCAGCAGGCCCCGCCGCCGCAGGCGCGTCGAGAAAAGACCCAGCCGCTTGGTGTACCACCGCACCTGCGTCACCACCGCGGGCGGCCGGTTGCCCGAGAGGAGCAACAGCTGATTGGTCGCCATGCGCGTTACCTCGCCCGGCGTCAGCAGCGGCCGGCTCGTCTCGCTGACCCCCTGGTTGCCGTGGTCGACGAGCACCGCCCCGCGCTTGCGGCTCACCCCCGCGTTGGCCGCGAGCACCGTCGTCGTGCCGGTCTGCTCGCTGAACCACTTGGCGTCCTCGGCGGTCGTCTTGGCCAGCGCGATCTTGACGTTGCACGCCTCCAGGATGATGCCCTTGCCGTCCACGCCGTGGTCGTGATAGATGTCGAGCTGCGAGAGCGACTGCACCCCCAGGATGAAGCCCATGCCCGCGCTGCGGATGGTGGTCATCCACGTCGGGAAGTTGTAGATCCGCCCCAGGTTGCCGAACTCGTCCAGATAGCCCAGGATCGGCCGCGGGAGCGCGCCGCCCGGCGAGCGGTCCGCGACCTCGATCACCTCGTTGAAAAGCTGTGAGAAAAACGAGGCGGTCAGCGGCCGCAGCTCCTTGCTCATGCGCCGGTCGAGCACCAGGAAGAGCGCGATCGGGCGCGCGGCGCGGTCGGCCATCTCCGCGAAGGGCGCCTCGTCGCAGCCCGTCGTGGCCTGCACGCGCGGGTCGGCCACGATCTGGAAGCGCAGGGGCAGCTCGATGAAGATGCTCCCCTGCAGCTTCTCGTTGCGCTCCAGGTCGCGCTTAAAGCCCTCCATGGCCTCGCGCACGTCCCGGTCGGGGCTGTCGCCGAGCGTGCCCATGATCCGCTCGCTGCCCAGCATCAGGAACCGGCGCACGTGCGTGAGCGTCGCCCCGCCCTCCTGCGTGGCGTTCAGGTGCAACACGATGGCCGTGATGAGGTACTTGGCGGCCGAGTCCCAGAAGGGCTCGCTGCTGCTCTCGCCCGTGTTGGCGATCCACGTCTGCGCGAACACCAGCGCGTCGAGCGCGCTCGCGATGTGCGCGAGCGGGTTGTAGCCCGCGCTCGTCGCCGGCGAGACAAAGTTGACCACGATCACGCGGTGGGTGCGCGCCAGGGCGGCGTAGGTGCGCTCGGTCAGCTCGCCCTTGAGGTCGGTCACGATGATGCTGCGCACCCCGCGCAGCCGCCGGCGCATCAGCCGGCGCTCGGCCCGGTGCAGCGCCCCGGCCGCCAGGCGCCGCCCGAGGCCCGGCCGAGCGGCCGCGCCGTCCTCCACGCCGCCATTCTCCGCGCCGTCGCCCATCGCCCGGCTCGTCAGCCGCGTGTGGAGCCGCTGCAGGAGCCGCGTCAGGGCCGCGCCCCGCCCCACGCCCCGCTCGGATAGGAGGTTGGTGATGAACAGGCCCACCGACTTGCCGGCGCGCGGCGGCCCCACCACCAGCGCGCTCTGATACTGCTCCAACCCGCGCAGGGCCAGCAGCCGGCCCTTCAGCGTGCCCAGGATGATCTGCGCGTCCCGCCGCGTCGGTCGCAGCTCGCGCAGGTCGCGCCACGTCGCCAGCACCGCTCCGCCCAGCGCCTTGGACGGCTTGAGCTTGGCCATGCCCGTGGTCAGGTACCAGAGCGGCCGCGAGAGCAGCAGCACCAGCAGCAGCAGCGCGGCCCCCAGCTCGCCCAGCACGCTCAGGCGCAGCAGGGCCATGTCCTTGCCCGCCCGCTGGATGCGCGCGTAGCGGCGCTCCGGGTTGCGCATCCAGTCGCCCCAGCTCACCAAGCGCGGCGCCGCCTGCGCCTGGCCATTGGTTTTCTTGGGCATGCTGAAGAACCCGCTCCCGCCGCGGTTGCGGGCCTTGAGATAGGTTCCCACGTAGATGCCCACGTCCTCGGCCGGCCACGCCGCCGCGTCGTAGGCCTGATGGTAGCGCGCCGTCACCTCGCGCACGCCCCGCTGATACCAGCCGCCCGGTCCCAACGCCACGGCGGCCCCGACCATGAGCAGGAGCAGCACGGCCAACCCTATCTTTCGCATCCTCTTGTCCTCCATCTATCAGTCCGTCGTCTGTCAATTGTCTGTCGCTCCGCGCGGACGCGTCGCTAGCGGCCGTCGCGGCCGTCGCGCTCGTCGTCCGCGCGGCCGTCGCCCGGTCGCCGACGCCGGCGCTGCCACGGGTCCGCCATCCCGGCCGTCTCATCGTCGCGGCCCCCCTCTGAGGCGACGGCCGCGACGAGGCGCCCCCCCCAGCGCGCGATCCCGCCGCCCCGCTCCTGCTCGTGCCCCTGCTCCTGGGCCGCGGCCTCCCGCTGCGCAGCGACGCGCTCCTCGGCCTCGGCCAGCGCCCGTGTCGCCGCCGGCGTCGCCCGCCCCGGCTCGTCGCCCACACCCTGGACCGTCACCGGCGTCACGGGAACACGCGTTTCCGCACGCGCCGGATCGGTTCCGTTTTCCCCGCGCGCCCGGCGCGCGCCTGTGTGGTCGACGAAGCCGGCCAGCAGCCCGACAGGTCCCGGATCACGGCCGGGGCCGGGGCCGTAGCGCGTCTGGAGCGCGCGCGTCGCCTCCGCGGCCACCTGGGGGTCCAGCTCGTCGGTCGAGAGCCGGAGCCACGCCTGATAGCGGTTGTCCGTCGTCCCGGTCACGACGGCCGGCGCGTGGCCGTCCGCGCGCAAGCGGCGCAGGGCGCCGGCGGTCAGGTCGTCGAGCACGACCAGGCCGCTGGCCAGCCCGGCGGCCGGCCGCACCGCGATGTCGTGGCCCTGGTCGTTGAGCGCGACCAGGCGCGTGATCTGGAGCATCGCCTCGTCCGCCGTGAGCACCGCGCGGCGCACCTGGCCAGCCCCGTCGCGCACCGCGATCTCGTAGCGCGCGCTGCCCAGCGCCGCCAGGTGCGCCCGCGCCTCCTCCGCGGCCTGGGCCGCTACAACGGTCGATGCGGATGCAGCCCGTGCAGCGCCCCCGTCGCGACCACCGCCACGGCGATCACCGCCAGCAGGCCCACCAGCGCGACCAGGAGCACCGCCCGCGTCGCGGCCCGCCGCACCCGCCGCACCACCGCCTCCAGCTCGCGCGCCTGCATCGTCAGCGCCACCCGCGTCTCCTCCTCGGCCTGCTCCCGCACCGCGGTCACCTCCGTCTGCCCGGCCGCGATCTCCCTCCGCAGGCGATCCAGCTCGGCCCGCACCGTCGGCAGGCCCTCGGCGATCTCGTACCAGCTCGTCGTCATCGCGTTGTGCGCCCGTTGCACCTCGCGCAGGTAGTCCTCCTGGCGCTTGGCCACGGTCGCCACCGCGCGCAGGTCCTCTCGCACCCCCTGGTGCAGCCGCTCCACCGCCTTGAGCACCGGCAACGGCTCCACCACCTTGAGCGGCCGCGCCGACGTCACCGGCGCCGGCGGCTCGGGTGGCGGCGTCGGCAGCTCGGCTATCTCTGGTATCGTGGCCTGCCGCTCGGCCCGGCTCGCCGCCTCCATCGCGGCGTCGAGCGGTGTCGTCCCCGGGGCGGGTGGCAGTTCCCCTGCCTCCGGCGGCCTCTCCTCCTCGTCCTCCCATGGCGACGCCGACGGGATCGCGGCGTTCGCCCGCGCCAGCAGCGCGTCCATCTTGCCCATGTTCGTGCCCCCTCTCCTCCAAGCGGCGCTCTAGCCGCGTCCAGCTATAGTCCTTGCCGATTTGGCTCCCCTTGAGCACGGCCTGCATCGCGCCCTGATAGTCGGCCAGCGCGAAGCTGGCCCCGCTCACCCGGCCGGTCGAGGCAATGTTCCAATGCGCCACGACGCCGACGCCGGCCAGCGCCCGGTCGAAGCCCACGCGCGTCCCATCACTCCTGCTGATCGCCTCGTCGAGGCGGGCCGCGAGCAGCAGCTTGGGCGGGATCTCGCCCGTGCGCTCGGCCGCCCCGATCTCGTCCCGGCTCATCCGCGGCCGCCCGCCGCCCTGGCCAGCCTGGCCGCGCATCCGCTCCGGGTTGATGGCGTGCGACAAGCCGTACTCCCGCTCCAACTCATGCACCACCCGATTACTGCGCCAGCGGTCATTGCTGTCGCTGACGGTGCGTCCGTCGAAGTCGATGCGTGAGGCGATGATGTGGACGTGATCTGCGGCGTGGCGCACCACGACGTAGGGCACGTCGGCGAAGCCCATCCGTTCCAGATAGTCGCGGCTGATCTGGCCCCATCGCTCGTTCGTCAGATGCTCGCCCTCCGGTAGTCGCAGCGAGCAATGGTAGACGGCGCGGCCGACCTCGGGGTTCAACGCGCGCACCAGGCCGAACTCGGTCGCCAGCGCGCGCGGCGTCTCCCCGACCATGGTCGTGCCCACGATGCGCGGGTCGTCGTGTCCCAACTCCGCGCTCTCCTTGAACACGTAGTTGAGCACGCCTCTGAACCCTCGGCCGATCTGCGCCTTCTGGATCATGGTCCCGCTACTCCGCCCCGCTCATCTCACCGCCCACGCCGTCGCCCTCGTCCGCGACACCAAGCAGCGTCAGCCGGAGGGCGTGGACCTCCGCGCGCAGCTGCCCCAGCTCGCCGGCGAGCCGCGCCGTCCCGGTCGCGTCGAGCCGGCCACCCTCGTTGAGGTGCCGCGTCAACTGGTTGATGTTCGCCGCCGTCCGCGCCAGTTCGCTGTACATGCGCGCCCGCATCCCCGCCCGCGCCGGCTCCGCGCGCCTCGCTCCCAGGAGCGCGGATCGGATGTACGTCGCCAGCCGGCGCCGCCCGCTCGCCGCCAGCCGGCGCGTCAATTCGGCGTGCTCGGCGGCGTTGACGCGCACCACAACCTGGCGCGTCCGCCGCCGCTCGGGCGCGATGGGCGCCCGTTTCGTCCGCTGTGTCATCCCGTCCTCCGCTGCGTCATACCGTCCTCTCGCCCTGTTTTTCCCGGCCCCGGGGGCCGTCCTGTGTCGCGTCGTCGGATGGGTCAGCGGCCTCGCCGCCGGGGCTCCCGCCGGCAGTGACGAGGCCGCCGCGGGGGTCCGGGGTCCGGGGGCGGAGCCCCGGCAAGGCCGTTCAAGCGCCAGCGCAGAACATGCCTTGCTCCCTGCCCCAGCGCCGCCCGCCTCCCCGTCGTGGCGCGGGGGGCGACAGCTCCCCCACACGGGCCGCTGCGCGGCGGGAAAAGGCGACGAGGTTACACGTCACCGCCGTCACCGCCCTCCTCCACGTCGGCCAGCAGCCGGCGATAGGCGGCGTCGGGGACCAGGCCCTGGAGCGCGGGCAACGCCGCCGGGGGCAGCGCGAAGTAGTGCCGCCCGTTGTCGGCCTCGACCGCGACGACGCGCCCGCCGTCCGCCGGTCCCCCCACGATCCCGCCCTGGTAGGGCAGGACGACGACCGCCATGCCCCACTCGCGCAGGATCGCCAGCCACTGCCGCAGCGGGACGCCGCGCACTACCTCCACGGCCAGTTCGTCTTCCCACGCGCGCGGCACGATCCAGTACACCTCGGGCTCCGCTCCGTCCTCCCTCGGTTCCATCGGCACTCCCTCCTCCGTCTCTCTCTCGTTCTCGATCCATGGGGGGAGCGATCTCTCGGCAACCATCATCGGGTTGGCTCCTCTCTCTCCATATCCAGGAACTCGCGGATCGCCGCGATCGTGCCGGGCAGATTCTCCCGGCGCAGGTCCTCGTGGGTTACGACCAGCACCTCCCATTCCTGGGCCTCGATGCGCTCCTGACGCTCCCGGTCGTGCGCGGCAATCGTGCCGTCCGGGTCGAACAGGGGGCCGAAGTGGACGCCCCCGTAGACCTCGATGATCTGCCCGCGCTCCGGCCAGGCGACATCGGCCCACACCCGCAGGGGCGCGACGCGGTACTCCCGCTCGTAGGGCTCGACGCCGATGTAGGCCAGCACCGTGTGCAGGCGCTCCTCCTCTCGCGAGGGGTGGGCGCGGCGCCACCCGGCCACGTGCTCCAGCACGACATCGGGGCCGTAGCGCGCCAACGTCACGTCGTAGCCCTTGCGGCCCGCCTCGGACAGGCTCTGATGGGTGCGGAAGGACTGGACGTACCGCTGATAGGCGGGGTCCGCGAAGCGGGCCGGACCCAGGGCCTTGAACCGCGCACGCTCCTCGGCCGTGAGCCACGCGGGGCGCTGCGCGGTGGCGCCCGCGGGCGGCTCGCGTTCCGGGCGGTCGCCCCCTCGCTCACGGCCGTCCCCGCGGCTCATGCCGGCGTCCCTCCCACGCAGACGCGCGCGTTATCCGTCATGTCGTTGTCCTCCTCGTCCTGTGTGCGTCCTACCGCCAGCCGGGGTTAGCGGTCATGGCTGCGTCGGAGCTGCGGCGGCCGCTCCTGGCCGTGTGTCGGCGCCGTCGTCCGCGCGCGCTCCTGGCCCTGCGCCGCGTGCGCGGACGCCCACACTTTCTCGGCCGTGCGCGCCACGTAGGCGTCGCGCTCCGGAGGCGTGCGTCCCTGGCCTTGGCCCGACGCGCCGCCCCGGTCGATGGCCTGGCGCAGCTCGTCGCGCGTGAGCGTGGGATGCTGCGCGACGAGCTGGTGGGCCGCGCCCCACTCCGCCTGCCGCGCGTCGAGCCGGCCCTGGCCACCCTCGAGCAACACCCGGCGCAACGTCCCGAACTCCTCGGCGTAGGTGCGCTCCCCCGGTGCCGGCGCCCGGCCCGCCGGCGAATCTCCGCGCGGGGGGCGCGGGGGCGGCGGATCGACCGAGCTGGCGTCCGCGCGGCCGATCGGGACCGCGCCCCCGCGCTCCAGCGGCAGGCCCGCCTCCCGGAACGCATCGGCGAGCGCGCTCAGCCCCTCCTCGCGCTCCGCGGCCGACCGGAAGCCGCGCGCATGCCACAGCGGCTCTTCCGCGATGGCCGCGAGGTTGTCCCGCACCCAGGCCAACGCCTCGGCGCGGGGCAGCGTGTCCAGGTCGAGGCCCTGCGCCGTCGCGATCTCCCGGCTGTAGTCGGCGCGCAACAGGCTCGTCACGCCGGGATTGAGCCGGCTCAGGGCCTCCAGGTCGACGTCGCCGTCCGGGCCGCGCGCCCACGCCGGCGCGGGCTCCGCCGGCTGCCCCGCCTCCACGGCGGCGACCCACGCCGCGGGGTCGTCCCACGGCGCCGGCCGCTCCTCGGTCCAGGCCATCGGCACCCGGGCGCCCAGCGTCAGGCCGGCCTCCTCCCGCGCCCGCGCCCACTCCTCCGCACGCGCGAGCTCGTCGGCTGGCATCCAGCGGCCGTGCTGCGCCGCCACGACCGTGGGGGTGAGCTGGGCGCGGTCGAGCACCCAGTCGGCCAGGTCGAGCGCGGCCGGGGCGACGCGACCCGCGCGATCCGCGCTGACCAGGGCCACGCGCTGCTCGGGGTCGTCGCGCAAGGCGAAGCCGGCCAGCGGCGCGGCCTGCTCCGCGCCGGCGGTCAGGGGGTCGCCGCCGTAGCGCGCGGCCAGGACCTGGGCCATGCTGTCGTGCAGGCCGCGCTGGATGCCCACGTCGTCGAGGCGCACCCAGGCGTCGTATCGCCCCACCCGCGGCTCGGTCAGCAGCACCGGCGGGAACCCGTCCTGCATGAGGTCCGCGATCCGCGCCTCGGACACGTCGCGCAGCAGCGCCAAGCCGCTACGCTCGGCCGGCCGGATCGTGATCTCCGTCCCGGCGCGGTTGACCGCGCGCAGGTCGCGCATGCGGTCCAGGATGTCCTCCGGGTTCACCTGGGCGTAGGACACCTGATCGTCGCGCGTGCGCAGCATCAGCTCGTAGCGGCGCTCGCCCAGCGCCGCGAGCTGGGTCTTCAGCAGTTCCTTGAGGGCGGCCACGTCGCGCCGATCCTCCCATTTGTCCTGGTCGAAAATCCACATTGCCTCACCTCACCACCGGTGTATCCGCAGCGAGGAGGTCCGCCAGGACCACCTGCGCCGGGGGCGGGAGCAGGAAATAGGAGCGGCCGCGGGCCGCGTCGAGGGTCAGCACACGGCCCCGATCGTGGTCCTGGCCGGGCGCGTCGAGCGCCGGCGAGACCGCGACCACGCGCGCCCCCTCGGCACGCAGCGCGCGCAGCCAGGCGCGCACCGTGAGCGGCGCGTGCGCCGGGACCACGGCCCGGTCGGCGTCCCAGCGCGTTGGGTCGAGCCACAGCACCGTCGCGACGGTCCACTCGATGGTCCTCTCTTCTAGCGTGTGCATGGGTAGGAGCCCTCCCGCTCATAGGCGACGGTCAGGGGTCGTGCGTCAAGGGTGTCGAGCGTGTCAAAGGCGGCGCCGGCCGGAGCGAGCCACAGGCGCGGGGTGCGCCGGGCCACGGCGACGAGCTGGGCTAGCCGCTCCGTCTCCGCCCGCGCGATCAGTTCGCCCCGCTCGGTCAGCCGGAAGAGGCGCCGCGTCTCGGGCAGGTCGTCGAGCGCGGGGCGCGTCTCGCCGATCAGGCCGGCCGCCAGCAGCACGTCGAGCGAGCGATAGAGCGACCCATTGCCCACGCGCATGCGCCCCTCGGTGGACCGCGCGATCTCCTGCTTCAGGCCGTAGCCGTGCCGCTCGCCGGTGGCCAGCACGAGCAGGATGTGGTAGATCGGGTGCGTCAGCGGGAGCGGCACGGCGAGGGTCGGGGGCGGGCCGGCCTGGCCTATCTGGCTCATCGCGCCCCCCTCTCACCCACGAAGGGGGCGACGACAGCGGCAAGGGACGCGAGGGACGCGGCCAGCCTGACCAGGCGCGTGGTCTCCCGCCCGGCAGGCGGCCCTGTGTGGTCGACGAACGTGAGCACACAGGCCGCTGCGCGGCGGCGGGGAAAACGAGGGTGGAACGTTGCGCGGAAACGCGCGTTTACGAGAAAGGGGCGGCGTGCGAGGGAAGGGGCACGCCGTGCCTGGTCCTGGTCGGAGGACACGCGCTCACTAGGCTCCTCCATCGACGAGCGCGCGTCATGCTCGACAGAATGATGGAGGGCTAGCGGCGTTTGGGTCGCTTGAAGATGTAAACTATTTGACTGACGACTGTATTGCCGGGGCTTGTGCTGACCAACTCCCAGCCTTGATCGCCTAGTTCGTTGAGCGGCTGAACGTACTTCGGATCGTTCATCTTCTTCGCATCGAGAACAAAGGTCTTGTACTCCCAGCGTTGATAATCTTGACCACTTGGAGAGATTGGATCGAGAACCTGATTGTGCATACCTAACCATCCTTCCTACGTACTCCCATCACTATACACCCGACTCGGAGCGCGAGATGCTGCCACCGCGGCGCGCTCCGGCGAAGCCGCATGATGGAGAGAATGGCACGGAGTTGGCGCACGTCGCTGCGGACCCCCTTGCCCCGCCCACTGAGCAGGACAAGGAGGCTGGCAAAGACGAGTACGAGCACGACATGGATGGGGCCGGCTAACAGGTGGTGCCGCGCCGTCAGCACACCGACGAGCCAGAGGACAACGCCAGCGGCCAGAAACACGCCCACGAGCCTGGTGCGCGGGAGGATAGCGGTTGCGTCGTCTTGCCAGCGACGGCCGCCTCGGAAGAGAAATGGTAGGTGCTTCATTTTGCGTTCTTCGCGAGGCCCGCGCCTATGGCGCCGGCGTAGCCGCCGACGCCAGCCGTCGCGGCCGCTGTCGCCGCGCCCGTGATCGCCCCTGCGGGAGCGTGCGCCCCGGCCGCCTGCGCGACGGCCCCGCCCGGATTCAGGCTGGCGATGATTTTGGGCACGCGGTAGAGCACGATCAGCCCGGCCAGCCCCAGGAGCGGCTGTAAGAAGCCGTCCATGTGCATCCCCAACTCCATCACCACGATCATCTTCATCACGATGGCGTAGCCCACGCCCCACAGGCTCGTGTTGATGAACGCGCCGGCCCAGCTCCGCGCGAAGCCCGAGGCCTCGGGCAGCACCCAGCAGGCGATCATCAACGGCGAGATCGCATAGAGCGTCGCCAGCAGGAACAGCCCGACGAGCTTGGTCAGCGCCGTCAGCAGCAGGATGATGATGCCGACGACCGTGAAGATGATCCCGAAGACGGTCATCAGCAGGCCGGCCCACAGCGCGCCGGCAGCGGACCCGAACAGGGTCCCAGCCGTGTGCGGGTCGAGGCTGAAGCGGCTGACGGCGCCGGCGTTCATCCCGCCCGTGTAGGCGAGCACGCTGGTGGTCAGGTCGCCCAGCCCGGAGAACCACAGGTGCAGCGCCTCGGGCAGGATCATGATGGCCACCAGGCCCAGCACGGCCCGCCAGAGCACGTCCACCGCCTCCACCACGTTGGCCCGGCCGACGTGCGCCAGCCCGAACTTGCACAGCCCGATCAGCGAGAGCACGCCGTAGAGACCGTAGGCCAGGTCCTGCATGTTGTCGAAGAACGTGCCCAGCTCGGGCCAGTGCCCGTTTCCGCGGTCGGAGAAGTCCGGCGTCTCGGCCAGCACGGTGACGAAAGGCGCGGCGACGGCCTGGCTCACCCGGTCCATGCCCCAGGCGATGCCGCCGCCGATCCCCTGCACGGCGCCGACGAACAGGCCCGTCATCGCGCCGATAACGTCGATACAGAGGGGCGAGCTGAACGGAATGGGGATGTGGAACGCCAGCGGCCCGTCGCACCCACCAGCCACGCCGCCCGTGGTCGGGTCGATGCCGGGGATGCTCCCGCCGACCACGATCGGCGCGACGATGGTGTAGGGCGCCCCGGCGCTGGTGTGGTGCGCCCCCACCGCCCGGACCTCGTGCGGCCCCACGCCCGCGTCGGGGATCGTCACGTCGAAGCGCGTGTAGCCCGACGCATCCACATCGTGCTGGCCCAGCACGTGCGGCGTCTCGTCCCAGTAGAGCGTGACCTGCGTCCCCGGCGGGAAGTCGTCGGCGATGGCCACGATGCGCGTCGCGCTGATCCCCGCCGTCGAGGACAGCACGATCGCCGGGTGGTGCGTCGGCGTCGCCGTGGGGACCGGCGTGTACGTCGGGCGCTCGGTCGCCGTGGCGTAGGGCGTGTTGGTCGGGTAGGGGGTCTGCGTCGGGACCGGGGTCGCGGTCGGTTTGGGGCTGCCCGCCGCGCGCGCCGCCGTCCCGCCCGACCCGCTCAGGGCCAGCAGCAGCAGCACGGCGAGCGGACCGATAAGGCGTCGCATGTCTCTCGCTCCTTTCATCTCGTGTGTCCTCCGGTGGTCCCGGTGGTCCCGGTGGTCCCGGTGGTCCCGGTGGTCCCGGTGGCCCCGGTGGTCCCGGTGGTCCCGGTGGCCCCGGTGGCCCGGCGAGCCGGGACTCGCCGGGCGCGCATCCGGGGCGTCGCGCGTGTCGGACGGAGTGCCCGCGCCCGCGGCGCCACCGGCGCCCTCGTCTCCGCGGAGGCGTCACCCTCCTCCCGCCGAGCGCCCGCGTCCCGTTCATCCTGGCGCGCGTCCCGGCGCGCCGCCGCGATCGATACCTGCTCGGGGGTCAGGCCCTTGGCCAGCGCGTCCACGGCCAGCCAGACCTCCGCCGCCGTGGGCACGGCCGGGTCGCGCGCCACGGCGGCAATCATGCGGTCACGCTTGAGACGCTCGCCCTTGTACGAGGCGGTCATCCAGTAGTGGTGGCGCGTCGTCGGGAAGCGCACCGCCCCGTGCGCCGCCTGGCCCGCCTTGGTCTCCCTAATCAGGAACAGGTCGCTGAACGCCCCCCGCTCGCTCTTGAGGTTCTTGAGCTTGGCGACCTCGTGCCCGGTCAGGTCGAGCGTGCCGGCCAGCCAGTCGAGCGCGGCCTGCGCCCCGCCCTTCTTGCCCCGGTCCTTCTGCCGGAACAGCACCTGGATGCTGGCCTGGTTGAACAGCGCGGCCGCGGCCGGGTCCTCGGTCAGGTCCGAGACCTGCTGCGTGATGAACGCCAGCACCAGGCCCCAGTGCCGCCCCTTGCGGGCCAGCGTCTCGATCCACTCGCCCGCGCCCTGGTATTTGACGACGTGCCAGCCCTCGTCGATGATCAGCAGCTCGCTCATGTGCTCGGCGTCGTCCTCGGCCGCCGCGTCGCGCCCCTGCGCCTCCACCTCGCGCAAGGCCCGCCGCTTGACCGTCTCCGCGACGGCGAACATGGCGAAGGCGTGCGCCGGCGTCCGCGGCCGCAGGTCGCGCAGGTCGAATTGCAGGAAGGGCGCGTCCAGGTCCAGCGCCGCGCTCGTCGGGCGGTCCACCAGCCCCCCGTAGCGATTGGTCCGGATGTACGGCCGGAGGCGGTAGGCCATGTCGGAGAACGCGACGCGCTGGTGGGCCATCCAGCGCCGCTCCGGGTCCTCGCCCTGCGCCGTGAGCCAGTCCACCAGCTCGCGCTCCAGCGGGCTCGACCCGTCCCCGTGCGCCGCGTAGACCGCGCGCACGCCCTCGTCGATGGCCGCGCTGGGGAAGCCGTCGTAGCCGTCGGGGATGCTCACGAGCAGCACCTCGTGCGCGTCGCACACGAAGGCGATCTTCTCCTCCATCAGGTCCTCGTCGGCGGGGTCGAGCCCGGTCCGATCCCAGATGTTGAGGGCAACGGGCGAGCGCGGCCCCAGCCGCGCCCGCACGCCGCCGACGACGCGCCGCGTGGTGTCGTAGTGGTCGGTGCTGTCGATCACCGTGACCCGGCCCCCGGTCTGGAGCATGTGGGTCGCCAGGAACTGCGCCAGGACCGTCTTGCCCGAGCCCGAGCCGCCCGTGATGCACATCAGCGCGTTGCGCAGCGAGGGATCGTCCCAGTCGAGCAGCACGGTCTCGCGCCCCTCGGGCGTGTAGCCCAGCAGCATCCCGCGCGCCGTGCCGGGGCTGCGCAGGTGGTAGGGCATCCCGTTGCCGATGGTCTCGGCGTACATGCGGTAGGCGCTGCGCGCCTTATCCCAGCCGATGGGGCGCGTCGCCAGGTACAGGGGCTCCTGGTGGCCCTGCGCCTGCGCCACCGACGATGAGACGGAGAGGAGCGCGGCCACGGCCTCGGCGCGCTCGTCGAGCGTGGCCGCGTCCGGGGCCGTCACCGTGACGTAGACGCCGACCTGGGCGAGCGTGTGCCGCCGCTCGCGCAGCAGCCGCGCCTCCTCGCGCGCCTCGCGCTGCGCCTGCTCCACGTCGGTCGTGACGTGCCGGCTGACCGCGACCTGGTCCTGCAGGAAGCGGTCGCGCCGGGCCGCGCCCTTGCGCTCGCGCTCCTGGTCCAGCCCGCGCAGCGTCACCGCCAGCGTGTAGGGCACCTCGGCGCCGACGAGGGCCTGGAGCCAACCGGGGTCGGTCTCCGGCGGGGGGGCCAGCAGGTAGAGCGTGCGCGCCAGCGTGCCGTCCGGCAGCGCGACGTGATCGCGCTCCTCGCCGCCCGTCAGGTCGGGCGCCTCGAACGTGACGGCCCCGCCGGGTCCGTGCGCGGGCTCGGCGGGCAGGCTGCGCGCCAGCAGCGCGGCGACGGCCGGGCCGTCGAGGCGGACGGTATCCACGCCCATGTTCGTTAGGTGGCGCACGGCGCCGCGCACCGCCGCGTCGAGGGCGGCGCGCTCGCCGGGGCTGCCCGGCGCCTGCCGGCCCGGCAGCGGCGAGATCACGGCGTAGAAGTCGCGCCGCGCCTGGTGACGGTCGCGCCATTCCGCGGCCCACCAGGCCTGGTTGCCGGCGCGGTAGGGGAGCAGCGCCGGCGGGCAGGCCGCGGTCTCGGCCGCGGCCTGGGCGAGGAGCCCGTCCCGGTCGAGCGGGTTGCTGCACACCAGCAACTGGACCTCCTGCCCCGGCGCGAGGCCGGCCACGAGGGCGGCGCCGGCGGCGGCGGTCCCGTCGCGCTCGTCGTCGGATTGGGTGTCGTGGTAGACGCCGCCGACCTGGAGCACGGCCCGCTGGCGGCCGTCGACCCCGACCTGGATGCCGTCCGGGCGGACGACGATGCAGCGGCGGCGCGTGACGCGCGTGAGACGGGTGACCAGGCTCATCGGGCCTCCTCCGCGACCGCGGTCGTCGCCGGCGCCGTGGCGGGGCGCGGGCGGCGTAGGCGCGCGATGACCCGGCCCGTCAGGTCGGGCGCCTCGGAGCTGGAGGAGCGCCTGACCGTCGCCGGCCGCGCCGGCAGGGCCGGCGGCGCGGCGCGGGCCACCGTGCCGCGGGCGCGCGCCCGCGCCTGGCCGGCGGCACAACGCACCTGACCCGTGGCCTGGCGCACCAGCGCCCCGGTGCGCCGGCGCAGGAAGCCGACGACCTGGCGTGGGTAGGGCTCCTGATTGTCCATGAAGAACACGAAGCCCACGACGATGGGCACCGCCACTGCGGCGAAGATGGCCAGCAGGTGGAGCTTGCCGGCCTGGCCGGCGTACGTCAGGTGACTCGTGAGCTGGAACGCGAGGTAGCCGCACACGACGGCGGCGGCGATCCCGGCCGCCTCGGGGATGGTGCGTCCCAGGACGTAGCGCGGGCGCATGTTGCTGTATTGGGAGCTGCGGCAGCGATGAGCCATGGGTCAGGTCTCCTTTCTCCGCTGGCGCGCTCGACCGATAGACAACGCCCCCGACGTCCGTCAACGGGAGGCCGGGGGCGCGTCGGGTCGACCGGTCGCCGGCGCGGGGGGCGCCTACTTGAGGCCCTGGATGGCCGTGGCCAGCGGGCTGGCCCCGAACAGGATGATAGCGCCCACGATGGTCCCCACCAGCATGTCGCGCGCGGCGCGGTGGTGCAGGACCATGAAGATGCCGCTGATGGCCAGGCCGATCACCGTCACCGGCAGGGCCAGGTCGCCCATCCAGGTGGCGATGGTGGTGAACACGTTGCTAAAGGGGTTGGCGGGGGCGCCGGCGGCGAGCAGGGGGGCGATGGCGGCGAAGGTGACGACCTTGCCGGCGACGAGGCTCTGCGCCGTGGCGAAGCTGAGGGCATGGGCGTGCGCGACGTGCGCGACGGTCAAACTGTGGTACATGTGTCTCTTTCTCCCGCCCGGTGGGCGGCCCTGTGTGGAGCGGCGCGGAACGGCGCCGGGTCACGCAATGAACAGGTCTGCGGTGTCCGTGGTGTCCGTGTCATCAGCGTGGCCCGCCTCATGCTCACCTCCTATCGACGGGCCGCGTCGTGGGCCGGGCGCTTGTCAGAGCGCCGGGCTAGGTCCGATCCTGACTCTAGTTTCAGGTCCACGGCCAGCCTGTAAAAGAGACAACACAGGGACAACGCTAGTACAAAAGAGTACATATTGTGGTGCTATATATTGCTTGATACACGCACAAAAAGTGGCGGCCGTCGATATGACAGCCGCCGCTTGTCGCGTTGGGTGAATGGCTGGGCGTGCAGGTCGGTGCGTGGATCAACGACGCGTGTCTGCGGTGTCCTTAACTCAACGCGTGGTTGTGATATCTACGGCTACGAGCGCATTGATGAGGGCTGCCTGGCGCGCGGACAATTCGGTCATGGACTGCATGACCGCGCTGATATGAGGTGGGATAGGGGCCGATAGGCGTGCAGGATATGTCTGGTAGCGGGCGGCGCCTTCCAAGGCGCGCTGGTCTTGGGCGGGGAGTTGGAGCGCGCGCACAAGGATCTGCACAGTGTCACCACGTGGGGCTTGTCGCTCGCCGCGCTCAAGCTTGGCAATTGCCGCGACGCTCAGACCAGCACGCTCCGCCAGCCTGGCCTGCGTCAGATAGGAACGGCCACGGAAGTACTTGAGTAACGTGCCAAATGCTGTCGGATTTGCCATGTCGCCTCCCTCGGGCACCTTAGACAAGAGGGCACTATGCGCTTGAGACGCACGACGTGCCGCCCCAACTCTCCGGTACTTGCATGTATGACAGCGCGCCTGATACGGTGTCCTCATAAGACACGGACCGAGATCGGCCAGGCACCACCTATTTATCGAGCCGGCTTAACAATTTAATCCGCTCAATAAATAGTTAATTCTAGATTACCGTGCTTTAAGTGGAAGCGTCAAGGGTGAATGAGTCGACGCAGCGCAGTGAGGCTAAACGTCTAGCGGCTTTGGTTAACCAACTCTTTGAGATCCACCGCCATCCGAGCGGACGGGAGTATAGATTGAGCGAGGTAGCCGCTGCGACGGATGATGAGTTAACGACCTCCTGGTTAAGCTTGTTGCGCAAGGGCGTTACTGCGCGGCCGGGAGCGGACAAGATACAACGCCTAGCCGACTTTTTTGGGGTCGATGCCTCGTACTTCACCGGCAAACAACCGCAGCCCAGAGGCGACACAGAAACAGTCCAGGACGCGGAGTTGCGTCGAGTGATGAGCCGACCATTGGTCCGGGAGATGGCGCTGCGCGCCGGCGAGCTCGACGAGGAGGATCAGAAGCGCCTATTCGACTTAGTGAACCAGGCCCTGGCCCTCGGAGCACGCACCAGAATGGCGCGTGAGCGGGCACAAGACTTGCCCGAACACGACATAGATGGGCAAGGTGAGAATCAATAGCGATAGGTAGGACAGGTATGCTGCCCGCGACTTTGATAAAAGATGCGGCCTATGAGGCGTGCCGTGTCTATAAGCTAAGCCCGCCCTTTAAGACAGGCCATTTCCTCGTCGCCTTGCAGGAGGAGCGTGAGTTGTACATTAAAATGCAGCCGCAGCTCATGCCGCCTGGCGCGTTCGGGCTGTGCGTGGCCGAGAGCGCCAGGCAGTACGTTATCTTCTACCACTCCCTTTCGAGCCTTCTCCACCGCGAAGCGACAATCTGGCACGAGCTAGGACACGTCTTCTTCGATCACGTCACCCCGCGCCAGAACAAAGTTCTTCTGCAATCCGCATATGGGCCGCAGGTCGTGCGGCCCGATGACATGCGGGCGCCGTTGTCGGTGTACACCAATACAGCGGAAGATTATGAAGCAGAGTTGTTCAGTCGCACTATGCTGCACTATGCGCTCGGACGCAACCCCGGTGGCTACACGCGCAGCATCGCCGCCACGCAACGCAACCCGGAACGGGCGTCACAGCTTAATCGCTTCCTCGATGAGTTGGCCCGACGATGACGCCGCACAGCCCCCAACTCTTCCATATTGTCGCGGCAGTCCTAGTCGCATCCATCGGGCTGGCGCTTGGCAACCTCGGTCGTCGTGGGCTTGGACCCGCTCCGCGTCGCGCTAACATCCTGTGGAGTCTGAGCTTGGTGTGCGCCTGGCTCGGGCTGACCTGCTGGCCCCACGCCGTGACCACCCTCATCGACGACGCAACCCATATCCCCGGCCTGGCGCATATTGTCAGCGACACGCTGATCACCAGCGCCTTTGTGTTGCAGTTCGCCTTTACCTGCACTATAGAAAAAGGAGGCTGGACGTGGGCGAGGATGGGTGCAAGCGCGCTGTACGTCGCGATCCTCATCGCGTACGCCATCCAGTGGGGAGTGCTCCACAACGGCTACAGCTTCTACGGCACCTACGCTGCTCATCCTCCCGCGCTCCTGCGAGCGAACATCACCCTCGTCGCGCTGATTCTATGGTCATCTGGCCTTTGTATAAAGGGCTATGTGGGGTATTTGCGCGCGAACGCGGACAGTTCGGTGCGCGTGATGATCGTGGGTGTCATGATTGTCGCCGGTCTAGCCGCATTCTACGGAGTGCTCATCCTCGGCCAGCTCGTCACGTCCGCCCTGGGGTTTGGATCTACTGAAATTACTAGCGTCACGGGGCCGATCCTAGGGCTAGCTAGCATGACTGCGGCGGTGGTCGTCTGGCTACTTACGGGCCAGCGAACCCACCCGCTCAGGAGCTATGTCCGGTCGGTGTTCGCCCTGCGTCAGCGCGAGATCGAATTGGATGAGCGCGAGCGCCGGATACGCCAGCGCGACGAGCGCGTCGCAGAGCGAGAAGGCAAGCTCACGGACCTGGCCGTGTGGGTGCAAGAACAACTCGTCCAGATCCACGTCGAGGTCGACGAGCGACCGGTCAACGAGGTCATAACCTGGTGCGCCGCAGCAGGAGTGTCGTTGTATAAAGCCAACCTCGGGGTCATGACCACGCGCCTCGCTCTCCTCAGTCGGGCACATATCCTACGGATCACTCGCTACGATCTCGACCTGATACCTGATGAGGACGACGACACGGACAGCGCCAATCACGACCTGATCGCGGCGATTGAGGAGGAGGAAGACATCCTCTCCGATCTCATGCGGATGCTCCAACTGGTCGATCCACGACCGCTTCCCGAAGGGATCGAGCCGCGCGTCGAGCCTCCAGGGTGGCGCCTCGACCTCGCGCACGCCATATCTGTCGCCCTGAGCCGGCCGCGCATCGTACGACGGCGCCAGCGCCGGTCCGCCTAGAGCGCCATTCACTTAACACACTTGTCCTAATAACTCGTGCATGGCGGTGGCCGCATTGCCCCTGTGTACGCCTAACGGGGGCGTTTCGCGCCCGCCAAAAACGCCCTCGTTAGCCACTTGGCCGATTACTTGAATGGCGCTCTAGTGGGTCAACCTACAAATAAAGCGGGAATACTCTACCGGCCAAACAGGTGTGATTGGGGCACTGGAAAGGCTGCATCAAATGCAACATGACCCACTAGGAGATAGTTGATGCCGTTAGGGTACGGAATGAGACAGAGACGTAGCGCCACAGGGGCGCAGGCGACCGACGCGCCCGAGTTCGTTCAGCAAGCCCCAGCCCCGACCTGGAAAGTCCGGCCCGCCACCATGGCACCCACGACGTGGCGACTCGCCAAGGTCTTATCATGGTGCGGTAACCCCTTCGTTATCTCCATCCCGTGCTTTGCCGCCACGAGTATCCGTGCGGCGCCACACTGGCGGGACCGTCTACGTTGGTGGACCATCGCCACAACGGTTATGACGCTGCCCTCGTTCGTCTATGTGCGCTATGGTGTCCGTAGCGGGCAGCTCTCCGATCACGAGGTCTCGATCCGTCAAGAGCGATTTTTGCCGTATATGGGCGAGATCGCCGCGGTCTTGTCGTCCTACGGACTCATGCGCGTCCTGCGCGCGCCGCGCGAGATGACCGCGCTCGTCGTGTCGGTCGCAGGTGCCATGATGACTATTACGGGCGTGACGTTGGTATGGAAGATGAGCATGCACGTCGTCGGCACGGCCGGCGCCGCAACCGTTCTCGTGCTCCTCTACGGCAAGCGTGCGGCCCCGGCGCTGACCCTCATCCCCCTGGTCGGCTGGTCCCGCTACGTGTTGGAACACCATACCGTCGCGCAAATCATCGCCGGCGCCCTAGTCGGAACGGCCTCTCCCCTCATTGTTTTCCAGCGGATGGGGTTGCTGGGCAACCGTCCCAAGCAGGTGCAGCGTCACCCCTCATCGCCATAGCTATCACGGTCGCCCGGCGCGGACCCCAGCGGGGTCTCTGTCGTCGCCTGGGGGGTGTCGTTGCCCCGCGCCGGTGTCTCCCATAGAGACATGATGTCCTCCTCTCGCGCCGCGTGTCGTCGCTTAGGATGCCCGCGACGCAACCTTGTGCGGGGCGCACGCGGCCGGATCAACGACGAACGCGACGCGGACGCCGGCTGCGATCCGGGCCAGCGCGCGCTCGACGACGGGGCGCAAGCGGCGGTCGAGCCACTGCTGGTGGAAGGCATCGGGGACGGCGATGCGCAGCGTCGCGCCGTCGTCCCCGATGACGCGGGTGGGCGCGAACCAGCGCGTGTAGTTCTCGCGCAGCATGGCGCCGCGTAGCTCGTCGAGGGCGCGGCGCCACGTCGGGTTCTCCTCGGGCGACGACGGGGCCGGGGCGCCCGCGTCGGGGGCAGGCTCTGCTGTGGCGCCGGTCCACGCGCCGTAATCGACGGGAACGGGTGGGTCCTCGGGACGCCGACGACGATCAGACCGCGGGTGATCCGGGGCGCGGCGCGCGTGGGACGGCGCGGGGTGCAGCAGGTCGGTCAGCACGGCAAACAAGTAGGGCATGCCGTTGGGCGTGAGGCCGTCGCGCCGGCGCTTGACGATGTGGGCCTGGCGAGCGCGGGTGCGGGCGGCGGCCTCGTTGAGGAGCTGCAGGAGCCGCGTGGAGAGCACGCCGGCGGTGCGGCCAAGGGACCGGGCGCGGGTCAGGCTCGACGCAGGGGCGTCGTCCCCGAACTCGCTACTGAGGTCAGCGATCCGGTGGGTCAGCGCCTGGTCGTTCGGGCCACCGTCGTCCGTCACTTGCCGGTCGTCGGCCAACGTGGTCCGTGCCATCTTAACGGGGGTAAGGGGGATCGAATCGAGGTCGAAAGGTTCTACTTCGACTGGGTTTACTTGGGGTGAAGGATTCTTCGCCCCTCCCACGCACAATCCTTCACCCTCCTCCGGCGTTGGTGAGCCACTGTCCCTCCACCGGGTGTCCGGCCCCCCCCCCGTCCTACCTACACATAGCGGTCCCTGTTCCGCAAACGGGTGGGGCTGCGCGCACTGGTCGCCTGGCTCGACTATGCGCTCCTCGTTGCCGCCCCGCCCGGGCGGCTGGGGGCACCGGTCACGGTCGGTGTCCGGGGCGGGGGGTGCCGGCGCCGGCGGCACGTCAGTAGGGTCGGTGAGCAGACCGTCCAGGCGTGCGAGCCCTTCGATGGCCGCGAAGAAGGGCCGCAGGTCGTAGGCGTTGCTCTGCTGCCGGCCGTGGGCGGAGAATTGAGCCTGTATGCGCAACAGCCCTTTCGCCTCTAACGCGCGGAGATAGCCCTGGATGCAGCGCACCGTCTTGCCCATGCGCGCGGCAATGGCTGTTTCGCCGGGGAATGGGTCGCGTGTGCTCCACCAGTAGGTGCAGAGCTGCGCGACGCAGACCATCTCGGCCTCGGTGACGCCGAGCCGCGCGTAGTAAATCCATGCGTACGTCGGGATCGCTGTGTAGCCCCCGGTTAGAAGCTGCGCACCATAGCGCACGACCAGACACCGGTCGATGTCGATGGTGTCGGACAGCGGGGGCAGCGGTGTAGTTTCGCCAGCATGGGGATGGGGGGGGTATTGACATGCACGTACCGTTCCCGTATGATTGCTCATAGGTACTCCTCGGAAGCGTAAAGCCTCCCTGCGAGAGCTGGGAACCCTTGGACAAGGTTCCTAGTCCCGATCTAGCGGCCCTGGTAGCGCAGTTACGATTAGGCACCAGAGTCGCGCACATATAGGTGACAAACGTAGCCCATTGGGGAAACCCGATGGGCTTCGTGCATTTAGCACGACGGCGCTAGGGCAAAGTAATACCTCTCATGGTGCCCATCTTACCGCACCTGTAGCGCGGGCGCAACCAGATAATCGCGCCAGCTCTAAAAACGAGCTTTCTAAATAGAACTAATATTCTATTGTACACTTTCTTATCCATGCCCTCAATCGCTGCCGTGCGGAATTGCGTCGGACGTTACAGCACCATCAGACCTCGCCGTATCATCCTTGACGTTTGAGCGATACATTGGTGGCCGAATAAACAGGGAGGCGCGCACGTTTAAGCTCCTCCTGTTCGGTGTGTGAGCAGGCGGATTGCCCGCCGTGCCGGCTCTTTTTTCGGCCAAAGATATGGTCAAGCATGTTGCGACGAGGTTTGGACGTTACAGCACCATGGCTTGTCCCCTGCGACCCTGATGCATGGACAGTGTGTAACGCGAACGTGTATCATGTTGGAGACGCACGTTCGCGTTACATCTCCCAAGGGGTAGGACGGTGCGATGACGGTCGTCGCGAAGATCCGGCAGTTGCTGGCCCTGGCCGCGTCGACGACGTTCGCCGGCGAGCGGGACAGCGCGCTGACCAAGGCCCGCCTGCTGTTCAACAAGCACCAGGTAGCCGACGCGTTCGTGCGCTGGGAACTGCTGACTGCGCTGGGGCAGGACGCCGGTCCCGAGCCGTCCCGCCCGGAACCGGCCCGGGCCACAGCGGAGGAGAAGCCGGAGCCGGGACCGGCGTGGTGGGAGCAAGCCGAGCGGCCGAGGAGGAGTGGTTCGCACGCTGGCAACGGAAGCAGCAGGCGGCGTGGGCGGAGGAACAGAAGCGGGAACGGGAGGCGGAGCGGGCGCGACGGCGTACCGAGACGCGGACACAGCAGCGCGGAGGCGGCCGCCGCAAGAAACGGCGGGTGCAGGTACGGCGGCATTGGTCGAGCCGCACCTTCTTCCCCATCGAGGACTACACGCGCACGATCATGAGCCGGGCGGTGACGTTCACCTGCCAGTGGTGCGGCGCCGTGGTGACGCAGCAGCGGTTCCCCGGCCCGACGCCGGCGTACTGCGGCGAGGCCTGCGCGACGGAGGCGCGGCGGGAGCAGACCCGTGCACGAGTGCGGCGCTTCCGTGAGGCGCGGCGAACCAGCGCGCCGGCGTGACCGGGGACGGCGCTGTGTGGGCCTCTTGTTAGCTTTTTAACGGAGATTTACTCCAAGGCGTTGCCCCTATCGCAGATAATGCGTGATCGGCCATGGGAAATGGGGGCGAAAATGCGCTGTGGGGTCACGTAGAGCCACTCATGGTCGGTCTTATGGCATATAATGGCCCCTTAGCTGCGATAAGAGGGCCGCCCCTGCGGGGAAGAAAGCCCTATCTCATCGCGGGGCGAGATGTCTTGTCCCCTGTGCGGATGTCGGGCGCTGGACAGGCGCGATGCGCGCAGCTCTCCCTTAAAAAGGCGTGCGCGCATGCGTGTCCACGGCAGGACACCGCCCCGTGAGCAGGCGTGGACGAGCTGGACCGCGCGGTCCTCACGCGATCGCCAGAGGCGGCCCCAGCAGTTCCATGCCATGGGCGCGCCACAGGTCCGGGTCCTGGGGCGGCATCGCGTCGGCCGCCGTCACCACCCGGAAGAACGCCTCCATCTGCCCCGCCGGCTGGAACGCGACCAGGATCCGGCCGCCCTGCTCCCCGACCGACGCCCAGACATGGGGCACGCCGCGCGGCGCCAGCAGCGCATCGCCTGGGTGGAGCGTCATCCGGTCGTCCCCGACCTCGATCAGGAACGTGCCCTCCACGGCGTAGAACCACTCGTCTTGTGCGTAATGCAGGTGGCGCGCCGGGCCGCCCTTGGCATGGAAGGTGTTCTCGAGGATGAGGAGACCGGCGCTGTCCTGCGGCGTCACCTTGAAGGCAATGGTGCTAATGCCAAGGCCGCGCTGCAGGCCGAAGCGGTCGGCGCCGGCCGCGACGAGGAGAGCCGCCGGCTGCGGGGCCGGTGTCTGCGCAGGGTCGGTCATGGCGCGACCTCCGTCTTGGACGATGCGGGGGCGGAACGATGACCCAAGTCTACCACAGCGGTCCTCCCCGGTCGCGCGGAGGCGTCCGTCTTACCCGCGCGCCGCGGCGAGAGAACGTCGGCAGCACCGCCATCACGCTGACCATAGCTTAGCGTAATATTCCGGCGAAAAGCTAGGCTCTGGCACACATTTGATGGTGCGGGTTCTGACGCTGTTCAGGACTGTTGAAAACGGCGACACGCTCTGGCGGTAGAACGAGCGGAAGTCGGGCCATAGGGCGTACGCGGCTCCTCAGCCCCTTCCGCGACGTGTCTCCCTCATGGATGACATGCAGGTCACCGACCGGCACCATCAAATGAGTGCCAGAGCCAAAAGCTAACGGGAGGCCTGTGGTGGTGAGGCCCGGTGAGGTGCGCCCACGCTTTTCGCTACTCGCTACTCGCGTCACGTCGCCGCGCGACCGGGAGAGACGACCTGTCGTGGTGAGGGGAGCGGGAGGGCACGGTACTGTGATTACTATGTGCAGGCCCACGGCGGGAGTGTGAAATAGCGTGGAGGTCCCTCACCTCGTTTATGTCGAGTAGCTGCCACTCCCCTGCCCTGATCTACTCAGCACAGTCCCGCGCCCGCTTCATCCGTCCTCCCGTGGCCGTACCCGTGGACGCAGCCGGCGCACTCCCAGGTTGCCGGGCCGGCGCTGCGGCATCTCCAGCCCCGCGATCAGCTCCAGGATCTCGGCCGCAGCCTCCAGCGTTGCGATCTTGCGCTGCGGCAGTGAGCGGGCTTGGTTAGGAAAGGCGCGTAACCCCTTGGCCAGCCGACGCGCCTCCTCGCGCACGATGGGCTGATACAGCAGCACGACCTCCAGCTCGCCCGGTCCGTCCGGTCCGTCGCCGCTCATACGTCCTCCTCTGGGTCGCCCTGGACGAGCAAGGAGAGGTCCGCCCGGTCGATGAGGCGGCGCACGATGTCGTTGCGGTTGACGCCTTTGCGCTTCCCAGTGTGGCGCTTATAGGATGTCACCAACTCGTCGAGCTTGTCGATCTGGTCGGGGCGCAGGTAGAATGTCGTCTTCTCACCGGCGCCCTTCCCTGTCGCGCGCGGCGTCTCGCTATCGCCGCTCTGCTGCGTCACGGTATGGCCATCCTGCGGTGGGGTTGTATCCGCCTCCGGCGCGGCGCCCGTCAGCTTGTCTAGGGCGGACGGACGCTTGGTGAACACCTCGCCGGGGACCTGTGCGCGTTTAGCCGGCATGCTCCACCTCCTCGGCCAGGGCGCGGTAGGCGTCGGCGGCCGCGCCCTTGGGGTCGTACGCCAGGACGCTTGTGCCCGTGATCGGGGCCTCCTTCAGGCGCACGTTCATTTTCATCAGTGTCTCGAACACCCGAATCTGTCCCGCGAAGGTGTCCCGCGTCCGCTCGATGACCTCGCGCGTGTGCGCCGTGCGCTGGTCGGCGAGCGTCAGGACGATTCCCGTGATGCGCAGGCCAGGGTTGAGCTTCTCGGTGACGGCCTCGATGCTTTCCAGGAGCAGCTTGACGCCCTTGGTGGCGAGGTAGTCGGCCTGCAGGGGGATGATCACCTCGTCTGCGGCCGCCAGCGCGTTGACGACGAGAAGCCCCAGGCTCGGTGGGCAATCGAGCAGGATGTAGTCGTAGCGGTCGCGTAGCGGAGCCAGCGCCGCCTTGAGAATGTGTTCGCGGTTGTAAGCCCGCGTCAACTCCAGGTCGAGCGCCGCCAATTCGATGTTCGCCGGCGCCAGGTCGAGGCCTGCGGCGTCTGTCCGCTGAACGATTGTGTCCAGCGCGCGCGGATACTTCTCTTTGGGGTCGGCATGGCTGGAAAGGACGGTGTAGACCGTCTGGTCGAGCGCGTCGGGGTCCAAGCCCGCGCTCATGGTGAGACTACCCTGCTGATCCAGGTCGACGATGAGGACGCGGTGGCCGCGCTCGGCGAGCGCCGCGCCCAAGTTCAGGGTGGTTGTGGTCTTCGCGACCCCGCCCTTCTGATTAGCTATGCTGATGACACGCGCCATGATCCCTCCTCCTCGTGTAGCGGTGTGGCGACATGCGCGTTTCCGCGACATCAAGCACCGTACAGTGATACGGTAAAGATGTTTTACGGTATGACCGCGATAGGTCCATACGTTTCCGTGCGCCCGTACACTGCTCCTCCCCAAGATAGTGCGACATCGTGGCGACGACGCGCTCACGTCGAATGATTATGTAAACGATCCGTCGCGTCCGCATCGTGTGACAGCGTCCTCGATTGATCGCTGGTGGAACCTCGATCTTTGCTGGCCGACAAAGCGGTGAAACGGCAGCGCGCTGAAACTGCAAGACGGTGAAACGTTGAAGATGTAAAACGGTAAGGGGGTAAAACGGTTATACGGTATCTATTTGCCTCCCGTGGCCGCGTGAATAGTGCACACAGTGTGTGCACTATTCACGCGGCCGTCCTTACGACCCTTTCAGTTAACATAACCAAAGGCCCAGCGGCCAAAGAGATCGTCGGGCGCCCGTCCAGCGGCGACCCTAGATTGTGCACACGGTGTGTGCACAATCTAGGGTCCATCCTCATCGTCCTCGTCCTCGGTGTCCGGCGGCATCGTGTGAAGGCCCCGCTTGATCGTCTCCTCGCTCGGCAGTTTCACGCGGTACTCGGCCACGAAGATCTTCTCCTCCAGGCCGCCCAGGGCGTAGCGCACCTCCTCCTGGCCCGCGCGGGCGCAGATGATAAGGCCGATGGGCGGCTTCTCCC
>JAABUQ010003440.1_pt1 | contig 28998 bp, 20 predicted proteins | sample 5560001 | NCBI WGS metagenome assembly JAABUQ01 (sample SAMN10711888, study PRJNA513371) | rock metagenome | isolation source: Antarctica rocks | place: Antarctica: Victoria Land, Finger Mt nord | collected 2015-12-18 | reverse complement strand
GTGGCAAAACGAATACAATTGCGAGCGGCCTCACAGCAGCCTGGGTTACCGCACGCCTAACGAGTTTGCCGAAGTACTGAAATCCTCAGTTATGACTGGCTGACAAAATCGAGCCACGTCAGTTGGTCGGTGGCGCTGCTTCTTGCCTTCCCCGTCTTCTGGACGGTCCTGACCAGCTTCAAGACAGAGACAGAGGCCATTTCGCGTATCCCGCATTTCTTCTTCCAGCCGACGCTCGAAAACTACCGGGCCGTCGAGGAGCGAGCCAGTTACTTTCATTTTGCCTGGAACAGTGTGGCCGTCTCTCTCGGCTCGACTCTACTTGCGCTGGCCTTTGCCGTTCCCTCCTCGTACGCCATGGCCTTCTTCCCTACCAAGCGCACGAAAGACACCCTCCTGTGGATGCTTTCCACCAAAATGATGCCATCCGTTGGAGTTCTCGTTCCGGTCTATCTCATCTTTCGTGACACGGGCCTGCTTGACACCAGGACAGGCCTGCTCGTCATAGATGCCATGCTCAATCTGCCTATCATTATTTGGATGCTCTACACGTTCTTCAAAGAGGTGCCGCGAGAGATTCTCGAAGCCGCACGAATGGACGGCGCTGGACCGGTCCAGGAGTTGTATAGCTTGGTCCTCCCGCTATCGCTGCCAGGCATCGTTTCCACCAGTTTGCTGGCAATCATTCTTTCCTGGAACGAAGCCTTTTGGAGCTTGACTCTGACCGCCGCCAAAGCAGCGCCGCTGACAGCTTTTATCGCCTCTTTTTCCAGCCCTGAAGGACTCTTTTACGCGAAGCTTTCGGCCGCATCGAGCATGGCGATCGCACCCATTCTCATTCTTGGATGGATGAGTCAAAAGCAGTTGGTCCGAGGGCTTACTTTTGGCGCAGTGAAATAGCAACGGGAGCTCGATATGGCAACTGTGCAACTGAAACAAATACGCAAGAGCTACGAAACGTCGGAGATTATAAAAGGCGTCGATCTCACGATTCACGATCAGGAGTTGACCGTCTTCGTGGGCCCTTCCGGTTGCGGCAAATCTACTCTTCTGCGTCTCATCGCCGGCCTCGAAGAGATCACCTCAGGCGACCTGCTGATCGATGGCGAAAGGGTAAACGGCGTCCCGCCGGGCAAGCGTGGCCTTGCGATTGTCTTCCAGAGCTATGCACTTTACCCGCACATGAACGTGGCCGAGAACATGTCGTTCAGTCTGAAGCTCGCCGGCATACCGAAGGCGGAACGCCAAAAGAAAGTGATGGAAGCCGCGCGCATCCTGCACCTTGAAACCTTTCTTGATCGTAAGCCCAAAGCGCTGTCGGGAGGCCAGCGCCAGCGAGTCGCGATTGGCCGCGCCATCGTCCGCGATCCCAAGGTGTTCCTCTTCGATGAACCCTTATCGAATCTCGACGCTGCGTTGCGGGTGCGCATGCGGCTTGAACTCACCAAACTTCACCGGCAGTTGCGGGCCACCATGATCTACGTAACCCACGACCAAGTGGAAGCCATGACCATGGCGGACCGCATCGTCGTCCTGCAAGCGGGCATCGTCGAGCAGGTCGGCACTCCAATGGATCTCTACCGCTATCCGCGCAATCTCTTCGTCGCAGGGTTCATCGGATCTCCACGGATGAACTTCCTCCCGGCCTTCATCCAGCACACTGCCCCATCTGGAGTGGTGATCGCCTTAGCCGGCGGGGGCACTCTTAAGGTTCCTGTAAACCCGGGAACGGCTGCAACAGGCGAGAAGGTGACGGTAGGCATTCGACCCGAGCACATCGCTCTCATCGCGGCCGGCGGCCTGCCTGCGCAGGTACAAACCGTTGAACATCTCGGCAGTGAAAGTTATCTCCACCTCAATGTGGCGTCTGGCGAGCCTCTAACGATAAGGGTCAATGGAGAGACCGCCGTCCGTCCCGATGAGCAGGTGCAACTCCAGATGGATTCGAAATTCCTCCACCTGTTCGACGGAAACGGTGATGCGATGAGACCTGTGGAGCCTTACAATTCCTTACAACTGGAGACGTACGATGTGGGCCAATAGCTCTAGCATCCGCCTTAGCAGTGCAAATTTGAAGAACCTTCGTCGCGACGTTGAAACTCCCGCCTACGATCGAGGCAGGCTGCAACAGCACACTGTCCATATGGGCGTCGGCGGTTTTCACCGTGCACACCAAGCAGTCTACCTGGATGATCTCCTGGCCCTCCAGGGTACGGAGAGATGGGGTGAGTGCGGAATCGGCGTGTTGCAGAGTGACGACCGCATGAGAGATGCTTTGCAAGGGCAGGATTTCCTCTACACCGTCATTGAGCGGAGTGCAGGCGGGCAGTCGGCCCGCGTGATCGGCTCTCTTGTTGATTACATCTACGCTCCGCAGAACCGTGAAGCGGCCATCGAGAGAATGGCTGCTGTCGAGACGCGCATTGTCTCCTTGACTATTACGGAGGGCGGCTACTTCATCGATGAAGCCACTGGTGAGTTCCTGGCCGGCCATCCCGATATCCAGCATGACCTTAACCATCCAACTGAACCACTCACTTCGATGGGCCTGATTGCGGAAGCATTGAACCGGCGCCGCGAACGCCACCTTCCGCCCTTTACTGTGATGTCCTGCGACAACCTCCAGGGTAACGGCCACGTCGTCCAGAAGATTCTACTTGCCTTCACCGGTCTCAGCAACCCCGCGCTCCAGCACTGGATCGCCGACAACGTCGCATTTCCCAACAGTATGGTAGATCGCATCACACCGGCCACAACCCCGGCAGACATCGCATCCGTATCAAACCGGTTCGGCCTTGACGACGCGTGGCCGGTAGTGACCGAGCCATTCCGTCAGTGGGTCATCGAAGACACGTTCTGCAACGGCAGGCCGCAGTGGGAAAGGGTTGGGGCGCAGCTTATAACGGATGTCGCTCCTTACGAGATCATGAAGATGCGTCTCTTGAACGGCAGCCACCTTGCGATGGCTTATCTCGGGGCGCTGCATGGCTTCACCTATGTGCACGAGGTAATGAACGACCCGCTCTTCAACTCTTTCGTAGAGAGGTTCATGGAGGAGGTGACGCCCGTGGTTCCGAAGATTGCCAATGTGTCCGTGACGGAATACAAAAGATCTCTGATGGAACGCTTCTCGAATCCCACCATCAACGATCAGGTGACCCGGATCTGTTCCGAGGGCTCCGCGAAAATTCCGAAATGGCTGCTTCCTTCAGTCGTTGAATTGCTTGACCAAGGCGCCCCGACCGAACTGCTGAGCCTTGTGGTCGCAAGTTGGATCTTTTACCTCGGCCACGGCATCGACGAGCGCGGCCAGCCGCTGAACATCATTGATGCGCGCCGCGTCGAACTTACCGGGATCGCCAAGAAAGTCGCGACTAATCCCCGCCTTGTGCTCGGCGTCAAGTCGATCTTCGGTGAGAAGTTACCGGCGAACGCAAAGTTTGTGGAGTCCGTAGAAAGCGCGCTTCAGATGCTTTCGAAACGAGGGGTAACTACCACCATGTACAACCGTCTTTCCTCATCCTCTGGGCATGGAGGAATCTAGGGCGCGGAAGGGAACGGTGTTAGTCGAGACCCTTCCCTCGGCATTCCTACCTCGGGCTGGGCTGAACGTCTTCGATTTGCGCTCCTCACCTGACGAGCGAGCAGCCGGACTTACGATAACAGATTCCAAAGCACCCGCGGGATAGTTTCGATAACTAGCAGCATCCGGGAATCTGCCGGCCGAGGCGATTGCTGACACAGGTGTGAGGCTCAGACATTAATCGTTGTCCCCTTCCCCCCGGAATGAACTCGTAACTACATACCGGGTTTGAGCTTCGTTGACTTAGGAACTTTGTAACTAGGCTCCTCGAATGCGCGCTACTCTCCTTTCAGGCCAAATGCGTAGAGCGTGGAATCGTGCGTGGAGGCATAAACGCGACCATCACTTACGGCAACAGCTCCAAAATGAGTAAAGGACGGCATGATTTTGCCGCTAGAGAACAACTCTTTGCCTGTTTGAGCATCGAAGGCGTAAAGCGTGGCGTTCCCGGTGGTCCGCGAGACGCGCTCCTCCGCGGTATATAGCTGGCCGTTCTCCTTTACCTGGCGGATGAACTCCCCACTAGAGATGGAGAAGACAACTCCATTGGCGATTACCGGCGGCTCCGGAACGGCCATATTGTGGGAGATCCAGGCCGGTGTCAGAACAGGTTGCCCCTCTTTATCCTCCACTTTGAAAGCCATGATGCTGCCGTCCGGAGTGGGTCCGTTCGCCATCGGAAAGGCGGATACTTTGGCGGTGGATGGTCCCCAAGCCGGCGCATACAGCCAGCGGGTACCTTTCGAGTCTTCCCAGGTTGCAAAGGCGCCCCAAAAGCCGTGCCCCGCGATATCGGCGCCTTCGTTTGCATACAACGGACCCTGGAACAGGGGCTTGCGGTGTGTCTCGCCACCAAGGGATTTCGCGTCGGTCAAAAAGAGGGCGCCTTCTTTTCCAGACCCGACGACTAAGTCTCTCCCTTTGTAAGGAAAGACGACGGGAGTAACATTACCCATGTCGAGATCCTTGCGCGTCAAATAAGTGACATTTGCAGGGGTGTAGTAATCGAGCAGCTTCAGGTCATGAGGCGAGAGCGCAAGCAAGCTGTTTCCGTACTTACCTGTAGCCGCATCAAACGGGCCGTCTCCTGTCTCCGCATAGATGGTCCCATTGGAAGCGATGGATGCGCCGCCTCTGCCCCAAATCCCACCGCCGAAAGCGTCGGACTGGAAAGAGACGACGGGCTTATCGGGGCTGCTGACGTCCATGGCCCAGACACCGGATTTTGCGTGGCCGCATCCCTGAGACGTAGTCGTGTAGATGAAAGTCCCAGAAGAGTTCAGGCTCCAATTCTTGGAATAGGCAGGTACAAACTGCTGCGGAGGGAAACGGTCTTCTCCGTTGACCAGATTCAGCGCGTGCAGTTTACCGTCGATTGAGATCACATTTACCGTCGGGCCGGTCGGCGCCTGGGTAATCAACGGAGTGTCGTTCAAGGCATCCGGACAGAAGTAAGAACCGGTCCCTAAGTTTCCAGCTGAAGCCGGAGCTTGGTTCGTGAAATGCTTTTGCCAGGCCACTTTGCCGGTATCGGCATCAATCACGTATAGGTTGTCGGAACTACCGCCGATGACAACGTAAGTTTCAGCTCCCCTATTCGTATAGACGGGATTGATGACGACTGGCGTCGTGAGGGAGTTCAGTTGCTTCGGCTCATTGTCGAGCTTGAGTTTCCAAAGTAACTGCAATCCCTTAACGGAGTCCACTGAGATAGCGGTTTCGTCCTTGGCCCAGCCATTTCGCTCCGGTCCTCCGCCGAATGAGAGCCAGCTTGCGGCCGCCACGGAGCAGCAGACTACAAGGGTGACAAGTAACCTGGAGTGTTTTTGTATCTGGAAGCTTCCGATGCCATTTATTTGCATATCTGCTAAGTCCGTTTCACCGTATGTCAGATTCTGACACTAGCGAGAATACACGCCATGTCAGTTCTAGGGAGCGCTGTGTTCTCGATCAGCGCCATGGGAAGGTAGCGTTCGCTTGACCAAGTCCCCAGGCTTCCTACGAAAGCGGCCGAAACGCTAGATTCGCCATTCCGCACAAGGCCGAGTTCTGAAGGCCGCCAGGCGCGCCATTGACCCTCTGCCTGCCAACTATTGAAGCAGAGATGGATGCGGAGCCGGGAGAACGGCGCTGGATTTGCGACGGCTGGCGTACTCTGTTCCGACGCGGCCGCGAATCGTGTCAATGTAACTGTAGCCACGACCGCAGTTAATCCCAGAAAGTTCCGGCGCTTCATTGTTGACTTAGTGGGGAAGAAGCTTCTTCATTCCAGCCTGGGTGGTCCTGCCAGTCGAGTATCTTAAAGTGCGGATAGGGCTCTTTCCTGGGTAACTTGGCGAAATCCGAGATACGCGCCTGCTGATGGTTGCCGTCTTGCGACTGGTAATACCAAGTAGCTTCCTGGCCCAGTTTGGCTACTTCGCCGGATACAAAGAAAGTGTCCTTTTCGAATCGATAGGGCGCGTGTTTGCCCGGCCGCTGACCATACACTTGGTCGACGATTAGTTCTGTATCGCGGGAGAGCGAACCTTGCCGCAGCATGTCCTGCATGGCGTTTACAACCAGCCAGTTGTTTACCCGGTGATCCACATGGCGTTCGTCAGGATGCCCAGTGACGATCAGATCAGGGTGGAAGCGCTCGATGAACTGCTTTAAGGCGGTGACAACAGGCTGACGCGCGTAAGCCAGGTTGGGAATGGCAGCTTCTCGATAGGGGGAATGTTCGCTGGCTAAGAGCACCGATAAGTAGGGGCGATCCGCTTTCGTATCGCTCCAAATCTGGCCTAAGCCGCCATCGGGCAGACCAAGGAAGAAAATGTCTTGGCGGGGGACACCCAGGTGGCCCAAAGATGCGCGGGCCTCTTCCATCCTCACCTCGCCGAAGTCCATGGCGCGAGCGGCATCGCAGGAATGCATGTAGAACCGGTCGCATCCGCCCGCATCTCCGCCGGTCAGATAGATAACGTGGATCGGAATCTTATTTTCAATGGCGGCGCGGATGAGGCCGGGATGGGCTGTGTCGTCGTCCTGGTGAGCGCAGAAGATCAAAATCGATTTCGGCAACTTGTCGACGGCAAATTCGATTTGGTTGCGAGCGAGTGCGGCGCCATTCGTATCTTCGAGCGAAACCTGAAGCAGATAGCGTCCTGCATTGGTCGCGCCTAGAGTTACTGTATGCGGGCCCGCAATCGGGCCGGGGAGTCTACGGCTCTCTCGTTCGCGGCCTGCGGCATCAAGCACTCGCGCGCGAAGGTATGCTCCTTTTGGGGAAGCTTCCAGCGTGACGGAGAAGGCGATGGCAGGCGAAGCGCCGGCTGGAAACATAGTGTGGCCGGCATCAAACCGGATGACGCTCGAAACAAACTCGGGCGGATAGAAGTTTCTGTAGGCCTCGGATTTCGCAACTTCGAACGCATGCCAGTAGAGGTAAAGAAACGGGTACTGCTTCGGCAGCGGCGTATTCGGCGGGATGGTGAAAGCAGGGAGCGCAAAGGCAAGATCGTAAATATGATCCGGATTGCGGCTGTCGCGCACGACGACAGAGTAGTAAATGCCCACCGGCTCTTTGTCGGCCTGCACGACGGCGGCTTTCTGAACATGGAATTCTTTTTGTGCGCCCGGCGCGAGCGACAGTGCGCTGTCCACAATGTGTTTCCACATCGGCGGTTCGTCGGGATCGGGCGCGATCCACGGATAGGTGTACGGCTCGAACTCGACCTGCAAATTGTCCAGCGGCTGATCTGAGACATTTCGGACAGTGATGGTCGGATTCACACTGTCACCCGATGTATAGAAGGTCTTGTCGAGATATACGGACATTACTTTCACGAGTTGACGGTGTACGGCGAAAGAAGCGGCGGCGGGAATCGTTTTTCCTGAGGCGGTTGTTACATCCAGCTCATAGCGGCCCGTCCGTGCTTCGCCTGGTATCTTCCAAACCTTCGTGTATTCAGATCCACTTACCGGAATCTTAGCCGTCAACGGCACTTTCTCGCTTGCGTAACGGATAGAAATGGTGGCCTGAGCAGCCGGCTGTAATCGGACTTGCACCACGTCCCCAACGTTGTAGCTGGTGTAGTCGGCAACAGCGGCCACCTCAGTTGGGGCGGCCTGAACTCGTAAGGCAGCGTGGCAGAGAGTGAACAGAATGAAGCCAGCACGCATGAAGTGGAGGAGACCTACAAAGAAAAGGTTTGGCGCACGGATGGCTGCCTGCTCAGTGAAGGGCGCTCAACCGATATCGCCGGTTCAGCGCCCCTTGAATGCAATTAGAAGGTGAGCTTTAAACTAAGCTGGATAGTTCGGGGACTGTTCTCCGTAGAGTTTAGATCGCCAAAGTCTCCGCACGTCACGCATAATGGAAAACTGTTGAACGGTGACAGATTGTATTGAGCGTAGTTGAAGGCATTTAGGAATTCGGCGCGCAGCCAAGCCTGATACCGCTCGCTTCCAAAGTTCTTGGCGACTGAAAGATCAACGTTGCGAGCGGCACGCTCTCGAAGCTGCGTCATGCGTTGCGGCGCATTCCCGAGCGTGTAGTGAGACGGCTGCGCATAAGCCGCGGGGTTGATCCAATGGTTGGGCGTTCGGTTCTGGGGCACCGGGTTTCCCGCCAGGTTCGCTATCTGCGGTCCTGGATAGCCGTACGGGCCAAGTGGATTGTTGTAGCTCCAGAACACCGCCGAGGGAAGCGGCAGACCGCTGGCCAGCCGAATGACGCTCGAAACCTGCCAGTTGCCGAGCGTTTCTTTCACGATTCCTGGAGCACTGTTGCCCCAGCGCTTGCCTCGGCCATACGGCAGGTCATAGACCAGCGCCGTTGCAAAACTCTGCGGAACGTCATGCGTGCTGATATTGTAATCAAGCTTCGTGTTGTAGGAGTCGCGCCACTGATTGCCCGTTGCGTAACCCAGGAAGTCTTCCGGACCGTTGTCTAGCGCCTTCGACCAGCGGTAAGTGGTTAGAAGGCTTAAGCCGGCATTGAAGCTATGGGTAAATTTCGCGTCGAGGGCATTGTAGGAGGACCTTGCACCGGGGAGCGAGCGAGTATATCCGAGGTATGTAAATTCGGGGTAGGGACGCAGTAGCTGGTTATACGCTATGGTGCGCTGAGAGCCAAGCGGAGTGCTTCGGTTAAGAACGCCGAAGAACGGATTGGCTACCTGCTGATCCAACTGCGACTGGAGAGCCAGGTACTGATCCGGCAATTGATTCGCATTGAGGTTCGGGTTACCGTACAGCAACTTGCGTCCGCGATTTCCCAAGTATCCGAGTTGGATCACGGAGCGCTGACCGAGCTGATATTGGAGATCGAAACTCCATTGTTCGATGTAAGGCGTAGGGTGCGGGGCTTTCGGCCAGATCTGACTCTGTGCATTACCCACCAGCGTGAGTAAGCCTTGCGAGCTACCCGTGGGCGCGTCGAGCCCGGTGGGGAATGGGTTATTGACCAAGTTCAACGGAACAAATCCGTTTTGCGCCGTGGCGTTGTACGGTGTCGAAGAACTGAAGCCGTAGAACTGGCCTGGATTATCGAAACTGATCAAGGCAGAGGGAGAACTGAAGTATATACCTGCCCCCGCGCGAGCTACCAGCCGATCAGTAATCTTGAACGCGATTCCAGCACGAGGCGCAAAATCGAGATCATTGGGTGGCCACGCGTAACGATCATTCCCGTTAATGCCGGCGTATTCGAATCCGCCGTGGACGTTGAATCCGAGCTGCGAACTGATGGGATTCGCCACCGTGGTATTGAAGTACTCAAGGCGATTAAACCGTTCCGTCGCGGGACGCTGATTCTCATATCGGACGCCCACGTTCACTGTCAACCGCGGAGTGACCCGCCACTGATCCTGAATATACGCTCCGAAGCTATGCAACCCCATAGCAGGATTTATGTTGAAAGACTGCCCGCCGCCGCCAGCCGTACCAAGTAGTATTGAGGCGAGCGCGTTTCCCGACACACTGGAGCCGCTGTTGCTGGCAACGCACGGACCGCCGTTGGGGTTGGGATCGCAGGATGTTAATGCGGTTCCGAAGTTAAAGGCAGGGGCGCCCGTGCTTACGCCATTCGCCTCATTGGTGTTGTTAATTCTCCGGTCGTCGAAGTTACCGCCGAACTTGAGGGTGTGCTTGGAGAACTGCTTGGTGATGTTCATCGCGATGGTGTTTGAGTAGCGCGTGTATTTCTGGAATCCTCCCCCGAAAGTCACACCCAGGCCCGAATAGTTCTCCACGTTGACGCCTGGCAGGATGGGCGCTTGAAACAATGTCGGCGATAACCCGATAGTGGATGCATCCGCTTGACCGTAGCTTTGGGCTACGTGCGCCTCTTGCCAGCGGCTAAAACTTACGAATGTATTAATCACCCAAGTAGGGCTGGGAGTCACTGTATCGTTCAGGACTACCTGGAAGCCGTTATTGTTCTGGTTTACTCCGGAATCGGCGCCGTTACAGAAATAACATGGATTCGTCTGATCCTGGCGAAAACGGTCCGACCAGCGCACGAACAATCTGTGGATGGGACTTTGTTCCCAATCCACCCGGGAATCCATTTTGTCGTTCACGTTGTTACCGGCTCCTTGCGCAAAGAAGTTATTGATTTGATTCGGTCCCTGGCCGGCACGGTTTGGAAGCGGGTAAAGGCTCATTATCTTGGCGCCGACCGGATTGATCAAACTCTGCGGAATTACATTGCCGGCGAATGGTTGACGGGTGTAGACGCCGTTAGCAAGCTGAACGGTGCTGAATGGGTTGTAGATTAGATTCGGCGTGCCATTGGCATTCAACGCGGCCGAGAAATCCCCACGACGCTCGGCCGGGGTGGGGACTGTTATCAAGCCACTACTCTCCGTATTCGGCTGTCGCAGACCCTCATATCCGCCGAAGAAGAACAGATTGGCACGCTTCAGGATCGGACCGCTCACGTTTCCGCCGAACTGATTCCTCTTGAACTGTCCCCTGGACGCGCCGTTCTTGTTATTGGACCAGGAATTGGCATTGAGAGCCGAGTTCTGGAGATAATCGTACGCCTCTCCGTGAAATGTGTTTACGCCACCTTTGGTGATGAGCGTAACAATACCGGATCCGCCGCTCTCATACTGGGCGTCATAGGTGTTGGTAACAATCTGCTGCTCCTGCACGGAATCCTGCAGAGGGGATACGAAGAGGCCGCCCCAGTCCACCGCTGTCGAAGGAGCACCGTCAATCAGGATGGCGGACTCGCCGGTTCGGCCGCCGTTCAGCCCGAAGGTACTGGAGCTCTGATCGAACGTTCCGTTCGGGCCCGTCGAACCTGCGGGGCCTTCCGTCGTGCCGGCAACGGCAAAAACGAAATTCAACGGATTCCGCGTGCCGTTTGGCAAAGCCGCGAGTAGGTGGCTATCCAATGTCACCGTGTCATTCGCCGTCTCTGTATCCACTAGAACCGACGACCCCGTTACTTCCACCCGCTGCTGGGCATTCCCAACCTGTAAAGCAACATTCACGCTCGCCGCAACCTGTGCCTGCAGAATCAAGTTGCTGCGAACGTATGTTTGAAAACCTGGCGCCGAGGCGGTAATTTCATACGTCCCCGGTAGCAAATTATTGAACTGATAAGAGCCATCACCGTGGGTGACCACATCATGCGCATCGTTGGTGCCCACGTTCTTAAGCTGCAGCTTGGCAGCACTGACGGACGCACCGCTGGGGTCCGTGACAGTGCCCGTAATGGATGATGTAAAAGTTTGTCCGAGAGCAAACGGACCGGAGCTGATGGCCAAAGTCAGCGCGAACAAGGCGCCCAAGGGCGAGATTTGCCGGCGCAGTGCATTGTGTTGACGGGGAAATAAACGCACGCGTACCTCCATGAAGGACCTTCCTGAATTACTACTGCTGGACAAGATATCAGATTCTGGTGAACGATTCAAGAACTTTTCATTAGCACCATGAACTACTACGCTCAAGGAAACAGCACCGGGAGATCGGCCGCCAAGTCTTCCGCCGTGAACGGGATCTGCAATCCGAGGTTCGCCAGCTCCGCGGGCGCGCCCAGGGCGATCGAAGCTTGCCTCATGCTGTCGGCGCCTTTCTGTTGCTGGCGTGCTGCAAGAACCAGGGCGTTGGCGATCCAGACTTTGTACCATTCCGGCCAACGGCTCTCCAGTTGTTTGAATTCGCTGTCTGAGCTTGCGTGGTTTCCAGACAATTCCAGTGCTAACGCCTGCAGGAGCAAGATTTCCGGATCTTTCGATACTGTGCGCGACGCCTGGGCCAGCAAATTGGTCGCTTCCGCAAGATGATGATCCTTGATCAACAGGAGCGCCGCCTGGCGATAAAGCTCCGGCCGAGTGGGGTTCGCCCGGATGGCTTGCTGGATGGAGAGTTCCGCATCCTGTGGCCGGTCCTGTAGTTCAAGCATCTGAGCGCGGGCCAGGTAATAGTCACCATTTCGCTGGGGCTGAGGGATGCGGTTTAAGTCGTCGAGACCGGCCTGAGCGCCTGTCACGTGGAGGTCAGCGACAGCGAGGTCGATGCCGAGTTCCGGGGCTAGTTCCGAGGTTGCGGCGGATCCATTTTGCTCCAAGAGTTGCTTGGCGAACAAATACTGCCCGGAAGCCAGCAGGGCACGAACCGCCTCCGCGAGCAGGGAGGCCGTGAGTTTTAGGGTAGACAATATGCGAACCACGGCAGCCGCATCGCTGGTCTTCCCGTCTTCGAGCAGAATGCCGAGATAGCGCACCTGAGCCTCTACGTTGTCTGGATAGCTTTGGACAGTATGCTCCACACCGGCCCGGTATCTCGTCCTTTGTTCTTCGGGCGAGAGACTTAAAAATTCCACCAGGCCTTCGGGATGTGGCGAGGCCGACTGGTTGGGGCCCAATTCACGGTAGCGGGCGAACACAGCAGCCGCTTCCTCCTGCTGGCCCGTCTTCGACAAAGCACGGCCCAAGTGCAGCAACACGCTGGAATTCGAAGGCAGAAGTTCAGCAGCTTTGCGCAACACCGGCAGGGCGTCGCTCGTTCGATTTAGAGCGGTGTAGGTCTCGCCCAAACGGTCGAGGATGGCGCCGTTGTTGGGCTCCCTTTGAGCGACGAATTGGAAATCGGCCAGCGCTGCCTCCGGCTTCGCCTGCCTGTACAGCAACAGACCGCGAGCGAGATGCGCAGCGGTGAGATCCGGTTTCAAAGCCAAGGCGCGATTGAGTTCCTTCAGCGCCTCATCCGGCTGCCGGGGCGTCTGCGCTGTGCCCAGTTCGTAGTGCCCGGTGGGATCACCCGGATGCTTGCGAACGAAAGCGTTCAGTTCAGCCAAGCCATCCGCCATCTGTTCACCGGTTGCGGTTTGAGCGAAGGCGCGCTCGCGACGCGCTGCATCATCGCCGGGCACAAGCTTCAGGTATTCGCCCCAGGCGTGCGCAGCGTCGGCAAAGTAGCCGAGTGCCGCGGAAGTGCGCGCTTCCAACTGCAGTACATCGGAGCGCGATGGGGCGAGACGCGAGGCCTTAGCCAACAACTCGAGTGCGGCTTCTTTCCGATCGAGCGCGACATTCACCGCCGCAAGATCGTAGAGGACGTCGACGTTATCCGGCTGTTGCGCCACGGCCTGTTCGAGTACGCTGCGCGCCCGTTCATTGTGCCCCGCGTGTGAGGCCGCGAGTCCAAGATCATAGAGCGCCTGGAAGTTGCCCGGGGACGCCTCCAGAGTCTTTGAGAAGAAGGTCTCTGCTTTGTCATACTGCCCGACGGACGCGAGAGCTACAGCGAGTGCGAAACTTTGCCCGGCGTTGGTCCCGGCCGCGGCGGAAAGACTCGTCAGAATAGCGTCGCCGTCACGCTCACGGCCTAACGCATAGTCGGTCTGCATTCTCAGAATGACGGCGTCCGGGCGTTCCCGTGCAGCCGGCGCAATCCGGTCCAGGTACCCCAGCGCGTCGGCCGCTGCCTTTCTCTCGAGAGCGATGCGGGCCAGCTGCACCAGAGCATTGGCGTTCCCGGCGTCAGCGGCAAGCACCTTGAGAAAAGCTTTGCGAGCCTCCATCGGCTTGCCCGTAGCAATCAGATGATTGCCGAAATTGTTCAGCAATGCCGGATCAGGCGGCGAGTTGGCCAGCGCCCGGTGATAGATTTCGTCAGCCTCGCCGTACTTTTTCTCCTGATCCAGCACCACGCCCAGCACTCCCAGAGCCGCGCCATCCTTGGGCTGGAGATGAAGGTGCGCCTGCAGGATCTGTTCGGCCGAAGAGTAGTCACCCCGCTCGAGCGCCGCTATCGCTGGGGCGATTGCGTCCTCCTGCGCGAAGGACTGCAAGGTTACGACGAAGGCAAGAACGGCGGCCAGCCGAATTGCTTGCACTCTCAATCGATTCCTGAATGGGACATGCATGTGCCTGCGCAATACGTCTCAAGGTTTGGCGGTCAGCGCCAGGTCCGAAGGCTTCACGCCGGCCGTATAAATCTCGTTCAAAAAAGAGTGAGGGTCGTATTTGCCGACGAAAGCTACGTCTGCCTTCTGCGGAATGAGCGCGTCCCTGCCGACAGCCCAGTAAACCGCGTTGATAATCATGCGGCGTAAAGCTTGGTTCTCGATATCGTCAGCCGCGCCGATGGTCGACGTAAATACCCGCGCCGTCTTGCCGGATTCTGTCGTAAACATGTTGGTCCATGCCACCGGCATCATGGGATCGTTCTTGCCCGGGACGGGCGAGCCTTCAGGACTCAACCATGAGAGGACTTGCCCCAGCAGCAGCGGCCGGCAGGTGGACGGCATGGGCAGGCGGACTTCGTAAGTATCGGTAGGACCCCAAATCTCCCCGTCGTCGATACCGCGCAGGATGAGACTTTCCGTTGCTCCTGGCGCAGTTGCTCCTGGAGCAAACCATGCGCGGGTACTCTGTGTGCCATGGTTACCGTGGTGGGCCACCCAGGTTTCACCCAAGACCTTGCGGCCGAAACCTCCTTCCCATCCAGGAACTTTACTGTCCCATGACCATTTGCGGTAGGTGTCGCTGGTCTTCAGATCGAAAGGATGGGTGCCGGTGCGGAGCGCAATCACCGGGCGCCCCGATTCGATGTAGTCGACGAAATACTTCATCTGCTCATCCGGCAGGTCGCGCCAACGGATGAACAGGATCAGCAAGTCTGCCGTCTTGAGCGCTTCGAGGCCGGGGATGTTGCGCTTAGCGCGTGGGTCAATGGCGCCGTCCTCGGCATTGATGGAGAAGAGGACAGTCGAAGTGAAGCCATGGCGGACCGCTAGAATTTTCGCGAGAGCGGGCAGCGCTTCTTCGGAATGGTATTCCGCATCATCGCCCGCAACCAGCACGATGTGCTTGCCGTTGCCCGGCCCGTTACGGCCTTGGTAGGTGACGCCGGCGGCGTGGAGCAAGGCGCTGAAGGCAGATAACGCAACGGCCAATACGAATGATTTCTGAAATGACAACATGGTCCGAATCCCCGCCTTAAAGCATCATGTGTTCCTTTTTACGCAGCGGGCGGCACGTGCTCCGTTTGACCAGGTTGGTGGGGACAGTCATCGGGCGGATGTCCTTCTCCCGGTCTTCGATCTGCGCGATGGCGGCCTTGGCAAGCTGGCGTCCGACCTCCGCCATATCCACGGAAACGCTTGTCAAGTTAGAAGCGCGAGCGCGCCCCATCTCATGCTCGAAGCCGATGAGGCTCACATTCTTGGGCACGTCGAGCCGGTGCTGGCGTAATCCTTCGCGGGCGCCAAATGCCAGACCATCGGAGACGGCAAGAATCGCGGTCATGGGCCACTCCTGCTCCAGGATGTAAGAGATGGCCGCCTGCCCGCTCTCGAATTCATCATCGGAGAGCGAAATGGTATGCGAGTGATGCTCCAAGCCCAATTCGGCAATGGCTTGTGAATAGCCTTTGAAGCGGTTCCTATGCCAGGGCCGCGAGGCATCGCCGATATACCAGATGTGTTTGTGCCCCAGTTGCGCCAGGTACTGAGTCGCCTGGTAGCATCCGCCCCAGTCGTCGTAGTGGACCATGTTGCCCGCAGAGGCGCTCTCGCCCGCGTCCATCAAATGGTTGCCTAAGAGCACATAGCGAAGGCCTTGCTTCTCGAGTGCTTTCAAAATATTCTGATGAATCGTCCCGGCGACAATAACGCAGTCGGCCAAGCCAGGCGTCTGCACGACGTTCGGGATCTCTAGCGTAGCGGGCATGGCGGACGCGGGATATTGGTGACGCGCGAAAAGCAGGTAGTAGCCCGCATTCGAACAGTATTCTTCTACCCCCAGCAGCAGCAGCGAATGCGCGGAACTGAGACCAAAGTCGTTCAACAGAATCAGGCCGATGATGCGGGACTTGCTATGAACCACGCTGCGAGTCCTTTCGCTTAGCCGGTAGCCGACCTTATGCGCCACAGCCTCCACCCGTTCCCGCAGCCCATTGTCGACGTCTTCATGCCGGTTCAGCACGCGCGAAACGGTGCCGATTGAGACATTCGCGTGGCGCGCGATGTCTTTCATGGTCGGAGAAGAAGAGCGGCGTGGCATTTACTGCTGACTCAAACTTACCGGTGAATTTTGACAGGCTTGGGCGATCGAAACGGAGCGGCGTTCCCGAATGGAGCGGTAACCGGCTTCGATGATCGCCATGGTTTTCAAATTGTCCTCGCCGTTCGTGGCTGGTTGAGAGTTGGTCGCGATGGCTCGCATCAGCTCAGCCATGGGGCCTTGAAAGGCGTCCGGGAACCACACTTCGCTCCACCGTGGCGTAAACCAGATATTAGGCTGCAAAGTGGTCGTGAAAGTAAGTGTGCTGGGCGAATGGTTCGGATACTCCGGCCAGCCAATGGTGCCTTCGGCCAAGCCTTCCGTTCCTTCCACCCGCCATTTGATGTACGGCTTCAGGTCGTCCTCTCCGCTGCGAGGCCCCGTCCACACGTCATCCCAGGCACTTGCCCGGATGCCGTCGGCATACTCCAGAATGTACAGGCAGATTCCATCTTCGTGAGGGAAGTCGGTTCGCGGATCTCTCCGCGCGCTGACAAAGATGGATTCCGGTTCACCAAACAGGTAGCGAAACGTATCGATATGGTGCACGCTCACGTTCAATAGCGTGAGGCGGTTGTAATCCCGCAACCAGGTCTGCCAATGCGGAACCGCGCGCATCTCAATCGTCGCCAGAACCGGCGTTCCCAGGTAACCGCGGTCCAGAATTGTTTTTAACGCGCGGATCGATTGGTCATACCGCATGTTCTGGTTCACGGCAAGCGGCATGCCGCTCGCGCTGCAAAGATCGACAATGGCGGCTGCGTCTTCGTAATGCACGGCTAGTGGCTTCTGGGCCAAAATGCCCTTCAGGTGTTTGCCTTCCCTCAACGCCTGCCGCACGATGTCCAATTGCAAATGCGGCGGCACTGCGATATCGAGTATCTGCACTTCCGGATCCTGCAACATCTCCGCCAGCGTGTCATAAAGCTTCGGAATGCCGCGCAGGTCCGCTACTTCGCGCGCAATCTCCGGTGTCCTCGAAGTAATCGCAACCACATTGAAGCCCGCATCGGCGTAGGCTTTTAATTGCACGTCGCGCATGATGAATCCGGCGCCCACGGCGCCTATCCCGAAATCGGTGCGCAGCGGTTTGGGAGCAAGATGATTCAGATTGAGGTCGAGATCCACGAACGCTCCGTCTTATGAACTTTGCACTAAACTTTCATGATGTCAACGGCCATTTTATGATACTATCGCCTTCAGCCGAGGACAATCCATGAAGCTTGGGCTCATCAATTCCGCTTGGCTTGGCACTTCCATCGGCACTGCCCAGGGTATTCATCTCACCAAAGAAATCGGTTTCGATTCCATCGACATCTTCGCTGATCCCATCGAAATGCCGCCGCCAGAGCTGAGAATCATTCAGGAAACCTGCGCGGCCTGCGAGCTGCCCATTATTTCTACGGTATGCTGCGCCCTCGGCATCGCGGATTTTAATGGCCCGGTCCGGCGCTTCCATATCGATCGGGCGAAGCGTTTCCTCGATCTCTGCTACGCGCTGCGAGGCAAGAACCTGCTGCTGGTGGCCGGCGAATATATATGGAACCAGGAAGTGATCGCGCCTGAAGATCAATGGAAGTGGGCGGTGGAAGGCGTGCGGGAACTGGGCGCCCATGCAGACCAGCTTGGCTTGGAAATTGCTCTAGAACTGGAGCCCTTTCCTTTGTCGATAGTGAACACCGTCGACAAGATGGACCGCTTTCTGACAGAGGTTGCGCTGCCTCAGGTCAAGGCGAATGTAGATATCTCGCACCTGGCATTGGCGCGGGACCGGCCCGAGAAGATTGCAAAGTTAGCCGGACGCATCGGTCATGTCCACCTTTCCGATTGCAATGGGACTAAGCATGGCGACCTGCCGCCGGGGCGTGGCGTAGTGGATTTTCCGCCCTATCTGAAGGCGCTCGCCGACGCCGGTTTCGGTGGCGCGCTTAGTATCGAACTCGAATATTCGCCCGAACCCGGCAAGATTGTCGACTGGGTTCGCGAGGCTTACCAATCCAGCAGCAGCATGATGGACGCACTAGGGATTCGTTCTTAAGAAGGAGACACGCTAATGGCCGCCGGCCCGCTTGAAAAGAAAGTTTTAAACGAATACGAACGCAACGGCTTCGTCATCGCACGCAGCATGTTCACCGGGGAGCAGATCGATCTGCTGCGCCGTGCTTCAAAGGAAGATAGACAGCTAGACCAGCACTCGTTCGGCAAAGGCGATGGCGAAGGCGGCACCGTCCGCCTCTCGTTGTGGAACCATCCCGGCGACACCATCTACGGCATGTTTGCCCGCTGCGAGACCATGGTGAACTCAGCCGAGACGCTGCTTGACGGCGAGGTTTACCACTATCACTCCAAGATGATCATGAAGGACGCCAAAGTGGGCGGCGCCTGGGCCTGGCATCAGGATTACGGGTATTGGTACGGGAATGGAGTCTTGTTCCCGCAGCTGACCAGCGCCTTCATCGCAGTGGATCGAGCGACGCGGGAGAACGGTTGCATGCAGGTACTCAGCGGTTCGCACCACATGGGCCGCATCGATCACGTTCTCACGGGCGATCAGGCGGGCGCGGATCTGGAGCGTGTGCACGAGGCGGAGAAACGTTTGGATCTGGTCTATGTCGAAATGGAGCCCGGCGATGTTCTGTTCTTTCATGCCAACCTTCTGCACAGGTCCGACCAGAACCGTTCCGAGCATCCTCGCTGGGCCATGATCTGCTGCTATAACGCGGCACGTAACGACCCGTATAAAGAAGCACACCATCCTCGTTATACGCCTTTGCACAAGGTTCCCGATTCGGCCATCCTCGAAGCCGGTATGCGCCGTTTCAGCGATGCCGACGACAATGCGTGGTTGGACGACGCTAAGGATGAGAGCGCGCGCCGTCTTGCCACCACGGAGGCAGCCCCGGTTTAATGAGCGGCGAGGCGCAGCTTCGTTGCTTCATGAATTTGTTGGCTCTCGATACCCTGCCGGCGGATTCCGCGGGTCCACACGGAACATTCACACAGCGCCTGGAGGCGGTTCAGATTGCCGGGTTTTCTGGCGTACAGTTTGCCGAACGCGCGAACCCGGATGAACTGGCAATGTGCCGCGCGCTCAACTTAGGAATTGCGGCAAGCGGCCGTGTCAACAAGCCTGCCGATGCCGGCGCTCTTGCCGAGCAGATGGCGGGAGACGGTTTTGAAGCCGCCACGCTGCACGCCGGCTGGGGACTTGAGGAGGACGCCGACGCTTTTCGGCTGATCGACAGTATCCTTGAAGCTTCCAACCGCTTCAATATTCCGCTCTACATCGAAACACACCGCGCCACCATTTGCCAGGACATGTGGCGCACCGTCCATTTTGTGCGCCACTTTCCGGATATGCGCTTCAATGGCGATTTTTCTCACTGGTATGCGGGTCAGGAAATGGTCTACGGCGGCTTCGACAACAAGTTCGCGTTTATTCAACCCGTGCTGCAGCGCGTGCGGTTTCTGCACGGCCGAATCGCTAGTCCCGGATGTATTCAAGTGGCCATCAGCCGGGATCCCGATTTGCAACCGCTCTACGTCGAACACTTCCGGCGGCTCTGGACGGCTTGCTTCCAGGGCTTCCTTGAGAACCCACCTCCGGGTCACGCCATCTGCTTCACGCCTGAGCTGCTCGCTCCCGATATTTATTACGCCAGGACATTTCTGCGAACGGAGGAAAGCGATCGCTGGGAGCAGTCGCTCCTTCTCAAAGAAATCGCTGAGCACTGCTTTCTATGCGCACAGTCTTCTTAATTTTCATTCCTGTGCTATTGCTCGCTCAGGACCCGGACGACATCCGCCCACCGCAAGCCGGCTCGTCGGCCGCTAGCGCCGGGAAAGCCCAGTTCCAACAAACATGCGGGTTCTGTCACGGGCCGGACGGGCGTGGGGCAAGTGGCCCGGACCTGATTCGCTCCTCGCTGGTAAGTCATGACGTCGATGGCAACCTGATCGGACCGGTGGTTCACAATGGCCGCCCTGAGAAAGGTATGCCGGCGTTTCAGCTTTCTGATGCTGAGATCGGCAACATCGCTCAGTTCCTTCACGCCCAGGCCAAAATTGCCAGCTCGGTGTCTCAACGCATCCCCTCTGAGTACCCGCTTGAGAAGTTACTGGTTGGGAATGCAGCGGCAGGGCGATCTTACTTCAACGGACAAGGGAATTGCCGCTCCTGCCATTCGGTGACCGGTAACTTGGCTCACATCGCATCCAAGTACAAGCCCTTCGACTTACAGACGCGCATTGCCTTTCCTTCGGGCGTCAATCCCTCCCTGACCGTGAAGGATTCTTCCGGCCAGACATTCACTGGCGAGCAAGTGTATGCCGACGAGTTCCTAGTTACACTTCGCGATAAGTCAGGCTGGCTTCGCACCTGGAAGCGAAATTCCATTCAGTTAGAAGTGCATGATCCGCTAGCGGCGCATGAACAGCTTCTGAAGAGTTACACGGACAGCAATCTTCACGACCTCTTCGCTTATCTCGAGACGCTCAAATGATCCGATTGTTACTCGCTACCTTATGCGCCACGCTGGCAATACGCGCTCAAGGTTTAGATTCGAAAACTCTGCTGCATCCCCCGGCAGATAGTTGGCCCACCTATAACGGCGATTATTCCGGCAAGCGTTTCAGTTCTCTCCGTCAAATCAATAGGACTAACGTTGGCATGTTGACTATGGCGTGGGCATTCCAGACCGATGTCAACACCGGGCCGGGTTTGAAGTCAACGCCGCTGTTAGTGGGTGGAACGCTATATTTCACGGAACCGGATGATGTCTGGGCCGTCGATGCGCGATCGGGGCAGCAGCATTGGCACTATCACTACCACAACAACGAGGGGCTACACATCGGCCAGCGCGGTCTCGGCATGTACAAAGGGCGCCTCTACTTTGAAACTCCCGACGCCCATCTGCTCTGCCTTGATGCACGCACGGGCGAAGTGCAGTGGAACAACGAACTCGCGGACGTGAAGCAGGGTTATTGGGCAACCATGGCCCCGCTTGTTGTTCGCGATCACGTCCTGGTGGGTGTCTCAGGCGATTTCAACGATCTGCACGGCTTCATCGATTCCTTCGACCCCGATACCGGCAAGCTGCAATGGAAGTGGGATGCGCTTCCCAAGCCCGGTCAGCCCGGTTCCGAGACGTGGCCCGCTAAGAGTGATGCCATTCAGCACGGCGGCGGTATGACCTGGGTCACCGGCACCTACGACCCCGATCTGAATCTCTTGTATTGGGGCACGGCAAACCCGAATCCTGTGATGGACGGCTCCGTCCGGCCCGGCGACAATCTGTACACCTGTTCCATCGTCGCTCTCAACCCGGATACCGGCAAGCTGGTCTGGTACTTTCAACCTTCGCCGCACGATGTTCACGACTGGGATGCGGTGCAAACGCCTATCCTCTTCGACGGCGACTTCCACGGAGAGCAACGTAAGCTCCTCATCCAGGCTTCCCGCAACGGTTACCTGTTCGTCCTGGATCGCACAACGGGTAAGCCGTTGCTCTCGGCGCCCTATGAAGCAATCAACTGGAGCTCCGGCGTAGACGCCAAGGGCCGCCCCATCGGGAAGATAGAAAAGTATCCGAGCCCCGCCGGAACTCTTGTGGAACCGGATGCGATCGGAGCGACAAACTGGATGGCGCCGAGCTTTGACCCAAACAACGGTCTGCTCTATGTAGACACTCACCAGTCATTCAGCCTTTACTACGCTTACTCCACAGGCAAACCGGAAGGCTTCGCCGGGCGCGACCTCACAGTCTGGTCCCGCTGCTACCTTCGAGCCATCGACTATCAAACCGGCAAGAGCCGTTGGGAGCACGATCTGGGATCTGGTTGGGACTGGTCAGGCGTGCTAAGCACCGCTGGCGAGCTTGTTTTCTCGGCCGATGTCCACGGCAACGTTCTCGCCCTGGACGCAGCCACTGGAAACACTTTGTGGCACGTCTACGGCGGTGGTCCCGCCCAAGGTCCTCCGATTACTTATGAGATCGATGGCCGGCAATATGTCGTGTTCGGAGCGCACGGCGTGTTGTATGCCTTCGCGTTGCCGGAGGCGTTGGCGACTAACCCTCAGCCTTAGTGGACTCGCATTCACTGAATCGGTTCGAGCGGCGCAGACGGAATCCGCTTGCCGACAATCGCCTGGTAGGCACTTAGGTCGGCCGAGACACGGCCTGAGTAAAGCTGGAAATTAGTCTTGCCTTCGCTCAGCAGGTTTTCGATTGAAGAGTAATCCATCACAGGAAGATCGATCGTTACGTGCGTGTTGCGATTGGAGAGATTCAGAATCACCAGGATCTCCTCATTGCCCTTCTTGCGAAGAAAACTCAATACACTCTCCGGTTCGCTGTTGTCGATCAAAATCAGCTCCCCCGACGTGAGCGCCGCGTACTTGCTCCGGATTGCAAACAGACGCTGGTATTTACCAAGCGTTTGCTTCGCAACCCCGCCATCATTCCGGTCGCTTCGCTGCGGCCATTCAATAGGCGCGCTCGTCAGCCAATGCGTTGGCGCGCCATCGGCAATCTCCTGACCGTTGTACAAAAACGGGATGCCATCCAAAGTGAAGTTGAGGATGGAAGCGGCCAACGCGCCATCGTCACCGAACTGAACAACGGCGCGACGCCAATCGTGATTGTCGCTGAAACGCATCAGCCTGCTGCCGCGCGGAAACGTCTTCCTGGTTTGTTCCCACTTTTCTCGAATTTTGATCGCAGGCTCGCCGTCGCGCATCACGGAGCGAAGTGTCAGGAAGCCGTCGAAATTGTAGCTGATATCGAAAGCTTTTAACTGGTCGTCCGGCCGATCGGATTCCGAAAGAAGAATCACATCGCGATTGACCTGATCGAGCGACCTCCTCGCTTCCTCCCAGAAGGAAACCGGCACGCCGGCGCCCACATCGCAACGGAAACCATCCACCTTGAAGTCGCGCACCCAGTGAACCAGACTTTCAATCAGATATTTGCGGACTTGCGGGTTCTTGTAATCGGGAAGCGGTTGCGGCCAGAAACCGCGCGCAATCTTGCCGTCTTGCGTGTGCACCAGCCAGTCCGGATTCTTCATCATCACGCCGTCGGGAGCCGTGTGGTAGTACACGATATCGAGCATCACTTTCAAACCCAGCTTGTGGGCCGCCGAGACGAACTCATGCAGGTCCCGATCGTTTCCATATTGTGGATCGATGGCGCTGTAATCCGCGATGTTGTAGGGCGACGCATGGGGCGTTTCGGAGCGCTTCGCGATCGGGCCCAAGTAGACGACTGCAGCCCCCAGTTCTGAAACACGCTGCAGGCCGGGAATCGCGCCACGCAATGTGCCTTCCTTACTGAATGCATTCAGCCAGACTTCGTAGATAGTCAGCTTGTTCATCCACTCAGGCTCAGGCCGGGCCTCGCGCGAGCCAAAAGAAAGATTCTGTCCAAAAAAAGCTGTACAAAGAGAAAGAGCGAGGCAAAGGCCGCAAAGTTTACGCATATATACAGAGTTGCGCAAGAGCGGCCTCTGGTTTCAGACCCTTGCGGTCAGGCTCACCACGGACAAATCAGCGACCGTTGCCGTTTCCAGCTGGGTCCTCGCCGATGTCGCCGATGTAAACCACGTTGTCCCCCTTCTTCATCGTCGGGACCGAACAGACCAGTGTAATGACACCAGTGATAGGGGACATTACATCGACGATCTTGTTACCGAAATAGTCCGTGATATAACCAACCGACATGCCCTGTTGCACATACGCTTCCGGAACCACCGACGGGTAGAAGATTCCATCGTGCTCGCTTTTGACGATAGTGAGTTTGCTGATCCAAAGCGGGTGCCTCAAAGAGGATGTAACAGGGCCCGGCAGCATCTTGAGATAACGCATGACGTTCAGGGTTCCGTCTATGAGCACGCCTAGATCGGCCGCCTCGGTAGTGCCCGCACGTCCTGCTTCCACTGTGATCGAAGCTTTTCCTAGCCCTAGCGCTGTGTTGTCAAGGCCTCGTCCATGCGGCTGCTTGATGATGATCATATTCAAACCGAACGCGAATAGCATCTCGCGAGAAATCTTGTCGAGCTCCTGTTTGCCGGTGTTCGTCCAATAAGAATAGGGATGGAGATTTTCGTCCAGGTCGCCTCCGTGGTAGTCAATCAGGTGGTCACACTTTTCAATCACCTGGTTATATACGGCGGAGGCGATCCGTTCCGATTGGGTTCCATCCGCCTTTCCTGGATAGCCGCCGACTCCCTTATGATCGACAGGATTGACGTGAACTACTTTTTGAAGATAAGACGCGACGTTCAACAAAGGAAGAATGATCAGCGTTCCGGACAACTCAGACGGATCGACTCGCGCGGCCAATTGAGTTAACGCGACGCTCGAAGCGTATTCGGTCCCGTGCGCTCCCGCGAAAAGCGCAAGCCTAGGTCCGGGGTGCGCTCCATTGATCACGACAACCGGAAGACTCGTCGCCGCATCAATCCCGGCCGCCACCTCAATGTAACCGGTCGCCTTCTGGCCGGTTCGCGCCGTGGCAGTGCCAATTGTCACGTCCACCGCTTGTGCCGCCACCACAGAACTCAGAAGGACTCCGAAACTCAGTGTCCATCGTGCTATTTGTCTTATCCACATCACTGCTGCTCCTTAATTAGATTGCACATGTTCGCCTTCGCTTTAGCTGAGGTACTTACTCCACCTTTAGCTTCAAGGGTCTACCCGGCAACTTACTGGGGTCAACATTCGGAAACGATGTTATCTTGCGCCCTGATTTAATCATGGTTGTAACTTCGACATCCACCGGCCCATCAGCGGGTAAACCGAAATGCACCGGGAGGATGTTCTGTGAACAGTAACCGCTACCCGTATCTACCAATCGGCTACCGAGGATTCGCCGCGTGCCGGGGGCATAGATCCGAACCTCCGATCCAGCCTTTGTGTAATGACCGTTCTGATCGAGGACCATCACCTGGAGAGAGCGCCGTGCCCGCTCCGGCGGCAGTAAGTTTCGCCAAAGAGAGTGGTGACCATCAGGGTTGTTGTTCGCCATTGCAATATCTAATGCGCCGTTACCGTCGAAGTCAGCCCATTGTATGCCGTGTGTGGCGCCTTGTTTCAGCATCTCCCAGGGAATTGCTTGCGAGAAATGGCTGCCCGCGTTGTGATAAAGGTAATCGTGCTCATTGAGCGGCCGCAAGATGTAAGACGAGACGTAGAGATCTGGCCGGCCATCGTTGTCATAGTCACCCCAGGATGATGGAGTTGCTTGATCGCCACCAAGAAGACACATTGGCGCCGCCATATCCGTAAACTTGCCACCGCCTTCATTGTGGAAAAGGAAGTTTGCGCCGTAACCCGCAACGAATAGATCCAGGTTGCCATCGCCGTCGTAGTCGATCACGCTGGGACCATTGCTGCCGAAGTGAGAAGGACGTCCAGCCGCATCCATTCCAAGCTCTCCGGCCACGTCCACAAATCGGGTTCCGTCATTGCGGAACAGACCGTTCAGCGTTCCGTCCTGGTTAGCGCTAAACACATCCAGCCGCCCATCATGGTTGAAGTCGAACCAAACAGCGCCCACTGTCTTACGAGGATCGGCTACGCCCATGTCTTTCGCTACTTCCACGAAGCGGCTTCCCTCATTGTGGAAGAGCATGTTAGGTCCGTCCCGAAAAGCTATGAACAGATCGATCTTTCCATCGTTGTCGAAATCGATCCACGAAATCTGGCGTGTTTCACCGACGACGTCAAGACCAAGGTCCGGTGCTACATCCACAAACTTCTTACCGTTATTGCGATACAGCTTGTTCCGGGCGCCTGACTTCCGGCTAAACCCCACGTATAGGTCGGCAGTACCGTCTGCATCAAAATCGCCCCACGCGGCACCCCTGGTATCTGGCAAATCGGCAATGCCCCATTGGGCGGCGACTTCAACGAATGTCCCCCCATCATTGCGATACAGCCTGTTTGGCAGGCCTCCTTTGAAGCCGACGTATAAGTCCGGATCCCCATCGTTATCAAAGTCTGCCCAGCAATTCGGCTGAGCGCCTGCCGCCGCAAACAGATCCGGTTGAACCTGCTCGAATCGAGGCATGATGTAATCCGGCTGACTTGCATTGTGTGCGAAATAAGGGTTTGCCGCTGACGACTGTGCAAACCCCGGCAATGCCGCCGCAGCCAAACTGATGGTGCCCGCCTTTAAAAAACCACGCCTTTCGATTGATTCTCTGGGCTGTTTCATCTAGCTGCAGCACTCACAGTGACACCGCCCAGCACGGTCGATTTCCGTGGAAGTTTCTCGGCGCGCATTGCCGTGTCATAAGCAAAACTTGCCACTACAATAACCATTTGCGTAAGATCCTCCTTTTGGATCCGATCTACGACGTCCATATTGGAGTGATGAGTGCGGGAGTTGTACTCCAGTCGATCCTGCATGAATTGGAATGCGGGTATGCCGACGTCATCAAACGACTGATAGTCTGAGCCGGATACTGATCGTGGTGCAATGGTTCCCGGTACTCCAAGATCAGTGAAGGCTTGGAACCATAGCTTGAAAATCGGCATGTCAGCTAAGTTCTCTTGTAGCCATATGCCGCGAATCCGGCCCGTTCCGTTGTCTAAGTTGTAGTAAGCCGATAAGTTCTGATACTCGGGTTTCGGCGCCTTAGTGGAGTCATCTATCAGGTGTTCCTTTACATAGGCCTTTGAACCTAATTCGCCTTCTTCCTCACCGCCCCAGAGTGCAACACGAATGGTTCGGCGCGGCTTGGCGCCGATCGCCTTCAGAATCCGAACCGACTCCATCATCACGGCAACGCCCGCCCCGTTATCGGTGGCCCCAGTCGCAGACTGCCAGCTATCCAGGTGAGCCCCTAATAAGACTTGCTCACCGGCAAGGTCGCTGCCCGGAATTTCGGCAATGACATTTGAGGCGTTCGGTTGCGCCTTGTCTTCGGCATAGAACTTGGATTCAATGTTCAGCGCAACCCTGACTGGGATCTTATGATCTAGAATCCGAGTGAGGCGGTTGTAATGTTCAACTGCTAATGTGACTTCCGGCACCAGCCTTCCGCCGTTAGGTTTGTCCTTGCTTCCCCCACTCGTCACAAAGATGGTCCCGCCGTCTGTCCGCTGCGTAAGCCATGACATTTGATTGTCGCCATGCACCGTAAGTGCATCGATGCCGCGATCTAATACGCACACCACACCCTCTTCTTCGAAGAACTGCTGCGTCTTGGCCAGGAGAGTGTCGGATCGGGGAGGTCCCCCCGAAGGCCCGGCTAACGGGGTTGTCTCAGATTCCTTCAAAAGCTCTGGCGTCCAGCGCTCAACCACAATACCGGTCAACATGTCGACCGGACGCGCTGGTTGAGTGAGCACGATCTTTCCGCCCAGCTTGCCTTTATACTTCTGAAAATCCGCTTCGGACTTGATATCTACTCTCACAACGTCACCTTCAACGGGTTTTCCAGTTCCGGGCGTCCACACTTTCGGATAACCAATCAGCGGCTGGTATCGCGGTTCAATCAGATGGGCGTCAAAGTGAGTAAGTGACCAACCGTAGCCAAAAGGGAAATATTCCTTGTGTACATTGGCCAGACCCCACTCACGAAACTTCTTCATCGTCCAGTCGCCCGCATCCTTAAAGCCGGGTGTGCCGGTGACTCTGGGACCATAAATATCGGCTAGCCAAACCACATGGTTGAATGCCTGAAAATGGTCCAGCTCTTCTTGCCGGATGGCCGCAATCACGCCGTAGTCTACGGATTCGGAGTTTTGCATACGATAAGGGAGGGCAGGCATCACGGCCCACAGCAAACCAATAATGATTGACGTCTTCGCTCGCGTTAAATAGCAGTTCATATAAAGCTTTAGGATGGCCAACAGCAGGCCCACGGAGTCATACGCAATGACGCGCCAGATCTAACGAGTCACGAATGGCCCGTTGTTGCGAGACTCTCTCCTAATAGCAAGCGAATTTGCCGGACAGCATAGTCCACTTTCATATCGAAGTAGCGCTTGCCGAGGGCGGCCGAAGATCGCCGCGCGTCACCTATGATGCCGTTGTTGATTTTCTTGACGACCTGCTGGCCCGGCGGCGGAACGGGATCACCTACAGCCGTTGGAAGCAGCTCGTTTCGGACCCAGCCCTTCTCGTCACCCAGATAGATCATCTCCGAGGTGTCGGAGATATTGGCGTGCCCTCCATATCCGTACCCATGATCGGCGCACCACTTATCAAAATCATCCTGAGCTTTCTGATAAGCCTCGTCACAGTACACGACATGGATTCCTTGTCCGGAATATTTCTGATCTAGCGCGCCGGCAATTTGCTTCAACTCCTTTTGTCCACCGCCATGGTCACCCATTAGTACGACATTCTTAAAGCCGCAAATGATCAGCTGCTCAGCTACTTGTTGGTTCACTTCGGCGAAGAGCGCAGGTGTTAGACCGATTGTGCCAGGCTTCTCCGCATTAGCGTTATTGGGCGAAAAGGGCAACACTGGCGCCGCGATTGCGTTCCCCAGCTTCAGCGCTATTGCCCGCACCGTCTCCTGCCCCATCAGGTTGTGGCCCCCATTCACGTTCTGCGGACCGCGTTGCTCCGTGCCACCGTTGTAGATAAGTGCTGTCGTCTTACCCTCCGCGAGTGCTTGCCTTACTTCCACCCAAGTCATCATTTCGAATTCCACCTTGGGTCTCGGCACATTTGCTGAGTCCGCTATTGGGGCGTAAGCGATCGTTAGCAAGCAAGCGATCAGACAGCTAACGGTTGTTCGGAGGTGCAACAAAGGGCTCCTGCCTTTTCTAGGAACTTGTTGAAAATTGATCTTCGCAAGTGACTAAAGAAGGTGGTGAGCGTCTCTTGTGGATGCGAGGAAGAGACGAGCAGCAAGCGAGTGTATTCAGCTATGTAAGCGCGGAGGAGCGTA
>JAABUQ010003439.1_pt1 | contig 29001 bp, 24 predicted proteins | sample 5560001 | NCBI WGS metagenome assembly JAABUQ01 (sample SAMN10711888, study PRJNA513371) | rock metagenome | isolation source: Antarctica rocks | place: Antarctica: Victoria Land, Finger Mt nord | collected 2015-12-18 | reverse complement strand
TTTCCTTCCGCTTACTACATATTCACCACACGATTCTTCAGTGGAGAATACACCCGAAAAAGGATGTTGTAAACGAAACAGGAAAGAGGTTCTATGGCTGCCATCGATTACTAATATTAACTTGTGGTTGATATCTCTTGGAGACGCTACATCCGCTGCCTTCTTGATGTGGTTTGGCGTCGCTAGTACGTCTTGAGGAGAGAAATCAAGCTGGATTTTGCGGGCTGGCGCACCAGTAACTGCATGAGGGCGATTGGTGAGATCAGTGAAGTAACGCCGAAGAGGAACCAGATAGCTCAGGATTCCCGTCGGACCAAAGACCTTCCCCAACTCTCCTTTGCGCTCTAGAATGTGACGGCCTTTGTCATTCCCATATTGGCCCTTTGTCCAGGTGCAGAGATCGCTCCGAAAGCGCAGGGCCAAGTCCTCTGTCCATTGCTCAGGGGTATGTACCTCTGGGGCATACTGGAAGAGCCAGCGGCCTATGGAGAGAAGACGCAATGCGTAATCTCGACGAATGTGAGGAGTCAGGTCTACAGCTTGTTCATACCAGGCTTGGCACCAGGCATACCACTCGCCTGCCATGCCAGTACTATCCAGGTGGCAGGGAACGAAAAGCACCTCTCTTGGAGGGAGTGGGAGCGCATTGAGATGCTGGAGACTCGCGGTGATCTTGCGACAGGTCTGGCGCATCACCCGATTTTCTGCTGCGATATCAACGATGAGTTCATCAGTGATGTCTTCTAGATAGGGAGATCGGTTCAAAACAAAGAGCATACTCAAGCATCGTCGAAGTCGTTCCAGACTGGTTTGTCCATCTTTGTACCCCTTTCCCATCAGGGTATCAATGACTTTTTGACATTGCTGTGCAATGAGTTCCTTGCCAAAGTAGGCACGTGCCGTCTCTGTGATATTGATCCAGAGTCCTGCCTGCCGGAGATCAGTCACCCCACCAAGAAGATAAGCAGTATCCATCACAGTCATATGGCAGCATTCCATCTCTCTATGTTTTGCTCTGAACTGAGCTGGCGTTGAACACAACGTCTCCATCCATTCTTCAGAGGACCAGCTCCAAAATATTTTGCCGTAGCGATGCATCTCACGATGCATGATACGCTGGACGGCTGGGATTCTCTTTACGCTTCGTCCATGATGACGGAGATGGTAGGCATCAGCAATGGGCAGGTCAAGGCGAGAAAGAATGGTGCGGGTAGCGTCAGATTCTTTGCTGCGAGTACTCATTGGATTACGATCTGCACAGTGGGCAATGGCCCAGCGCTCTTCTTCTGTGAGCGGATTTCGGTCGTAGCTCTCAGGAAGAATGGGCATATGCCAACTCGTCTGAGGTGAGTATGCTCCCATCCGTTGTTGATTACTGATCATGGGAAAACTCCTGTTCAAGTGTTTGCTCAACCAACGCTCGAATGGGGGCATCGAAAAGTTCGACTTTCGCGCGAATACGCCTACTCAGTTCGCTTGGTGCTAAGTGGAGATACAAGCGTGTTGTCTCAGTGCTCTTATGTCCGGCAAAGAGCGCGATGTCGTCCAGATCCACACCTGCTCTCTTGAGGATGGTACAGCGCTGGTGACGCAAAGTATGAGGCGTGAGAGCCGGTAATCCAACTTGTGCACGCACTCGTTCGATGATCTCATCGAATGCTCCGATGACCAGGGGGCGGCCTGGATTCCTTGTCGATTCTGACAAAAAAACGGGACCAGTGTCCTCACCATCATAGGCAGTGATGAGCGCACGGCGGTTGCCTTCAATGTAGTGACGTACCAGATGCAAAACAAAGGCCGAGACAGGAACGTGCCGCATACGCCCGTTTTTTGTGATCTCTTGGCGAATGGTCACAATTCCACGCGCCCAATCAATATCGTCCACCCGCAACGACATCAGTTCTTCTCGCCGCAAAGCGGCATCGTAGGCAAGCAAGATCATAGCTTTCGTACGAGCGTCTTCGTTCAAAAGAACATGTTGTACAAATTGTTCCCAGACCTCATCAGATGGCACCCAAGGTAAGCGCTTTCTTGAGCTGGCTGGCCCACGTTCTGGTCGCCGTCCATCCCGACCATCGTTTCCACGTGCAATGGGGTTGATGGGATCGGAGCGCAAGTTTTTGCGGATGAGAAAGTCGTAAAACAGACGACAGGCGACGACACGCAGCGCAATGGTATTGTCTGAGAGCCTGCGTCCTGTGAGGTGGCGGATCTTTGTTTCATCCTCGATCATCCCTCCTCGCCCTCGTTTCTTTGGACCTTGCTGCTTGAGTCTGGTGATGTATCTATCCAGATCAGCCTCGTCAGCTTCAAGAACGCGTTCGGGGTCAACTTCTGAGAAGTAGGTCAGGAGGTCTTCAATAGCTCGTGCGTATGCATCGACGGTTTTGGGGCGTTTTCCTTTGAGTCTCAATCGTTCTGTGAAAGATCTGGCGGCTTGGTGGGCTGCAACGCGAGGGTAATGTTCCCACTTTACCTCTTGAAGGTCCATATCTCCTCCTAGATGTTTTTTTCTCGTAAGCTTCTTAAGAGAGCCTACGGTATTGCTGTTCTCATATGTTGAGAACGCGCAACTAGAAAGAATGTCTGGGGAGCATCCTGAAATTGCTATATTCTTATCCAGAGCATCATCCTAGCTAACATCTAAAACGATTGATGCCTACGGTCGTGCTCTGGATGACTATCTCTCTTATCCAGTAATATATTCACAGACCCTCTCGACAAAGGGTCAAAGCAAGCGGTAGACTTGCTTGTGTGATATGCCGAACCCGCCGGAGAAAGCGCCTTTCTCTCATCAGGCTCGACCTATTCAGAAAGATCCGGCTTCTCTGGCGGCGTTCCTGGGTTAACCGATCATGAGGAGATTGTGCCTTGAGTGAGCACCACAGGAGAAGAACACGCATCCCCCAGGAACGTTCTCGGACAGAAAGGAGTCGCTTATGTTCTACGCAGGCATTGATTGGAGTGATACCCATCACGACGCTCTGGTGATCGATGATGCAGGTCGCCAAGTGAACGCACCGATCAGGGTTGCTCACAGCCCTGACGGATTGAAAAAGCTGCATGCCTATTTGGAAGCCATCGCCAGTTCCTCTGGCAAAGAGAACCTGGCATGCATTGTTGAGACCTCTCACGGCCTTCTCATTCCTTTCTTGTTGGAACAGGGATGGCCTGTCTATCCGGTTCACCCAACCACGGTAGATCGTCGCCGCGCCGCTTCTGGAGCGAAAACCGACCAGATTGATGCCTATTTGCTGGCCAAAACGGGTCGGGCCGATTTCGCCGAGGTGCGCCGCTTGACGGCTTCGAGCGACCAAATCGCCGAACTCAAAGCGCTCACCCGTGATCAAGATGCGCTGATCCAAATGCAGACCCGGCTGGTCAATCAACTCACCGCCTGTCTCAAGGCAGACTACCCCGTGGCTCTGGATCTCTTCGCAAAGCTTCAGCAGCGTTCGACTCTGACCTTCTTGCAAACCTATCCCACGCTCCAAGCAGCTCAGGCAGCCTCGGAAGACCAGATTGCGGCGGTCCTCAAGACTGCTGGCCATACGTCGGCGGCCAAAGTTGCCCCCAAAATCGTTGAGCCCTTGCATCAGCCACAGTTGGAGGCCAATGCGATCACCACGCGCACGAAATCGCGCCTGGCTTTGGCCCTCATCGCTCAACTTCTGCCTTTGGTCGAGCAAATTGCTGCCTATGAGAAGGACATCGAACAGCTTTTTTTGAGCCACGCCGACAGCACGATCTTTGAGAGCCTGCCGCGAGCCGGAAGCCGCCTGGCTCCTCGACTGTTGGCGGAAATTGGCGATGACCGGAAACGCTATGCGGATGCGGCGAGCTTGCAAGCTCTGGCTGGAACTTCTCCGGTGATTTTCCAGAGCGGAACCTCCACCAGGGTTCATCGGCGCTATGCCTGTGTGAAGCCTCTGCGCAACGCTCTGCATCAATTTGCCTGGCAGACGACACAGAGCGACCCCTGGGCTTTGGAGTACTACCAGCGCAAGCGCAAGGAGGGAAAAAGCCACACGGTCGCGGTGCGTGCCTTGGCTAACGTCTGGGTCCGGCTGATCTACGCCATGTGGCAGAAGTCTGAGTGTTCCCAGGCCGCAACCTTTGAGCAAGCCCGTCAGCTCCATGCTCGACGAGCGGCCTGACTGTCCCCGCCTACAGTTTCCGAAACTGAAGTCTGTTTGAGACGAGAAGTCTTCTTCCCTTCTCACAAGGGCTTTTTTCAGACCATATCCGCTTCTGGTATGGTCTATTGTCACTTGTCTCTGGGTGTCCATCTTTTCTCTCTCATCTCTCACGCCATTTCTCCTGATGGGCTTTTCCCTCTTGACATAGGAGATATTTCTGTAGAGAGAGTGAACAGGGGTTTGAAACTGTGGCAAGAGAGCATATCGCAAGGTATGTTCAAAATCTTGCCACTCGACCAAATCCACGGGGACAGTATATCTTGCATTTGCATTCTGGTGTAGGTCTCTCGAATGCGACAATGCAGCAGAGGCTCACGGTCGTCAGACTCTTTTACGATTATCTGGTTGAGAAAGGTCTCTGCTCAACGAATCCTGTTGGTCGCGGAATCTATGTTGCTGGAAAAGGCTTTGGCGGGGTAAGACCCATGAGGTGCGCAACGAGATGACGATAGGAAGAAGCAAGCAATGAAGAAAGAGACAGGACTTCAGGCCATACAGAGCGGCTGCTTCTCAAGAAGAGCATGAGCCGGAAGCGCTAGCAGAACAGGTGGAAAGCGATGAGGAACATGGTGAAAACAGGAATGTAGTGCCGTCTTAGGGTGCAAAGAGCATGACGAGACCAAGCGGCGCTCCGGAGCGCCGAGTTTCATGCCATCTCCCTTTACCGACTTACCAGACCCAGAGAGGTCGCAAAAGCGGTTGGAATCCCGAAAAGGTGAAACTCCACCAAAGGCACAAGCGAGGAGCAGGCATTGCGGGCCGGTCGTTGCTCCCACGACATCCGCCAATGCGCCCGTTGCCGTCGCGTGAACTGGCCGCTTGCTGTGGGGGCGGCGAGAGCAGCAGGCGGAGCGAAGGTGAGCGTAACGGCTTGTGTGCGCAACAGATGCATCCATTCGCGTCGTGTTTGGCAGCGGCTCCAATCTCCCCACAGGATCGGGTGAGAAGCTGGAAGCGCAGGTGGCGCGCCTGCTGGTGATGGAGGCAGCGGTCCTTCGATGGGCCACAGCACGGCACTCACGCGACGCAGCTTTGAGGTCTCTGCGCTGTGTCCCTGACAACGCTCCCGCGGCAGACAGGCACGGCAATGGCCCACCCGAGCAGCAGACAGGACGCGCACGCTGCCATCGCGTTCGGGCTGCCGTTCTTGCGCATACAGAGGCCGCCCTGCTGGACAGCGCAGTGTGCCATCAGGTTGGGGGGTGAATACGTCTCCGGCAAAGCCTCCCATCTGTGCTGCCCGTGTCCATTGAGGTGGTCCGTAGATCACCGGAGCGGGTTTATCGGGAGCAGGCTGGGAAAGAGGCTCCACCTGAGCAGGAGCGAATTCGGTCGTGCGCAGAGCTGTGAGATGGAGACAATGCCCGAGTTCGAGGCGCAGGTTCCACATCCATTGGCTGATGACTTGCCAGACCTCTTGACCGCAGGTGGTGTGGGAACACCAGCGGTCGGGATACTGCTCTTTGTCCTCATCGGCCAACACGGTCTCGAAAGCGCCTGGGTGCAGGTACAGATCCACGATATCGGCAGGGGTAAACGCGCCCTGCGGCAAGGTGGTAAAGAACAGTTCGTAGACCACTTCGTCTCGTGGGAAAACGGTGGTCCAACTGGAGATCGTTGAAGAGGGGGGGCGAGAAACGGTCCGACGGACATTAAAAAAATGAACTCAAACCGTGGTTGAAGAAACAATGGTGCATTCCTCCCAAAGAGAATGCCGAATTTGTCTCTTATATGGAGGATGTGCTTGAGGTCTACCAGCGTCCCTATGATGAGCGTTTGCCGCAAATCTGTTTGGATGAGGGGTGCAAGCAACTGCTGGCAAACGCCCGGGAGCCGCTGCCGCTGCCGCCTGGAAAGCCGGAATGCTACGACTATGAGTATGAACGCGAAGGCGTGTGGAATATTTTTCTGGCGTGTGAACCATTAGCAGGAAGGCGGTTTCTCCAGGTGAGCCCCCAGCGCACCAAGCAGGATTGGGCCAAGTTTGTCAAGGAGTTGATCGACGTCCATTATCCGCAAGCCGAGAAACTTGTGCCGGTGATGGATAATCTCAACACGCATACGCCCTCGTCCTTCTATGAGGCATTTGCGCCAGAAGAAGCGTGGTGGTTAGCTCAGAAATTGGAGATCCACTACACGCCGACGCATGGGAGTTGGTTGAATATGGCCGAGATTGAATTGAGTGTCTTAGCTCGACAATGCTTGTCAGAACGGATGAAGAGCCTTGAGGCGGTCCAGCACCAGGTCCAGGCGTGGCAGCAGCAACGTGATCAAGCGCAGATGACGACCAATTGGCGCTTCACGACCGCCGGTGCCCGTATCAAGCTCAAGCATCTCTATCCATCTTTCAAATGAAGGTGGTCAGACTACTAGATCTCTACTATGTTCATTTGAAGTTGTACTTTCTCTACATGTTACATCGGCTTTTTACGACCATTCACAAGGTAAAGTTTTCTCTACTTCTTCGGAGAAGAATCACTCGTTCTCAACCTCTTCAAACATTATATCAATATAGTACGACTGGTACCATCTATGATAGTAGTGTAAGCTTGTATATTGTACCCTATGTTCTTTTCCTTCTTGGGGATGAACATATGAAAGGGACCTTTAGTTATGTGGCAAGGTGCTGTCGTCTCACTCCATATCACCTCGACGGAGGGTGAGCCGATGCGATCAATTCAAGAAGCGTATGCGGTTCCAGGCAAGGGGCTGGAAGGGGACCGCTATTTTCTGGGTACAGGGCACTTCTCGCGGCATCATGGACCGAGCTACGAGGTGACACTCATCGAAAAAGAAACCATCGACGCCCTCAATGAGGAATTCGAAGACGTGCATCTGCACCCAGGAGATGCACGTCGTAATATCGTCACACGTGGGGTTCCTCTCAATCACTTGGTCTCCCATGTCTTTCAGATGGGGGAAGTCACCCTGCGTGGAATTCGTCTCTGTGATCCGTGCCTCCACATTGCCAAACTCACCCATCCAAACGTGCTCGCAGCGTTGATCCATCGCGGGGGTCTGCGTGCCCAGATTCTTACGGAGGGAACCATTCGTGTAGGAGATCTCATTGCCGACCTACGCGAAGAGCAGATTGCAGCTATTCCTGGTGATAATGAAAATGACTTGCTTGAAAGCGCCTTGCCTAGCATGAATGCTCATGTCTAGCTGAGATGGGAGCTATTGTGAGAAACAGCAATGAGCGACAAGGCAACGCGCCGATGTGGATCGGAAATGTGAGCGGTCTCTACATTGCCGAGGCTGCGGGCACGCCAATGATTGCGGTCCAGCAGGCACACCTGGTCACGGGACGAGGGATTGAAGGGGATCGCTACTACCACCATACTGGAACCCATAGTGCTGATGATGACGATGAGCCGTGGTACGAGGTGACGTTGATCGAAAGTGAAACGATTGAAGCGGTCCGGCGAGAAAAGAAACGCGACGTTGATGCAGCGACGCCACGGCGCAACATTGTTACACGAGGATTTGCCCTCAACCACCTGGTTCATCGCACTTTTCGTATAGGAGAGGTGGTACTGCGTGGCATTGCACTGTGCGAGCCATGCCCTGAACTGGCAGATCAAGCTGGTCACTGGCTCATGGTCAGCCTCATCCACCGAGGAGGAATTGGGGCACAGATTCTCACCGGAGGCATGATCTGGGTCGGTGACGTCATTGAAGGGATTCGTACGTAGCAGCAGGCGTCTTCAAGAACAGACGTCACGTAAGGTCATTGCGAAAGAAAGGCAATAAGAACATTCATGAAAGTCAATGGATCGTACACATTTCAGGCATCACGTGAACGCGTGTTTGCTGCACTGCTTGATCCCGCCCTCTTGAAGGCAAGCATTCCTGGGTGCCAGGATGCATGGTATTCGGTTGAACACGGCCACATGAAAGTGCGCCTTATAACCCCTGTGCCTGGCCTGGAGGGACCCTACGATATCACGGTCAACGTCCTGGAGCGTGAAAAGCCACAGACGCTGGTTGTCCAGGCCGGACGCAACGGGCGCATCGGCGGCAAAATCGAGACGGTGACGTGGATCACGCTTGCTGATGATGCTGAGGGCGCACTGTTAATCTATGAGACAACGGTGGACTTCGAAGGCCCTGTAGCTGCTGCCAACAATCCCCTCTTCCAGAAAATGGCGAAGCATTCGCTCAAGACGTTCTTCAAAAACCTGAACACGTCCCTCATGGCAGAATAGAAAGACGCGATGGAAAAGCATGCCTTTGGCAAGACCGAGATGCAGGTTAGTGTCCTCGGTCTTGGATGTCATGAACTGAGTGGCGCGACCGTTGAGCATGTGAGTCGAGTGGTGGGAGCAGCACTCGATGCGGGGCTGAACGTCATCGATACGGCGGAATGCTATGGGCGCAGTGAAGAGGCGATTGGCCGTGCACTCGGCAGTCGCCGAAGCGAGTGCTACCTCTTTACTAAATGTGGACATGCCTCTGGATTTGATCTCCCCGATTGGGACCCACGTCTGCTCAAAAAGAGTATCGAACGGAGTTTGCAACGGTTCAAAACGGATCATCTTGACTTGGTACAACTGCACAGTTGTACCAAGCACGTGTTAGAGCGGGGGGAGGTGATCGAGGTGTTACAGCGAGCACGAGATGCAGGCAAAACCCGTTATATTGGCTATAGTGGTGATCGTCGTGATGCCTTGTATGCAGTAGAGTGTGGAGCCTTCGATGCGCTGCAAACCTCGGTAAATATTGCTGATCAGGAGTCTATCGACCTCACTGTTACAAAGGCGAAGGCACGACATATGGGGATCATCGCAAAGCACCCCATTGCCAACGCGATCTGGAAAACAGGGCAGAAGCCAGATGATACTCACCTTCAGACATACTGGGAGCGGCTCAACACCCTCAAGTACGACTTCCTCACGCAGGGATTCAACGAGACTCTGAGTATTGCGCTGCGTTTCACCCTCAATGTTCCAGGGATTGATGTTGCCATTGTGGGTACCACAAACCCTGACCGCTTTGAGCACAATGCGGCTCTCCTTTCGGCAGGACCACTTTCGCAAGCACAGTTTAACGCGATCCGCAAGCGCTGGAAGTCGGTCACTTGGTGGCGTCGCTACCTGCCGGGTGGGAGACGAGGATGGCATGGCTGGGCCTAGTATAATTGTACTCGCTGATTAGCAAGGTCTAAGCTTGTATTCTATCTCGGCTTGAAGTTACAGTTCTTCGTCTTGTTTCATATGCGTACTGTATCCGATAGAAGATATGCAACACAAATCCCTGGCTTATCTGAATAGTTATATGCAAAAGAAAGTAGATGCGTAACCATTTCAGATGTAGGTAGGTCAAGTCCCTTCCAAACTTAGAAAGGACTTGACCTATACCCTAGCCAACTTTTACGACGCGCATCATACCAGCGTCCTCGTGATACCGATTGTGGCAATGGAAAGCCCATAATCCAGGATTATCTGAGGTCCAGTTGACGTTGAGCTTTTGCATTGGATCCACAAGCACAGTATCCTTCAGTGGTCCACGTCCGGTACCATTGTCTAACTGAAAGAAGTGTCCATGCAAATGCATTGGGTGAGGCATCATGCTTGAACTCGCAAATTGGAAGCGGATCAACTGCATGTGTCCAACTGCGATCTGCTCTGCTTTCGGGAACACCTGATTATTGATCTTCCACACATATTGTCCCATACCACCACTCAGTTGTATTGGCACAATCTTGTCAGGGTCACCACCTGGAGGAACAACGAGCTCAGGCGCGGCTTTGAGCATAGAGTACTGCAATATCTGACCTCCCAGCTCTGCTGGTTGATAGGTTGCGAGAGGTAATGAAGACATATTTCCCTTGTAGCGCAATATAGCTCGAACCATACTCTGTGTTCCTTCTGCACGGGCTGCCAACTGCCAGACACCAGGATTTGTGGCAGCCACCAGAACATCATAGCGCTCACCCATACCAATGCGTATTGTATCGACTTCCACTGGCTCTACTGGCTGACCATCCGTATGCGTGACCGTCAAGCGATGCCCTTGTAGAGCCACCCGGTAAATGGTGGACGCAGAAGCATTGATGAGGCGTATACGCGCCTTGTGTCCCTTGCTCATCTTGAGTTCTAGTGGATTGTCACTCGAGTGACCACTGATGAGATAGAGAGGGTAGACAATGTCAGGAGGCATTTCCATGTTTCCCATACCACCCATATTCCCCATACCAGTCATACGATCTCCTCCAGCAATCAATTTTTGCATGGCTACTTCTGGTGTTGCAGGCATACCATCAAGCCAATCATCCAGCACCAGGACAAAGTCGTGGTCATAGTTCTTTGGCTCTTTCGCTGACTCGATAATTAAAGGACCATAAAGTCCGCGATCAAGTTGTAAACCAGCATGAGAATGATAAAAGTAGGTACCAGTCGTGGGTGCCAGGAAGTCGTAGGTGAAATCTTGCCCTGATTGGATTGCCTTTTGTGTGACATCTGGAACGCCATCCATTGCATTGGCAAGTGGGACTCCGTGCCAGTGAATGGTCGTATCTTGTGGTAGACGATTTTTAACCGTTACACGCAATCTATCTCCCTCAGTAAGCCTCAATTCCGGTCCTGGCAAAGTACCATTATAGGTCCAGGTTGCAATATTTCGTCCTTCTAGCGTGATATTTGCAGGTGCAGCTTCTAACGTGTAGTGTTTCACTTGACCAGTACTTGCTGCCCGTGGGAATGACGGCAGTGTACGTGTGTTCCCTGTTGCTGTAGGCCACAAACCACAACCACTAAGAGCAGCAGTAGTGGCTCCCATTCCTACAACAGTCAAAAACTCTCTGCGCGTCAACGCAGAAAGTTGTCTAAAATCTTTCATAATTCTCTTTCTTGCGCTTAGCTTTTCTTTCCAGCATTACCTTCTCGTCTTGATTTTCACCTGTTCACTGCCAAGCAAGCAAGGTGAGTTTGTTGTTCGTGAACGTGCAGGTCCCTCTATCTAATTGCTGTTAGTCACTGCTTTCACGCATCATGCCATCACTATTCTAGTAGCTAGAAAAGTAGTTTGCTCATCTATGGCAAACTATGTGACATGTTAGTACTATCAGCGATAGTACTATAGCAAAGATATAGTTCATACGTAATTGTAGTCGCTGTGGCAAGAAAGTACCACGTTTGGGAAAGATATGTATCTGTTTCCTGCTTACTCGTTTCTCTTTGCCACTTAGACCACGTCCGTCATGCTGTTTGAGCTGATGTTCTATATGATTGATATCTCTTTATAGATCAGATAGAGCCTAAGCGAAACCTGTCTATAGGCGATACGGACCTATCAAGTCTACTAGTGGTAGTAGGTTATAGAACTAACTGCTCGTCAGAACTATGAGGGGATATCAACGATTTCAGTCTTGACGGTATTACAGGGGATAGTGCTACAATAATCAAGAGTACTATTGGCGGTAGTACCTATTCGCAACACTAGAGTAATAAAATGGATAATCTGCGAAGATACTGAGGAGAAGCAAGGACAATGTGCTGTTGCTGATGGCAGCCGTGAATAACAAGCACATGCAGAACTATTTGTGGAGTATCCCATGATTGGAGCAATTCTCTCATTGGAGAGTTGTAAAGTTTAACCCCGTTCTTCAACACAGAAAGAAGATTGCAACATGAATAAACGTTTTCTTTTCCCTCTGCTCATAAGCCTCTTTTTGGCTTTTGTGCTGGCCGCGTGCGGTAGCACCACATCCACCGGTTCATCTAGTGGGGATCATAACAACATGCCAGGCATGTCCACAGCGACGCCAGCAAGTGACCCGATGACTGATAGTCTGAAGGGTTTGAGCGGTAAGGATTTCGAGGTGAAGTTTATGCAGGACATGATTGCTCATCACCAGTCAGCCATTGACATGGCGAAACTTGTTCCCGCACATACTAAGCGTCCCGAACTGAATACACTTTCACAAAATATTATCTCTGCACAAACCAAGGAGATCAGTCAAATGACCACGTGGTTGGCACACTGGTACAATGAGAAACCTCTTGCTGATTCGATGAGTGCACCGGGCATGATGGATATGATGGGCGGTATGGACAAGCTGAAGAATACGAAGGATGCGGAATTCGACAGGCAATTCCTTGATATGATGACGCAACATCATCAGCAGGCTGTCAGCATGGCGAAGCTTGTTCCTGAAAAAACGCAACGCCCAGAACTGGTGAACTTGAGTAAAGATATTATTCGGACCCAAAGTGCAGAGATACAACAAATGACCACATGGAAAAAGCAGTGGTTCAACGCTTAGGCCCTACACCTTCCTCGCACATATCAGTCCGATGCTTGATCGAGTTGCATACCTACAGTTAGCATTAGTGCTGTCAACTACCCCTTTTTCATAAAGAGAGAAGCCAAAGGATTTTGACTTCTGCCCTATGATGTTCTATTAGCAATAGAACATCATAGGGCAGAAAATCTTTCACCTACATTAGTGATCTGAAAGGTTTGGGAGGATTAATTTCTGTCTGCCAGGCTGTCATACGTTCCTCAACCTCGCCTGAAAAGGTCTCCTTGCCATGTATCTTATCTGGGCTTGAACAAGAGATGGTATCCCATTTCAATGAAGCTTAAGCCGAACAATGCACCACCTAAAGATTCAACAAAGGAGGGAATTGCTGTCTGCGGGCTGAAAAGGAACGCACCGCTAAGAAGAACTAATGCCCCCAACGAGAGAAAACACTTGCACGTAGTGCCGCAACTGCAAAAACTATGTAACTTATTGTGAAGAGTAGTCCAATGAAAGGCATAACCGTGACGATAATGGGGTTCATGAAACCGTGTACCACACGTAAGAAGACCTAAACCACAAACACCTGTCGGGTATACCTGCAATGAGGACATACCCGACAATGTTACTTTCGCATTATGAAAAGCGAGAATGCTTCACTACACATCATTCATCGTGCAAAGCGACGCAACCGCAGCGAATTGCTCACCACAGTAACCGAGGAGAGGGCCATCGCTGCCGCCGCAAAGATCGGGGCGTTCTCACGCAAGAATGGAATCAAGGGCGATAGAATGGCTATCGGAATCAAGACCACATTATAGGCAAAGGCCCAGAAGAGATTTTGCTTGATGGTTCGCAGCGTAGCTCGCGAAAGGGACAATGCTGTCGCAACACTCTTCAAATTGCCCTTGACCAGGGTGATGTCTGATGCCTCCATCGCAACATCTGTCCCCGTTCCCATCGCGATACCCGCATCGGCCTGGACTAGTGCTGGCGCATCGTTGATGCCATCGCCTGCGAAGGCCACGACAAGGCCTTGCTCCTGTAAACGCTTGACTTGGTTCGCTTTGTCTTCTGGCAGCACCTCCGCCAGGACATGTTCGGACGGAATGCCAACTTGAGCTGCGATAGCTTGAGCTGTACGTCGATTGTCGCCGGTGATCATCCACACAGAAAGCCCTTGTGCATGCAGCTGTTCGATGGCTTCTACTGAGCCAACCTTGACCGTATCAGCTACGGCGACCACTCCTGCCAACTTCCCATCAAGCGCGACCAGCATTGCTGTCTTACCTTGCTCTTCCAGAGCTTTCAGTTGCTCTTCTAAAGAAGCAGAGTCGATGGAGTGTTCACGCAGCAGCGTTCGCGTCCCAATGAGCGTGTCATGCCCTTCTACCGTCGCCTCCAAGCCGCGTCCGGCAAGCGCGGTAAAGCGTTCGGGATACGTATTCAATGTCAGGCCACGAGCTTTCGCCCCCTCGACAATGGCCGACGCAAGCGGATGTTCCGACCCCTGCTCTGCCTCTGCCACCAGGCGAAGCATCGCGTCGGTCTGTAGGCCAGGAACCACAATCACATCCGTCAGTTCGGGCTTGCCTTTGGTGATCGTGCCGGTCTTATCGAGCAGCACCGCACGCACCGCCTGAATACGCTCTAAGCTTTCACCACCCTTGATCAGAATGCCCTGCTCCGCCCCTTTGCCTGTGCCAACCATAATGGCGGTGGGGGTAGCAAGACCGAGCGCACAGGGACAGGCGACCACAAGCACCGCGACTGCCGCCACAATCGCAATAATCCACGGGGAACTTGCAGCCGCACTCATCATACTGGCTGTGTGGAGGCCAATTCCAAAGACGTTACTGAGAATAGCCCATACGATAAAGGTCAGGGCAGCGATCACCAGCACGGTTGGGACAAAGATGCCAGAGATGGTATCAGCTAGACGCTGAATGGGGGCCTTGGAACCCTGAGCCTGTTCCACCATACGGATGATGTTCGCCAGGACCGTGTCCGCTCCAACCTTGGTGGCACGCATATGCAGCAAGCCGCGCTGATTGACGGTGGCACCAATGAGTATATCACCCTCAGCCTTGTCAACGGGAATGCTCTCACCCGTAATCATCGACTCATCGACCGAGGAGTGGCCGGAGATAACCTCGCCGTCAACAGGGATTTTTTCACCAGGGCGCACGATGAGTTCATCACCAACCTGCACCTGCTCAATAGGTAGCTCTATCTCTTGCCCTACACGTAGCACATGGGCCGTGCGAGCTTGTAGGCCGATCAATTTTTTGATCGCATCATTTGTCTGCCCTTTGGCACGTGCTTCCAGGTACTTGCCCAGAAAGATGAGCGTGACGATTAAGGCCGTCGTGTCGTAAAAGGTGACGCCACCAACAACGTTAGGGAAGAAGGTTGCCACCACACTCAGTACATAGGCCGCCGTCGAGCCAAGCGAAACCAGCGTATCCATATTCGCACTGGCATGGCGCAGTGTTTTGATGGCCCCTCGATGAAACTCCCAACCGACCACGGCCCAGATGGGTGTTGTCAGGACGAGCAGGAGCACGTTTTCACCAGGGAAGCGGTTCATGAAGAACATGCTCAGGATCACGACAGGGATCGAGAGCACGATTCCTAGAAGTAAAAGGTTCCGCTTCCGAACAATTTCCGCCGACTTGCGTTTATTGCGCTCATCCTCTTGCAGCACATCGGCAGAAGTGAAACTGGCAGCACTGCCCGATGTTGTGGCTGGCACTGCTTGTGGCGCAGGTTGCTCTACTGGAGCAGCTTTGTACCCAACGGCCTCCACCTTCTGTACCATTTGCTCCAGCCCTGTCTGTTCGGGATTGTAGGTCACGGTCCCACGCTCCGTGGCAAGATTCACCTGTGCATCGATGACCCCTGGGACCTTTTTGAGGCCCTTCTCAATACGCATAGCACACGATGCACAGGTCATGCCTTCCAGTGCCAAAACCGCGTACGCCTCCTTCTTTTCCCGTAGCTCGACTGGCTTCGCAGGAGGTACCACCAGTGGTACTGCTTTGTACCCGACGGCCTCCACCTTCTTCACCATCTGCTCTGGTCCCGTCTCAGCAGGATTGTAGGTCACGGTTGCTTGCTCCGTGGCAAGATTGACCTGTGCGTCCGCTACCCCCGGGACCTTCTTCAATCCCTTTTCTATGCGCATAGCACAGGAGGCACAGGTCATTCCCTCAAGTGCAAAGGTCGCACGACATTGCTTACTTGCCTGCTCTTGAGGAACAACTGCATACTGTTCTATAGAATGTTTGGCTTCTGTTGCCATCGGAATCGCCTCTCGTTTTTCCATGTAGACAATACCCATACCCCCTGGGATGGGTGTATATAGTATACTCACTTCTTACTAGTTTGTCAAATCAAAGGATAATGACTTTTGGTTGCGCATATCGTCTGTGTAAGAGTTTCTTACCCTTTCGCTGATAGATAAGAAGCATGCTAGCCCTTTACCTCATGTGCAAGAGGAAAGTCCTATGTCTCAGGATGTCCGACCAAATCGGATCAAGCGGTTCCACCTTGCGCCGCAGCCGATTCATGTTCACTGAAACCAAAAACCAACTTGAAGTGGATGCATAGAAGATTTTTTTCTTTCAGGTACGCTCGGCACTAGTACCCTTGCATAGGGTACGATAAGCCCTTATAATAGAACTAAAAGGTCCGCATATATGTTTTGACGAAAGGATACAATAGGTGTGTTGATGCACTCATCAAGCGGCCTGAAGCGTTGTGAAAAGTGGAGATATTGCCTCCTCTGTTTCTACTGCCTATGTTGACCGCGCTCCTTGAGCCGTTCGACACAGCATATGTATCTTTTCGGGATTACTATTATTGTGCGGGGCTGAACATACGCGAAGCAGGCGAAGAGAAGCAAGAGGAGATAATGAGCATGGCACGGAGACATACAGCACATAAGCGTTCAGTGGCAGAGGCAGAACCGCACATTGCTGTCGTCCAGTCGGACACCCCGACCCTCACAGGTGATAGGTTCACAGCTTTGCTGGAGAGTGCGACGCAGCCGATACTGGCGGTGACGTACTGGTTCGATCCTGTTCCACATTCAGGTCCCTATGCTGTCACGGTCAAGTTTTCGGGGCGCTGTGTCGATGTGAAGAGGCGGCTCTCGCCTGGTGATCGGTTCGTCCAAGACGAGATAATCGAGAATGTCGTTCCTGGAAGCGGCCCGATCTCAGCCACCGCCCGTGTCCGTGGCATCAATGCTGGCGAGTGGGCTGTCACCGCCCATGTGCAGGAGTCACCAACCCCTGCACATGGGTCGAGGGTGCAAAAGAATTCGACCCCTGCGGCTGGTTTGCAGCGTCCAGTCACTCGACTTTGGCGCAGGTGGGCACCGTCCGTTGGGGAGGTCGAACTTGTGAGAACCTGTCTGGCCCCCTTCGCTCATATACCAGGAATCCTTCCTGGTATTTGGGGAGTGATGGTAATGCTTGGCATCGTTGTCGCCCTGACGCTCCAGTCCCTAGTGATTTACAGGGACCACCTTGCGGTTGGCTCATCATGGGTGGTATCACTTGTCGCAATTCTAGTCGGCATCGTAGGCGCGAAGGTGTGGTACATCGTCCTTTACCACCGAATAGGAGGATGGTGCATCCAGGGGTTTATTACTGGTGCATCCCTGACTGCTGCGTTGCTCCTCGTGGTGCTTCGTGTGCCAGCCGGAGTCTTTCTTGATGCGACGGCACCAGGTCTGCTGACTGCAATGGCGATGGGCAGGGTGGGATGCTTCTTCGCTGGCTGCTGTGGAGGGCCGCTTACTGCGTCCCGCTGGGGAGTGTGGTCATCCGACCAACGCGTGGGAGCACGCCGTATCCCCACACAGCTGCTGGAGTTGGTGCTCGCGGGGATGCTGGGGCTGGGAGTGCTGGTGGCGGTCTTGGCTCATGGACCGAGAGGCGGTGCCTTCTTTGTTGGGGGACTGGCAGCCTATACCCTGGTGCGACAAGGTATTCTGCATCTACGCGCCGAGCAGCGCAAGACGAGGCGGGGGAGGATGGTCACCACGGCTTTGGCTGCACTCGTGCTCATTGTAGCCGTCGTATTTCTCGCTCTGTGACTCAATAGGAACTATGTTTCCTTGCACTATGTCATATGACGTGTGTTATGCATGCAGTGATTTTACTGGTATGGCGATTCCTTTTAGGTACTCCCTTATTTCCTCCGCACGCCATTAGCAATGCTCAATGAGGTGTGCCTAATAACAGCGACGAAGCATGTGTAGCAAATGCCACCCACACCTGTGGCAGGACACCGCTTAGCAGTGTACCAATACCGAGCAGAAGGAGTGCAATACGCAGGGGCAGTGGCTCCCTTTGCAGCACCTTCTCTTTTGAAGGACGTAGGTACAACGGTACCAGAACGCGAGCATAGTAAAAGAAGGAAAGCGCAATGTTAAGGAGCATGACCACCGCGAGCCACGTCCAACCTACCCCGATAGCAGCGTTAAACAATAGAACCTTGCCCATGAAGCTGCCAAACGGCGGGAAGCCTGCTAGAGCGAGGACACCAATTGCTAGCACCACTGCTGCAAGTGGTAATCGTCGTCCCATCCCTGCGAATTTCGTGAGGTCATCTGATCCTATCTGTCGCTCGATGGCATCCACCGCCAGAAATGCTCCTAAGTTCATAAAAAGATAGACCGCCAGGTACATAAGCAGACCAGGGATCGCAAATGAGGTACGTTGTGCTGTCGCTACACCAACGAGGAGATAGCCAACTTGCCCAATCGAGGAGTATGCCAGAAGTCGTTTCACACTCGTTTGTCGCAAGGCAAAGATGTTTCCAACGGTCATGGTTACGGCAGCGAGGACCGCAAACAATTCCGCCCAATGCCCAAGGTTGTGTGGAAAGGCGACATACAGAGTGCGTAAAAGTATCGCCAACCCTGCCGCTTTGGGACCGACCGAGACAAAGCCTGCAATGGGCGTGGGAGCACCTTGATACGCATCTGGTGCCCATGTATGGAATGGAACGAGCGTGACCTCGAAACCGTAGCCGACCAGGACAAGACAAAAGGCGGCAGTGGTCGTGATCACAGGCATGGCCGGGAGCTTCGCCGCGAGTTGTGGCAGGTCCAGTGTCCCCGTGAGTCCGAAGAGCAGCACCATGCCATAGATCATCACGGCTCCTACTGCTGCTGAGAAGAGAAACATTTTGAGGGCTGCCTCTGTTGCCAATCGGCTCTCTTTTGCTATACCGATCAGGATATAGGAGCCTACCGTGACGAGTTGAATAAAGAGTGCGATCAGTGCCAAATTTTGGCTTGCCGCCAGACACATGATGCCCAGACAGGTGAGCAACAGCAGGGCCGGAACCTCACCCTCGTGAGGACGACCTTTAAAATGGCTCTCAGTAGCGAGCAGCACAAAGGCAGTAGTGACAACGGCAAACAACTTGAAGTACACCGCGAATTGATCCACTGCATAGGTCCCAATAAAGATTGGCTGTGTGCGAAACGAGAGCATCAGGATACTCTCGACCGCAGCCGCACCAAGTCCGATCAGAGCAATCGTCGTTGCAAGAAATTTCCGGGTCGGTGGTAGAAAAGGACCAAGTGGGAGCAGAATGAGCACCAGGATACCAAGCGTCATTTCTGGTACGATTGCCCATAGCTCCATGCCACCTTGCATTCCTCCCATGTGTTACCTCCCTCCTAGAAAGAGACCGAGTGGTCCAAGCGGACCAAGGCTGAGTGCTGTGTTTATAATACTTACCAGAGGGCCAGGAAGAATTCCCAGCAGGACAATCAGCACAATGAGTGGAATGAGTGTTGCTAGCTCTCTTCGTTTGAGGCGCGGCAGCTTTGCCCATTCAGGTGACAGTTTGCCAAGTAGGACGCGCTGCAGAGTCCAGAGGAACATAGCGGTTGTGACCAGGATACCTAGAAGCATGCCGAATGCAGCCCAGCGATAAATACCCAATGTTCCCAGCACGATTTGCACCTCAGCCGCAAAATGCGCAAGGGCAGGGAGACCGAGTGAGGCAAACATGGAAAATGCGAAGATTGAGCCATACAAAGGCAGTGCCGCCCATATGCCTGACAGACGCGCGATCTCGCGTGTTCCTGTTCGATCAGCAAGCATGCCCACCAGAAAGAAGAGTGCACTCGTGACCAGACCATGCGCGATGAGTTGGTAGGCTGCACCGCTTGCTGCCGTTGCACGATCCGCTGGATTCGCTGCGAGGGCAGCTGCCACCGCTATCCCAAGCAATACATAGCCCATGTGGTTGATACTGGTGAAGGCAATCAGCCGTTTCAGGTCTTTCTGGGCCATTGCTACTGCTGCGCCGTAGACCGCCGAAACAACCGCAAGTGCCGCGATTGGCACTGCCCATGCACTAAACGCATCTGGTACGGTTGGTAAGGCGAGTCGAAGCAATCCGTAGCCGCCCAACTTGAGGAGAAGACCCGCCAGAATAACGCTCCCCTCAGTCGGAGCCTCCGTGTGGGCATCCGGCAACCAGGAATGCAATGGAACGATAGGTAACTTAATACCAAAACCGATTAGGAATCCCAACAGAATGAGGAAGGCTCCAACACTTGTGCCGACAAATGGTCGGGCGGCGATAATTGCTGGCAGGTCGAAGGTGTGAGGGTTCGTGCCCAGGTAAAGGCCGAGGATGGAAAGCAACACCGCGAGGCTGCCAACACGCGTATAGAGAAAAAACTTCATCGCTGCTTGCAGTCGTTGTCCCTCGTGTCCCCATATGCCGATAATAAAGTACATGGGCACCAACGCAATCTCGAAGAAGACGTAGAAGAGTAAGAGGTCCAGGGTGCTGAAAAAACCAATGAGACCTGTTTCCATGACCAGATAGAGTGCGAAGTATTCGCGTGGCGATTTTTCCTGCTTCCATGCATAGACCAATACCAAAAAGGTCAGGAGCGCACTGAGCAGAATCAGGGGTAGGGAAAGACCATCGACGGCAAGATGATAGCTTGAACCCAGCGTCGGAATCCAGGAAGCGCGTTCCTCGAATTGCGGCGTTCCCCGCCGCCAATTGAAGAGCGTAGCCAGGACGATGCCTACTCCAAGCACGAGGCCGGAGGTTCCAACGGCAATCCAACGCTGTACCTGCCTGTTAGGAGTGATGTAGAGCAACACCGCTCCCAGCAGTGGCAGAAATGTGATGAGTGTTAACATGCCATTCTTCCTCCCTTACCGTATTACTGCGGCGAGGACAGCCAGAGCAAGAACTCCCACTCCCCAGACAAAGACCAACAGTAAATAATTTTCAATGCGTCCTGTTTGTAGACCTCTCACCCGTTGACTCAAGCTAAGAATACCTTGTCCCAGGTCTCTCACCGTGTCGTCGAAGCCACGAAGGTCAAAGCGACCACTTGCCCGCACAACTGCCATCGTTGCTCTGGTGAGAGCACTCGCGAATGCATCAAAGACATTGTGGTCAATTCCTGCACCGGCTCGAATGAATGCAAGCAGTGCACTGACAGCTCCTCTATTCAGCGTGTCGAAGAGAGCATGGTCAGTAGTATTCACTATCCTGGCTGCACCTAGTCCAAGTTGGGCTATGAGCCGATAGAGAGCCTTGAGGCCGAACTCTCCTGCAAAAACAGGTCTGATCGTTTGCAGCACAGGCCAGATGAGAGCGCGGGGCCAGACAAAACGTGCCCAGAGACCGGCTGCAACACCGATGATAGCGATAACCAGCGCCAACATGGTTGCCGTTGGAGCATCGGGCATCTTCCCACCAAGCAGATGACGAAGGGGCTGACCGAGAAGTGCCGCGTTGACAAGCAAGCCCAAAGGAATAAGTGCAGTCAGTAGGAGGATTGGCGCGAGCAATCCTGGCGTTGTTTCATGGGCCTTCTGTGCTGTCGGCGCTGGAATACCAAGAAAGACTAAACCAAAGGCACGTACACTGTAGAGTGCCGTAAGCAGACTGGCAACCAGTGCCGCAATGAAAAGTGGAACGTTGGCTTGCCATGCGGCTGCTAGCACAGGATCCTTCGGTGGAAGGGCAAGCGTCACAGGGAGCCCAGAGAGGGCTGCCGCACCGAGAGCAAATGCAACGGCGGTCAATGGCATCCGTCGCAACAACCCACCCATGTAGTTATAGGTTGTATGCTCCTCAACCGCACGGTCAACAGCACCTGCCGCCAGAAAGAGGGTTGCCTTGTACAATGCCTGCGCGACGAGCAACAGCACACCTGCAAGCAGGCTTCCACTTCCAAGTCCGACAAACATCAAACCGATCTGACTCATTGTCGAGTATGCCAGTGTACGCTTCAGGTCCGTTTCTACGAGTGCCGCCGCTCCTCCGAGCAGAGAGGTAATGACCCCTACCCATGCGATAACGTGAAGCGATGGAGTGGCGGCGAGAAAGAGCGGGTACAAACGAGCGACCAGAAAGACACCAGCGGCAACCATCGTGGCGGAGTGCAGCAGAGCAGAAACGGGTGTCGGACCAGCCATTGCATCAGGGAGCCAGCCCTGAAAAGGTACTTGGGCAGATTTGCCAGCCGCCCCCGCGAAGAGCAGCAAGGCGATGAAGAGCAACAAGCCAGCCGCGATTTTCCCACTGGTTGCAGCCGCGAGGATAGCATCAATGCGTCCACTGCCAACGCTTGCAACGAGCAGTAGCACACCAGCAAGGAACAGGAGGTCCGCTAGACGTGTTGTGAGAAATGCTTTGGTCGCGGCACCTGGGGCAGCCTCGCGCTCAAACCAGAAGCCGATGAGCAGATACGAGCAGATGCCAACCAACTCCCAGGCGATAAAGAGTGTGATGAGGTCGGCGGCAAGCACGAGTGTGAGCATAGAGCCTGCGAAGAGGCTGAACTCGGCGAAGAAACGTCCACGACGTGGATCCTCAGCCATGTAGCTCGCTGCATAGACGAAGACGACCAGCCCGACGACAGATACCAAGGTAGCAACAAGCGCACTCAGGGGATCGAGCCAGAGTGCGAGTGTCAGATTGCGTCCACCAACGGATAACCAGGGCAGTGAAACGAGAGTCTTCATCCCTTGAGCAGCGGCAACGAGCCCCAGGACAGAGACGACTGTAGACCCAGCCATTGACGCTACTGCAAGTGCTGAGGCAAGCCGACCAGAACGCGAAAGACCAAGTGCCAGCAGCACAAAGACGCCGAGTGGAAGGATTGGAGCCAACCAGAACACCTGAATACCAATCACTGTTTCAACTCCTTGACCGCGTCCACATTGGCGTTACCGCGCTGACGGAAGACCATCAGCACCAGGCCAAGTCCTGCCGCCATCTCAACGGCTGCAATCGTGACGATGATGATGACAAACACCTGTGCATCAAACTGGTCGGGCCGTACAAAGCGCCAGAAAGCGACAAGCGTCAGGATGGCAGCATTCATGATGATCTCGACACTCATCAAGACCATCAGCGCATTGCGTTGCGAAAGAACACCTGTAACGCCAATCCCAAAGAGAATTGCGCCAACGAGAAGATAGGGAAGAAGCCCTGGACCACCACTACTTGTAAGCCAACTCATGACTGACCTCCTCTCTGGCCACCTGTTACAACTGTTTCCTGAGATGGAATAAGGGTCATACCGCACTTAGGGCACTTGCCTGGTCCTTGTTGTCGGACCTCTAGATGCATGGGACAGGTGTAGATTTGCTTCACTTGCTCATTGGTTTCATGCTGCTTTGTCTGTGCTTGCTTCACAGGTGGATGTTCGCGTTTGGCAAGAATCACTGCGCCAGCAATACCTGCCAGAATAAGCAGGGCAGCACCCTCAAAAGCAATCATGTAACGCGAGAGAAGTAACTCACCGACAACACGCGATGCGTCCTGTGTTGGAACGGTGTTGGCAAGCGGCCAAGGGGTAAGGACCAATAAGGCAATGAGTAAGAGTGCTGATATCACCCCAACTACGATTGCCCACGGCAGTTGAGCCGTCGACATCGCCATATCGACCATCATGTCATAGTTTTGCCGTGGCGTCATCCCTGACATATTCATGCCACTCATGTCATGATCGCCCATATCCATAGCTGACATGCTCATATCGTGACTGTCCATATGCATGTCACTCATGCCTGACCTGTTCATATCGTGCTTGCTGTAATTGTCCGCGCCATTTGCCTGAGTCATTGTTGACATGTCATGCATGCTCTGATCGGCCATATCCTGTTTCGCCATATCACTACTTGAATGGCTCATAGACATCATCATATGACTATCCGGCTGCTCGGTACTCTTTTTCTCAACCAGTGTCATGCCACACTTAGGACAACTACCAGAATGATCCCGCTGGACTTCGGGATGCATGGGGCAGGTCCAATCTTTGACGTGAGAAGTTCCCTGCTGCTCCTGATTTTGAGAAGGTTCCTCCTCTGGTGGAGGGGGACCTGATGGCATGTGCATGGAAAAGGCACCAGGGCCTGGCATATGCATGTCTCGTTTCATGCCCCACATCATCTCGCCGCCTGGGTCCATCATCATCATGACCATGAAAAGCACCATCACCAGCATACCGCCCACGTTCATCATCACTTGAATAGCTGCCAATAGGTCAGCATCGAGGAGAATGAACAGGCCAGCTAGTGCGACAAAACTTGCCATCAGTGCCAGCCCTGCACGATACATGCTCATGGTGATAATCATACCAGCCGCCGTAACGATGGCAATGAGAGCCAGGGGAACAAAAATAATCCATTCAATCAATCCACTCATCAGCTACTTCCCTCCTGGAATAATCAGCGTGAGAATGCCGACCAACGTAATATTGATCAGGCTGGCGGGCAACAGTATTTTCCAAGATAGCGTGAGTATCTGGTCTGTCCTGAGCCTGGGGAAAAAACGAGCGAGCCAGAGCACCAACGCGGACAGTGCAAGGGTCTTGAGCACAAACCATACCGGTCCTGGAAGCAGAGGTCCTTGCCATCCACCAAAGAAGAGTACAACGCCCATTGCCATGACAAGCAGAAAGATGGCATCGAGTGCGACCTTGAAGAGGAGCAGGCGTGCCCCAGAATATTCGGCAAACGCTCCGCCCTCAAGTTCGCTTCCTGCTAGAGCACTGTCAAAAGGATGGCGGAAGGAAACGAAGAGCGCAGCAAACAGATAGATAACCACTCCCAACGGCTGCCAGACGACGTACCACAGTCCTACTTGCGACTCCACAATACGCTGTGTTGAGAGCGATTGGGCAGCCATTACAGGACCAATTGCCGCAAAGCCGATGGGCACCTCGTAACTAATGAGGTATGCAGCCGTGCGGAAGGTCGCAAAAAGCCCTTCTTTTGAATTCTGACTCCATCCGGCATTCATGATAGCAACGACAAAAGGACTGAGGAGCACGATGAAGTAAAAGAGTCCAATCGATGGATTAAACGCAACCAGGTTTGGCCCGAGTGGAATGACGAGTGCGACGAGTGCAACAACCGACAGGGCAATAAGTGGAGCCGAACGGAAGAGGAAGAAATCCGCTCTGCGTGGCTCCAGGTCCTCCTGACGGAGCAGCCTAAGAGCATTGGCAATGGGTAAGGTAAGAGCGACCGCGACCCCGCCTGGACCCAGGACGAGCAGTTGCTCCATGACGGCGATACAGTAGGTGCCGATAAGGAGTAGGAGCAAGACCACAAGAGCGGTCAAAATCATATTCATCCATCGACCTCCGCCATAGCCAGATCGAGGCTTGCCAGGATCACTTCCGCATCGGCAAGTTTTTGTCCCACGAGCAGTTCAGGAAGGAGCGCGACGAGCGGAGCAGACGGACGTTGCCATTCAACCTGTGTCGGTCCATCGTGTTCCTTCGCATCTTGATGGACCAGGTGCAGCCCAATAGTCCCTCGTGGCCCTGTGACAGCAGTTCTTGCTTCTCCAACAGGGACATCCCAAGCCGCTGAATGGGCTGAGCCTTCTGCTGTTTGAGACACTACCATTTCGGCTGCCAAACGAAGATCACTCACGGCAGCTTGCAAACGTGTCACAAGTCTGCTCTGCACATCGCCGCTCCCATGCTCGCTCGCGGAGAGCACAGGCCCACTTTTTACGTCGCTCTTCTTCAGTTGCTCTACTGCCAGTATTCCAATGCCACGAGTACGCAGGGCCAACCCACGGTTTCGCTCAGCATACTGTCGTAGCGCATCAGCACCATCCGACACCTGCCCCAGTTCTACTGAAACGTTGTTCCTTCCGATCATTCCTGTTGCAACGTGTTGGGGTACAATCCATTCTTCGGGCGATTTCTGCCATAACCAGGAACGCACTTCTGTCAGGTTTCGTGTAAGCTGATACGAGCGTTGCAGCAGTGACGCATCATCAAGAATGCTGGCGAAACGGACGAGCCACCAAAGGACATTTTGTGCTCGTTCGAGAGCTAATGCAACCTCACGGTATCTTTCAACCGGTGCAGGTGCTTGCCAGCCTTGAAGTTGTTCGATGGCACGAACGTAGGCAAGCTGACCGGCGATTGGCGCAAGTGGGTCGAAATGGCGGGTAAGGATGAGACCTTGTTGCCAGTCCACCCGGGTCATTGCAGCATCGATTCCACGGTAGGCATACTCCGTTTCCATCTGGACAGAAAAGACTTGCTCTCCATCACACATGAGAAAGAGACGCAATGGACCATTCGTAAATGGTTGGATGGGACCCAGGCTCAGAACAGCCAACTCGGTCGCCATCTCCTGGTCTTGCTTTGAGGGAAGCTGAATCGTCGTCTCTTCTTCGGCAGGGATGTTGGTAGTGTTTATTTCTGACCACCGTTCAGCATGAAGCGCAGCATCAAGCACCTGTTCGACTGAAGCGGATGCAACACGATGCGCTCCTGGGAACAGATCATCCAGGCGGGGAAGGTCCGTTCCTGGAAATGTGGCAAGCCCGGCTTCAGGCTCACCAACAATGAGGACGTGGGCCGGATGGGCAAGTGCTTTTGCCTCTGTTACTACAGCAGGGAGAAGCTTGCGACTGATCGGCTCGACAAGAATAAGCAGGTCGGCTTGACGCGGCGAAGGACTTTGTTGCAGATAGGGGTCGCGCCCGGCAAGGTCTGTCAGAAGATGTGCTCCCGCTCCTCCATCAATGCCGACATAGCGATGGACCCTTTGAGTCAAATGCGTTAGCCATCCAGAACGAGGTTTCGCTGTTGTTTTACCGCTCCCAATCAAAAGCTCCCTCCTTCCAGGCAAAGAAGATCGCAGAGGTCAGAATGGCAACGAACACAAACATATCGAAGAACGCGACAAGCCCTACCTCTTTGAAGGCGACCGCCCACGGGAACATAAACACCATCTCCATATCGAAGGCAACGAAAAGCAAAGCCAGCACAGCGTAGCGTAAGCGAAATTGCACCCAGGTCTTATGTCCTGTTCGACCGCCATGCTCTGGTGGTGGATTCTTCTCAGGGTCGCGTGTGGTAGGTCCTAACCAACGATTGAGGCCTAAGGCAAACGCCCCAAGAAGGAGCGCAACAAGCAGCATAACGCCTGCAATGGCAAATTGTGTGCTGATACTAGCGGTCATGGTACGTATCTCCTTCGTATATCTCTCAATTACATACACGCATAAACATGCCAATAGGTGATAGCATTCGCTGTTCAATGAAGCAAGGAGTCTTCAAATCGTTACTGAATGATACAGGAAACACAATAGTATGGATGAGGCAAACGATAATGATACGCGAGAGACAATCCTGACGCTACTCTTCGTATTCTTGCTAGCTATCTCTGCGGTGAGCTGTTTACACTCGACAACGAACTGGAACAGCAGATAGCTTGTTCCAGTCCGTGAAAAAGGGTACAAGCTGATTTATATGCGACCTTGTTTCCTTTGCTAGCCTGGACAAACATGCATCCAACTATTTAGCAACGGTATAGCCTGCGCCGTCCAGTGTCTCCTCGATCTTTTGCATCGAAACCTGATTAGGATCGTAGCGGAAGTGCACACTTTTCGTGGCAATGTCGGTATTCACGTCCTCTACTCCCTGAAGAGACCCCAGGGCTCCATTCACGGTCTTGACACAATGCTCACAGCTCACATCAGGAATTGAAAGCGTGACCTCTTGTACGTCTGACATAAACATTTCCTTTCATTTCACGAGTTCTGACGGTTTCCTGCCAGGTTATAGAGCTGCACCAATTCCTCGATGACAGCGTCTCCATTCCCGTTCGTGATACCCTCAGGAACACACGTATGCAGATGATTCTCCAAGATAAGAGCTTCAAGCTTTTCGATGGACTTACGTACTGCATAGGTTTGTCGTAGGATATCGACGCAGTACTTATCCTCTTCGATCATCTTGCGAATACCTTTGAGGTGCCCATCTATATAATTGAGTCGTTTCAGCACATCTTGCTTGTCAGCTTGCATTTGCATTCTCCTTTATATCCCCTACCCCCTGGATATGGGTATGGGAAAAGTATATCACAATCCCTTCTAATGTGCAAATGGAAGAAAAGGACAAAACCTACAATCCAATAATTTTTTTGATTAAGAAAGTTGTTTGATGTTACTCTGCAACATCTGTTCGGTCAGTTCCCCCATCACTCTGCGGACGACTACACCATGACTGTTAATAAAGAACGTTTCAGGCACGCCCGTTACTCCATAGTTGATGGCAACACTGCTATTTGGGTCTACCACGTTTGTATAGGTGATCCCGTATTTCTGTAAGAAGCTTTGCCCATCGCTTTGTGTGTCCTGATAGTCGATACCGAGCAAGACTACTCCCTGCTTCTGCACGCGTTGCCAAGTTGACTGTAGAAGCGGTGCTTCCCGCTTACATGGATCACACCACGACGCCCAGAAGTTGATTACAACTGGCTTTCCCTTCAAACTCGCTAGATGAACTTTCGGTACGGAACCGCTACTCAGTTGGGCAAGTCTAAAATCTGGGGCAGGGCGACCATCAAGAGGACTCTTGCTCTGCATACTACTCATACCGCTAGAGCTAGAGTCAGACTGGTTTTGAGCAGGGACGAGCAATTGTGACCACAGCAAAACGAGTAGTGCAACGTTAATGATGCTCACGATGACGAGGGTAATGATACGACGCTTATGGCTCCTTCTTTGCCTTTCCCCTATTTTTTCACCTTCGCCACGCATTTCGTCAGGTAACGTGCCTTCGTGTGCTCTATCTTCGACTTCCATATGCCGTTACTTTCTTCGTCACTTGTTTAGACATTCTGCCAGTTAGTAAATGGCGTAGGGTGAATATTGGAACTATTGTATAGAATGGCAATTGTTTCGTGATCTGCAAGAGGGAGTGCATGAATAGCAACGCTACCTATAACGAGACCAAGTTGTATGCTACGTCGGTTGCGTTTTTTTCGCGCCTGTTCGCGTTGCAGTTCCGCGTTTCGCTGCTGTCGTTGAGCAAGTCGTGTCTCACGACGCCCACCTTGTTTCTTTGTAACAAAACCTTGCTTGCTCATGGCTCTTCCTTCACTTTCTGCTATCTCCTACCAATGCTTGATTGCCACCGCCTCATAGTCTTACGCCTTGTTAGGCGATACATTGTTGTCTTTCTCAGCAGCATCAAGCATATTTCATCTATCGTGTTCATAGCAT
>JAABUQ010003438.1_pt1 | contig 29003 bp, 27 predicted proteins | sample 5560001 | NCBI WGS metagenome assembly JAABUQ01 (sample SAMN10711888, study PRJNA513371) | rock metagenome | isolation source: Antarctica rocks | place: Antarctica: Victoria Land, Finger Mt nord | collected 2015-12-18 | reverse complement strand
CCAGTGTGGCTGATCGTCCTCTCAGACCAGCTACCCATCGTCGCCTTGGTGAGCCGTTACCTCACCAACAAGCTAATGGGCCGCGGGCCCATCTCGATGCGGAGGCCGAAGCTTCCTTTCCCCTTGCACCCCATAGGGGCACAGGCGGGCACATCCGGTATTAGCCCGAGTTTCCTCGGGTTGTCCCGGTCATCGAGGCAGGTAACCCACGTGTTACTCACCCGTTCGCGGCTCTGCCCCAGGGCAAGCCCTGGTTCGTCGCTCCACTTGCATGTGTTAAGCACGCCGCCAGCGTTCGTCCTGAGCCAGGATCAAACTCTCCGTGAAGAACTGCTTGTTTCACTGAGAGTGTCACAGCAAAATCGAGGCCTATACACGAGGCCTCGGACCATGACGGGTTCCTACTTGACTCTTGTACCACCTCTCGGATCGGCGCAGAACGCTTCTCCGACAGGCGGGTCGAACCTGGACGCACACCACGGTCCGCTCGGACCGTAGGTGCGCATGCTGTTGAGTTTTCAAAGACCGGCTGAGGCGCGCAAGCGGGGTCTCCGCTCGCATCTCTCGGTGGGCCCGGCGTCCGGGGACGTCATGCGGGCCAGCGGAGCAGTATAGCGCCCGACCGGGGCTCAGAGCAAGCCCGACCCGCCGCTTGAGGCTGGCGTGCGCGGAGCTGAAGAGGCGCGCCGGTGCGTCCGACGACGGCATGGTAGAGGAGCCGGGAGATGGGGCGGGCGTCGGCAGTCGCGCTACGACGCGCGGCAGCCACGCTGCGGCGCGACCAGGCGGCAGAACCGGCGGCGACCGACCCGCAGGACCGCCCCTCGGGCCCGGTCGCACGCGACGTCGTGCTCGCCGGCGGCCAGGACCCTGTCGGCCAGGCTGACGCCCCCCTGGTCGATCAGTCGCCGCGCCTGCGAGCGCGACAGGCTGAAGGCTTCGGCCATGACCGCCGGCAGGTGCAGGACATCGTGTTCGCAGCGGTAGGCGACCTCGGGAATGTCCTTCGGGACCCCGTGATTCACGAACACCGTGTCAAAGCCCTGCTGAGCGTCGGCGGCCGCCTCGGCGCCGTGCAGCCGCTCGACGAGCGCGTGGGCAAGGTCCCGCTTGGCGTCCCTGGGTGACTGCTCCGGCGCGTCGCGTCCGAGCAGCAGGCGGTAGTAGTCCCCCATGGCCTCGTCGGGCACGGCCATCGTCTTGCCGTAGATCTCCTGAGGCGCATCGGTCAACCCAATGTGATTGCCCAGCGACTTGGACATCTTCTGGTGGCCGTCGGTGCCTACCAGCAGGGGCATGGTCAGCACCGCCTGCTCGGGCTTGCCGTAGGCCCGTTGGATCTCGCGCGCGAGCAGCAGGTTAAACGTCTGGTCGGTGCCCCCCAGCTCTACGTCGGCGTCCACCGCGACGGAGTCATAGCCCTGCAGCAGTGGGTACAGCAGCTCGAGCATCGAGACCGGCCGCCGAGCCGCCATGCGCCGAGCGAAGTCGTCGCGCTCGAGTAGCTGGGCCACCGTCGTGGTGCGCGCCAGGGCGAGCAGATCGCTGAGGGGCATGTCCAGCCAATCGCCGTTGCGGCGGATCTCCAGTCGCCTTGGATCGTCGCTGAGGGTGCTCAGGGCCTGCTCCTGGAAGGTGCGAGCATTGTCGTCGATCTCCGTCGGCGTGAGCAGCGGACGCAGGGCCGAACGCCCGGAGGGATCGCCTACTCGCGCGGTGTAGTCGCCAATGATCAGGACGACGGTGTGACCGAGGTCCTGAAACTCGCGCAGCTTGCCCAGGACGACGGCGTGACCGAGGTGGATGTCCGGCGCCGTCGGATCGATACCCAGCTTGACGCGCAGCGGTCGCTGCTGATCGAGGCCCAGACGCAGCTTTGCCTCAAGCGCCCCGGCGGGCAGGGACGCGACGGCGTTGCCCGAGAGGCGTGCGGCCTGCTCGGCAGCGGCGTCGGCGACCTCGGACACGGGTGCCAATGCTAGACTTCCGCGCGCCGAGGGACCCTGCCGCGTTGTCTTCTGCGACCAGCGTGCGCTCCCTTTCGTCGCCTGGGCAAGGGCGCCGGGACGCTGCTCGAGCAGCCTGATGAGCGAGGATCGAGGACCCGACATATCGTCGCCCACCCACAGCCGTGGATCGCTGAGGCTGCGGGCGGCCGGCCACTGGGCCGAGGGGACGAACGGCCACCGGGGGGCGGCCCTGCCCCCAAGCGAACCCGACGCGGCTGGGCAGACTGGCACCGCCGCCACGCGCCCCCCGCGCATCAAGAAGCTGCGGCTGGGGCTGATCGTGTTGGCTGTCCTGCTGCTGGGCCTGCTCTCCTTCGTGTTCGGGATGTTCATGGCGGTGGCCTCCGATCTGCCCACGCTGGAGAACCGGGCTGAGTTCAGCACGGCACGCAACTCCGTGCTGCTCGACGACCAGGGGCGTCCGCTCGGAGTGCTGACCCAGCAGAACCGCATACTGGTCGGCCAGGGCGACATCCCTCCGATCATCAAGGACGCCGTCATCTCGATCGAGGACCGGCGCTTCTACTCCAACAGCGGCATCGACGCGCGCGGCATCGGGCGGGCCTTGAGCCAGGATGTGCTCCGCAAGCGCGCCGCCCAGGGCGCCTCGACCATCACCCAGCAGTTCGTCAAGAACGCCCTGCAGGCACAGGCCCACCGCACCGTGTTCGAGAAGCTGCGCGAGGCCGCTCTGGCCTACCACCTGTCACGCCGGTGGTCCAAGAGCAAGGTGATCACCGAGTACCTGAACACCATCTACTTCGGTAACGGCGCCTACGGCGTAGAGTCGGCCGCGCACACCTACTTCGGCCAGGACGTCAACCATCGGGGGTGCGGCGTCAACACGACCCGTCTTTGCGTGCGCGAGCTCAAGCCCTGGGAGGCTGCGCTGCTCGCGGGCGTGATCGTGTCCCCCAGCGCCTATGACCCGGTGGCTCACCCCGTGGCTGCCAAGCAGCGGCGCGACCGGGTCCTGCGCGCGATGCTCGCCCAGCGCTTCATCGATGCTCAGCAGTACCAGGAGGGCATCGCCCAGGCACTGCCGGCCGCGAGCGACGTCCAGCCTCCGCATGAGCCGTCCGTGCAGGGCCTGAACACCGGCTACTTCAACACGTGGGTGCGCCAGCAGGCCATCGACCGCTACGGCGCCCAGCGGGCGCTGGAGGGCGGGCTGAAGATCCGCACCACGCTCGACCTCGACCTGCAGCATGCGGCCGAGCAGGCGGTCAGCAACTACCTCGCGAGTCCATCGGGCCCCACGGCCTCGGTGGTGGCCATCGACAACGCCACGGGCCAGGTGCGCGCCATGGTCGGCGGGCGCAACTATGAGGCCAGCGCCTTCAACCTGGCCACCCAGGGACAGCGCCAGCCGGGCTCGGCGATCAAGCCCTTCGTGTTGGCCGAGGCCCTGAGGCATGGTATCTCGCCGACCTCGGTGTGGTCCTCGAAGGTCAAGAGCTTCCCGGTGCCCCACAGCAGCGAGCGCTTCGTCGTACACAACGACGACAACCAATACTCCGGCGCCACCACGCTCAGCGACGCCACCACCTTCTCGGACAACTCGGTCTACGCGGAGATGGGGATCAAGCTGGGCACCGCGAAGATCGCCCGGTTGGCCACGAGGATGGGGATCCGCACGCCGCTGTCCACCAACTACGCGATGACGATCGGTGGCCTGCGTGAGGGGGTCACGCCGCTGGACATGGCCCACGCCTATGAGACCCTTGCCCACGGAGGCGAGCGGGTTGGCAGCTCGCTGAGCTCAGACGGGGGACCCTCGGGAATCCAGTCGGTCACCGCGCCGAGTGGCCTGCTGCCCAACGGGCATCGTCACGAGGTCAATCAACCGACGTTCACCCCCGTGCTCCCGGCCGGTCTGGTCGGCACCGAGACGTCGATGCTGCAGAACGTGGTGCAGAGCGGCACCGGCAAGGCCGCCGACATCGGCCGGTTCGCGGCAGGCAAGACGGGGACCACCACCAACTACGGCGACGCGTGGTTCGTCGGCTGGGACGACAAGTACACGGTCGCGGTGTGGGTCGGCTACCCGGACAAGATCAAGCCGATGAGCTACGACTTCAATGGAGGACCGGTGCTGGGAGGCACCTTCCCGGCGCTCATCTGGCACGACTTCATGCTCTCGGCGACGGCGCTGGACTCAAGCCGTTCCCGGCAGGGGACCGACAGCGGCGCCGGAGGCTCCGGGCCGGGCTCCAGTGCGCCTGCCCCCGGGGGGCCCTCCTCCGGTGCGCAGGGCTCAACGTCGACCTCGTCCGCCACCCCCATCCCCACCCCTGCCCCACGCTCGCCGAGCGGTTCGGTGGCCGGTGGCAAGCGCTCGGGTTCGGGCGCCGGTACTCCCGCGCACGGGACGCCCAGCCCGGCGCCGCCCGCACCCGTCCCCACGCCGCGCTCCTCCCCCGTCGTGCCGGCGGGTCGCGGCACCGGCGCGGGCACCTCCGCGCCCAGCCGGACGGGATCCGGTGGGGGCGGTGAAGGCCATGGCGGCAGCGGTGGCGCCGGAGCCCCCACGGGCGGCGCGGGCGCCGGCGGACACTGATCAGCCCCCTGGTGGGGAGCTGCCCAGGCCGGCGCGTGGTTCGCCGCCGGCCGCGCGTGCCGCGTGCGGGCGTGGACGGGAGACGTGCGGATTTCCCACCACGCAGAAGCGCCACGGCAGCTCCGTCCCGCGCGATATACCGATGCGTGCGGCGCTGATCACGGGCGGGTCAGACCAGTCGTGGCCCCGGGCGCTCACGCGGATCGGGCCGTGGCACAGGTCTGAGCCGTTGGCGGCGAGCTCGACGCCCAGAGCCTGACTGAGCTTGCCCGGTCCCGAGCACAGGTCCTCCAGCCGCGTGCGACCCCGGCGCTCGCCCATGAGATGCACGCCGTCGAGGGGCGCCAGCGCCCGGATGAGCACCGCGGCGCCCGTGCCCTCGGGCTCACACACGCAGTTGAGCAGTGCGTGGATGCCGTAGGAGCGGTACACGTAGGCCCGGCCCGGACCCTCGAACAGGGTGCTCGTGCGCGCGGTCAGCCCGACGTAGGCGTGGCACGCGGGCTCGCTCTGGTGGTAGGCCTCGGTTTCCACGATGACCCCCGAGGTGGCGCCGTACGCAACCGTGCACCCGATCAGGTCTCGGGCCACCTGCACCACCGGCCGGTCGTAGAAGCGCGGCGGGAGCCCCACAGGGTCCGACGCCCTCAGAGATCCTTCTCCACGGCCGCACGGGCGCGTTCGCACTGCTGGCGCAGGCGCGCCGAAGCGGTCCCTCCCTCGGAGACCTTGGACTCGAGCCACGAGCGGCGGGCGAGCACCTCGTAGTACTCCTCGTCGAGCACCTCGCTGTGCTCGGCCAGCTCCTCGCGGTCGAGACTTGACAGGGGCCGTCCAGCGTCGACGCTCACGCGCACCAACCCGGCCACGACCGCGTGGGCTTGGCGAAAGGGCACGCCACGGCGCACGAGCAGGTCGGCCACGTCGGTGGCGGCGATCAGCTCGTCCGACGCGGCCTCCTGCAGGCGGTCGCGGTCAAAGCTCACACCCTCGACCATCCCGCGCGCGGCGGCGAGCGACAGCTCGAGCGTGTCCACTGTGTCGAACAGATGCTCCTTGTCCTCCTGCAGGTCCTTGTTATAGGTCAGCGGCAGGGCGTGAAGCACGCCGAGCATGGCCGACAGGTGACCGTTGAGTCGCGGCGCCTTGGCCCGCAGCAGCTCGGCTGCGTCGGGGTTCTTCTTCTGGGGCATGATCGACGAGCCCGACGTCCACGCGTCGGGTAGCTGGCAGAAGCCAAACTCCTCGCTGGACCACAGCACGAGCTCGGCGCCCAAGCGCGACAGGTGCATGGCGCACGTGGCGGCCGCGCTCAGGTAGTCGAGCACGAAGTCCCGGTTGGAGACGGCGTCGATCGAGTTGGCGGCCACCGAGTGAAACCCGAGCGACTCGGCCACCATGTGGCGGTCGGTGTCGAAGTTCACCCCCGCCAGCGCACCCGCGCCGAGCGGCAGCTCTCCGCACTGCACCGCCGCGAAGGCAAAGCGCCGACGGTCACGGTCAAGCATCCACAGGTAGGCGAGCAGATGGTGGGCGAGGTACACCGGCTGCGCGCGCTGCAGGTGCGTGTAGCCCGGCATCGGCCAGTCGGCGTGCACCTCGGCCTGGGCGAGGAGGACCCGCATGCACGCGCGCAGCTGCTCACCGACGGCCAGCGCACGCTCGCGCACATAGAGGGCCAGGTCGGTGGCAACCTGGTCGTTGCGCGAGCGGGCGGTGTGAAGCTTGCCGCCGACCGGGCCCGCCAGCTCGGTGAGGCGCCGCTCGACAGCCATGTGGATGTCCTCGTCGTCATCGGCGAAGGGAAAGCTGCCCTGCTCGAGCTCCCGGGCCACGCAGTCCAGCCCCGCCAGCAGCTGGTCGCGCTCGGGCTCGGAGATGATCGACCGCGCCGCGAGCATCGCGGCGTGCGCCCGTGACTGGGCGAGGTCCTGGGGCCATAGGCGCCGGTCGAAGGGCAGCGACGTGTTCAGCCGGCGAAAGTCGGGATGCTGGGGCTCACGAAGGCGCGACACGGCGAGGGCCAGTGTAGGACCGGGCGACTTCTAATGGACGGCTCCGCCGTCGACGAGCGTCGCGACCTGGGTGGCCAGGGCGAACCCCAGCAGGTAGAGCGTGACCCCCCACCCAGCGTAGGCGTTACGCGTGCGCAGATATAGGCGCGAGGACGGATCGCGCCCGGCGGACACGACCACCGGGACCATGAACAGCAGACCGAGCACGATCAGCGCCCACGGGCTCCAGCCCACCAGGTAGTGCCAGTCCAGGCGGAAGTCGACCTCCGCGACGACTCGACCAAAGAGCAGCGCGGGCAGCGCAGCCGCGAGCAGGAACCCCGCCGCACCGACCAATCGCGCGCGCCGGCGTCGGACCTCGAGCCGTTGCGCCCGCGTTCCCCCCACAGCATCAGTATGCCAAGCGCAGGGCGTCGGCGCCGCTGTCACCATCTCCCGGTGGTGACCTGTCAAAGCGAGCGTCTCAGCGCCCGAGCGCCTCCCGCAGAGCGGTCGCGACTCGGGTGATGAGCCCCTCGCCCATCACGGGAAAGAAGGGCAGCGCCAGCGAGCGGGCGGCGACGCTCTCACACACTGGAAATTCTCCCTCCCGGTGGCCGAAGCGCTCGCGGTAGAAGCTCATCAGGTGGATGGCGGGCAGGTAGGGCTTGCTCGGGACGCCGCGCTCGGCCAGGGCGCGGATGGTCTGGACGCGATCCACCCCGGGGGGAAGCTGGACCACGAAGACGAACCATCCGCGCACGTCTCCCCCCTCATCCTCACACGGAAGGGTCAGCTCGTCGACGTCGGCGAGGGCGTGGCGGTAGAGCGCAGCCACCCGCGCGCGGTCACGCAGCATGCCCTCCAGACGCTGTAGCTGCACGAGCCCGATCGCGCAGGCGAGATCGGACAGGCGGTAGTTGAAGCCCAGACGGTCGTGATCGAGCCAGCCCATATCGGGGGCGCGACCCTGGTTGCGCTCGGAGTCGATGCGTGCCTTGAGCGCCGGGTCGGCGAGCGTGACCATGCCTCCCTCCCCGGTGGTCAGCTGCTTGTTGGCGTAGAAGCCGAAGCAGGCGGGATGCCCGCGGCCTCCCACCGGCCGACCGTCCCCGTGCACCGCCCCAAGCGCCTCGCAGGCATCCTCCACGATGGCCAGGCCGTGGCGCCTGGCCAGCGCCTCGAACGCCGGCAGGTCGGCCGGGTAGCCGAAGATGTGGACGGGGAGCAGCGCGCGTGTGCGCGGGGTGACGGCGGCAGCGGCGGCTTTCGGATCGAGGTTGAGGGTGACCGGGTCAATGTCGGCAAACACCGGTCGTGCGCGTTCGTACAGGGCCACGTTGGCCGAGGCTACGAACGACAACGGGCTGGTGATGACCTCGTCTCCGTCGCTGACCCCCACGGCGCGCAGGGCGAGGTGCAGGGCCGCGGTGCCGCTTGATACCGCGCACGCGTGGGGCGTCCCCACCCGTTGCGCAAAGGCGCTCTCAAAGGCCCCCACGCGCGGCCCCAGCGACAGCTGGCCCGAGCGCAGCACCTCGCCCACCGCGACTTCCTCGGCCTCCCCGAGCACGGGCCGGGCGAGGGGTATGTCGCGCTCGGTGCCCTCCGTCTCGCGCGGGACCGTCGTGTCCCCGCGGCCTTCGCTGCCGGTTTGTGGCACGCGCTGGAGCCCGGCTGGCCTAGCGGGGAGTGGAGCGGGTGGCGACGGTCGGCGTCGTGCTGCGCCCCGGCTGCATCCCGTGCTCCAGTGAATCCACCAGCGCATCCCAGGACGCCTCGATGACGTTCTCAGAGACCCCGATCGCCCCCCACGCCTGCTGACCGTCGGAGGCGTCGAGGAGCACGCGGGTGACCGCGGCGGTGCCCTTGGTCTCATCCAGGATGCGGACCTTGAAGTTGATCAGCTCGATGTCGCGCAGGTGGGGGTGAATCTCCCCGATCGCGTCGCGCAGGGCGCGGTCCAGGGCATTGACCGGACCGTTGCCCTCGGCGGTGCGCACGTAGCGCTCGCCGGCCAGCCAGATCTTGATGGTGGCCTCGGTCTCCACCCGACCGTCGGCGCGCTTCTCCACCATCACGCGCCAGCTCTCCAGGGTGAACAGCGGCTCATATTCGTTGGACTCCCGCCGCATGAGCAGCTCGAAGGAGGCATCGGCGGCCTCGAAGGCAAAGCCCTCGTGCTCCAGGGCCTTGACCCGCTCGACGACCCGCGCTGCCTCGGTCGAGCCCAGGCTCAGCCCTGCCGCGCGCGCCTTCTCGATCACGGTGCCCCGGCCGGCCAGCTCGGACACCAGCAGGTCGCGGTGGTTGCCCACCAGCTCCGGGTCGACGTGCTCGAACGTCGAGGCGTCCACGCGCACGCCGGCCACGTGCATCCCACCCTTGTGCGCGAACGCGCTGCGCCCGACGTAGGGCTGGTTGACGTCGGGCACCCGATTGAGGAGCTCGTCGACGTAGTGCGCGGCCTCGGTCAGGCCGCCGAGCTGCTCGGCGCTGAGCAGCCGGCGGCCCAGCTTGAGCTGCAGGTTGGCGATGATCGAGACCATGTTGGCGTTGCCGCAGCGCTCGCCGCAGCCGTTCATGGTCGCCTGCACGTGGGTGGCGCCCGCCAGTACCCCGCCCAGCGAGTTGGCCACACCGCACTCGGCATCGTTGTGGCAGTGCACTCCGACGCGCGCCGCAGGCCCCACGTGCGCCACCACCTCGGCTGTGGCCTCGGAGACCTGATGGGGCAGCGAGGACCCGTTCGTGTCGCACAGCACGATGGTGTCGGCGCCCGCCTCGACGGCCGCCCCCAGGCACCGCAGCGCGTAGGCGCGATCGTCGCGGTAGCCGTCGAAGAAGTGCTCGGCGTCATAGATCACCCGCTTGCCCGCAGCCGCGAGCAGGGCGACCGATTCGGCGATCATGGCGAGGTTCTCCGCCGCGTCGACGCGGACCACCTTGCGCAGATGCAGCGTCCACGTCTTGCCCACCAGCGTGCACACCGGCGCGAAGCAGTCGGCCAGGCCGCGCAGCTGGCGGTCGCTCCCGGCGCTCAGGCCGCGCCGGCGGGTCATGCCGAAGGCGGCAATCTGCGCGTGGACGAAGGACTCGTCACCCAGCAGGGCGAAGAGCTCGCGTTCCTTGGGGTTGGAGGCGGGGAAGCCCGCCTCGATGATGTCAATGCCGAGCCGGTCGAGGCGGTGGGCGACGCGTAGCTTCTCCTGGGCGGAGAGGGCCATGCCCTCGCCCTGCATGCCGTCGCGCAGCGTGGCGTCGTAGAGCTCTGGGTTGAGGGGACTGGTCATGTCAGCGGTCCTTTGGCGGGCGGGGGCGGCGGGCGGCCGGGAAGCTCGGCGCGGTCCGCCGCCGGCATCGAAAGCGCCGCTAGCGGACCGGCCTGGTAGAGCGCCTCGAGGACGTCGGGCCGACCATCAGCCGTGCGCTCTGAGGGCCGGGGCGCGCACGAGCGATTGCACCGGGTCCAGCCAGTGGCGGTAGCGCTCAGACCGCCCGTGGATGGCGTCCTCGAAGGCCGCCTGCAACGCGCGCGTCACCGCACCCGGCTCACCGCTGCCGATCCGGTGGTCATCGACCTCGCGCACCGGCACCAGCTCGGCCGCCGTCCCGCTGAGGAACATCTCGTCGGCCAGGTACATCTCGGCGCGCGCGACGTTGCGCTCGGTCACCGTATAGCCCTCATCGCGCGCGATCTGCAGGACCGAGCGCCGGGTGATCCCGTCCAGGATCGAATCGTGCTGGGCGGGGGTGATGATCTCTCGGTCGCGCACGATGTACACGTTCTCGCCCGAGCCCTCGCACACGTGGCCGTGGTCGTCGAGCAGGATCGCCTCCTCATAACCCGCCTTGAGCGACTCGATCTTGGCCAGCACGCTGTTGAGGTACTGCCCGGAGGCCTTGGCGTGGGGAATCAGCGAGTCGGGGCTTATACGCCGCCAGGAGGCGACCTTGGCACGGATGCCGTCGCGCTTGCCGTCCTCTCCCAGGTAGGCCCCCCACTCCCACGCCGCGATGGTCACGGCCACCGGCGCCTCCAGGGGGTTCAGCCCCATCTGCCCGTAGCCGCGATAGACGAGCGGACGCACGTAGCAGGAGCGCAGGCCGTTGCGCGCGATCAGCTCCAGGGTGGCCGCGCGCAGCTGCTCGGCGTCGTACGGGACGGGCATGTAGTACAGCTCGGCGGATCGCAGCAGCCGGTCGATGTGCTCGCGGTGGCGAAACACGGCGGGACCGAGCTCGGTCTCATAGCAGCGCACGCCCTCGAACACGCCCGTGCCGTAGTGCAGCCCGTGGGTGAGCACATGTACCTTGGCGTCCTCCCAGGCGACGAAGTCACCGTCCATCCATATGAGGTCGGCTTGGCTGTCCACGTGAGCCTTTCTAGAGCTGGGCGAGCACCGCGGTGGTGGCCTCGGCCGTGCCCGCACGTCCACCCAGGTCGTGCGTTCGCAGGCCAGCCTCCAGTGCGCGGTCGACCGCCGATTCTACCGCCGCGGCCTCGGCGTGCAGGCGCAGCCCGTGGCGCAGCATCATGGCCACCGAGAGGAACATGGCCAGGGGGTTGGCCACCCCCCGGCCGGCAATGTCCGGGGCCGACCCGTGCACGGGTTCGAACACCCCCGGACCCTGGACGCCGTCCTGCGGCGCGCCCAGCGACGCGCTGGGGAGCATCCCGATCGAGCCGGTCAGCATCGCCGCCTCATCGCTGAGGATGTCCCCGAACATGTTCTCGGTGACGATCACGTCGAAGTGGCGCGGGGCGGCCACCAACTGCATGGCGGCGTTGTCGACGAGCATGTGCTCGAGCGTCACGTGCGGAAACTCCGCGGAGTGCATCCCGGAGACCACCTCGCGCCACAGGCGCGAGGTCTCCAGCACGTTGGCCTTGTCGACGCTCACCACCTTGGCCCGAGCGGACGTGAAGGCTATGCGGGCGATCCGCTCGATCTCCGCTCGCGTGTAGACGCACTCGTCGCGGGCACTGTCGGCGTCACGGGACTTCGCGCCGAAGTAGATGCCGCCGGTCAGCTCGCGGACGACGAGCATGTCGGTGCCCTCGATGCGCTCGCGACGTAACGGAGAGGCGTCATAGAGGGCGGGCGTCGGGCGCACGGGACGCAGGTTGGCGAACAGGCCCAGGCCCCTGCGCAGGCCCAGCAGCCCCTGCTCGGGGCGCGGCGCGCTCGGGTCGGTGCTGTCCCACCGGGGTCCCCCCACCGCCCCGAGCAGCACGGCGTCGGCCTCACGGCAGGCGTTCAGGGTGTCTTCGGTCAGGGCCACGGCGTGCTCGTCGATCGACGCGCCACCGATGCGATGCTGCTCGACCTCCAGGTCGCTGACCAGGCTGCCCAGCAGCTCGAGCGCCGGGGCCATGACCTCCGGCCCGATGCCGTCGCCGGGGAGGGTGACGATGTGCGTGCTCACAGGGCCGCCGTACTGGGGCCGGAGCGCTTGCGCTCGCGCTCGTAGGCGCTGATGGCGTCATCTTGCTGGAGGGCCAGGGCGATGTCATCGAGTCCGTTGAGCAGGCGGTGGCGAATCTCGGCGTCGATGGCAAAGGACGCGCGCACCGCCTCCCCGTTGGCGTCGATGAAGCGCACCTCCTGGGCCCGGAGGTCGACCTCGCCGGCACCGGCGCGCCCCAGCGCCGACGCGAGCTCGCCGTCGAGCACCACGGGCAGCAGCCCGACCTTGGTGCAGTTTGAGTAGAAGATGTCGGCAAAGGACGGCGCCACGATCGCGCGAAAGCCGTAGTCCTCGAGCGCCCACGGCGCATGCTCACGCGACGAGCCACAGCCGAAGTTCGCCCCGGCGGCCAGGATCGGGTTGCGGGGCAGGTCCCAGCCGGGCTCCTGGGCCCAGTCGAAGAACAGGAACTCACCAAAGCCGGTGCGCTCCACGCGCTTGAGGAACTGCTTGGGGATGATCTGGTCGGTGTCCACGTCGGCTCGGTCCAGGAAGCTGACGGCACCGGCGATCAGCTCGATCGGCTCCATCACGCACCCGCCCAGTCGCGGATGTCCACGAAGCGGCCCTCGACGGCGGCCGCCGCCGCCATCTGCGGGGAGACCAGGTGGGTGCGCCCACCGCGTCCCTGGCGCCCTTCGAAGTTGCGGTTGGACGTGGAGGCGCAGCGCTCGCCGGGGGCGAGCGTGTCCGGGTTCATGCCCAGGCACATCGAGCAGCCGGCGCCGCGCCAGTCAAAGCCGGCCGCCCGGAACACGTCGTCCAGGCCCTCGGCCTCGGCCTCGGCCTTGACCTGCGCCGAACCCGGCACGACCATGGCCGACACGCCCGCGGCCACCCGGCGACCCTGCACCACCTCGGCGGCCGCGCGCAGGTCTCCGATGCGCGAGTTCGTACACGAGCCGATGAACACGCGATCGAGGGCGATGTCCTGCATGGGCGTTCCCGCCTCCAGGCCCATGTAGCGCAGGGCGCGCTCGGCCGCGTCGCGGTCGGCGGGACGGTCGAACTGCCCGGGGCCAGGAACCCGGCCGGTGACCGGCACGACCATGCCCGGGTTCGTTCCCCAGGTGACCAGCGGCGACAGCGCGGCGGCGTCGACGATGACCTCGCGGTCAAAACCGGCACCGTCCTCGGTCGACAGCTCACGCCAGCGCGCCAGCGCATCGTCGAAGGCCGCGCCCTGCGGGGCTCCGGGTCGTCCCTGCAACCAGGCGAAGGTGGTGTCGTCGGGCGCGATCATGCCGGCGCGCCCGCCGCCCTCGATGGTCATGTTGCAGATCGTCATCCGCCCCTCCATCGACAGCGCCGCCACCGCGGGTCCGGCGAACTCCACCACGTGTCCGGCGGCGCCCGCGACCCCGATCTGGCCGATCGTCCCCAGGATCAGGTCCTTGGCCGTGACGCCGAAGCCGGGCAGGCCTCGGTAGAGGATGCGCATCGAGCGCGGGCGCGGCTGGGCCAGGCACTGGGTGGCCAGGACGTGCTCGACCTCGCTGGTCCCAATCCCGAAGGCCAGAGCTCCGAAGGCGCCGTGGGTAGCTGTGTGCGAGTCACCGCAGACGATGGTCATGCCCGGCTGGGTGACGCCCAGCTCCGGGCCGATGACGTGCACGATGCCCTGACGACTGGAGCCGAGGGAGTAGATGGGGATGTGGAACTCGGCACAGTTGCGCTCGAGCGTCTGCACCTGAACTCGCGAGAGCTCGTCGGCGATGCGAGCGGCGACCTGGGTGCCGTCGGTGGGCACATTGTGATCGGCGGTGGCCAGGGTGCGGTCGGGGCGGCGCACCCGGCGCCCGGCCAGGCGCAGGCCGTCGAAGGCCTGCGGGCTGGTCACCTCGTGCACGAGGTGCAGGTCGATGTAGAGCAACTCCGAGGCGACCTCGTGGGCCTCCCAGATCTTGTCGAACAGGCTCTTGGGCATCGGGTCTCCTTTAATTGCCGATCTTCGGCGCTGGTCGGTTTCTAGCTGCGGCGCAGGCCGGCGCTGACCACGGCCAAGAAGGATGCGGCGCCGTCACCGGTGTTCTCGAAGTGGTGGGGTAGATCGGCGTCAAAGGTGACGCAGTCTCCCTCGGACAGCGCGAAGCGTTGTCCATCGCAGACCAGGGTGAGCTCACCCCGCTGCAGCAGGGCAATCTCGCGGCTGCCCGGCTCGTGCATCGGCGGATCCTCGGCGCCCCCGGTCGCCGCCCCCGGAGCCAGCGTGTGACTTGACAGCTCAGCCCTCTGGCCCGGACGGGCGGAGGTCAGCACCTCAAAGCGATGACCGCCGGCGTCGCTACCTCCACGTCCGCGCTCGCGGGCCCGGACGACGGTCACCGCGCCCTCCTCGTCCAGGCGCAGCAGCTGTGAGAGGCGCAGCTCCAGTCCGGCGGCAATGCGCGCGGCCAGCGCAAGCGTCGGGCTCGTCTCGCCCCGCTCGACCTGCGAGAGCATGGGCGCACTGACGCCGCTGCGCTCGGCCAGATCGCGCAGGGACAGTGCGGAGGCCTCCCGCAGCGCGCGCACCCGGGCGCCCAGCCGGCCGGCGTCGCTCGGGTCGCTCGCGGGGCCCGCGCGGCCGGCGTCCGGTCCCCTCCGTCCAGTGATGCGTGGTCCCGAGGGTGGTTTGCTGACCACCCTACGTGTCGTCGCCGCCATGCCAGCGTACGCTATCACGTACGAGCGTCTGTTGAATGCTGTGCCCCCCGAGCGCGGCGGTCCGCTCGCTAGCCTGCGCGACTTGATGGCCCCTGCGCACAGTCCGCCCGACGTACTGGTTCTCGCCGCCGGGGGCATCCTCGGCGAGGCGTGGATGAGCGCCCTGCTCGCCGGCATGCAAAAGGCCGGGGCGGTGGACTTCTCGCGTACCGAGAGCCTGGTGGGCACCTCGGCCGGGGCGATCGTAGCCGCTTCGTTGAGCGCCGGACGCCCTCTGGCGGTCCCGGGCCCGGCCGGCCCGCAGCAACGGCAGGGTTCGACGGGCCAGGGCGATGTGCTGGCGCGCGCCGCCGGATCGCTCGGCCCCCAGGAGAGCCTGCGGCGCGCGCGCCCCGGAGCGCGCCTGCGCGGGTCGGCGCTGCGCACGGCCACGGCCGCGGCCGGGCGCGTCGGCCAGCCCCTCGCGCCGGCCGCCCTGCGCCTCAGCGCCCCAGGGGGGGCCATCGCCCGGGCGGCCGCGCTGGCCGGGGTCCCCGAGGGCTCAAGGGCGCTGACCGGCCTGGTCGATGAGCTTGCGCGCGTCGGTGCGCGCTTCGACGGTCGACTGCGCATCTGCTGCGTCGATCGTCGCAGCGGCAGGCGCGTGGTCTTCGGTGCGCCCGGTGCACCTGAAGCGTCCGTCGGTCAGGCGGTTGCGGCGTCATGCGCCATACCGGGGGTGTTCCGCCCGGTGCCCATCGCCGGTCGTGAGTACGTGGACGGCGGCGTGTGGAGCCCCACCAACCTCGACGCGGTCACGGTGGGTAGGGACACCGAGGTCCTGTGCCTGAACCCGATGGGCAGCATGCCCGTCGACCCGCGGTCGCCCTTCGGGGCATTGCGCATCGCCCTGCGGGCCGCAGAGGCCGTCGAGACGGCTGCGTTGCGCCGGCGCGGCGCACGGCTGCATATGGTCGTGCCCGACGCCGAGGCGGCCCGGGCCATGGGCACGCGCCTGATGGCCAGCGCTCCGCGAGGGCGAGTGGCCCGGGCCGGCTACCGGCAGGGCCTTGAGCTCGGACGCGAGCGCGCGACAAGCGGTCCTGCCCTCGCCGCGCACTGAAGAGAAGCGGCTCAGAGCGTCGAGGGCGCCGGCCGCAGCCGGCGCCCCTGTACGCCCGTCCGGCGCTAGCGCTTCGTGGTCTTCCGGTGGGTCTTCTTGTGGCGGCGCTTCTTTTTGATCACCGGCGTGCCGAACCTGGCGGCATCGGGGAGCGGGGTGTTGAGCTCGGACTCCGAGATCTGGTTGGTGGTCGGGCGCACGAGGTCGAGGTCGTAGAACTTACCCACCACCGGCTTGCCGTTCTGCATGCCCTGCGCGCCGAAGCCGAAGCCGACGGCCTCGAGCTCGGTGACCGCCTGGCGGACGTCGGTGAAGCCCGGCAGACCGCCGAGGGGTCCCGGAGCGCTCTCGGCCTGGTTGAACTTGATGAACACGCGGTCGTTGCCCAGCAGGCCCAGCGACTGGCGTGCCACCGCGCGGTGGACGGCCTCGGTGCCCATGAACTCGCTGGTGGCGCGCGCGAGCTTGCCGCTGCCCGCGAGGCCGAACACCGTGGTGGCGATCAGGTAGGCGTTGATGAAGATCTGATCGCCCACGATCACCGTGGGGAGTAGGCCCGTGGCCGAGTTCGCCGCGCCCTGGTTGGCGAACACCGAGTCGGGCACGAAGATCCGCTTGGTGATCGGCTTGCCGCCGAGGCGGATGAGCACGTCGTAGTGGGTCAGCTCCTCCTTCGCCGCGGCACCGATGTTGCGCCTGGTGATCTTGGCCGTGCCCGTGGTCCCGGGCGTGTCGGTGAACTGGGTCTGCACGTAGCCGACGGTGTTGACGATGGTGGCCAGCACCTCGGCCGTAGCGGCGACGTTGAGGATGGTCTGGGGATCATCCACCGTGGCCTTCTTCTTGGTGGCCGCGCTGGCCAGCTCGGGCAGACCCAGCAGGCCCATGGTGCCCAGCGTGGCCGCGGCCCCGGTGATGATCTGACGGCGCGTGGCCGCGGGGAGGTGCCGGTTCTCGTGGTCGATCGACTCGTAGACCCGGTTGAGTGCGTCTGACATGGTGAAGGAACCAGTCCTTTGTTGGTGGTAATGGCTGCGCGACCCTGTTGGCCCTGGACGGGCGGGCGCGGGACACGCCTGTCCTTTAGTAAACCTTTCAGAACCTCAAGGTTGCGGCGCGTTGCCGCAGGGCGACCCGCACCCGATGACCGCTGACGCGACGGTTTCTCGAGCGGGCGAGCCCGCCCACCGGTCAGGGAGCCGACGCGAGCTCGCCGGCGAGCGGACCTGTCTCCTGCGTGGCGACCTGAGCACGCTGGACGGCGACGCTCAGGGCCCGGACATAGGCCCGGGCGGCAGCCTCGATGATGTCGGTGGACACGGCCTGGCCGGACCCCGTCTGCCCCTGAACCTCGAGCACCACCGAGACCTCCCCGAGCGCATCCTGGCCCGCGGTCACCGCGCCCACGGTGAACTCCTGCAGGCGGGCGTCGATGCCCGTGGCCGCATTGACGGCTCGGAAGGCAGCATCGATGGGACCGTCGCCAGTGAACGTGCCCTCACCGCGGCCACCGTCAGGCAGGCAGACGCTGACGCGGGCATGCGGCGGACGCCGTGACGATGCCTCGACCTCGAACCAGTCCAGGGTGAAGGCGGGGATGTCGTCACGCAGCTCGTCGGTGACCAGCGCCTCCAAGTCCATGGCGGTCACCTGCTTCTTCTTGTCGGCGATCTCCTTGAAGCGCGCGAAAGCGGCGTTGAGCGCCTGTCCGGACACCGGGAAGCCGAGCTCCTCCAAAGCCTGGCGCAGGGCATGGCGACCCGAGTGCTTGCCCAGCACGATCGAGTTGGCCGACAGGCCCACCGAGGTGGCGTCCATGATCTCGTAGGTGGAGCGTTCCTTGAGCACTCCATCCTGGTGAATACCGGATTCGTGGGCGAACGCGTTGCGCCCCACGATCGCCTTGTTGGGCTGCACCGCGTAGCCGCTCAGCCGCGAGACCAGACGACTGGTACGCGCGAGCTCGGTGGTGGTGATCGCGCTGTCCAGGCCGTGATCGGCGTGACGCGTGCGCAGCAGCATCACGATCTCCTCCAGGGACGCATTGCCCGCGCGCTCGCCCAGCCCGTTGACCGCACACTCAACCTGACGCGCGCCGGCGAGCACCCCGGCGAAGGAGTTGGCCACGGCCAGCCCCAGGTCGTCATGGCAGTGGACCGAGAGCACCACGTCGGCCAGTCCCGGCAGCAGCTCATACAGGCGAGCGAGGAAGGCCGCAAACTCGTTCGGCATGGTGTAGCCGACGGTGTCCGGGATGTTGATGGTCGTGGCCCCCTCCTGCAACGCCACCTGCACGACCTCGGCGGTGAAGTCAACGTCCGCGCGGGTCGCGTCCATGGGCGAGAACTCCACGTCGTCGCAGTGGGAGCGGGCGTGGGCTACGGCGGCGCGCGCCTGACCCAGGACGTCCTCGCGCGTGGTCTGCAACTGATGACGGATGTGAATGTCCGACGTGGAGATGAAGGTGTGAATGCGAGGTCGCTCGGCGTCGCGCACCGCCGCCCATGCGGCGTCGATGTCGGCCACATGCGTGCGGGCCAGCGCGGCGATGACCGGCGGAGCAGGGTCGATGACGTGGCGCGCGATCGCCTGCACCGCCTCGAAGTCACCGGGTGAGGTGATCGGGAAGCCCGCCTCGATGACGTCGACGCTCAGACGCGCAAGCTGCTGGGCGATCTCCAGCTTCTCGGTGGTGTTCAGGGAGATGCCGGGCGACTGCTCGCCGTCGCGCAGCGTCGTGTCGAAGATCAGTACTCGGTTGGGATGCGGCTCGGGCTGGCTCATGTCGCTCTCGGAGGAGTCCTCTCTGGTCTCGTGCGTTCGCCTCTTCTCGATGGGTATGCGGCTTGGCGGCCGCCACGCGCTATTCCCCCCGCGGGGGGAGCAGAAGAAGTCGAAGAACGAGCCGGTGCGACATGACCGATCCGAGGGTATCAGGGGATTCCCAAGTCCTGAGCCGCTGGCCGAGCCCTGGCCCGCTGGCCGCCCCGGCGCTCAGAGATCGACCCCGATCGGCGGGCATCAGACCGAGCCACGGCCCTTGCGGCGCTCACCGTTCCGGGCGGGCGGCGGCCTGGAGGCAGTCGGCGCACAGGCCGACCATGGGAAAGTGCGTGAAGCGGGCACTGAAGCCGAAGCGCTCGTGCACCAGTGCGCGGACCTCGTCGAGCTCGGCGGTATCCACGCTGCGCGTAGCTCCGCAGCGCTCGCAGTGCAGATGCTCGAGCTCCCCGGCGCCGACCAGCGCGTACTGACCAGCGCCATGGCCGAGGTGAACATGGCGCACGATGCCCGCCTGCTCGAAGGTCTCGAGGTTGCGATACACCGAGGCTGCGTCCAGTGCCCCGTGAGCCTCGTCCACCGCTCGCACGATGGACTCCGCCGAGAGGGGCGCGCGCGCGGCGAACAGGGCCTGCAAGATCAGCCTGCGTACGGCCGAGACGCGCAGTCCATGCCGGCGCAGGGCGCCCAGAGCGGCGTCCAGATCGTCGAACTGCTCGCGCATGCTCGAGGGTGAGATCGTCACCCTTCGATGCTAACGCCCGCGCGGCCCGTTCGAGGCCGAGACACCGCACGCGTCGAAATCGCCTACCCGCCTAATCGCAAGGAGCTTGCAACAGCGACCTATCGCCGATAGGTTTCTCGTCCGGCCCGGGAGTCGACTCTAGGGCACTCACGCACCGAGACGGGGGAACGTCGATGGAAGCCACTTCTGCACCGCTGCCGCACGGGTCGCGCCTGAGTCGCTTCCGGGGAGCCTTGAGCCCCGGGGAGTGGCGCCGGGTGGGTGGCATGGCCGCGGTGGTGCTGGGCCTGCACGTCGTCGGGTTCTTCCTGCTGATCGTACTCGTCGCGCCCCACCACTACAGCCTCGGCAAGTCGGGCGCGTTCAGCATCGGCCTGGGCGTGACCGCCTACACCCTGGGCATGCGCCACGCCTTCGACGCCGATCACATCTCGGCGATCGACAACACCACGCGCAAGCTGATGGCCGAGGGCAAGCGCCCGCTCAGCGTCGGCTTCTTCTTCTCCCTGGGCCACTCGACGATCGTCTTCCTGCTCGCCTTTTTGTTCGCGATCGGCATCAAGGCGCTCAACGGGCAGGTCTCCAACGACAGCTCGACGCTGCACAACGTGACCAACTTCGTGGGCACCGGCGTGTCGGGCACCTTCCTCTACATCATCGCTGGGCTGAACCTGGTCATCCTGGTGGGCATCCTGCGGATCTTCCGCGACATGCGCCGCGGGCGCTACAACGAGGAAGAGCTCGAAGAGCAACTCAACACACGCGGACTGATGAACCGGTTCTTCGGGCGCTTCACGCGGACCATCAAAGAGCCCTGGCAGATGTACCCCATCGGCGTCCTCTTCGGGCTCGGCTTTGACACGGCGACCGAGGTCGCTCTGCTCTTCCTCGCCGCCGGCGCCGCGGGTGCCGGCCTGCCCTTCTACGCGATCCTGGCCCTGCCCATCCTGTTCGCGGCGGGCATGTCGCTGCTGGACACCATCGACGGCTCGTTCATGAACTTCGCCTACGGCTGGGCCTTCTCCAAGCCGGTGCGCAAGGTCTATTACAACATCACCATCACCGGCCTGTCTGTGGCCGTCGCGCTCATCATCGGCACCATCGAGATCCTCGGCCTGATCGCCACCAAGGCCAACCTGAGCGGTCCGTTCTGGGACTACATGGCCAACTTCAACATCAACACCGCCGGCTTCATCATCGCCGGCGTGTTCGTGGCCACCTGGGCGATCGCACTGGCCATCTGGCGCTTCGCCAAGATTGAAGAGAAATGGACGGCGGGCATGGAGGCATCCGCCGGGCGCCGATAGGTGGCCGCTCTGGAGGGCATGCGCGAGCAGCCCTGAGCCGGCCTTCCCACCTCGCGCGCTTGACCGACGGCTGGCCCCGCGTGGCAGCCTCGACTGAGGCTCGAGCCGCTAGCGGGCGAGCCACTGCGGACCTCGGACCGGTGGCCCGAGGCGCCGCAGCGCTAACGCGCGCCTTACTCCGACGGCCGGTCTTCCCCGCCCCGCTGACCGCCGACATCGTCGTCGGGGGCGGGAACCTGGGTCTGATCCGGCTCGCTGTCATCCTCGAGCGGCGGCGTGGCCTCCTCCTTGGCCCGACCCTCGCCTCCCTGGCCGTGGATGGGCTCTTCGCGATCTCCCTGCGGGGTGCCTTCGCCTATCCCGCTGTCCTCGTGGGTTTCCTCGGTCATGGCTTCTCCCTCCGTCGGTTGCACCGCTGTCACTGGAGCGGCCGGCCTGGACCTACGTGATGGTCGCGTACGTGGTCGGTACGCATGCCCAAACGCTCATTCAAGCCACCATCGAGACTACCGATCTCGCGTAGCCGCGGCGACCGTCGCGGCCCACGCCTGCGCGGGGCTCAGCCGCGCAAAGCTCATGGAGCCGTCGTGCTCGCGGCCGCGACGGCGGCCTGGCCGAAGGCGATGGCGCCGTCGTTGGCGGGCAGGCGCTCGGGGACGAGCACGCGCAGACCGGCGGTGCGCAGACCGGCGGCCGTCCGCTCGAGCAGGCGGCGGTTCTGAAACGCTCCGCCGGACAGTACGGCCGTGGCCATTGCGCGCTCGCGGGCCGCTTGAGTGCAGGCTTCGGCGGTGGCGTCAGCGAGCCCGTGATGAAAGCGTGTGGCCACCACGCCGGACGCCACGCCGCGCTCGACGTCGCGCGCGACCGCGAGCACGAGCGGACGGGCGTCCAGCACCCCACCCTCGACCGGCAGCTCGTACGCGCCACGCTCGGCTGGGTCGCACGCCGCCTCCAGCTCAATGGCCGCCTGGCCCTCGTAGGTGACATCTGTGCGCAGGCCGCAGACGGCGGCCACCGCATCGAACAGACGCCCGGCGCTCGTGGTGACCGGTGAGGCCAAGCCGGTGCGGACCATCTCCGACACGGCGCGCCACGCGCCCGGGTCGACGCGCCCCGCCAGTGCTGGAGGCAGCGGTGGCGGCTCGCCGAGCGCCTCGGCCAGCCACGCGCAGGCCATGCGCCAGGGCTGGCGCACCGCGCGATCGCCACCAGGAAGACGCACCGGCCACAGATGTCCCGCGCGTGCGTAGCCGTCAAGTCCCCCGGCGAGCAGCTCGCCACCCCACACCGTCCCGTCCGCGCCCAGCCCGGCGCCGTCGAAGATGGCGCCGATCGCTGGGCCGACCTCTCCGTGCTCGGCCAGACAGGCGGCGAGGTGAGCGTGGTGGTGCCCGACCGCGACGGTCTGCAGCCCGTCGCGGCCGAGCGCGAACCGCGTGGACAGGTAGTCCGGGTGCAGGTCGTGGGCCACGACCTCGGGCACGACCGCGAACAGTCGCTGCAGAAGCTCCACGCCCTCGCCGTAGGAGGCCAGCGTCTCGACGTTCTTGAGGTCGCCCACGTGATGGCTGAGCCACGCGCGCTCCTCGCGCGCGAGGCAGAACGTGCTCTTGAGCTCCGCCCCACACGCGAGCAAGTGCCGTGCGGCGGGCACGGGTAGGACCAGCGCCCGGGGGACGTGTCCGCGAGAGCGCCGCAGAATCATTCCCGGCCGGACGACCGAGTCGTCCACCCGCGTGTGGATGGGACGGTCGTGGACCAGGAACAGGTCCGCGATCGAGCGCAGACGCTGCCGGGCCTCTTCGTCACGGTAGGCGATCGGCTCGTCGGACACGTTGGCGCTGGTCAGCACGAGCGGGGCGCCGAGATCGTCCGCAAGCAGGTGATGCAGCGGTGTGTAGGGGAGCATCACGCCGAGCTCCGGGTGGCCCGGGGCGACGGCGTCGGCCACCGCCGCGCCATCGCGGCGCGGAGCGAGCACGATCGGCCGCTCGGGCGCCACGAGCAGCGCCTCGGCCGACGAGGACAATTCGACCAGCTCCCGGGCGCCGGCCAGGTCGGTGGCCAATAGCGCGAAGGGCCGGTCCTCGCGGTGCTTGCGGGTGCGCAGCTCGCCGACCGCGTCGGCGTCAGCGGCCAGGCAGGCCAGGTGATAGCCCCCCAGCCCCTTCACGGCGACGATGGCGCCGCGCCGCAGGGCGGCTGCGGCCCCGGCCACCGCATCGTCGGCGCCCGCGACCTCGCTGCCGTTGGCGTCGAGCAGCCGAGCCCGCGGCCCGCAATCGGGGCACGCGTTGGGCTGGGCGTGGAAGCGGCGGTCGGCCGGGTCGTCGTACTCCGCACGGCAGGCAGCGCACATGGCAAACCCGGCCATCGTGGTGGATGGCCGGTCGTAGGGGACGCCGCGCACGATCGTGTAGCGCGGCCCGCAGTTCGTGCAGTTGACGAACGGATAGCGGAAGCGGCGGTCAGCGGAGTCACGCAGCTCGCGCAGGCAGTCCTCACAGGTGGCGGCGTCCGGAGCGACGAGGGCGTTCGCGGCGCCGGCCGCGTCGCTCTCCGCGATGACGAACCCACGCTCGCCGGTGGCGGCAGCGTCCACCACCAGGACGCGCTCGACCTGCGACAGCGGTGGCGCGTCATCGGCCAGGCGGCGCAGGAAGGCCTCGACCGCGAGTGGGCCCCCCTCCACCTCGGCCACCACGCCGCGATGGTCGTTGCGCACCCAGCCGGCCAGAGCGAGCTCCCCCGCCAGTCGGTGGACATGGGGGCGGAAGCCGACGCCCTGCACCGTCCCCTCGACGCGCAGGTGCACGCGGCGCAGCAGGGGTGGAGCGGACAGCGCCGCGCCGCTCATGGCCGCTCCACGAGCTCGCGCAGCACGTGATACGCGCTCGCCTGTGCCTCCTGGACCCGGGGAATGTGCTCTGAGCGACTGACCACCACGTGGTCAGCCAGTCCCTCCTGGGCCACCCGCCCCCCGTCGTAGCCCACGAACGCGATGCTGGCCAGTCCACGCTGGCGGGCCTCGCGCAGCGCCTCGATGACACTGAGCGAGTTCCCGCTCGTCGAGAGGGCCACCAGGACGTCGCCGCGGCGCCCGTAGGCGATGACCTGGCGCGAGAAGATCGCGTCCATCCCGATGTCGTTGGCAATCGCGGTCAGGATCCCCGCGTCCTCGGTGAGGTCAAGTGCGCGACGGGCCGGTCCGCCAAACGAGGGCACGCGCAGGTCGGCCACCAGGTCCATCGCATCGGTGGCCGAGCCGCCGTTACCCAGGGCCAGCACCTGGCCGCCCTCCTGCAGCGCGGAGCGCACGGTCGCGGCGGCTGCGGCCAGCTGCACTGCGCCCTCTGAGAGCGTCTGCGCCCGCAGCGCGGTGACCTCGTCGGCCTTCATGAGCACCGAGCGGCGGACGTCAGCGACGACCGCCTCGAGGTCGTGCTCCTGCTCGCCAAGAAACGGATAGAGGAAGCTCGACGCCCCCGTGTCGTGTACCGGGCGGTCCGTCCGGCCCGCGAGCAGCCCGCGGTGGTCGAAGAACACGTGCACGAGCTCCCACAGGACGTGGTAGAGGGTCTCCACGATCTCCTGGGCGACGGAGGGATCTGCGGTGGGCGCCACGAACTCCCACTCCGCGCCCGACCCGAGGCCGAAGCCAACGGTCAGGCAGCCCCGTTCGCGCGCCCCGGCCATCGCCGCCTCGACGCCCTCACCGAAGCCGAGGGCAATGTCGCCGGCCTCACAGACCACGTCGACCTGGGCCGCGGCGTCGCCCCCTTCGCCGGCCAGCGCGAGCGCGGGGAGCGCCCGCTTGCCGACGATCACCGGATGAACGAACTCCACGGCGACGTGACGGGCGTCCGAGCGCGCCGCCGGCGTGGCCGCGAAGGCCACGAGCCGCCCTTCCGCCGCGAACCGCTCCGCCATGCGGTGACACAGGCGGGCGATCCGGTCCGCCTCAGTCGCGAAGAACCGCTCGTTCGCCTCGGCCCGCTCGCGCAGCCGCTCCTCCAGCCGGGGGGCCGTGGCTCCGAGCATCAGGCGACGGCGCGCGCCCTCTCCGGCACCTGCACGAGCCAGTCGCGAACCGCGTCGACCCCCTCGCCGGTGCGGGCGCTGACGCGCATGCGCTCGACGCCCGGGTGCACGGCGTCGAGGTTGGCCTCCAGCCGGTCGACATCGAACTCGAGGTGCTCGAGCAGGTCGATCTTGTTGACGATCACCAGCTCGCAGGCCCGGAACATGAGCGGGTACTTCAGCGGCTTGTCCTCCCCCTCGGTGACCGAGCAGACCATGATCCGAGCGTCTTCGCCCACCCGGAACTCCGCCGGGCACACGAGGTTCCCGACGTTCTCGATGACCAGGAGGTCGATGTCGGCGAGCGGCAGCGACGGGATCGCCGAGCGGACCATGTTCGCGTCCAGGTGACACTCTCCGCCGAACCCGCCATCCGTGTTGAGCTGGACGACCGGGACGTGCAGCATCGAGAGGCGATCGGCGTCGTAGGAGCCCTGCACATCCCCTTCGAGCACCGCGACGCGCACCCCCTCCTGCGCCATGCCGTCGAGCGCGCGCTCGAGCAGCCGGGTCTTGCCGGCGCCCGGGGCGCTCATGAGATTGACCACCGTGACTCCCTGGCGATCGAAGTCATCCCGATTGGCCTGCGCAATCGTGTTGTTGGCGTCGAGGACGTCCTCGACGATCCTCACCTTGGTGCGGTGCATGTGCGAGGGACTGCTCCCTTACATCTTCCGGGCTTTGAGGTAACGCTGGATCTCGGGCGCCTGGTTCTTGGCCACCACGGCGATCCCTGCGAGCAGCGTAACGGCTGTCAGAAGTGCCTTCATGATTGACTCCTTTGTGGTTGATCCTGGTCAGCGGCCAGCAGGTCTTCGAGCACCGACTCGACCAGCTCGACCGCCTTGTCCATCGCCGCCTTCACCGGCGGGCTGAGCCCCATGACGAGCTCTTCGTCATCCAGGCTCATGTCAGTTTGCGGCTCACAGCCGACCACCAGCACGCGCGGTGGCAGGCTGCCCAGCGTGCGCGCCAGGCCCAGCACGCGCACGGGGTCCATCGCGTGGGCGTCGAGGACGGGCTCGGCGTCCTCGAGGTCGGGCTCGATCACGTAGAGCGTCCCCGGCGCTTCGCCGCGAGGAACGGCGTCGACGAGGATGGCGGCGTCATAGTCCTCCTGTAGCTCGTAGGCCAGGTCCATGCCGCGGATGCCGAAGTCGGCGACCTTCACGCCGGCCGGCAGCTCGCGCTCGGCCAAGCGCCGGGTGACCTCGACCCCGAAGGCGTCGTCGGCCAGGAAGACGTTGCCGATCCCGGCGATGAGGATGCTGCGCGCCGCCGGCTCCACCGACGGGCCCAGGGGCTCGACCTCGCTCGCCGCGAAGAAGAAGCGGTGCCCGGGCTGACGGGCCACGCCGAGGTCGCGGCCGGGGTCGTCCTCGAGGACCACCGCGAGGCTCAGGTTGCCCTCCATGTCCTGCTGGATGGACTCGACGACGGCCGCCTTTCCGGCCAGCGCGAGGTCGAAGACATCGCCGCCGGCTCGCGGGCGCAGGCGCACCAGGCTCCCACGGCCCACGTGGACGCCGTCGACGTCAACCGTGCGCGGGGCGCGTCCCTCCAGTCCGTCCCAGCCGGGATGCGGGTTCATGTCTGCGCTCACCGGGACCGCAGACCTTGCCACGACGTCACTGGCGCACCTGCAGCTCGCGGACCGTGCGCCCGTGCAGGCGCATGAGCTCTTCGGGTGACAGCGCCTCGGAGCGGTCGAGCACCTCGCGCACGCGCGGATCTGAGGCGCGCACCTCGGCCTTCTCCTCCTCGGTCAGGTTCAGGATGTTGAGGATCAACAGCTGGTCGATCTCCCCGCCGTCGAAGAGGTCGCCGGGACTCTCCGGGGCGATGCGCGGGTGGTCCTCGAGGATGATCGGCGACGACAGGAGCGTGTGACGCTCACCCGCCTCGCCGACGAGCACGGGCCACGTGCCGCGGTTCTCGCAAGCCTCGGCGGCCTCGCGCAGTCCGGGCGGCGGGTCGGTCTGCGACACGAACGCGCCCTCCTGCACGCGCAGGACCGTGTGCGTCGAGCAGAACGTGCGTCGCATGGTCGCCTCGCGTGGGCCGCCGGTCCACGGCGTCACGTTCTCGATCAGGGCGGTCAGCCGGTACAGGCCGGGCGAGACGTCCTCGGCGCCGACGTGCAGCGACCCGGCCAGCGGCTCCCAGGTTCGCACCACCGCCCCCTCGGGCCCCAGCGATTCTTCCGCGCGCCCCGCCTCGATCGCGACGGGTACGCGCCGTCCGGCCGAGAGCTCGTCGAGAGCCAGGGGCTCAAGCGTCACCTCTCGCTCGACGGCCTCCTCCCAGGTGAGGTGGCGCTCGCCGCCGGCGAGCAGCTCGTCGACCTCGTGCCCGTGAGCGTCGACCATCTGGCGCCAGACGACGTGCAGGAAGCGAACGCCGAGACCCACCCGCGTGCCCGGTCCGCCCTCGATGAGGCACTGCGTCTGCATCGTCCACGGGTCGTCGCCCGCCGCGCGCCCCTGGGCGTGCGCCCGCGGGTACACGCCGCCAAAGGTCCAGCGCTGTGCGTTCTTGAGCGCCGAGCGGCGGTAGGGCCACAGCACGTAGCCCTCATAGAGCACGGCGTCGGCGATGGCGCGGATGGGGTCGGTCACGGTCCGAGCTCCTGGGGTGCGAGCAGCGCGTCGAGGACCGCCTCCCAGCTCGTCAGGGCGCGGCGCGCGCGGAAGGCCACCAGGCGGTCAAACGTGTCGCGGTCGGTGCGCAGCCACGCGCCGTTGGGGAAGTAGTGGTCCATCGTCGCGCGCCAGACCCGCACGGGCAGGCGATGCGATGCCTCCGCGTTCCACGAGATCCGGTTGATCTGCAGCGCCCCGCCCGCCCCGGCGTAGAAGACGGTGCCGCTGAACAGGAGGTCCACCGGGATGTCGCCGTCCCGCAGCCCGGACAGGTACTTCGTCGCCGCCACTTCGAAGTCATAGGTGCACGCCACGGGCAGGTCGACCACGGTGGCGCCGTCGAACGGCGGAACGACGACCGTGGCGTGCGTCCACAGCAACCCCTTGAGCGTGTCGCCCCACCGGTGCGGCGCCCCGAACAGGTCGCCCAGCTGCTGCTGCTCGGCGTCGCTGTAGCCCCGCTGGGTAGCCGCGATGCGGACCTGTACCTCGAGCATCACCGAGCGCACGTCCGCGCCGTGGGCGTCGATGGCCAGCGAGAAGCGCAGCGTCGGTGCGGCCGCATGGGGCAGCGGCTCGCAGCCGAGCACGGTGAAGCTGAGCTCCGGTACCGTGCCCGGTCCGCGCGCTGCGCTCAGGGGTTCGGGGACCGCCATGACCTAGACGTCGCCCCCGATCACGGTGGTGAGAGGCTCGGCATCCGCGGGTCGATGGGACCGTGCTTGCCGGGGTTGATCCCGGTGGAGGCAGCGTCCGTGCGGCGCCCGTCGGGCAGATGCCCGACCTGCTTCTCGTAGTTGCCGATCGAGTTGCCCTGGTTGATCCCCGGCGTGTGCGCCGAGGAGTCCTGCGTCGTGTCGGGCTTGCCCGTCCTGATCACCATCGTGTTTCCTCCCTTGTGGGTAGATCGTCGAAGAAGCGATCGATCTCGGTCCAGACCTCCTCGCCCCCGCCGAAGCCCCTCCAGCGGCTGCGGATGAGGCCGACGAGCTCGTAGCAGTCGTCGATGGGGACCAACCAGTGCTCGCGCATGTCCCGGGCACGGCTCACGAGCAGCGCCTCGACGTCGGGCTCCAGCTCGCCCAGGACCGGGTTGGCGGCTTCGAGCTCCGTCCAGGCCTCGAGCTCGAGGAGGGACTCCGTCGGCCCGGCCGGGCTCGGGTAGAAGGCGAGCACGCGCTCGGCCGGGGTGCTGCGGAAGAAGAACGCCATGTCTACCGGGATCCGCAGGCGGTCCCACTGGGCGCCGTCGAGGACGAAGTCATCGAACCGCCGCCGCCGCGTGGGCAGCAGTCGCAGGTGTCCCCCGCCCGCCGCATCGGAGTCGAACAGCAGCGCGCACGCCCGGCACGCGCACAGCAACCGCCGGTCGTTGACGTCGACGAGGTGGCGGTGGGCGGGTGGGACCGGGGTAGCGCACATGTCGCACTGCTCCACCAACGCGGGAGCCGGCCCGACCGCCGCTTCGCGGACGGGCGCCCCCTGGGCCAGCTGGGCCAGCCGCGAGGCCATCGCGCTAGACGGCCCCCGCCTGCACGGCCACCCGGACCAGGCCGGCGTCGTCGACGAGCAGGGGCACGGGCTCCAGGTGCAGCTCCGGCACGTCCAGGCAGCGCCCGGCTCGCACCACGTCGTAGCGGTGTCCGCAACCCGGGCACGTGA
>JAABUQ010003436.1_pt1 | contig 29006 bp, 24 predicted proteins | sample 5560001 | NCBI WGS metagenome assembly JAABUQ01 (sample SAMN10711888, study PRJNA513371) | rock metagenome | isolation source: Antarctica rocks | place: Antarctica: Victoria Land, Finger Mt nord | collected 2015-12-18 | reverse complement strand
ATTGCGCCCGTACCTGTTGTTTCCATTGGTGCGTGGGCGAGAGAGTGTAATGAATGAGATTCCTACGGGGGTTAGCGGAATCTTTTGCCTGCGCGTTTTTGCAAGATGCCGTGAACCTCTTGAGGTGTAATGCTGGCGATATCGCCTGCTATGCAGCGTTTGAGTGCTGCCAGGGCATTGCCGAAGGCGAGAGGTGTAACGCTGTGTGTGTTGTGTAGTTCCTGGTAGAGTTGTCCTTTCAGGTATGCATAGAGGTATCCTGCTGCCAAAGCGTCGCCTGAGCCAAAGCGTGCTGTTCCCTCTGTTGGGAAGGCAGGTTCTATGCTATAGGTGTCGTTTTGTAGTTGGGCTGCTCCTTCATTGCCTAGTGTTAGTACGAGCGTTTTGGAAGGATTATCTGTGTGAAATTGCTTTGCCATTTGTTGTAGCACCGATTCGGGACTTCCAGTAAAGCCCCACAACTCTACCGCGTCGTTACGTGTACAAAAGAGCAAACTGGCCTGGCGACAGGCTTCCTCTATGCTCACTGCGGCTTCGGTTGCTGACCAGATTTTGGCACGGTAGTTTACGTCGAAAGAGAGTGGAATGTGCTTTTCGCGTGCTTTCTGTAGGAAGCGTGCGAATATCTCGCGAGTGTTTGTGCTCAGCGCGGGAGTGATGCCTGTGAGGTGCAGCAGTTTGGCACTATTGAGCACAGAGAAATCTACCAGGTCTGGGTTTACAAGCGCACAGGCAGAATGGGCACGGTCATAGTAGACCTGGACACCTAGTGGGTTCGGGGCCTCTTCCACGTAGAAGATGCCTACTCGGGCACGTTCACTCTCCCATATGACGTACTCGGTATTCACTCCATGACGGCGCAACTCGGTTTCTATATGTCTTCCGGGTGGGTTGAGTGGGAGGGCTGATATCCAGGTCGTTTTGAGGCCCAGGCGTGCTAAGCAGGCTAAGGTGTTCGATTCAGTTCCTGCCACGTAGACCCGAAAGGTGGAGGCATCCTCAAGTCTTGTGTTATCAGGCGAAGTGAGACGCAGCATCGTTTCCCCAAAGCTGACGACATCAGTAGGCATAGTGTTCCTTTCTAGTGGAAGACCCACAAGAGGTTTCTCTGTTACCATTCGGCGATGGTTCCGTCTTCATTGCGCCAGACGGGATTGTGCCAGTTGTGACCAATAGCGGCGGCGCGTCGTACCGCGTCTTCGTTGATTGTGATGCCGAGTCCTGGTCCTTGTGGTATTGCAACATAGCCGTCCTGGTACGCGAACACAGTGGGGTCCGCAAGGTAGTCCAGTAGATCGCCATGTTCGTGGTAGTGAATGTTGAGGCTCTGCTCCTGTATCAGGATGTTAGGCGTGCATGCATCAATCTGTAGGCAAGAGGCCAGCGAGATTGGGCCGAGTGGGCAGTGTGGTGCGACGGCGATATCGTATGCCTCAGCCATCGCCGCGATTCTTTTGACCTCAGAGATGCCGCCAGCGTGCGAAGTGTCAGGTTGAATGATGTCTACGTAGCCATCATGCAATAGGTGTTTGAAATCCCAGCGCGAGTAGAGGCGTTCTCCGGTGGCAATTGGGATGGTTGTGTGATGGGCAATTTCGCGCAGGGCTTCATTATTCTCAGGCAGAACGGGTTCCTCAATGAACAGGGGGTGAAATGGCTCAAGCTCTTTGGCGAGTACTTTAGCCATGCTCTTGTGGATACGTCCGTGGAAGTCAATGGCGATGCCGAACGCTCGCCCTGCTACCTCGCGCACCTTGCTTACGCGTGCCAGCACGTCATCCACCTTGTCAAAAGAGTCGATGTAATTCATCTGACTCGTGGCATTCATCTTGATGGCTGTAAACCCGGCCTCCAATCGCTGCTGTGCCGCCTGCGCGACATCGGAAGGGCTATCACCGCCAATCCAGGAGTAGACCCGCATCTTCTCTCGAACTTGCCCACCTAGAAGTTCGTAAATTGGTGCGTTGTAGTACTTCCCCTTTACATCCCATAGTGCCTGGTCGATTCCTGCAAGCGCGCTCATAAAGACCGGACCACCACGGTAGAAGCGTGCACGGTACAGAAGTTGCCAGATATCCTCAATGCGTGCTGGGTCGTGTCCTATGAGGAGGTCACTGGCCTCACGCACTGCAGCGGCTGTTGTATCGGCATGTCCCTCGACAATCGGTTCACCCCATCCACTCAGGCCATTATCGGTAGATAGCTTGAGAAAGAGCCAGCGTGGGGGCACCTTAAACAGTTCAAACTCGGTAATTTTCATGGCTACTCCTTATGCTTTACATATTCCGCTGGGGTTCTCCCAACGAGTGTTTTGAAGTCTTTAATGAAGTGGGCTTGATCGAAATATCCGAGGTCTACTGCCATCCTTGTCCAATCCATCACTTCGCCGCTACTTAATTGTTCTGCTACTTCGTGGAGGCGATATCGTTTGATCACCCACTTGGGACTTACACCGACATATTGATTGAAGAGTCGTTGCAATGCTCTTTTATTGAGGTTGAGTTGGTTCACTATATCGTCAACCCTGGTGATCGCTCGATTAGCGATGATGCAGTCAACGATCTGGTTGATTGTCCTGACGTTCTCATCCTGCTCTGGAAGCCTCTCGCGGAGGAAATTTTGCGCGATTTCCACCATCTCTCCTTCATCTTCTCGTGAGAGAACCGCATCCTCCAATGCATTGCTATGTACGCCGAAAGCATCCAAGAAACTGAGAGAGTCATTCGTGAACTGAGAAACTGACGTTTTCGTAAAGGGATAAAAGCCTCCGGGTTTGAACTTAATGCCAAAAACCCGACCTTTATTTTCGAGGAGACGAGAGAATTTTCCCATCTCTACGCCAAAGACTCTCGATGCGTCTTTCTCAAGAACCGCATTGACGCAGGGGTACGGGAGAGTCTCCTGCACGTATGGCTCTTGACCCCTTAGATCCCAACTGACAATCCAATAGCGCTCGATGAAGAAACTCAGGTCTTGTGTCGGTAGATGTCGTGAAAGCTGAAATTTCTTTTCACCCGCTTTAGGGTTCAAAATGCCCCTGGGCTTTCCAATGTTTGACGCCATCATTCCTCGCTCTGCAATAAGGCTAGCCCGTAGTAGCTGGGATGTATAATCCCAAAAGCTTTGGGCAACGCAGCTCATCTCCTGTTTTATAGCACAAAAATTCTTAAATGTCGCGTTTTTACAATACATCTCGCAGATTGCGCGCTACCATGGGGGTCAAGATTTGTGTACAACGGAGAGGAGAAAGAATATGAATCGATTTATGCAAGAGAAGTGGTCGTGGATTGAGGGATCACATGGGATGCGTTCGCAGTTGATGGACACCTTAAGCGATGCTGACCTGGCGTTCTATCCTGGTGGGCAGAATATGACATTGGGCGCGCTATGCCGCGAGATGGGCGAGATCGAGCATTCGTACATTCAGTCGTTGAAAACCTTCGAGCAAGATTGGTCATATCACAACACAGAAGCGGGTTTGGAGGGGAACGTCACCCGGCTCAAGGGGTGGTATCAAACGCTGGACGAGGAGCTAAAAGCAACGGTCTCTGCCTTCTCGGATGAGGATTTGACGAAGACAGTTGATCGAGGCGGATTTCCAATGCCGGTTGAATTGCAACTCGATGTCTATCTCCAGGCACTGCTCATTTTCTTCGGGAAGGCCACGATCTACCTCAAGGCGATGAACAAACCATTGCCCAAGGAAATCCAGGAGTACATTGGGTGATGTATTGTGCTGCCCCAGCATGTGGTATATAAAGGTGATGACATAGAGTCTGTCTCTGTGTGTTATGAGGAAAGGAAAAACTGCATGACACAGCAAGATGGGAAGAAGATTATAGAACCTCGTAAACCTATTGCTATTGTGCGGCTCGACGACCTTGAGGAGGCAGTACAGATCAGCCGTGCTCTGTTGGAAGGCGGTATTACGATACTGGAGTTTACCTTGTCCAACTCGCAAGCACGGAGGGCAATCGCAGAGGTACAGCGAGACCTGGGGGCGGCAGTCGTAGTCGGTGCGGGTACGGTGCTCGATGCGGAAAATGCTGAGGCGTGTATCCAGGCGGGAGCGCGCTTTCTGGTGACGCCTGCTTTTCTACGTGATGTGATCGCGGTTGGGCGAAGCCATGATGTACCTGTAGCATGTGGGGCGTTCACGCCTACGGAGATACTGGCGGCATGGCGTGCAGGAGCCGATATAGTCAAGGTTTTTCCGGCAGGAGGATTGGGGCCGAGCTACATTAAGGATGTCCTGGCACCACTTCCCAACATACCTCTTGTACCTACCGGCGGCGTAAACCTGGATAATTGTGCGGCATTTCTCGCTGCTGGGGCGTACACAGTAGCCATAGGGAGCCAGTTGGTGGGCAAGGAGATTGTAAAGCGGAAGGATTGGGCAGCTTTAACGGATTTAGCCCGCCAATATGTGCAGGCGTGCAGTGGTCCTGCAGCCCATCGTGTTTAATGATAAAGGGTAGATTGTGACTGTAGGGGCGCAATTGATTGCGCCCTGCCTTACCGACGACCAGGGGGCGCAATTGATTGCGCCCTGCCTTACCGACGACCAGGGGGCGCAATTGATTGCGCCCTGCCTTACCGACGACCAGGGGGCGCAATCAATTGCGCCCGTACGGAGGGGATCATTACGCCCTCGTACGGCATGTTGAGCGGGACAAGGTGTAATGAATTAGATCCCTACACGGATTCTGCATTATTGCATTCGTTGAATTGGAGCTTACCGGATGTTCTCAATGTCATTTTTAAGAGAGATTACGGCGCTATCCAGTTGCAGGACTTGCTCTTGCATGGCTGTCGTCTTTTTCTGCTCGGCACGTACGAAGCGTGTGTAGGGTGCGATGGAGTCTTGTACTCTTGTAATAGCGTTATTGAGTTCTTTGGTGAATTGCTCTTGCATGGCGGTACGCAGGCGGGTGCGTAACTCCTGCATTTTTTCGTCGAAGTCTCGCTTGGCGCGGTTGCGACGTGCGGGAATGATGTAGAGGCCGAGGCCGAGCAGGGCTATGCCAGCGAGGATGCCTGTTACGTCGGCGGCGACTGTGCCCACGAAGGCGACGATTGCTGCTCCAAGTCCGATGCCACCAGCACCAGCGATGGCTGCCTGGGTGACGGCGCTGCGCATATCTTGAGATAGCACCGCGGCCTCAGCCTGCTGGTCATATGTCCTTACAACGCTGTCCGCGGTACGCGCCACTGATTGAAGCAGGGTGCGGCGGTTGTAGTCGAACTGCCTGGTGACGGAGCCGATCATCTCATCGTCGCGCCGGACGCTTACCTGGCGGCGGCGATCCAGATACTCCATTACGTCTTGCCAGAGGCGATGCTCATTCTGTACGAGCCAGTCGATCAATTCCTGTACGGAGTGCTCGATGCGCGGGGCACTATCACCAATGACTTCGCGGTCAAATTCTTCGCGTATGCGTTCACCCTGAATAAGATCGAGGATGCGGCCAAGGCGGATGGTGTCATCGAAGAAACGGTCTCCGCGTCCGCGCATGTCAAGGATGATGTTTTCGATCTCGCTTAGACGGTGCGAGAAGTTTTTTTCCATATCCTCGTGGTAGAGCCGCAGTTGTTCGTCGATGGCGGTCACGGTACGCGCATCTTCCGCCAGCAGGTCGGCACGCTGCTGTACCGAAGTACGCGTCTGGACCAATATGCGCTGCATAACGCCGAGGGGACTGAGCAGTTTGAGGCGTATGCGTTCGGCCTCGTCAAGTGTGCGGAAGAGATATTCTTCCAGGCTGCCGAAGCGGCTGCTCTCCCACAAGCGCAGCGCGTCGTTGCCTACGGCTGTGAGCGCTCGTTCCGCTTGCAGTGCTGAAACGGGGAATATTTCGGGCTGGAAGCCTAAGAGATTTTTGCAATTGTCACGCACGAAAGTCATGACATCATTCAATGCAGCAGGGGTGCGCAGCATGTCGATCTTATTGAGGACGACGACGACTTTCTTGCCCCAGGTGCGGATGCGCTCCATGAACAAGCGCTCACTCTGAGTGAACGGACGGTCAACTGATGTGATGAAGAGAATCAAGTCGCTGCGCGGTACGAACTCTTCCGTGAGCTGCTCGTGTCCGCGCAAGACGGCATTGACGCCGGGGGTGTCAACGATACTAATGTCGCGCAAGAACTCGGCGGGGTTGTCGATCTCCAGGATGCCTTGTTCGAGCTGATGGCGAGTGTTCTGTTCGCCGTAGCGCACGACTGTTACCTGGTGTGTGGTTGGGACAACACCTTCTTCCAGAACCTCATTATGAAGTAGTGCATTGATGCAGGCGGATTTGCCCGCGTTGAACTCACCTACTACAACCAGTAGAAAGAGGTCGTCCAACGAGGTCGTGACCTGTCGCAGAGTAGTTGCATAGGCTTCCGCACCCTCGAACCCAACGAGGCAAGCCTGTAGTTCATTCGCGATGCGCCGCTCCTGTTGCAACAGGCGGCGCTGTTGATCTTGCAAGACGACTTGTGCCATGATGTGTGCTGCCCCCTCTTCACCGAGGATATGTTATGTATAGCGTTCTCGCTTTATTATAGAGTAATTTTGTTATATATAATAGTGACTACTCCCTACGCGTAGAACGCGGGGGCTTCTAGGGGCAAACCCACGCTGTGTAGTCCCAGAGCTTTGATGTTTAAGGCCGCATTGTGGTCACGATCAATCGAAAGGAGGCAACAGGGACACTGGTACATCCGCTCACCCAACGGCATTTTTTGCCGATGATGACACCTGCTGCAATCTTGCGATGTATATGCAGGGGAGACCTTGATGAACTGTCTGCCAGCTTCTTCCGCTTTGCAGGACAGGTGGGAGAAAAAGGCCGACCATGCCGCATCACTAATGCTCTTTGCCAAACAGTGATTGTGCACCATCCGATTGACATGCAAATCTTCTACGCAGATGACACCAAAACGGTCTACAATTTGGCGGCTCTGCTGATGAGTGAAGTTCTCGCGTTTGAACGTGGCACGCTCATGGACTCTTGCGACCACGTTGCGTCTCTTCTTGCGTTCAGGTGTTCCCTTCTCTGCTTTGCAGAGACGACGTTGTGCTTGTGCAAGAGCCTTTTCTTCCTGACGGAAGAAGCGCGGGTTGTCAATCTCGTCTGCATTGGAGAGGGTCGCAAACGTCTTGAGTCCTACGTCAATACCGACTTGTGTAGACGTTGGCTCAAGACGTTGTGGCTCACACTCACACGAAAAGGTGACGTACCACTTGTTCGTGCTAGACCGATGGACGGCAGCCGTTTTGATGGAACCACGTACAGGGCGATGATACACCATCTTGACCGCGCCAATCTTAGAAAGAGAGACACGGGTATCGTGTGTGATGCTAAAGCCACTTTGGGGATAGCAGAAACTATCATAGCGTCCGTAGCCTTTGAAGCGCGGGTATCCAGGGGTCTCACCTGCTTTCACGCGACGAAAGAATGCTTTCATAGCAAGGTCAACACGCACTGCCACGTTTTGCAACACTTGGGAATGAACGATACTCAGCGAGGGGCGTTGCTCTTTCAGTATCGGATACGTTGCCTGTTGCCCATAGCACGAAAGACTCCTGCCCTCTTGCTCATACGCCGTTTTGCGGGCCTCAAGCAAGTGGTTATAGAGCCATCGGCACTCTTCAAGGGTGCTTTCAAGCATTCTCAGTTGTTTCTTGGTCGGAAAAATCCGATATTGAAAGTTTTTAAGTATGTTCATATTATAGTGTAAACTGTAGTGTGTGTCAAGGGGAAATCGCCCATCTTGCCCCAAAAGGGAGGGCCATTCATCCCCATGACTAGAAGTCAGGGACCTTCTGGCCCGTGAGGTAATACGAAAAAGAGTGAACAAAAGAAACGTCGAGAGATAAGCTAGAGTTGGCGTGGGCGTACCCACGCCAACTCTAGCTTATCTCTCGACAAAAATTACTTTTTCGAGAACAATGCTTCGGGATTTTGGTGAGGCACGATTACTTTAAGGGCGTCGGGTGCAACGCGGAAGGTGACAGGGGGAATATTTTGTGTGATACGGCCCGCTGGATCGCCATCGATCTGCATTGCTATGTGCTTTCGCGTGCGTATCGTTATATTTTTACCAGTCGTGTACTGTACCCATTGGCGGCGTTGTTCCCTGTGAAAGAGAAAATCTATGAAGACAGCAATGCGCCCAAACGGATTCTGCTTGCGAAGAATACAGATGTCGAGCAGTCCGTCGTCGCATTTTGCATCCCAGGTGTATTTGATAGCACCGGCGTAGAGTTGTGTGTTGCCAATAATGATCTGGAGCGCGTTTGTCTTGATGACCTGCTCGCCTATCTGCAATATTACGCGGAAACTGGGATAGCCGAGGCCGAGCCATGTGCCGACTACCAAGTAGCCAAGCACGCCAAAGCGTTTGACTGACTTTTTTTCGATGGCACGCGTCACCTCGCCATCGAAGCCGATACCCGCCATGAGCAGAAAGTAGCGATCACTAACTTGACCAAGGTCGATGCAACGCGTGCGACCGTGTAGGAGAACTTTGAGCGCACCCTCGTTGTCGAGTGGTATGCCTGTTTCACGTGCCCAGACGTTCACGGTGCCACTGGGGAGGACTCCTAATGCTGTCTCAGTATTGGCGAGTTCCTGGATTACTTCGTTGATGGTGCCGTCACCGCCAACTGCAACGACAACGTTGAGTTCCTGTTCGACCGCTTCACGTGCAAATTGTCGTGCGTCGCCTGCTGATTGTGTCAATCGCAGCGTAACCTGCCAATTATTGTTTTGTAAATACTGAATTGTTTCTTCTATTTGTTGCTTATTGTGTATGTAAGTGCCTGAGGTGGGGTTGGCGACGATTATAGCAGTGGTTCGTGCGGGAGTCGCTTCGGTCGTATTTTCGAGCATATTTTTTTGCATCGTCGTCCTCTTTACTATAGGGCTTTCATCTCTGTTACGTAACGATGCTGCTTGTGGTTACAAAAAAAGATGAGGTGTGATAACCTTGATATTACATGGACAAGCATACCAGTAAACTGAACGCTTTTCAAGCCATATTTGATGGGAAGGGCAGAACATATGCAAGAAAAAATTTTGCCTTACATTGCCGAAAGGGATGCCGCCAGGGTTTTTAACCTATGGCGAGCAACAATAGGAAGTGAGTGGCCTCTTGAAGCTTCCCGCCTTGAGCATATATTAGCAGGTCCAGGCTCTCAACATTTTCTTGTGCAAGAAAATGGGCAGGCAGTTGGCTTCGTCGCCACGAGAAAAGCTGAGCAGAATGTTGGACATATTTCAGTGTTATTGGTCTCTCCTGATTGGCAACATAGAGGGATTGGAACGGCGCTTCATCAAGCCTCACTTGAATATTTGCATGGATTAGGAGTAAGTCGTGTACAACTGGGAGGTGGTTCTCCACGTTTCTTTCCTGGCATTCCGGACAATTTGCCATCAGCGCTGGCCTTCTTTGGTAAACAGGGTTGGAAAGTTGATCACGTCACCTATGATCTCGTACAAGATTTGCGAAACTATGCTACTCCTTCCTCCATTTGGCAACGTATGGAGCGGGAACGCATTCGCTTTAGCATCGCTACCAAAGAGAGTGAAGCAGAGTTGTTAGCCTTTGAAGAGCGTGAATTTCCAGAATGGCTAACAGCCTTTCAATGTGTGGCAATGCTCGGTGACTACTCCGACTTATTGATAGGCCGTGATGAGGTGGGGCGGGTTGTAGCATCGCTTATCTTGTATACGCCAGAGTCGCACTCCGACAGATCGGATGTCATATGGCAATCCTTGTTGGGCAAGAGGCTGGGTGCGATTGGCTGTGTTGGTGTCGCGGAAGCTGAACGGGGGCGGGCCATCGGTCTCGCACTGGTTGCACGTGCTACCGAGCTACTCATAGAGCGTGGCATCGATACCTGCTACATTGATTGGGTAGTACTGACAGAGTTCTATGCTAAGTTGGGGTATGACATCTGGCGTGGATATCATATGAGTTGGCGCGAGGTGTAATCTTCTTAATCCACTCTCGGCACGCGTGCCAGAATTTCCGCGACGACCTCATAGTTAATTGTTCCCAGGCGTTCGGCGACCTGTTCTGCTGTCAGGGTTGCCTCGCCCTGTCGCCCGATCAAGACCACTTCGTCGCCCATGCGTGTCTGGGGTATGTGGGTCACGTCGATCATGCATTGGTCCATGCAGACGCGACCGAGAATGGGTGCCTCTTGTCCATGAACGAGGACCGATCCCCAGTTCCTGGGTGAGCGTCGGAAGCCATCGGCGTAGCCAACGGGTAATACGGCTATGCGTGTGGGGCGCTCTGTGGTATAGGTGCAGCCGTAGCTGATGCACTCGCCCTCTGGCACCATCTTCACCTGTGCTACCAGTGTTTTGAATGAGAGGGCGGGTCGGAAGCTCTCAGGCACACGTACCTCGGTTGAAGGGTCTAGCCCGTAGATGGCGATGCCTGGTCGTACCATATCGAAGTGGGCTTCAGGAAAACTGAGTGTGGCGGCACTGTTGGCGGCATGAACAATGGGTGGGCGTAACCCCTGTCCATTTAGAATGCGCAAGAGATGGTAGAAGCGGTCTAGTTGCTGTTTGGAATACGTTTTGTCTGTGACATCGGCCATCGCGAAATGGGTGTAGAGACCCTCAAGTTTCAGTCCGGGCAGCTTCTTGACTTCACGAACCAGCTTCACGATATCGTCTAACTGTTCCTCGCGTATTCCCAGGCGGCCCATGCCTGTATCTACCTTGACATGCACCTTGACGGTTTTGCCGAGGGCGAGGGCTGCGCGTGAGAGTGCCTGCGCCGACTCACTGGCATAGAGGGTAACGGTGACATCCTGGCGTACAGCCTCGCGCATCTGCCAGAGTGGAACATAACCGAAGACGAGGATAGGTGCGGCAATACCGCCTTCGCGCAATGGCGTTGCCTCGCTCAATGTTGCTACTCCCAGCATCGTTGCTCCGTTGTGGAGGACAGTGCGAGCGACCTTCAAGGCTCCATGTCCATAAGCGTCGGCTTTGAGGCTCACCAGAACCTGTATATCGGAACCCACCATTGATTTAATGCGGCGAGTGTTGTTGGCAATCGCGCTCAGGTCGATCTCGACCCATGTGGGACGCTCAGCACGTGCCACGACAAGCTGTTTCCATCCAGGGGTTTGACGTACCAGTTCCTCTGATGCCTTCCACGGCTCGGCCATGAGAAGTTCGGTGACCCGCTCCATGCGGGTGGGTTCGGAGCCTTTGATGAGAACGAGTTCTTTTGTGTGACGCTCGGTATATTGAGCGTGTTTAACCGGGAGATTCAGAAGTTGGCGCGTCGCTTGTGCCGCGTCTTCATGTGCAGAGGTCACAATGACTTGCTCGTTTGATAATCCCGCTTGTCGTGCTGCATCAGCTATAAGCGCTGCCCTTTCGCCTCGCGTAACAAGGTAGTCTACGCACTGTGCCGCCTCGTGTCCCACTATGCGGTGAGCCTCAGCTTCATAATCGCCAAGACGTAGCATGTCTCCTAGTACAGCGATACGGTAGTCTGTTTGAAGTGCTTTAAGGGTTCTTAGCCCTGCTATCATCGAGGCTGGTGAGGCATTGTGTGTATCGTCGAGCAGTGTTGTGAAATCTGGCCCAGGCACATCGTTAAGTCTTCCGGGTAGAGGAAGAAGCTGAGTAAGACTATGTTGTATTTCTGCTGAACTCATGCCGCATGTTCGACCAACGGTATAGGCTGCAAGCATGGTCGTCACGTTATGTGCGCCGAGCAAACGGGATGATAACTGTAGCATAGTATCATTTTCTCGCAAAGATGATGGTGGTAACGTAAAGCGTAACTCCCATGCTACCTGTACATCTCGTACTTTGGATGGAGCAAAAGTAGCTATTGATGCTGTAAGCTGAGTGTCGCCACGTGGTAAAGCAACAGCTCGAATGAGTTCATCATCATCATTAAATATTGCAGTGCCGTGTCGAGGTAGGCTGGTAAGCAGTGTACCAAGTTCTGATGCTAAGTGTTCAACTGTGCCGAAGTATTGTAGCTGTACAGGGCTGATGTTGGTGAGTACGCCAATTTGGGGATGAGTGATGCGGCAGAGGTCAGCAATTTCGCCTGGATGGTCGCAGCCTAATTCTAATACAGCGTACTTATGGTGCTCTGCGAGGCGACCAAGGGAGAGTGGTATGCCGAGTAGATCATTGTAGTTCTGCCAGCTTCTGAACGTAGGATACTTACTTGAGAGGACGGTGGCGATAGCCTCTTTTGTAGTGGTCTTGCCAACGCTGCCTGTGACAGCAATTACGGTTGGATGCCAGTGTTGCAGGATGAAGCTGGCATATTGCTGTAGGGCGATGCGCGTATCCTCGACAAGGATGATAGCAATTTCGGTGTGTTCAAGTCGCTGTTGTGTTTCTTCCGGAAGTGCGTTAAATGCTCGTGCCTCGACCAGGAGTCCCGCCGCTCCTCCGCGCATCGCGTCGAGCAGGTAATCGTGTCCATCGCTGCGTTCGCCACGTACCGCGACAAACAGTTCGCCAGGGGTGATCTGGCGTGTATCGTGGTTGAACGCGGGAAATGTGGTTTGTTTTCCAGGGCAGCGTAGTGTGCCTTGTGTTGCTGTAAGCAGGTGGTCGAGGTGAATCATGGGTTACTCCATCCAGAGCAGGCGAATGCGTTGCTCGAAGCCACCGCGTTCAATACGTCGGCGTTCCTGCTCAGTGTGTACCGTGTCGGCTGTTATACCATAGCTATTCATAAGAGCGTTGATGACTTCATATAGGTCGGCTAGCTCGGTTGCCAGTTCGTCGGGTGTAGTTGCCTCTAGAGCCTCGCGTGCCTCTTCGAGGAGTTTTCGGCGTAGGGCCAACCGATAGTCTTCTTCTGTCATTACCTCGGTCTCGAATGTGTATCCATTCCGACGAATAATGGTGGGTATGTGGTCACGAACGAGTTTGTGATATTCTTTGCGCATCTATGGCCTCCTGTCGTCTTTGTATTAAGAATGCACAATTCACGTTTAGGCAATCTTCCCACATTCGACAATACCCCGACGTTGATTGGTGGGGACGCAGGGTGTAATGAATTAGACCCCTACACGGCTCGGCATCGTCTCACAATAGTCCTGTGGCCTGATTATTTTGTCAAAGATCATAATTGTACCTCTACGAGAGATGTTACATGTGTAGATTAACGTGCCAGCACATATTGCATCCCGCCGACATGCTTAATCATCCCTTTTAGTTCCATCATGGTCAATGTAGCGGAGACGGTGTTGGCTTCGAGGTCGGATTCGCGGGTGAGTTGGTCGATGTGGCATGGCTCACGGCTGAGCAATTTGAGCAACGCGCGTTCTTCGGCGTTGTCGGGGAGGATGGCCTGGGCTTCGACCTGCTGTGGAACCATGTAGAGATTGAGTTGCTCTAAGATGTCGCGTACATTTGTGACTGGATGGGCACCGTCTTGAATGAGTTTGTTGACGCCTGCACTGGCTGGCGAGAAGATGCCTCCTGGCACTGCGAAGACCTCACGTCCCTGGTTAAGGGCAGAATTCGCCGTGATGAGCGCGCCACTTTTTGGGGGGGCCTCTGTAACCAGGACACCCAGCGAGAGCGCGGAGATGATATGGTTTCGGGCTGGAAAGTTTCCTGCCTCAGGTCGTACGCCAAGCGGGAAGGTGCTGATGAGTGCGCCTTGACCGGATTCGATGATGCGTTTGGCGAGGTTATAGTTCTCAGGCGGATAGATGGTATCCAGGCCACATGCCAGTATTGCAAGAGTGCGACCACCCGCATCGAGTGCTGCTGTGTGAGCGATGGTGTCTATACCAAGGGCGAGGCCGCTCACGATGGTGATCTTGCCTTTGGCGAGATCGGTGCTGAGACGTTCGGTCACTTGACGGCCATAGGTGCTCATTTTGCGCGTTCCGACGATGCCGAATGAGTAGCGGCGATCATCTTCTGTCAAGGTGCCGTAGACATAGAGAACATAGGGTGCGTATTCGATTTTCCTGAGCAAGGGTGGATAGGTTGGGTCCTTCCACGTTATGACGCGAATACGCTTTTTCTCTAATCTTTCTAGCTCTTGCTGTGGCGTGACGGTACTACGGTGTGCAATGAGCTTGGCAATAGTTTTCTGATCGAGTCCGGCCTCTGTTAATCTCTTGCTGTCGGATTTCCAGGCAACAGCTATATCTCCTTTGAAGAAGTCAAGCAGCATTTTGAAGCGTATTGGTCCTACGCCTGGGAAACGGCTGAAGGCGACCCAGTATGCCAGTTCATCTAACGATAAAGCCTCGGACGGATAATAGGGTGTTGGCTCATCAAACACCTCGCTTCCACGTGTCTCCCTGCTCATAATAATTCTACTCCTGTGGTGCCTGTTTTTGTGGGGGTTGGCTCAAGTATTCTTGCCCCGGCTCAAGCGGTTGAGGCGGTAGTTTCTCGATATGTTGATTTCCATGCTGATGCGTTGCTTGTCCGGGATAGACGGGATTCCAGGTTGGAGCCTGCGGTGGGGTAGGCTGTCCTGGTGGGATAGGTCGTGTACCAGCAGGATTGCCTGCATTGTACTGCGGTGCTCCTGGTGGAGTATATCGCGCCGGGTCAGCATAGGGTATCGGTTGACCATAGGACTCATATAGAGCGTTAGGATAAGCCGGGGGTGGTGCGTATGGCGGATAGTATCTATGCGCCGACGGAGGCGGTGAGAACGTTGAACTCATTATCTGCTGGGCCTGCTGGACGAGCTGTTTCTTCTGGTGACTGCGCCGCTGGTAGACAAGCAGACCAGAGATGCCAAGTGCAGGTAGCAGGATAAGTAACAAACCTGCCAGGATGAGCAGAGGAGCATTGCTATCTGTACCTATTTGCACATTTGGTGGTGTGTTGTGAGATGGTTGTTGTGTTGATGGTACCTGGTATGGTGTCAGGACAGACGGTTGATGAAGCTGGACACGCCATTGATCTTCGAGGTGAAGTTCATCTTCACCAAGGGCCTGCTGCACGTCCTGATTAAACTCAGTAGTTTTTCCGCTCATGAGTGTGACGAGCCGCGCCATTTTTGCTTGACCGAAGGTATTGTACATGTAGCTGATGAGGTTCCAGCTTTGAGCATATGCAAGGTATGCTTGCTGCGCATCTGTTGGAAAGGCGTATGAGATGATGTTCAGGCGAAGTAACGAGTTTGTTGTGAGCGCTCGCTTGAAGCGCTGCGTCATTTCAGGCTCGTGATAGGTCTGGTTGTAGACCGCCATTCCCTCGTCAAACCAGAGTGGTGCTAATATGCCCTGTTGGATAAGCTGGTGGAAGACGAGGTGGGTCAGCTCATGTGGCATGTCGCGTGTCAGGGTCACAGCGTTAGGGTCATCGACAACAATAGATGCTTCGTTAAGTGAAGGGAAGGCGATGCCGCCCACCCATTCATGCACCTGAGGGGGCAATGAACCATGAAAATCGTCGGAGTTTTGATAGACCCAGAGGTTAATGGGATGTTGTAAGGAGCCGCCAAGGTTCGTGCTGATGCGCTTGAGGTTGTCGATGGCTTGACTGAGAATTATCTGCCCAAAATCGGTCGTTTGACTATACCAGTAAACCTGTACGAGGCCCTGCGAGAGATGTTGCCAGTTGAAGCGTGTGTCGATGACGGTGAAATTCTGAGCTGGTTGTACATGCAAGTGGCCTGCCTGGTCATGAAATTGCCATGTATAACTGATGGATGTGCCAGGATACACAAAGTGGTCGCCAGTAATGTCCTCATGCCATTGAAGTGTCAACGTCTGTGCCGGATTACTAATAGGAACTGTGCGATCTACCTGGAAATAGTGTGGCGCACGTGATGAGAGTGTCAGGGTTGCCTGGGTAATAGTGCTACTGGGGTCCTGCACGCTGACCTGAAAGTCAATTTCTTTAGGGAACGAGACCGTGTCCGTCTCAGACGAGACTGTGATTGGATCAGCGAGAGCGAATGCATGGCTTGTAAAGAGAATAGGTGAAAGGGCACTGGCACAGAGAAAAGCAATAAGTAATTGCAAGAGGTAGATGCGCCGCGAGAACATAGAAGAAGGCTCCTCCCAGCAGTAGATTACGTACAGACTTATTGTACATGATCTGGCAAGAGGGCATGGCCCAAATTGGTGATCCGGTTAAGGGGTTTTGTCTCGTCCGTTAGAAAATACACAAGGCATTTATCGGGGCTGCTCTCAATGCTACTGAAAATTGGCTCTACGGCACGTTCTATGAAGATAGAATGACTGTGAGCTAAGAGATATGTAGTTTATATGCTGTGTGAACTACCACGGGGCTAAAGCCCTCGTAGCTTCTTCGGAAGCCTGAGTTCACCAGACTTGTCACCAGAAATGGTGGCACCGTTCGAGAGGTCATGACACCTGCGGTTGACGCATCAGATCGCTGCTCTGTCGCCTGGGTTTAAGAAGGACTGAGGGAAGGTTCGGTGATCCAGGCTCAAAAAGCCTTTTGAACCCTGTCGAGATGAAGCCGGATTCTCTTCGTGGTCACAGCGAAGAGATACGCGCCACCTGCGTAAGCAGAGCATTTTTCTGAAAGGAATTCTTTCTATGAACGGTGTGTATGTCCTTTCACCAGATGGGGTGCCATTGATGCCTTGCTCCTGCGTGATCGCTCGTTTGTTACTCAAAGATGGAAAAGCCAAAGTCGTGCGTAGAACGCCATTTACCATCAAGCTGTATACACAGCCAGTGAACCCCTCTACACAGGCATTGACGCTTGGCATAGATACGGGCAGTTCAGTGATGGGTTCGGCTGTGGCTGATGAAAACGGGAATGTTCTCTATCTTTCTGAGGTGGAAATCCGCAATGATATGGCAGGATTGTCAAAAGAGCATGTCTTTGATGCAACGATGATCGCCACGCGAGGGATCATACCAATCTTCCGCACAACCACTGTTCTCTCCAAACGATGTGTGCCTGATGGAGATTACCAGCAAACGAAGGGAATTCGCAGTGAACAGCGAATCATCACAGGGAAGATTGGGGGATTTCGTAAGTTCGACAAAGTGCGTTACTTAGGTCAGGAATACTTCATCAAAGGGAGAATGTCTACAGGCTACGTCATCTTGATGGAGCTTTCTGGCAACAAAGTGGCTTTGAAACCTCTCCCCAAGTTTGACAAGATGAAAAGAGTGAGCGCCCGTTCATCATGGGTGATGAGACAAAAAACCATGCCAAGTTTCTCATCCTCTATCACCTGATTTTTGTTTGCAAGTACAGGAAAAAGCTTTTGAACACGTATGGAAGTATCACAAAAACACTTTTCGAGGAAATTGCTGCCGCGTCTGATTTTTCCATCGAACGGATGGAAGTGGATCAGGATCATATTCACTGCCTGGTCAAGAGCGAACCTCGGATTTCACCGCTTGCCATTGTACGTAAATTGAAACAAGAATCGGCGCTTCGACTCTGGAGGAGGTACGAAACGGAATTGAAAAGGCACTATTGGAAGGAACGGACCTTTTGGAGTGATGGGTATTTTTGCTGTACCATCGGCAACGCGAGTCAAGAGACGATCCGTCACTCAATTGAAAGTCAAGGGTGAGAAGCGGCGATTCATCCACGAGGCTGAAGACCTCGTGGTTTTCTCGCCGAACTTCTATAAAATTAGGAAAGAACGACTATCGATGAATAATGATTGGCGACCTGAGAATAATCAGGGATCTATAGATGGTACTCCTCGTTCGGGGGATCTGCTGCGCGAATATCGACAGAATCAACAGCAATTCCCTGCATTTCCGCCTTTGTTGCAAAATCAATATTCGCCGATTCCGCCGAATCAGTATTCGCCAGTATCTCCGCCGAATCAACACTCGCCGATATCCCCCTACTACTCATTTGAGCAAGGACAACAAGGTCCGCAGGGACAACAAGGCTGGAGCTCTAACGCTATGCAGATGGTGCGTCGCTGGTCGGGAAAAATGGTTGCCCAACGGTATGGACAGCCGGAGCCACCAATGGTGCTTCGCCGTCCACAGCAACCTCTTCCAACGACTCCCCTACCACAAAGACCCAAGCGATGGAAGCGATCACGCACTACGCGCATCGCCAGGCAGATGCGTCACCGCCGCTGCCGTTGGCAGAGCAATCGGCCCAACGGAGGGCGCATAGGTATAGGAATACTCATAGCCTTTATGCTTTTACTAGTCACTATCGCCTCTTCGACCAGTGCCTACGCCTACGGCTACTACCAGAGCCAGCTTCCTCGCCTACAAGGACTCGCGAACCAGCATATCAACCAGACCACACGCATTTACGACCGGAACGGTATCTTGCTCGGTGATCTATTTGACCCTAAAGGAGATGGGCGACGTACTCCTATTGAGTACAAGGATGTTCCACAGATTATGAGAGATGCGATGATCGCGGCGGAAGATCATACATTCTGGACTAACTCTGGAGTAGACCCGCAAGGCATTCTACGCGCGGCCACTAATTATGCTCAGGCCAATGCTGTACAAGGTGGTGGTAGTACCATTACGCAGCAGTTGATCAAAAACATGACGCAAGATAATCAGGTAACACTCAATCGTAAGCTACCAGAAGCAGCTTTGGCGATTGGGCTGACGCAACAATACCCCAAGTGGAAAATCATGGAGATGTACTTCAATATCTCCCCCTTTGGAACGCTGGACCTTGGTGTTGAGGCCGCGGCACAAGAATATTTTCACCTGGCACGAACATGCGATACCCGCTTCAAATGCACTCCTGGTATCGCCAGACTTGAGTATAACCAGAATGGAAAGGTTGATTCTGTCCTGGGACTCGCCCGTGCGTCCTTGCTCGCGGGGATGCCCCAAAGCCCCGTTACCTATGATCCAACGAACGGCAAAGAGTCATTACAAAGAGCCTTGATGCGCCAGGATGAGGTGTTGCATGAGATGCTCGGCATGGGTATGTCGGTCGATGGACATCCGATCACGACAGCGATGATCCAGCAGGCAGAAGACCTGACCGCTCATCATATGAAGTTTACGCGCTACTCGCAACACATTAGAAGTCCTCACTTTTTTGAATGGGTGAAGCAACAGCTAGCGATAGTGATGGGAAATGGAGATCAGGATGCAGGGCTGACGGCGTTATTCACTGGCGGCTTTAACATCCGCACCACTCTTGACGCCAATTTGGAAACGTACGTTGAAAACGCTATAAATCGTCATTTGAACGTATCAGAGTATCAGCCATTTCCGCAAGGTCACTATGCGATACTCAGCCAGGATAACAATGTTCACAACTCAGCGGCTGTGGTGATGAATGCGAAAACAGGTGAAATTCTGGCGATGGATGGCAGTGCTAACTATGATGCAGTCAATGATGTGACCATTAAAGGTCAATTCAATTCCGCTGCCGACGCCTATCGTTCTCCTGGTTCCACCTGGAAGCCCATCGTGTACGCAACGGCTTTCGAGATGGGTTGGTATCCGGGCATGGTGCTACCGGATGTCAAAACATACTTTCCGAATGGAGCTGGAACTGATATCGCAAACGCCTGGGTTCCACCCGACTATGGTGGTCAGTATGTTGGAGGCAATAACACTATTCATGTTGCCACTGCCAACTCGCGCAACGTGCCAGCGGTAAAAGCCTTACAGTTCGCGGGTATCGATAATGTGACCAACACCGCGAGACGCTTTGGTATTACCGCTCTCGATCAAGATCTGGCAATGGACAACAAAAAGAACGGCACTCATTACACCAAGCTAAGTGAAGACACGCGTCTTTCTTTCGCATTGGGTTCAATGGGTGTACCCCTTATACAGATGACGGGAGCGTACCAGGTTTTTGCTAACCAGGGAGTGCGCGTTCCACCGCAGGGTGTACTCGATATCTGGGATAACTACGGGCATAATCTCTATCACTACGATTCCACTCATCTACGTACTATTCAGGTTATTAGCCCGCAGGTTGCTTATATGATGACCTCTATCCTCACAGATGAGAATGCGCGTGCTGCTGAGTTTGGCGGAGATCATGTTCTATCTTTCAATGATTGGGACCCAAATCGCCAGGTAGCGGCAAAGACAGGTACGACTGACAAATTTGTAGATAACTGGACCATGGGCTATACTCCCAACGTGGTAGTAGGCGTCTGGTCTGGTAACGCTGATAATACTCCACTGATAAACAGTGTTGGTGTTACGGGTGCCGCCCCTATTTGGCATAGCATAATCGAGCGCGCGAGTGGTAGGCCATGTGCTGACATCGATGTTCAAATCAGTTGTGGTAACTTCAATCCCCAGGCTTATAACTTCAACCAGGGAACATTTGTTATGCCAGCGGGCATCCATCAAGCCTCTCTCTCTGCTGCTGATGGTTTAAAGGGCAGTGGTAACACTGACTGGCTTCTGGATGATGAGGATCCAACGCAGTATGGTATCGCCTCTTGGAGCGGCAGTGGAAAGCGATGAAGAGGTACTACAAGAAGGTAGGGGAGGTGATGGTGTTGGCAACACCATCACCTCCCCTACCTTCTTGTAGTAGATGAAGAAGAATTTAGCCTTTTCCCCTTGACAATCTCCCTCTTCGAGTGCTATTCTGTATTTGCACTCTCAACCGGAGAGTGCTAGCAATCAGAGTTGACAAACGTTGTATCATCCTAGCAGAGCGTTGGTGCTTTGGTAAGGAGGACAACGGAGGACGGCAAGGGACAGAATACTATGACACCACTTAGCCAGCGTAAGCAGCAAATCTTGCGCGCATTGGTTCAAGAGTATATTCAAACTGCCACTCCTGTTGCGTCTGAGACTCTTGTACGTAAGTATGGACTACAGTTCAGTTCCGCGACGGTGCGTCACGAGTTAGCAGGACTGGAAGAGGCGAGCCTCATTTACCAGCCCCATACCTCTGCTGGGCGAGTTCCAACAGACCTGGGTTATCGTTATTTTGTCGAGTATCTTATGGGTGAGTCTGCATTATCACTTGATGAGCAGCGGCTCATTCGGCACCAATTCTACCAGGTACAGGACCAGCTAGACCAGTGGGTACGGCTTACAGCATCGGTGATGGCGCGTCTATTGCACAGTGCCGCCGTTATGACGCAGCCGCGTTCAGAAGAGGGACGACTCAAGCATTTTGAGGTTCTCTCGGTGACAGAGCTTTCCGCATACGTGGTGTTAGTTCTGATGGATGGTACGGTGAAACAGCAGCGTTTGTTGTTGGAGACACCGATTCAGCAGGAAGAACTGAGTGCTTCGGCTGCGTGGCTCAATAAGCTGTTACAGGATAAGAACTACACGGAGATCGACGCATTGCTCAGTCAGCATGAACTGTCTTCTGTGGAGCGGCTCATTGGTAGTAGCATCGTAAATATTCTAGAACAGCACGGTGACGCGCTGGGCGATATCTTCTACCGTGAAGGTGTGATCAACATTCTGGAACAGCCGGAATACAGCCGGATGGGACCGGAAGAGGAGCGTAACGAGCGTGTGCGCAAAGTCATGGAGGTTCTAGAGCAGAACCGTTTCTTACCTGTCCTGGCATCACATTTGCGCTCATCGGACGGTGTGCAGGTGATCATTGGTGGTGATAACCAGTGGGACGACATGAAGGATGTAAGCATGGTGGTGGCACGCTATGGACAAGAGGGTAAGATAGGGGGATTGCTAGGCGTCATTGGTCCCACACGCATGCAGTATGGACGCGCCATTGCTGTAGTGCGCTATATGACTCAGGTCATGAATGAACTATTAGCCGAGATGTATGGGTACGAATAACGACATCTAGCACCCGTAGGAGCATTCCCTCACGGATGCGGGAATGTACAATAAAAAACATATGTTTGTATATATGTGAGGACAGAGTTGTATGGCAGAGCAGGAAGAACGAATCGAGCAGCAGCCTCAAGAAACGCCAATTGAGCTGGTTCGTCAGCTGAAGACACGCATCGAAGCGCTAGAGACGGAACTTGCCGAGGAGCGCGAGAAGGTGACGGATTACATGAATCGTGCGCTACGTGCTCAGGCAGAGGTTTCAAACGTGCGTAAACACCTGCAACAAGACCTTACACTGGCAGTGAGAGACACGATGAAGTCGGTTGTCTATGAACAGCTAGCTGTCCTGGACAGCTTTGATCGTGCCTTCGCTACCTTGCCAGAAGAGTTTCAGCACTTCAGCTGGGTAGATGGTATCGGCCTGATACAAACTCAACTCTACAGTATCCTGCATCGTGCTGGTGTAACGCCAATCGATGCAGCGAAGGGCAGGCAATACAATCCCATTGAGCATGAAGCTGTGGCCTATGAGGAGACGGTGAACTCCCCGGAGGAAACTGTGACGGTTGAACTCCAGCGTGGTTACAAGCTCAACGAACAGGTCCTGCGTCCTGCACTTGTGAAAATAGCTCGAGCACCGCAGAGATTAGAATCTGAGGCAGCGGGCGCGATAAATCGGGCCCCTACTACAGAAACAAACACGCCCACTAAATAATACGGTGGGCGCGATAAATCGGGCCGCTACGCCTGATAAATCAGGCTGGCGGGGTGTGATGAATCGGGCCGCTACGCCTGATAAATCAGGCTGGCGGGGCGCGATGAATCGGGCTGCTACATGGACTTACAGAACGGGTGCGATACATATCGTGCCCCTACAACATAATTATTATTAGGAGGCAATTGTGCCAAAGGTTATTGGTATTGATCTAGGAACCACGAACTCGTGTGTTGCGGTGATGGAAGGCGGCGAGCCTGTCGTTATCCCAAACGCGGAGGGTGCGCGTACTACGCCTTCGATTGTTGCCATCAACAAGAGCGGTGAGCGTCTGGTTGGAGAGGTAGCAAAGCGTCAGGCCATCACGAATCCTGAGAATACTGTCTCTTCAATCAAGCGTTTCATGGGTCGCAAATACGAGGATCCTGAAGTTGATCGCGACAAGCGGTTAACGCCGTACAAGGTTGTACGCTCTAATAATGGAGATGCATGGGTTGAGGTACAGGGTAAGACGTATAGCCCGCCTGAAATCTCTGCAATGATTCTTCAGAAACTCAAGGCCGACGCCGAGGCATACCTTGGTGAGCGTGTCTTACAAGCTGTTATCACCGTTCCCGCATACTTTAACGATGCGCAGCGCGCGGCGACGAAGGATGCTGGAAAGATCGCTGGCCTGGAAGTTCTGCGTATCATCAACGAGCCAACTGCTGCATCGCTGGCATATGGACTTGATAAGAAGAAGGATGAGAAGATCGCTGTCTATGACCTGGGTGGCGGTACATTCGATATCTCGAACCTGGAACTTGGTGATGGCGTCTTCGAGGTCAAGAGCACCAATGGTGATACTCATCTAGGTGGTGATGACTTCGACCAGCGCATTATTACCTGGCTGGCCGACGAGTTCCGCAAGGAGCAGGGCATTGACCTGCGCCAGGATCGTATGGCTCTTCAACGTTTGAAGGAAGCGGCTGAGAAAGCGAAGAAGGAACTGTCTAGCTCGATGCAGACGGAGATCAATCTGCCCTTCATCACAGCAGATGCAAGTGGTCCTAAGCACCTGAATGTGTCACTCTCACGCTCGAAACTGGAGCAGTTGACTGAGGACCTGGTTGAGCGCTCTCGAGGTCCTGTTATGAAGGCTCTTGCGGATGCTAGTTTGCGTCCTGGTGAGATCAACGAGGTTGTACTGGTCGGCGGTCAGACGCGTATGCCAGCAGTCCAGAACATGGTCAAGCGCATCTTCGACCGTGAGCCAAACCGTGGTGTGAACCCCGATGAGGTCGTGGCGATAGGTGCCGCTATTCAGGCTGGTGTCTTGACTGGTGACGTGAAGGACGTACTGCTACTCGACGTGACTCCACTTTCACTGGGTATCGAGACTCTTGGTGGTGTCTCGACCAAGCTGATCGAGCGCAACACAACGATTCCGACTCAAAAGAGCCAGGTTTTCTCAACGGCAAGCGATAACCAGCCGAGCGTAGAGATCAATGTGCTTCAGGGTGAGCGTGAGTTTGCGAAGGACAACCGTTCTTTGGGGACGTTCATTCTCGACGGTATTCCACCCGCTCCACGTGGCGTTCCACAGGTTGAAGTGACCTTCGACATCGACGCAAACGGCATGGTTACTGTCTCTGCCCGCGACAAGGGAACTGGACGTGAGCAGAAGATCACCATCGTCGCGTCGAGCGGCTTGAACAAGGATCAGATCGACCGTATGGTGCGCGACGCTGAATCCCATGCTGCTGAAGATCAGCGGCGTAAGGAAGAGGTCGAGGAGCGCAACCTCGCTGACAGTGCTGCTTATCGTGCTGAGAAGAGCATTGCCGAGTTGGGCGACAAGGTTACCTCTGAGCAGAAGGGTGAGCTTGAGTCCAAGATCGCTGATGTTCGCACTGCTCTTTCAACCGATGACGTGAGTCGCATCAAGTCATCGCGCGAGTCACTTGAGCAGGCATTCTACAAGATCAGTGAGTCGATCTATCGTCAGAGTGGTGCTGGCACGCCTGGTGGCGATTTCGGTGGTGCTGAGGGCTTCACTGGACAGGCCGAGCAAAGGCCAGCCAACGATGACACCATCGAGGGCGAGTACAAGGAAATGTAGTAACATGTGCTTCTGCACAATACAGCTTCCGCAGGAAGCTGTATTGTGCAGAAGCACATGTTATAATGTGTTTTATCAGTGGCGCGACTCGGACGCGCTTTGTATACGACGGAAAAGGACCTTGGCGATGGCGACGAATAAACGAGACTACTATGAGGTACTGGGTGTATCCCGCACCGCAACCGAGGATGAGGTAAAGAAAGCCTTTCGTCGTCTTGCTAAACAGTATCACCCCGACGCGAATAAAGAGCCAGAGGCAGAGACGCGTTTTATCGAGATCAATGAGGCGTATGAGGTCTTGAGTGACTCACAGAAGCGCAGCACATACGACCGTTTTGGTCATGCTGGAGTTAGTAGCGGTATAGGTGGTGGTGCTGGCTTTAATGACTTTGCTGGCTTTAGCAATCTCAATGATCTGTTTGAAACCTTCTTCTCTGGTACAGCAGGCGGCAGCACGCAGCGTCGATCAGGAACTCAGCGTGGGGCAGACCTACGCTACGATCTTACTATTACCTTTGAAGAGGCTGTTTTTGGTTGTCAAAAAGAGATTGAGCTTCCGCGCTGGGAGACCTGTGGTAGTTGTCGAGGGAGTGGAGCGCAACCAGGGACCTCCACATCGCGCTGTTCCTCCTGTCAAGGTACAGGAGAAATTCGCCGCGTACAGCAGTCGATCTTCGGTCAATTCGTTAACGTAACGATGTGTGAACGCTGCCGAGGCGAGGGTAAAGTTATTACCACGCCTTGTGAAAAGTGTCGTGGTCAGGGACGTGTGCGCAACAATCGGCGTGTTGTGGTCAACATTCCGGCTGGCGTTGACGATGGTATTAATGTGCGAGTAACAGGTGAGGGCGAGGTAAGTGCACGTGGCGGCACGCCTGGCAACCTGTATGTCATATTGACGGTCAAGCCGCACCCATTCTTCAAGCGGCAGGGCAACGATATCCTCTACGAACTGCCGATCAGCTTTAGTCAAGCCGCACTTGGTGACGAAGTTGAGGTGCCTACTGTCGATAGTAAGACAACGGTGCTCAAAATACCTGCTGGTACACAGAGCAATCGCTCTTTCCGGATCAAGGGTATGGGCGTACCAGTGGTTCACAGCAACGCGCGCGGCGATCAGCATGTTGTTGTTAAAGTTGTGACACCAACGAACCTGACGACGGAGCAGAAACACCTGCTTGAAGAGTTCGCGCGCCTCGAACGTGAGCAAATGGAACAGAACGATAAAAACATCTTCCGCAATCTCTTTGATAAGACGAAAGATGTCTTTCAATAGTAGGGAGGGGCGCGATCAATTGCGCCCGTACTGGATAGGGAGGGGGGGGCGCGATCAATTGCGCCCGTACTGGATAGGGAGGGGGGGGCGCAATCAATTGCGCCCGTACTGGATAGAAGAGAATAATCAAGGGGTGGACACAGTATGCACTGCGTCCACCCCTTGATTATTCTCTAGTGGAAGACCGAACTCAGCGGCCACAGCCAGGTGATCGCTAGCTTGACTTTCCTGCACTCCATCGCCATCTGTCACCGTATAACAGGTCTCTAACCGTTGTGCCAGCGTCGGACTGGCAAAGATAAAATCGATACGGCCTGCCGGTGCTGCTGATGGACAGGTAAAACCGAATGTATGTGGATGAATACGTCGATAACAATCAACATATCCTGCCTCTTGTAGTAGTGCAATGCTGCCACGTGGCGCATAGAGCGAGGCTGCGAGATCGAAGAGTGAGCTTAATACTGTGCTGCGTGGAATGACGCGTAACAATGAATTGAGGAAACGCAACTGTTCTGGTACGACAAAATCGAGGTATGGGTTTCCATCACCAACGCAATAGGCGCGCCTTTTGTTGTCCAACTGTACTACGTAGCGCAGCAGGAAACTGGCCTTGAAGGGGTCGCCAGGGGCCAATGAGTTGAAGTCGCCCAACAGCACATGCGGCGCGTCCTTCACCTGCGCCACGATATTCAGTATCTCCCGGAGTTCTCGCTGTCGAATAGCATTACCTGCCCAACCTTTACTGAAGGCCGCTGAGAGATGAGTGACAAATACGATAAGGTGTTGTCCATTTGTCTCTTCGAGGCAAACCTCCAGCAATGGTCTTGTCAGCACGCTTGGACATGGGTGCACCTTCTTATAGACGACTGGAAGTCGCGTGAGGAGTGCAGGCTGGTAGTCGATGTAACTGCCAGGCTCTTCATTTAGCACCAGTTGCATACCGAGTTCCTCGGCAATCTGCTCGACCACCAGAGGTCTCTGAGTTATTTGTGGATTTATAGCTTCAACAAGCCCTACAACATCGGGCTGTGTTGAGCGGATAACGGCGGTAAGTAGTTGTGTGCGAGGTATGGTGCCGTTTTTACGCAGATCATAGCCGCCTGCAAGGATATTATATGAAGTAATGCGTGTCATGCAGTGTGTGTCCCCTTATTTGTAAGTAGTCTTTGTTTTTACTATATCAGACGAGCAGAAAATACTAAAAGGCACAGCACAAAAAGAGCGGCCCTGATAGCGATGTACCGCTATCAGGGCCGCTCTTTTTGTGCTGTGCCTTTTAGTTCCAGGTCACGCGGTCCAGCAGGTACATCGGCAATTCGCTGATGGTGATGCGCTCCTGGGTCATATGATCGCGTTCGCGCACTGTTACCGTGTGATCATCCAATGTCTGGAAATCAATGGTGACGCAGTAGGGAGTGCCGATCTCGTCCTGGCGGCGGTAGCGGCGACCGATGTTCTGGACATCGTCGTACTGTGAGACCATCAGGCGTTGCAGCTTCTTGTGGATATCCTTCGCCGTTGTTACCAGTTCTTCTTTGTTCTTTTGTAGTGGCAACACGGCTACCTTAACTGGAGCCAGCATCGGATGCAAGCGCAGAACGGTCCGTGGCTCCTTGCCTGCGGGGTCTGGCTCCTCCTCATAGGCGTCGAGCAGCAGGTTGAGGAAGGTACGATCCACGCCACCGGAGGTCTCGACGATCCAGGGGATGTACCGCTCTTTGGTAATTGGATCGGTATAGCTCAAGTCCTGACCACTATACTCACTGTGCCGTGAGAGGTCCCAGTCCTGTCGCCAGTGTATGCCCTCCCACTCTTGCCAGCCGAGAATGGTCTGGTACTCGATATCAAAGGCTTGTTTGGCGTAGTGGGCCAGCTCGTCGCTGCCATGTTCACGGAAGTGGATGCGGTCCTTGTGGTTGATGATGCTCATGTACCAATCGTAGCGGTATTGCTTCCAGTAGTCGAACCATTTTTGCATCTCGCCTGGGTGTACAAAGAATTGTAGGTCCCACTGCTCGAACTCGCGCTGGCGGAACAGGAAGTTTCCGGGCGTGACCTCGTTGCGATACGCTTTTCCGATCTGGCAGATGCCAAAGGGAATTTGCATACGCGAAGACTTGAGCACGTTGTCGTAGTCCAGGTAGATGTTCTGGCACGCCTCACCGCGCAGGTAGGTTTTCATGCGGTCGCCCTCGACGACTCCGAGGTAGGTCTCCATCAGCAGGTTGAAGACGCGCGGCTTCGTTGTCAGTTCACCGCCGCAAACGGGGCATTTGCGCTGTTCGAGATTTTCGGCTGGCAGATGGTCAATGCGGAAACGCCGTCTACACTTCTTGCATTCGACCAGGCGGTCAACGAAGTTTTCAACGTGACCACTGGCCTCCCATACACGAGGATGGGTGATGTTGGCACCTTCGATACCTACAACGTTATCGTGAGTCTGTACCATCGACCACCACCAGTAGCGGCGAATATTGTTGCGCAGTTCGACGCCAAGGGGTCCGAAGTCATAGATGCCTGATACCCCGCCGTAGATTTCGGAGTTGGGGTAGACGAAGCCACGTCGCTTGCACAGTGAGACGATCTTTTCGATTGGAACCAACGGAGTGTCGTTGGCAGCGGGTTTTTGCTCTGTCTGAGTCATAATGAGTGGTCTCCTTTAGAATAAAAAAAGCCCCAGGCGTCGCACGCCCAGGGACGAAAACATGCCTGCGCTGGCCTGGGGCCACAACGACTTACAGCATGATGCGCGGTTCCACCCTGCTTCTTCACCTTTGTGAAGCCACTCATTTCATCCAACTCCGAAGCGCCCTTTACCCGTTGTGGATTACCGACTCGCACCACCCGTCGGCTCTCTGTCATCCCTGACGAGCTACTCCTCTTCATCACTGCTGGAATATATGTTGTTTGTACTCGCGTAGTATAGCGGAATGTGAGGGAAAAGGCAAGTATTTTTGTTGATTGGGTGGAGTTCATAATTTGGCACCGAAGGGGCAAGGGCAAATGTTCCCCAGACATTTCTGCCACGCAAGGGGATGCCCCTCCCATCGTCCTATGGGAGGGGCATCCCCTTGTGGGTGCCCTGTTCAGGAGTCCTTCGACGATGGTTCTCTTCTTAGCCCTTGAGACCAGTTCCTGCTATCCCCTGCACGATCTGGCGCTGGAAGAAGAGGAACACGATCAGCACGGGAAGTCCTCCTAAGAT
>JAABUQ010003435.1_pt1 | contig 29013 bp, 27 predicted proteins | sample 5560001 | NCBI WGS metagenome assembly JAABUQ01 (sample SAMN10711888, study PRJNA513371) | rock metagenome | isolation source: Antarctica rocks | place: Antarctica: Victoria Land, Finger Mt nord | collected 2015-12-18 | reverse complement strand
AGCTTCCGCGGGTTCCTCGCCTTCGCCGCAGCTATCCTGAACTGGCGGCTGAAGGTCAGGTTTTGCGCCCAAGCCCAGTCCTGTCAGTAACTTAGATGGCTCGCAAAACTTTGTCCCTAGACCCTAATCACGTTAGGAAGATTTACGATAGTTTTAGCAGCGCTCTTGCTCATAGCTACCTCTACCGTTCTAGGCTGGGTATATGGAATGCAACTCGATGTTTCACAATTTGCCTTCGCCCAGCCGTTAGTTTCAACTCCTAACCGACTTCTATATGCTTCCCTTGGTCTCGTTAGTGGATTGATTATCGCTGGGGCAACATTCGGTCTTGCGGCAGCGATCTTTGATATGCATCGTACATTGCGAGTTATGGCGAGAAATCAAGGAGTGCAGTTTCTGGAGGATGATCGGCAGGCTGATGAATCGGCGTCACAAAAGACTAAGCGGTCGGAGCCACACTTAGCTTATCGCTGAAGGAGCGTGTATTTGGAATGATCAGTTTCAGCGGCAACTTGAGCATAGCGGTGGATGTATTCCAGCTTTCATGTCCGATCTAGGCCGTTCTGTAACCTCATCGCATGTCTGTTAGAACACACCACTCGTGGTCGTCGCTTGTTATAACTTTGGGCTTGCCATCTGGATACCAGGGATGTGTGCATTGAACTACTATGCGGTTCCTCTGTAGATAGTGCGTGACAAACACTCGTTTGTCACCATTCTCTTCGGTGATCAGAACCTCGCTAGACGACTTTAACTCAAACCCTACTTGCCAACAGTCCTTCAAGGTGAAGCACGGCGACCCAGGGTCGCCCGAGGGTAATCCAGTTGCTTTTCCATTTGCAGAATATACTACGAGAATCAATATGAGGATGCCGAACCGCATCTTTTCACGCTCCACCTTAAAAACCCTAAAAGTAAAAACTTGCGCCAAATCAGGGAATGGGAGGAGGGTCGAAGCCAAATTCATCAATCCAGAATTTCACCACGCTAAAAATCGCATCACATACACTCTGGCGAGTTCCGTCATCAAGTTCAATCTCTAACGTATTACCGAAGGAAACAGGCTCTCCGTTGAAGGTCAGAGGGTCGCCGCCGAAGGTAACAATATTCGATGCCTGAAATGCTCGTTGAACCTTTGTTGGCTTATTCAGAACCCGATGTTTTCCCGCATTTGCAATGTCGCGGAGCCAACCCAGAGCAAGGCAATCATTACGGAGATTTGCATAAAACGCTTCGGCGTTGATCCCCTGTTTTCTTTGTTGCCCACAGTTTGGGTCATGCCAAACCCATTCTCGCAAATGCCAGAGATGGATAGAGACGTCAAGGGCAGTCGGACTATCACGTGCCTCTTGATACCGTTTGTAAGCCGGTAGAACGTTCTTAGTCCAGAAGTCTGATGCGCCAGTGTAGCCTAAATCTACCATTTTTACTATGGGTTTAATGGGCACTTTGGTATCTCCGCAAAAAAGCTGAGCACTATACCTTTATCCGACATGACCCTGTATAGGCAACGTAAAGACACGAACTAACTCTCACTATCCCGCGCTGACGCAAAAATTAGCTTGCGCGTCCCCCAATCCCACCCCCGCAAACGTCACGCAATCCGTCATCCAGGTCCCAACCCCGCGAAGCTCGGAGCGAGTCGTCGTTTCCTGATAACTACTCGCCCCATCTACCGCCGTTCAAGGCCGCGTACTCACGTCGGTCAACCCGAAGATCGACACAGCATCCTCATGGTGGAAATCGACCATCGTGCTCCAGCCCAGCCCTCTCCCGGAGGAAGAGGGAGCAGACAGGCAGCATTCTTATGCCGTAGTTGGGGTGTGGGCCTGGCGGAAGGAGTGGGATTCGAACCCACGGTAGCTGTTACACTACACACGCTTTCCAAGCGTGCGCCTTAAACCACTCGGCCATCCTTCCAGCGCCGCGGGCCTATAGCACCCCGTCCCTAGCTCGTCACGGGGGCACGGAAGCAGGTGTGCCACTCCAGCGCCGGGTTGAGCTGCGTGAGGCCCCACGCGCCGTCGAAGCAGTGGTCGGCCGGCTGGAACTGCAGCCGCACCAGGCCCGTGCCATACAGGTCGGTCCAGCGGAACAGCGCCGCGTCGCAGCCGTCATCGCCCACCGCCTGCAGCGTGCCGGGCACGTCCCGCGTCGGCTCGTGCAGCATATAGCGGCCGGACAGGCGGTCGTCGGGGTCCAGGGTGATCCAGGTGTCGATGCGCTTCGGCCCCTGGCTCTCGACCACGCCGGGGTATTGGCCGACGACCTGGCCGTGCCACGCCGCACAGGACCCCGCGACCAGCACAGGGGCGACCAGCAGGGCCGGCAGCATTGCCGCTCAGGCGTCCATCTTGAGGGCGGCGAGGAAGGCGGACTGCGGGATCTCGACCTTGCCGAACTGGCGCATGCGCTTCTTGCCCTCCTTCTGCTTGTCGAGCAGCTTGCGCTTGCGGCTGATGTCGCCGCCGTAGCACTTGGCGGTCACGTCCTTGGACAGGGCGCCGATGGTCTCGCGGGCGATCACCTTGCCGCCGATGGCGGCCTGGATGGCAATCTTGAAGAGCTGCTTCGGGATCAGGTCCTTCAGCTTGGCGCAGATGCTGCGGCCGCGGGTCTCGGCGGCGCTGCGGTGGGCGATAAAGGACAGGGCGTCCACCGGGTCCTGGTTGACGAGGATGCTGATGCGGACCAGGTCGCTCGTCTCGTAGCCGTCCATGGCGTAGTCGAAGCTGGCGTAGCCGCGGCTGACGGACTTCAGGCGGTCGTAGAAGTCGAACACCACCTCGTTCAGCGGGATGCGATAGACGGCCATGGCGCGGTTGCCGACGTAGGTGAGATCGGCCTGCTGGCCGCGGCGGTCGTTGCACAGGGTGAGGACGCTGCCGAGGTAGTCGTCGGGGACCATGATGGTGGCCTTGATCCAGGGTTCCTCGATGTGGTCGATCTGGGTGGGTTCGGGCATGTCGGCGGGGTTGTGGAGTTCTTCGACGGCGCCCTTGGTGGTGTGGATGCGGTAGACGACGCTGGGGGCGGTGGCGATGAGGTCTAGGTTGAACTCTCGGGTCAGGCGTTCCTGGATGATTTCCAGGTGGAGGAGGCCGAGGAAGCCGCAGCGGTAGCCGAAGCCTAGGGCGGCGGAGGTTTCGGCCTCGTAGTGGAAGCTGGCGTCGTTTAGGCGGAGCTTTCCGAGGGAGTCGCGGAGGTGCTCGAAGTCGTCGGCGTCGACGGGGAACAGGCCGCACCAGACTACGGGGATGCTGGGCTTGAAGCCGGCTAGGGCTTGAGTGGCGGGGAGGCGGTCGTCGGTGATGGTGTCGCCGACGTTGCAGTCGGCGACGGTTTTGATGGAGGCGGTGATGAAGCCCATCTCGCCGGGGCCTAGGTCGCCGGTGGGGACCATCTTGGGGGTGAAGACGCCGACCTGCTCGACGTTGAAGACGGCGCTGTTGGACATCATGCGGATTTTCTGGCCACGCTTGAGGCGGCCGTCCTTGATGCGGACCAGGATGACTACGCCTAGGTACTGGTCGTACCAGCTGTCGACCAGCAGGGCCTTCAGGGGGGCGTTGGCGTCGCCGATGGGGGGGGGCAGGCGGGTGACCAGGGCCTCCAGCACGCCCTCGATGTTGAGGCCGGTCTTGGCGCTGATCATTACGGCGTCGGAGGCGTCTAGGCCGATCACGTCCTCGATCTGCTGCTTTACCTTGTCGGGTTCGGCGGCGGGGAGGTCGATCTTGTTGAGGACGGGGACGATCTCGTGCTTGGCGTCGATGGCCTGGTAGACGTTGGCTAGGGTTTGGGCCTCGACGCCCTGGCTGGCGTCCACGACGAGGAGGCTGCCCTCGCAGGCGGCCAGGCTGCGGCTGACCTCGTAGGCGAAGTCCACGTGGCCCGGGGTGTCCATCAGGTTCAGCTCGTAGGTCAGGCCGTCGTGCGCCTTGTAGGCCAGGCGGACGGTCTGGGCCTTGATGGTGATGCCGCGCTCCTTTTCGAGGTCCATGTTGTCTAGGACCTGCGCCGTCATCTCGCGGTCGGTCAGGCCGCCGCACGCCTGGATCAGGCGGTCGGCCAGGGTGGATTTCCCGTGGTCGATGTGGGCGATGATCGAAAAGTTGCGGATCAGGTGCAGGGGGGTGTCGGTCATTACTGGGATGTAGGGGGTATCCGGGGAAAAGTCAGCCGTTCCGGCGGGGCGATCGCATTGGGCGTGGGGAGGCTGGCTGGGTCCTTTCCCTCCGGGAGAGGGTTGGGGTTTGGAAGATCGGGAGGGTTTGGTTTGCCGATTTGAGGGCTAGACCCGCTCCTAACCCGGCGGGATTTGTCCGCGCAGGCGCAGCCAGGCCAGGATGGCGGCGTCGAGGGGTAGGGCGGGCACCTCCCGTAGCTGCCACCACCAGCGGCGGCCCGGGGCGCCCGCGGCGGCGGAGCTTGGCGGCGGGCAGGGTAGGGCGCGCAGACCCGCCATCCGCAGCAGCAGCACGCAGCGCGGGAGGTGGTAGGCGCTCGTGGCGGCATAGACCCGGCCGCGGAAGCCGGGCAGCAGCGCCGCGCAGGCCCGGACGGAGCCGAGGGTGTTGCGCGCGGTCGGCTCTGGCTGGATGCGGTCCGGGGGGATGCCGTTGCCGCGCAATAGGGCGGCCATGACCTCGGCCTCCGCCGGGCCGTGGCGGCCGATGCCGCCGGTGGGCATGTAGAGCGGGTTGTCCAGGCGTGCGCCCAGGCGCAGCGCGGCTTCCACGCGGTTTTGCAGGGCACGGCTGGGGGTGCCGTCCGGACGCACGGCGGCGCCGAAGATGATGATGACGGGTGGGGTCATCTAGGGGGGCGGGGCCAGCAGGATGCGGTTGACGGACACCAGCGCATCATAGGTCGTGCGCCAGGCTCGGGCGAAGGCGTCGGGGCTGGTGCTGCGGGGGCCGGTGCTGCGGGACTGCAAGGCGGCGGCGATCGCGCCGACGCTGCGCTGCCCGTCGATCAGCGCCAGGATGGCTGGGGCCAGCGGCGGCAGCGGTACGGGGACGCGCAGGCCGTCGAATAGGAAGGGTAGGGTGCCGTCCGGCCGGATGTTGCGCGCCAGGTCCGGCGCCGGCAGCTCGCGCGCCACCGGCACGGCGTTGGGGTCCATGGGATCGGGCGCCGGGCGGGCCTCGGCGATGCGGACGGCGTAGGCGACGTGGGTGCTCATGTTGCCGGTCAGCGCCTCGGCCAGGGCGGCGCGGGCGACCGGGTCCAGGCCGGCGATGCGGGCGCGCAGCTTCGGGTCGGGCAGGTAGGCGGAGGGGTCGTAGCGCAGGGGCTCCATCAGCGCCGCGGCGTGCAGGCCGGCGCCGTCGAGCAGCGCCATCAGGTCGGGCACGGTGTAGGCGCGGTCCCGGGGGTTGAGTAGGAGGTCGTACAGGCCGGCGTCGCCGCCGTCGATGTGGTCGCCGAAGTTGGTGTTGCGGCGCAGCCAGGCGGTGTCCGGCAGGTGGCGCATCACGCGGCGGGCCACGTCCAGGCGGGCGGGGGGCGGCTCATTGGCCGGGGCGAGCAGGCGCAGGGCGTCCTGCAGCATGTAAACGCCGGTGCGGCCATGCGGGGCATAGACCATCAGCCCGAGGCCGCCGCCTGGCGCCAGCACGGATAGCAGCGCCGCCAGGCCGGCCGCCGGGTCCGGCAGGTGGTGCAGCACGCCGCAGCAGTCGATGTAGTCGAACGGTCCGAGGCCGGACGCGGGCAGGTCCAGCAGCGACCCTAGGCGCCAATCGAGCGTCAGGCCGCGGATGTCCGCCCGTGCCCGCGCCACGGCCATTGCGGCGGCGGAGCGGTCGAGGTAGGTGACCTGGCCCGGCTGCCCGGCGGTGGCCACCTGCTGCGCCAGCATGATCGCGCCGTCGCCGGCGCCGCCGCCGGCGACCAGCGCCCGCAACGGCCGGGAGCGCGGGCGGGCGGCGGCGAATACCCAGTGGTCGATCTCCCGCAGGTGGCTGGGGCTGCCGATCACGAGGCGCTTGGCTTCGTCGCGCGGGTCGCGCTTGGGGTAGGGGTAGGCCTCGTACTGGGCGGCCAGCGCGCCATCGGTTGCGTCGTGCATGGGGAACGCATATCCCGGCCCGATGCAGCCTGCCAGGACACGCGACGCGCCCACACGCAACATGCCCACGCGCGGCTACTTCGGCATCGGGGTGGAGGGGGTGTCCAAGGCTGCCAACGTTGGCGCGCTGCTGCGGACGGGACATGCCTTTGGGGCGGCGTTCTGCTTCAGCATCGGCGCCGGGTGGGATGCTCGGGCCGGACGGCAGGCCGACACCGCCGATACCCCGGCGCATGTGCCGTTGTGGCGGTTCGCGGACCTGGATGCGCTGCACCTGCCGCGGGAGTGCGCGCTGGTGGGGGTCGAGCTGCTGGACGACGCGGTGGACCTGCCGAGCTTCCGGCACCCCTTGAACGCCGCCTATGTGCTGGGGCCGGAGCGGTCGGGGCTGTCGGCGCCATTGCGGGCGCGGTGCCGGCATGTGGTGCGCATTCCGACGCGGTTCGCGTTGAACCTGGCGGTGGCGGGGGCGCTGGTGCTGTACGACCGGCTGCTGCAGCACGGGCGGTTCGCCGAGCGGCCGGTGGCGGCGGGTGGGCCGGCTGCGCTCCTGCCGGTGGCGGGCGGGCACGGGGACCCGGTGTTCCGGCGGACGCTGCCGGACTGGCTCGACGCCTAGTAGGCGCAACGCCGAACCCGGCAAGGAAAGCCGACCGTTCCTGACCCTTGCAATTATCCCGCCGGCCAAACCCGGCGTAGGGTGCGCCGCGGTGTGAGGAGGCTTGGGTGTCAGGGCGTCATTACGTGATCGGCGGCGGCAGTGGCTTCATCGGCAGCACGCTGACGGCCGCGCTGCGCCACCGCGGCGACCGCGTCACCTGGATCTCGCGCACCGGCGGGCCGGACCGGATCACCTGGGCGGCGCTGGCGCAGGAGGGCCTGCCGCCCTGCGACGGCGTGGTGAACCTGGCCGGGATGCACATCCTTAGCCTGGGGCGGCGCTGGAACGACGCCTACCGCGCCGAGGTCATCCGCTCCCGCGTCGAGACCACGCGCACCCTGGTCGCCGCCATCAACCGCAGTGCGCAGCCGCCGGCGGTGTTCGTGTCCACCGCCGGCAAGTGCTTCTACGGCACCCAGGAGTTGGACGCGGCGGCGGAGCATCCGGAGCTGGACGAGGACAGCCCGCCGCAGGGCATGGACTTCCCGGCCGAGCTGGTGGGCCTGTGGGAGCAGGCGGCGGAGGGCGTGGACGCCGGCCGGGTCCGGCATGCGCGGGTGCGGATCGGCGTGGTGCTTGGGTCGGTGAACCGATCCACCCGGCTGGGCCGGCTCTGGCGCGTCGGCCGGGCCCGCGGCTTCCTGCCCCTCATCCGCCTGCCGTTCTGCTTGGGGCTTGGGGCCACCATCGGCAGCGGGCGGCAGATGCTACCCTGGATACACATCGACGACATGGTGGGCGTGCTGCTGCACCTGCTCGACCGGCCGGACCTGGACGGGCGCTACAACGCGGTGGCGCCGGGCATCGTCAGCAACGGCGAGTTCATCCGTGCCTTCGCCGCCCGGCTGGGCCGCCCGGTGGTCTGGAGGGTGCCGGAGCGGCTGGTGCGCTGGCTGGTCGGGGACGAGCGGTCCTCCATCCTGCTGCGCGGCCAGTTGGTCCGGCCGCGGCGGACGTTGGAAAGCGGGTATGCGTTCCGGTTCCCCACCATCGGCGGGGCGCTGGCCGACCTGGTGCACATAACCGTTTAAGGCCACAGGCCCGATGGCGAGGGTCGCCCGCCAAGCCCGTGCTTGTCCCGCCGGGGTGCGCAACGTATCTGTCGCGTATGCCCCTGACCTCCCGCATTCTGCTCGCCCTGGCGATGCCAGTCCTGGCAGTGCCTGCCCTGGCGCAGCCGCATCCCGCCCGTCCAGCCGCCCGCCCGGCGCCGGTCCGTTCCGCTGGCGCCCCCAAGTCTGTCGGCAAGTTCGAGGACTGGCAGGCGGTCACGCACCAGGAGGGCGGGGCGCTGGTCTGCTATGCCTTCACCCGCGCCAGCGCCTCCACGCCGGCGCTGCCGGGCCGGGGCGACGTGGTGCTGACCGTCACGCAGCGGCCCGGCTCGCATGATGCGGTCGCCATCAGCGCCGGGTTTGCGTATCCTGCCGGGGCGGAGGCGCAGATGCAGGTCGAGGGCGTGCAGATGGCGTTCTATACGGCCAACCGCTCCGCCTTCGCCCGCGAGGGCCATGCCGTGGTGGCGGCGTTCGAGAAGGCGCGGTCGGCCGTGGTGAAGTCCCCGGCGCCGCGCAACGCCAGCGTGACCGATAGCTTCAGCCTGCGCGGCTTCAGCCCTGCCTATGCCGCTGTCAACAAGGCGTGCTCCCTTCGATGAATGTCCTCCTTACGGATGCCGAGCGCACCCGCATCCTGGCCAAGTCCGCGCTGTTCAACCCGCCGCCGCCGCAACTGCCGGACGGGCGGCGGGAGCTGGTCGGGCTGGAACGCGAGGAGCTGATCCGGGAGCTGGCGGCCATCGGCGAGAAGCCGTTCCGCGCCAAGCAACTGTGGCACTGGATCTACCACCAGGGCGTGACCGACTTCTCCGTCATGTCCAGCATTGCGCGCCCGCTGCAGCAGCGGCTGGCCGAGCGGTTCGTGATTGGGCGGCCGGACGTGGCGACCGTGCAAACCAGCACGGACGAGACACGCAAGTGGCTGTTCCGCTTCCGCGACGGGCAGGAGGCGGAGACGGTCTATATCCCCGACCGGCATGCCGACCGCGGCGCGGTGTGCATCAGCAGCCAGGTCGGCTGCACGCTGTCCTGCCGGTTCTGCCATACCGGGACGCAGACCCTGGTGCGCAACCTGGGCGCGGCGGAGATCGTCGGGCAGTTCATGGCGGCCCGCGACGCGTATGCCGAGTGGCCCAGCCCGCGCGGGGAGACGCCGCGCCTGCTGTCCACCATCGTGCTGATGGGCATGGGGGAGCCGCTGTACAACTATGACAACGTCGCCCGGGCGATGCGGATCGTCATGGATGGGGAGGGCATCGGGCTGTCGCGCCGGCGGATCACCCTCAGCACGTCCGGCGTGGTGCCGATGATGGACCGCTGCGGGGAGGAGCTGGGGGTGAACCTGGCGGTGTCGCTGCATGCGGTGCGCGATGAGTTGCGGGACGAGATCGTGCCGCTGAACCGCAAATATCCCATCGCCGAGCTGATTGCCGCCTGCCGGCGTTACCCTGGGGCGAGCAATGCCCGGCGGATCACGTTCGAGTACGTCATGCTGCGCGGCGTGAACGACTCCGAGGCCGAGGCTCGGGAGCTGGTGCGGCTGATCGCCGGCATTCCGGCCAAGGTGAACCTGATTCCGTTTAACCCATGGCCCGGCAGCAGCTACTTGCCCAGCACGCGCGAGAGCCTGGAGCGGTTTGCAGGCATCGTGCAGGACGCCGGGTTCGCCTCGCCGATCCGGATGCCGCGCGGGCAGGATATCCTGGCGGCGTGCGGGCAGTTGCGGACGGACAGCCGGCGGGATGCGGCGCGGGGGCGGGCGACGACGGGTGAGGCGGTCTAAGCAGGCTGTGCAAGCCTGCCTAGGTTGATCTGTGGGCAAACTTGAAGAGGTTTGCTTGATTAGACCTTCATGCCGGGGTGTTGCCTGACGGGCCGGGCCGCACCAAATTCGTGGGATGGAAGATAGCAAGACCACCGTCATCGACGAACACCTGGCGCGCGTGGACGCGGAGCGGACGCCGCCAGCCTCGGTGCCCGACCATCCCGTGCTGCCGCCGGAGCTGGATGGCCCGAAGGGGCCGGAGCCGACGCGGTTCGGGGATTGGGAGCAGAAGGGCCGCTGCACCGACTTCTAGGCCGCTGACTCGACTGAGTGGGTTGGCGACCATGGGCAAACGCGGCTCCATTGCCGTTTTGCTCGTGTGCGAGGTCGGGGCGATGGCGGTGTGGTTCGCCTCGGCCGTCGTGGTCGCGCTGATCCGGGCGGATGGGGCGGATGCCGGGGCGGCGTGGCTGACGAGCGCGGTGCAGGCCGGGTTCGTGCTGGGGACCATCGGCAGCGCGGCACTGTCCCTGGCGGACCGGTTCGATCCGCGGCGACTGTTCACAATGTCTGCCCTGGTGGCTGCCGCGGCTACGGCGGTGCTCGCGTGGTTGCCGCCGACCGGGCCGGGTCCGCTGGCGTTGCGGTTGCTGACCGGGATGTGCATGGCGGGCGTCTATCCCGTGGGGATGCGGTTGGCGGCGACTTGGGCGCGGCCCGGCGCGGGCGGGGATCTTGGGTTGCTGATCGGGCTGCTGGTGGGGGCGCTGACGCTGGGGTCGGCCGGGCCGCATCTGCTGGGGTCGGTGCCGGGGCTGGACTGGCGAGCGGTGTATTTGGCGGCGGCGGGGCTGGCGGCGGCGTGCGGGTTGGGGATCAACCTGGCGGGGCTGGGGCCGAACCGGACGCAGGCGGCGCGGATCGACCTGCGGCGGATGGCGCAGGCGTGGCGCAACCGGCCGCTGCGGTTGGCCAACCTCGGATACCTCGGCCACATGTGGGAGCTTTATGCCATGTGGACTTGGCTGGGGCCGTTCCTGCTGTCCAGCTTTGCCGCGTCGGGGATGGCGCAGCCGGGTCCGGCGGCGGAGGCTGCGGCGTTCGCTGCGGTGGCGCTGGGGGCTGGAGGGGCTTGGTTGGGCGGGCTGCTGGCGGACCGGGTGGGGCGGACGCGCGTGACGGCTACGGCGATGCTTGCCAGTGCCGCGTGCGCCCTGGCGATTGGTTGGCTGCATGGCGCTGCTCCGGTCGTGGTGGTGGTGGTGGCGTTGGTTTGGGGGGTGACGGTGATCGCCGACAGCGCGCAGTTCTCCGCATCCATTGCCGAATTGGCGGACCCGGCGGCGGTCGGGACGCTGCTGACGTTGCAGACCTGCGCCGGGTTCGCGCTGACGCTGGTCAGCATCGGGCTGGTGCCGGTGTTCGTGCGTTGGGTGGGGTGGCCGGGTGCGTTCACCATGCTGGCGGTTGGGCCGTTGCTGGGCGCTGCCGCGATGACCCGGCTGCGTGCGGACCCGGCGGCTGCCCGTTTGGCGGGGGGACGGGGTTAGGGCGCGTCCATCCCCAGCACCTCGCCCGTCGCGGTTACCGCCACCGTGCCGCCGGGGCGCAGGGCCTCGCCCTCCAACTGGATGACGTGGCCGCCGAGCGACCGCTTGGCCGCCACCGCCACGATGCGCCAGCGCATGGTCACCATCTCTCCCACCCTGACGGCGGAGCGCAGGCGGAAGTTGAAGCCTAGGCCCACCCCCGGGCCCAGCGGGGTGAAGAACGCCGCCACCATCGCCATCAGCAGCGACGTGACCTGCGGGCCGGAGGCGATGATGCCGCCGAACCGGCTGGCGGCGGCATAGGCGGCGTCGTGGTGCAACGGGTTGGTGTCGCCGCACGACGCGGCGAAGGCGGCGATCCCCGGGGCGTCGAACAGCACGTCCTTGCTGAAGGTTTGGCCTATGAGGTCGCGGTATGCTTGCTGCGTCATGCCGGGCATCCCACGGGATTCCCATCCGGGCCGTCAAGGGGCTAAGCAGGCGGGCGCAACGGAGCAGCAGGCATGAGCGGTCCTACCCTTGTCGGCCCTATCCTCGTTCACGAGGCGGACGGCGTCCTTGAACTGCGGTTCAACCGGCCGGAGAAGAAGAATGCCATCCTGGGGGCGATGTACGACACGCTGACGGCGGCGCTGCGGGACGCTGCTGCGCGTCCGGCGATCCGCGCCGTGCTGATCGGGGCGGAGGGCGACGCCTTTACGGCGGGGAACGACATCAAGGATTTCCTGGCGATGGGGGGCGGGTTGCAGGATGCGCCGCCGGCCGGGTTCATCAACGCCATCGCCTCGTTCGGGAAGCCGCTGGTGGCCGCGGTGCAGGGGGCGGCGGTGGGTGTCGGGACCACGCTGCTGCTGCATTGCGACCTGGTGTATGCCAGCCCGGCTGCCACGTTCAGCGTGCCGTTCGTCGATCTTGGCCTGGTGCCGGAGGCCGGGAGCAGCCTGCTGCTGCCGCAGCGGGTGGGGCAGGCGCGCGCCGCTGCGCTGCTGCTGCTGGGGGAGGCGATGGATGCGTCTGGGGCGCTGGCCGCCGGGCTGGTGACGGCGGTGGTGCCGGCGGAGGAGCTGCACGCCCACGCGCTGGCCAAGGCGCGCAAGCTGGCGGGGAAGCCGGCCGCTGCCCTGGCCGCTACCCGCGCCCTGATGCGTGGGGATATGGCCGCCCTGCACGCGCGGATGCGGCAGGAGGAGGTTGCGTTCTCGCTGGCGCTGGCCAGCGCCGATGCGCGTGAGGCGTTTGCGGCGTTCCTGGAGCGCCGGCCGCCGCGGTTTGGTTGATGTCAGCCGCTGCCGACTGTTGCTGGTCCGGGTTTCAGCAGGGTTGCGGAGCCTGGGATGGGGATGCTGTTCAGCGCGACCCGGCTTGGCTTTTGCCTGTGCGCAAAGCTGAAGGGGTTTGCTGGGGTCCGGCTTCGGCGCGGCAATCCAGTAGCCGGTTGGGCTGCGCTGGCCGCCGCTGGATTGCCGCGCCGCAAGTGCGGCCCGCCATGACGTCACGGACCCAGCCGTCCTGCTTGTGAGCTGATGATTCGCGGTGCTTCCGATTACGGTAGCAACATCACTGGCTGGTTAGGCAGCTTGACATTGCACGCGCACTCAAGCGCTATTCTACAAAGGCAGGGTGCAACGGCGCTGCAGTTCGGCAGGGCGCGGGTTGGAGAAGGGCGGTGGCGGCCTGGCTGCGGCGTTGGGCCGGTGGGCGGCACTTTGGCGACGGTGCTCGACCTGCCAGCTTGACGCAAACGCAGGCCGTACTGGGTGGAGGGCAGGGATGGACGTGGACCAGGAGCAGCACCCCGACCGTCCCTGGCTGGACAACTACCCCGTTGGCGTGGACTGGGCGGCACCGATCCCCGCGGCGCCGCTGCACAGCCTGATGCAGGAGGCGGGAGAGCGGTTCGGCGCGCGCCCGGCGTTCGATTTCCTGGGACGGCGCACCACCTGGGCGGAAGCGGCTGCGATGACGGCCCGCTTGGCTGCCGGGCTGCAACGCCTGGGGCTGCGGCCCGGCGACCGCGTGGGGCTGCTGCTGCCGAACTGCCCGGCCTATCCGCTGCTGTTCTTCGCCGCCCTGCAGGCCGGGTGCGTGGTGGTGAACTTCAACCCGCTCTATACCGTGCGCGAGCTGGACCATCAGGCGCGCGATGCCGGGATCAGCCTGATCGCCACGCTGGACCTGGCCGCCACTTATCCAAAGGCGGCGGCGTTGCTGGCGGTGGGCGTCGTGCCGCGCATCCTGGTTTGCCCGTTCGCCGACATGCTGCCGGTGGGCAAGCGCGCGCTGTTCGGGGTGCTGAAACGCCGCGACCGCGCCGCGCCGCCTCGGGATGCCGCGCATGTATGGTTTGATGACGTTGCGGCCCCGGGCGGGACTCCTGGTGCCCTGGCCACCGCCGTGCCCTGCGACCCGCAGCGCGACGTGGCGGTGCTGCAATACACGGGGGGGACCAGCGGCACGCCGAAGGGGGCCATGCTCAGCCACGCCAACCTGTATGCCAACGCCGTGCAGTGCGCCCGCTGGTTCAAGGACACCCGGCCCGGCGAGGAACGGGTGATGGCCGTGCTGCCGTTCTTCCACGTGTTCGCGATGACGACGGTGATGCTGTTCGCCGTGGTGTCCGGCGCCGAGATGGTCATGCTGCCGCGGTTCGAACTGGCGTCCGTCATCCGGACCATCGCCCGCCGCAGGCCGACGTTCATGCCGGGCGTGCCGACGATGTTCAACGCGATCGCGGCGTTTCCCAAGCGGGCCGACCTCGCGAGCATCCGGTTCTGCATCAGCGGCGGGGCGCCGCTGCCATCGGAGGTGAAGGCGCGGTTCGAGGCGCGCACCGGCTGCGTGGTGGTGGAGGGCTATGGCCTGACCGAGAGCAGCCCCTGCGCGGTGTGCAACCCGCCGGGCGGCGTGAACAAGGCGGGCAGCATCGGGGTGCCGCTGCCGGGCACGGTGGTGGAGCTGCGCGATCCCGCGGACCCGGGGAGGCGCGTGCCGGCGGGGGAGCGGGGGGAGCTGTGCATCCAGGGGCCGCAGGTGATGCTGGGCTACTGGCAGCGGCCGGAGGAGACGGCGGCGTGCATGACGCCGGATGGTTTTCTGCGCACGGCGGACATCGCTGTCATGGACGGGCAGGGGTATTTCAGCATCGTGGACCGGATCAAGGACCTGATCCTGGCGGGGGGATATAACGTGTATCCTCGGGTGGTGGAGGACGCGGTTTACCAGCACCCGGCGGTGGCGGAATGCACGGTGATCGGGGTGCCCGATGCGTATCGGGGGGAGACGGTGAAGGCGTTCGTGGTCCGCAAGCCCGGGGCGGCGCTGGAGGCGGAGGCGCTGCTGGCGTTCCTGCGGGAGCAGCTGTCGCCGATCGAGATGCCCAAGCAGGTGGAGTTCCGGGAGACGCTGCCGCGGACGCTGATTGGGAAGCTGTCGAAGAAGGAGCTGGTGGCGGAGGAGCGGGCGAAGTTGGAGGCGGGGCGGTAAGTAATGCTGGAATGAGCAGCAAGTCATGAGTGGTCGATAAGAAACTCTGATTATGTCAATTCGAATTGGGGGGTGAAAGCGCCAGCCGCCAGTTCATCCGGCGGCGCAACTCGGCGAGTTCGGCACGGGTCGCCTCGATGTCCTCCGGGCTGGTTACGGGATACGGCTCCGTGTCGGCCGGGTTCGGCTTGCCCAGGCGCGAGCGGTCGATGCGGCCCCGGTTGAGGTCAGACTGGTCCACCACAACGGTGCGTTCAGCCTCAACGGTCATGCCATAGCTCCGTGTCCGCGGGGTCGGCCAGCCACGCCGCGATGATGCGGCAGGTCCGGTCCCGTGGAGTATAGATCACTACTAACACATCGCCCAGCAACTCCCCGATCACCTTGAAGCGGCGCTCGCGGTAGCCGCCGCGGGTGTCTTCCCGCTCCAGCACGTAGCCGGGGAAGATACGGCTGGCATAACCCAGGTCGAAGCCGCGTGCCTCCAGGACTTCCTCGCTTTTAGCCGGGTCGAACTCCACTCGGTCGAAAGCGCGATAGACCAGTCGGAATGGCCGCGGCGGCGGCGTCATCGCGGCATTGGCGGGCTATACAGCACCGTCAAGGAAGGCCCACCTTACTCGCCGCGTCCGTTGGCCTCATCACGGGAGAAGCTAAAGCCGGGTGGGAGCGGCCGTCCCAGGGCGAGCAGGCAAGCAATCGCGTCCGCGTGCGTGCCAACCGGAGCCACGACGACTGTGCGGGTGCCTGCGGCCTCAACCTCGTCACCCTCCCTCAGGCCAAGGGCTCCAATGACGGCGGTGAGCAGGCGAGCCAGCGGACTGTCTCCCCTTTTGCCTACGCGCATGACACGACTCCATCAGCTACCTACGAGGACAAGCTGACCGGGAACCGGCGCGCGAGGACCATCCTTGATGGACAACCCCTACCGATACCCCGCCGCCTGCAACTCGAACAGCTCCGCATACCGCCCCTGTGCCGCCACCAACGCCTCATGCGTCCCGGAAGCCTCCACCGTCCCCCCCGCCATCACCAAGATCCGGTCCGCCATCCGCACGCTACTGAACCGGTGCGAGATCAGCACCGCCGTCCGCCCTGCGCTCAGCGCCTTGAACCGCTGGAATACCTCGAACTCGGACCGGGCATCCAGCGCCGCCGTCGGCTCATCGAGAATAAGCACCTGCGCATCCCGCATATACGCCCGAGCGATTGCTACCTTCTGCCACTCGCCCCCCGACAGCTCCACGCCACTGCGGAACCAGCGCCCCACCATCTGGTCGTACCCCCGCGGCAGCCGGGCGATCACCGCGTCGGCCAGGCCGCGCGCCGCCGCTGCCTCGATCCGCGGCCGGTCCCCTCGCGCATCGATTCGCCCGACCGCAATGTTGTCCGAAGCCGTCAGGTGGTAGCGCACGAAGTCCTGGAAGATCACCCCCATCCCGCCGCGCAGCCCGTCCAGGTCGTAGGCCCGCAGGTCGTGCCCATCCAGCAGGATGCGGCCCTCGCTGGGGTCGTACAGCCGCGCCAGCAGTTTTATCAGCGTCGTCTTGCCCGCCCCGTTCTCCCCCACCAAGGCCAGCACCTCGCCGGCGCGCAGCTCGAACGACAGGTGGCGGACGGCCCAGCGGTCCGTGCCGGGGTAGCGGAAGCCTACGTCCTCGAACACGAAGCCATGGCGCAGCGCGGCGGGGAACGGCAGCGCGTTTGCCGGGCTGCGGATGCCGGGCTCGATGCGGAAGAACGAGTACAGGTCGTCGAGGTACATCGCCTGGCTCGCCATGGTGGAGAACCCGCCGAGCAGCCCCTCCAGCAGCCCGCGCAGGCGCAGGAAGCTGCCGGCCAGGAAGGTCAGGTCGCCGATGCTGAAGCCGCCCGTCAGCGTCCGCCAGGCGAGGTAGGCGTAGGCGGCGTAGTAACCCAGCGTCCCCAGCGCGGTCAGCAGCCCGCCCCACCCGGCGCGGCGGATGAACAGCCGGCGGTTCTCCGCCTGCATCGCCTCGGCCAGCTCGCGGTAGCGGTCGATCAGGAAGCCGTTGAGGCCGAAGATCTTGACCTCCTTCGCGGTGTCCGTGCTGGCGCCGGTCAGCCGCACGTAGTCCAGCTCCCGCCGGTCCGCGGTGCGGGCGTTGGTGAGGGCGTAGGCCTCGGCGTTGAAGTGCGCCTCCCCCAGGAAGGCCGGCACCAGGGCCACGAGCAGCAGCAGGATCAGCCAGGGGGCATAGGCGGCCAGCCCGGCGGCGAAGCTCAGCACCGTCACCAGGTCCTGCGCCTGGCTGAAGAGCTGGCTGATGAGGGTGGTGCGGCCGATGGTCTGGCGGCGGGCGCGGTCGAGCTTGTCCTGCAGGGCCGGGTCCTCGAAGTCCGCCAGGTCCAGCGTGGCGGCGTGCTGCATGAGGCGCAGGCTGGCCGAGTTGGTGAAGCGTTCGGACAGCAGGGAGTCCACGAGCGACACCACGCGGGCCAGCACGTCGGTGGAGACCGCCAGGCCGAACTCGGTGGCCAGCAGCAGGGCGACGCGGGTCAGGCGGCCGCTGGCGATCCATCCGGCGGGGTCAGTGGGGTGGCCGGGCTGCGCGGCCAGGCGCAGGACCTCGTCGATGATGAGCTTGCCGACGAACAGGGTGGCGACGGGCAGCAGGGCGCGCACCAGGCGCAGGGCGAGCAGCGCCAGGGTCAGGCCGGGGCTGGTGCGCCAGACCATCGCCAGGAAGGGCGGCAGGTTGCGCAGGGCGCCGAAGCGGGCGCGCAGCGAGGGGGGAGGGGTGCCGGTGGTGGCGGACATCAGGTGGGGGCGGTCGGCATGGCGGCATCCTTCGCGGCGGCATCGCTGCGGGCCGATGTCGTACAGGAGGGCTGCTGCGGTGCAAGCCTGGACGTCAGCGGACCAGGCCCGGCGTGCAAGGTGGCCGGTGTGGCGAGGCAGGGAGCCGCTGCGCTACCGACTCCAGACTTCAGTCGCGAGCCGAGCCAGGTTTGGAGCTTATTTGAGATTTGGGTGATATTTTCGCCGTTGGCTCTACATTTTTGACCGTTCCTGACAAGGGCGACGGCCGTGCGCCTGTATGTCTCACCTGGCTGGGCAATGTGCCGGGCTGTGGATTTGGCAGGGCGTGCGGGTGGTGGCCCGTCCTGCCTGCCATGCCGGGCCGAACAGGTAGGAATGGTGCGATTTTGGACTTCCCCGAACCCAACAAGGCCGGAGCGTATGCTGATGGCATCCTGTTCGAGGGCGGAAGCCTTCTGAGCAGCCTGAACCGGCTGATCCGCAGCGCCGCCTTTGCCGCGGACTGTATGGCCGCCGTGTTCTACACCGTGGCGAACGGCATGCCGCAGCTCGCGGCCAGCTTCGACCTCCTGGGGTATCTGTGCCTCAAGCCCGATTGGTGGCCGGCGGCCGAGGCGGTGATCCCGCCGCAGGGCGTGCTGGTCATCAACGACCTGGCCGCACCTGGCCGACCCGGCGCCGCCGTGGGGCTGGTGGACGATGCGCCAGCCCGGTTCCTGGCCGCCGTGCGCGTCTGCCAGGCCGACGGCACGACATGCGGCGTCCTGATCGTGGCCGACCGGGTGCCCCATGCCGGGCTGAGCGCCGCGCAGACCTATGTGCTCAGCACGCACAGCTTGCAGATCCGCGCCCTGATGCGCTGGCAGGGCATAGTGGGTCCCGAGCGCGCCGTCGCCGTGGACACCGAACGGCTGCGGTTGCTGGAGTCCGTCGTTGTCCATGCCAGCGACGCCGTCCTGATCACCGAGGCCGCACCCATCGACCTGCCGGGACCGCGCATCGTCTATTGCAACGACGCGTTCACGAAGACGACGGGCTACACCATGGCGGAGGTGCTGGGCCGCACGCCTCGCATCCTGCAGTCCCCCAACGTGGACCGGGTGGCGCTGGCCCGGCTGCGCGGCGCGCTGGAACGCTGGGAGCCCGTCGAGGTCGAGCTGCTGAACGTCCACAAGGATGGAACCGAGTTCTGGATTGAGCTGAGCATCGTGCCCGTCGCGGACGAGTTCGGCTGGTTCACGCATTGGATGTCCGTCCAGCGCGACATCACCGGCCGCAAGCGCGCGGAGGAGGTTGCCACCCGCGCCCGCATCGCCGAGGTGGAGAACAAGGCGCTGGAGGCCGAGATCCAACAGCGCAAGCAAACTGAGGAGCGGCTGCGCTATGCCGCCTACCACGACGACCTGACGCGGCTGCGCAACCGCTCCTACCTGATGGACCGGCTGACCAGCCTGCTGGGCGATGGCACGGCGCCGCGCTGCGCCGTGCTGTTCCTGGACCTGGACCGCTTCAAGCTGGTCAACGACAGCCTGGGCCACCGGGCGGGCGACCTGATGCTGGTGGAGGCCGCGCGCCGCCTGCAGGCCTGCGTGGGCCCTGGCGATACCCTGGCCCGCGTCGGCGGCGACGAGTTCGCGGTGCTGATCGAGGATGCCGACGACCTGTCCGCCGCGGTCCCGGTGGCGCGGCGCATCCTGGAAAGCCTGCGCAAGCCGTTCAAGCTCGGCCAGCACGAGGTGTTCTCCTCGGGCAGCGTCGGCATCGCCCTGGCGACGTGCAACCACATGAAGCCCGAGGAGCTGCTGCGCGACGCCGACATCGCGATGTACGACGCCAAGCAGCGCGGCGCCGGCGGCCACGCCCTCTTCAACGAGGCCATGCACGCCGATGTGGTCGAGGCGCTGGCCCTGCAAACCGACCTGCGCCGCACCATTGCCCGGCAGGGTACGTCCGACGCCGCGTCCGGGGAGTTCCGGCTGCACTACCAGCCCATTTTCAACCCGGCCACCGGCGGCCTGACCGGGGCCGAGGCGCTGATCCGCTGGTTCCATCCCACCCGCGGCCTGGTGGAGCCTACGGCCTTCATCCCGGTCGCCGAGGAGGTGGGGGCCATCCGCGACATCGGCCGTTGGGTGCTGCGGGAGGCCTGTGGCCAGTTGCGCGCCTGGCAGGACGAGCATGGCGTCGCGGGCATGTACATCAGCGTGAACGTGTCCGCGGACGAACTGCGCGACCGCGCCTTCATTCCGGAGCTGCGCGCCGTGCTGCGCGCGACCGGCCTGGAGCCGCGCTGCGTGCAACTGGAGATCACCGAGACCGTGTTCCTGCATCAGGCGGAGGAGGTCGGCAGGGTGCTGAAGCGGCTTCGCGCGCTGGGCGTCCGGATTGCGCTGGACGACTTCGGCATCGGGTATTCGTCGCTGGGCTACCTGGACCGCTACCAGGTCGACACGGTGAAGATAGACCGGTCGTTCGTCGCCAGGATGCTGCGGCAGCGCCGGGCCATGTCGATCATGGATGGGATCATGAAGCTGGGCCAGGCGCTGGATTTGGACATCGTGGCCGAGGGCGTGGAGACCCAGGGGCAGTTGCAGACGCTGATGAGCATGGGCTGCGGCAGCATCCAGGGCTTCCTGCTGGGCCGTCCGCTTCCGGCGTCCGACATGACGCCGCTTTTCGGGAGGGAGCGCGGCAAGGCGGGTTAGCCGGGCGGAGGTGCTGCCGGAACCGGCTGGCGCTCCTATATCGTCATCCATGCCCTACCTTCTCGTCCTGTTCGTCATTGTCTCCGTTGGCACAACCGGGTTCGACCTGGTGTTGCGCGCGCGCCAGGCCGCCTATGTCGCCCGCCACCGCGATGCCGTGCCGCCCGCCTTCGCCGACACCGTCAGCCTGGCTGACCATCAGCGCGCCGCCGCCTTCGAACGGGCGCGGCTGCGGCTGGGCGCGGCGTCGTCGGTGTTCGGCCTGGTGGTGGCGCTGGCCTGGGCCACGTTCGGCTACGACGCGCTGTATGGCTGGGTGGCGGGCCTGGCGCCGGCCGGGCTGAGCCGCGGCGTCGCCTTCCTGATCGCGGCCGGCGCGGTGTCCAGCGTGCTGGGCCTGCCCTTTGCCATTCTGCGCACCTTCGGGATCGAGCAGCGGTTCGGCTTCAACCGCACGCGTCCTGGCGCCTTCGCCCTGGACCGGGTGAAGGGTTGGGCGCTCTCCTTGGTACTGGGGGCGCCGCTGCTGTATGGCTTGCTGTGGCTGATGCGGCAGCCGGGTCCGTGGTGGGTGTGGGCCTGGCTCGGCCTAACGGCGCTGATGCTGGTGATGATGGACGCCTTCCCGCGGTTCATCGCCCCGCTGTTCAACAAGTTCACCCCGCTGGACGGGCCGCTGCGCGACCGCATCGAGGGCCTGCTGCGCCGCTGCGGCTTCCAGGCGAGCGGGCTGTTCGTCATGGACGCCTCGCGGCGGTCGGGGCACGGCAACGCCTACTTCTCGGGCCTTGGCCGCAGCAAGCGCATCGTGCTGTTCGACACCTTGATCGCTGGCAACAGCGAGGCCGAGCTGGAGGCGGTGCTGGCGCACGAGCTGGGGCACTTCAAGCTGAACCACATCCTGATCGGCCTGGCGCAGACGGCGGTGCTGAGCTTCCTGGGGTTCCTCGCCATCGGCTGGGGCCTGCGGCAGCCGTGGCTGCTGCCGAGCTTCGGCATCACGCACCAGGACCCGGCGCTGGCGCTGGTGGTGTGCGTGCTGGCGGTGCAGATGGCCGGGCCGGCGCTGGGCATCGCCGCCAACTGGATCAGCCGGCGGCACGAGTACCAGGCCGACGACTTCGCCCGCCGCATGGTCGGCGCCGGGCCGATGGTGAGCGCGCTGGTCCGGCTGTCCCGCGACAACGCCAGCACGCTGACGACGGACCCGCTGTACGCGCTGGTGAACTTCAGCCATCCGCCGGTGCCGCTGCGGGTGGCGCGGCTGCGGGAGACCGAGGCCGCTACCGCGTAGGACGAAGTTGCCTTGCTTTCTCTCATGCGGGGAGAGGGGGCGGGCTGGCCTACTCGTTTGCTGGCGTTATCAGCGCGCGCAACACGGCGTCCCGCACGTCGGGGGGCGTGCTGCCCTCCACGGCGTCGCGCAGGCGGCGCAGGCGGCGGCGCGCGTCGTAAAGCTGGTCCATCAGCCGCAGCACGACCGGCAGCGCGTCCTCCTCCAGGCGCAGCTCGTGCCGCAACTGCTGGATCAGCTGCAGCCGGGCCACGTCGATGTCGCGGAACAGCCAGGTGCCGCCTTGCCCGGCCGGGCGCAGCAGGTCCTGGGCGATCCAGTGCTCCACCTCCGCCCGGTCCAGCCCGCTGATGGTCACGACCAGGGTGTCGATGCTGATCATGCTGCGTCCTCCAGCCCTGCCCGCGGGTCAAAGGCGGGGGCATCCTCGCGGTCCCGCAGGTAGTTGGCCAAGCCCTCGTCCGGCGGCCCCAGGACGATCCGCAGCGTCGCGTAGGCGTCTCCGGCCGGCTGGCTCCCCGTGGCCGGAACGCCCCTGCCGCGCAGCCGCAGCCGGGCGCCGGTGTCGGACCCGGCCGGCACGGTCATCGTGACCGGACCCGTGATGGTCGGCACCGTCACCCGCCCCCCTAGCACCGCCTCCGCCACCGTCACCGGCAGGTCCAGCAGGATGTCGCGCCCCTCGCGGCGGAACAGCGGGTGCGGGCCGACCGTGACCTCGATCAGCGCGTCGCCCGGCGGGTCGCCCGGGTCGCCCTTGCCACGCAGGCGCAGCACCTGGCCACTCTCCAGCCACGGCGGGATGCGGACATCCAGGCTGCCGCCGTCCGGCAGCGTCAGCCGCTGCGTGGCCCCGCGCACCGCATCCAGGAACGACACCGGCAGCGAGTAGCGGCGGTCCCCGCCTCCCCGCGGCGCCCCGCCCCGCCCGCGCGCGCCGAACAGGCCGGAAAGGATGTCGCCCAGGTCCTCGTCGCCACCGCCGAAACCGGCCCCGGCGAACCCCGCCCCGGGCCGGGCACTGTAGAATGCACCCGCCGCGCCGTCCGCATGGTCCCGGTAATGCCTCCCGCCCGGCGGCGGCCCCGGGGGGGGCTTTTGCTGCCCGGCCGCATCGATCTCGCCGCGGTCGAACTGCGCCCGCCGCTCCTGGTCCGACAGCAGGTCGTTCGCGGCATTGACGGCCTTGAACCGCTCCTCCGCCTTGGCATCGCCGGGGTTCAGGTCCGGATGGGTGGTCTTGGCCAGCTTCAGGAACGCGCTGCGGATTTGCTTGTCCGTCGCGTCGCGCTTGACGCCGAGGACTTGGTAGGGATCGTCAGCCATGGGGTCTCCGGTCGCGGGACGCTGCGGGTCCCCTAGGCATTGTGCACGAAAGCCGGGCATTGGCCGTACCGGACGCCTGGCTGCCTTGGACGCCCGGCTGCCGCAGACGCCCGGGTGCATTGGATGGGGGCGCCGCGGCTTGCCGTGTCAGGCAGGCCGCGGCGGGCTTGCTGCTGGATCTAGCGGGGCAGGGCCTTGCCCGTGTTGTCGACCATGACGTTCACCGGCTGCCCGCCCTTGTAGCACTGGCCGGCCCAGGCGCCGTCCGGGGCCGAATACAGGCCCGAGATGTTCGCACAGCCGAATTGCGTCAGGGCGGACCGCGCGTGGCCTTCCGTGATGTGCGTCGGCGCGGTGCCGGACACCACCTTGCCCTCGCTGTCCATCATGACGCTCACCGGCGACCCGCCCTTGTAGCACTGGCCATGCCACGAGCCTGACGGACCTGCGCTGAGGCCGCTGATGTTGGCGCAGCCATAGGCGGTCATCGCCGACCGGGCATGGCTTTCCGTGAGGTGCGTCGGCGCGGTGCCGGACGTGACCTTGCCCTGGCTGTCCATCGCGACGTTCACCGGCGACCCGCCCTTGTAGCACTGGCCGTGCCATGAGCCTGACGGACCCGCGCTGAGGCCGCTGATGTTGGCGCAGCCATAGGTGGTCATCGCCGACCGGGCGTGGCCCTCGCCCAGTGCGGTGGCTGTGGCTGGCGCCGCACCTTGGGCCAGGGCCAAGCCGGGCACGGCCAACCCGGCCAAGGCAGCCATCGTGATCAAGATTTTCATGTCTGTCCTCTCCGTTAAGGCGCGGGTTGTCCCAGGCCCACCGGCATCCTACACAAAACTGTGAGGTAAAGAACGCTAGTCTTCGGGGGAACCGTTAATGGACCAGACAGTCGCCATCGTCGGCGCCGGGCTGATCGGCCGCGCCTGGGCCGCCGTGTTCGCCCGTGCCGGCTGGGCGGTGCGGCTGCATGACCTGCACGCCGCCACCCTGGACACCGCGCCGGGCCTGGTGCGGGCGGAGCTGGAGATGCTGCACGCGCATGGGTTGGCCGGTGACCCAAATCAGGCCGCCCAGGGCATCACGGCGCATGCGGACCTGGCCGACGCGCTGGCCGGCGCCGCGTTCGTGCAGGAAAGCGGGCCGGAGGTGCTGCGGGACAAGCAGGCGCTGTTCCGCGAACTCGACCGGCTGACCGCGCCGGAGGTGGTGCTGGCGTCGTCCACCTCCGCCATCGTCGCCTCCCGCTTCACCGAGGACCTGCCGGGCCGGGCGCGCTGCCTGGTGGGACATCCCGTCAACCCGCCGCACCTGATCCCGCTGGTGGAGCTGTGCGGCGCCCCGTGGACAGCCGCGGCCACCCTGGACCAGGCTGCGGCCACCTACCGCGCCGTCGGACAGGTGCCGGTGCTGGTCCGCAAGGAGGTCGAGGGCTTCGTGCTCAACCGCTTGCAGGGCGCCCTGCTGGCCGAGGCGTTCCGGCTGGTCGGCGACGGCGTGATCCTGCCCGAGGACCTGGACCGGACGGTCAGCGACGGCCTGGGCCTGCGCTGGTCCTTCCTGGGTCCGTTCGCCACCATCGAACTGAACGCGCCCGGGGGCATCCCGGACTACTGCGCCCGCTACACGGGGTTCTATCGTCAACTGGCTGCCGCGCCGGCCGGGCCGGAAGTGTATGGGGAGGCCAACCTTGCCCGCATCGCCGCCGCGTGGCCGCATCCGCCGGAGCCGGACCGCTTGCAGGCCCGCGCCCGCTGGCGGAATAGCCGGCTGGCCGCACTGGCGGCGCATAAGCGGAGCCAGGGCGGCGAGCCGGATTAGGCCTAGTCGGTTTAAGCTGGGCCGGTTCAGGCCCGGGCGGGCCGTGCGCCGCGCAGCGTCCCTGCGACCGTGTCGGCCAGTTGGCCCAGCACCGTGCTCATTGCCGCCACCAGGTCGGACGTGGCCGGGCCAGCGGGGCGCATGGTCTGCCGGACGGTTTGGGTGATGGCGGTGGCGCGGTTGCGCCCGCGCGAGACCGCGACCTGCGCCAGCAGCACCACCTGGCCGCCTGCGTCCGCGTCGAACCGCTGCACGTCCAGTTGCACCGTCGCGTCCGGGTCGGCGCTGATGCTGCCCGCGCTGGTGAACACGCTGCTGCCGGGCAGGCGCTGGTTCAGGTCCTCGGCCAGGACGCGGCCGATCAGGTCGCCCAGCGGCTCCCCCCAGCGTTCCATGCCGGCGACGCTCAGCCGGTAGGCGCTGTCGGCCCGCACGATGCCGGGGCGGTCCAGGTAACCGGCCAGGCCGGGCCGCTGCACCTCCACCAGCTTTGGCCCGCCTGCGCCAGCCGCGCCGGGGAGGGCGGCCAGGGTGTAGTAGGCAGGTTCCGCGGAGGTGCAGGCCGACAGCGCCAGGCCGGCCAGCAGCGTACGCCGTTTCAAGTCGGGACCCTCATGCGAAGCGCCTCACCGGTCCGCTACCCCGGCCCGGCCGCGCACCAGCGCCTCCGGGTGGCGGTCCAGGAAGTCCGCCAGGAGGCGGATAGAGCGGGCGGTGTCGCCGACCTGGGTCATTGCGCGCTCCAGCTCGCGCTGGAACTGCGAGTTGGTGCCGTAGCTGGTGTCCAGCGACCCGAAGGTGCGGCTGGCCTTGGCGGCGGCGTCCTGCAGCGACGCGGTAATTTCCGGCACCCGGCGGAACAGCGGCGTCAACCCGGCATTGGCGTTGCGCACCAGCTCCTGCACGCTGGCCAGCGCCCCCGAGGCGGAGCGGAGGGTGCCGTTCAGGTTCTGGCCGATCTGGTCGAGCGGCAGCCGGTCCAGCTTGCCGGCCATGTCGCTGACTGCGGTCAGGATGTTGTCGATGCCGCCGCCTTGGCTGGGGATGACGAGGTCCTTGCCGTCCTGCACGATCTCACCCGGCAGCGCCCCGGGCGCGATGTTCATCGCCAGCACCTGCTGGCCCGTGAGATAGCTGGCCGTCTGCAACTGCGCCTTCATGCCCTGGGCGACCAGCCGGCGCGCGGTGGTGACGGGGTCCTCGGCTGCGACGTTGTTGGGGCCGAGCACGCGTTCCGGCTGGATTTCCAGATCGACGCGCACGCGGACGCCGCTGGTCGCGGTATCCGGCTGCAGGGTCACGGCCGTCACGGTTCCAATCTGGATGCCGTCGAACTCGACCGCCGAGCCCTTGCCCAGCCCGCGGACCGAGCTTTGGAAGTAGGTCACGAAGGCCTGGGTCGTGGTGTAGCCGGACGCCTGCGCCTCGTCGTAGTTGTGGAACAGCGGGAACACGGTTTCGGCCGCGGCCTGGGTCGCCTTGCCCGCCTGCGCCGGGGTGTCGAAGGCGACGCCGCCGGACAGCAACGCCTGCAGGCTGGCGACCTCGACATGCAGGCCGGCAGCGCCGACCTGCACCGACAGGCCGGAGGCGTTCCAGAAGTGCGAGTTGGTGTGCACGAACCCGTCGTAGGGCGCGCGCACGAAGATGTTGACCGTCACCGGGCCGGTTCCGTTGCCGATGTCGTAGCCCAGCACCTCGCCCACGGTGATGTCGCGCCAGAACACCGGGGCGCCGGCCGTCAGCGAGCCGACGCGCTCGGCCCTCATCACGAAGGTGCGGCCGGGTTCGCCGTAGCGCACGCCGGGCGGCTGCTCCAGCCCGGTGAACTGCAGCTTCTCCGGCCCGGCCCGCGCGCCGGGGTCCATCTCGATGTAGCCGCCGGACACCAAGGTTTCGATCCCGGCTAGGCTGCCGGAGCTGATGCGGGGGCGCACCACCCAGAAGCGGGCGGTGTCGGTCAGGTAGGGCCGGGCCTCCCGCCGCATCCGCAGGGTGACGATGACGTTGGACATGTCGTCGGACAGGCGGATGGTTTCGACCACGCCGAGCTGCACGGCCTTGTGCCGCACCTGGGTCTGGGCGGCGGTGAGGCCGTCGGCGCTGCGGAAGGTCAGCGTGACCAGCGGGCCTTCTTCCGACACGGTGCGGTAGCCGAGGTAGGCGGCGATGCAGAGGGCGACCAGCGGGATGATCCAGACGGCGGAGATGCGGCTGCGCCGGACCGTGGCGGCTGGCTGCGGGGTGCTGTAAGCCACGCCGCCGCGCCGGGCCTTGGGACGGGACGGGTCCGTGGGCTCGTTGGAAGTGCTTGGGGGCGGGAGGCTGGGGGGCGGGGCGCCAGCCGGGGAGGAGGGGGGAACGGGGGGTTGGTCGCTCATGCTTCGGCCTCCGCCTCGGCGCAGGCGGTTTGCCCGGCCGCATCCCACATCAGCCGCGGGTCATAGGAGAATGCCGACAGCATGGTCAGGATCACCACGCCGGCGAAGCAGACCGCGCCGGCCCCTGGCGTCACCGATGCCAGGAGCTGCATCCGCACCAGCGCCACCAGCACCGACAGCATGAAGATGTCGATCATCGACCAGCGCCCGACGGCGTCCACGATCCGGAACAGCCGCGTCCGGTCGCGCAGCCGCATGCCGGACCGGCGCTGCGTCATGATCAGCAGCACCGCGAGGCCCACAAGCTTCAGCACCGGCACCATGATGCTGGCGGTGAACACCAGCAGGGCGAGCGGCCACATCCGGTACTCGATCAGCTCCTGCACGCCGCCCAGGATGGTGCTGGGGTGGCCGCTGCCGAAGCGGATCAGCGTCAGGATGGGATAGAGGTTGGCCGGGATGTATAGCGCCGCCGCGGCCGCGAGGAATGCCCAGGACCGCGCGAGGCTGTTCGGCTTCCGCAACTCTAAGACCGCATGGCAGCGCGGGCAGCACTGGCCCGGCGCGGCGCGGCTGACCCGGCCGCAGGTGTCGCAGCCGATCAGCGGACCCGTGCCCATCGGCGCCGGGGTGCGGCGCGCCTTGCCGATGGCCTCCCACAGCGCGTGCTCGTCCAGCCAGGCGTCGGCGGCGACCATGGCCAGCATCATGCCGCCCAGCGCCCATAGCCCCGGGCCGACCTCGACGGTGGCGGTGGCCTTCAGGCGGGTGTAGGCGACCAGGCTGCCGATCAGGAACACCTCGATCATCGCCCAGGGCGTCAGCGTCTGCCGCAGCCGCGCCATGGCGGCGAGGGTGGAGGCCGCGATGCCCTGGCGCAGCCCGACGATGACGGCGACGGTCAGCCCCAGCTTGAGCATCGGGGCGATGACGGTGAAGGCCAGCACCACCAGGGCGAGCTGCCACATCCCCTGCGCCTCGAAAGCGACCGGCAGCGCGGGCAGCGTCGCCTCGCGTTGTTGTCCCAGCACTCGGAAACCCATGAAGGGGTAGGCCAGCACGACGGCGAACAGGACTAGGCCGGTGACGCTGAGCGCCAGAGTCGTGGTCAGGCTGTTGCGCCGCCGACGCCGCAGCAGGGCGCTGCATCGGATGCATAGGGCGATCTGGCCGTGACGCAGCAGCGGGACGGCTTGGAACAGGCCGCACTCGGGGCATTCCCGTGTGGTGGCTTCTGGTGCGGGCGGGTCGTAGGTGGTGGCGTCGGGCATCTGGGTCCTGAACGCCGGGGCGGCGTGTGGGGTTCACCTGGCACTATAGCATGGGGGCGGCTGGTGGGTATGCCGGGTGGCGGGGCGACCGCGTCGGGCGCGAGGGCTGGCCTGGCTTGGTTCCCTTGGGCGGAGGGGGAGAGCTGGGGTCATGGGCGCTGACTTAGGTCAGGTGCGGGGTGCTTTGGCCGGGCATGTCGGCGCTGTCATTGCGAGGAGCATTTGCGGCGTGGCAGTCCAGGGGCCTTCTGTCCCTGCTGGCTTGAGCGTTAGGCGGGCGCGAGTGCGCTTGATAGCGGCCGCCGGGCCAGTCTCGGCCCGGCGGGTTGAGAGAGACCGCCTTTTAGGTTCGGTTGAAGCGCCGGACGAGACCAACCCCAGCGAGGCTGGCGCCAAGAATGGCCAGCGACATCGGCTCGGGCACATCGGCCGTCAGCATGCCTTCGACGCGAAGCCCGGTCGGACCGCCATCGTTCTGCACGAGGAAGTCTATCGTGTTGACGCCGTCGATGAAGCCGCTGGAGACCGAGAAGCTGCTGAAAGCGTCGTAGCCGCCACCCGTCTGTCCGGTCGAAACTCCGTTGATCAGGATGTCAACGCCGGTGTTGTCGGCCGCCCACTGACCGGTTAGGGGTAATTGCTCACCCCGGGTAGGCGATGGTCTTTTCGGCTGACGGGGCGGAGAGGACGAAGCGCAGGACGTCGAGCATCGAGGCTTGGTTGGCCTTTGCGGTGCTGACGACGGTCCGGAAGGCGGCGTAGGTCTCGGCGCCCCACTCGCAGCGGAAGCCGTTGGTCACCTTGCGGAAGATCACGCTGGGGCGGAGGTGGCGTTCG
>JAABUQ010003434.1_pt1 | contig 29015 bp, 37 predicted proteins | sample 5560001 | NCBI WGS metagenome assembly JAABUQ01 (sample SAMN10711888, study PRJNA513371) | rock metagenome | isolation source: Antarctica rocks | place: Antarctica: Victoria Land, Finger Mt nord | collected 2015-12-18 | reverse complement strand
AACTTTTACAGATAGTTGCTATCAGTAACTATCCCCAACCCTTATTCTTACGTTGGATCTGGTTAACAGTCAACGCTGTCCAAAGCCAGGCCCAGAGGGTGTTGCAAATTTTCGGACAAGTCTACTGTTTATCAACGATCGCGTTCGGACTCACTTGCACTACAGTGCCATTAACCGTGCCAAATTCCTGAAACGGGAAAGTTGCTAGCTTGACCTTAGCTGTCATCCCCGGACGAATAAACCCAATATCGCGGTTGAGGACTTTGACTTCTAGCATTAAGTCTTCGCCTTCTGGCACAATTGATAACAACTCCTCTCCCGATTGCACTGGTCCCTTGGTTGCCTTAATACTGTAGATCGTGCCAGCGATCGGAGCTGAAATGGTTTCCTGTTCTCGCTGCAATCTCGCCTGCTCCAACTGACCTTCAATAGTCGTTTGGTCTTCACGACGCTTGTTCAGTTGAGTCAGAATTTCACTTTGGCGCTCAGGCTCCAATCGAGCTACCTGAGCGCGAGCTGCTTGATAGGCTTGTTCGGCTTGAGCAACTTCTTGTGTTTGAGCTGCAATGTCTTTTTCCAGAGATGTTACCTTGTCATTAGCCTGAGTGACTTTGTCTTTAGCATTAGTAATTCCGTCTTCAGACTTGGTAACCTCGGCTTGAGACTGAAATCACCCTAGCTTGAGCATCCAGGTAATCGAGTCTAGGTGTAACACCATTGCCTACTAGGATTCGCAGATCTTCTTCCCGTTTCTGGGCATTGGCAAGAGTACTTTTGGCATTAACCAGGATGCGCTCGGCATTGACTAGGTTTGTTTGGGTGTTGCTCAGGTCAGTTTTAGCGTTGGTGAGGTTATCTTGCAGACGATTCAGGCGAACTCTAGCTTCATTAATCAGTGCAACTTGGCGATCTGCTTCGGCTTTTGCTGCTGCCCTCCGAGCTTCAAAGTCTTGGGTTCTGGAAGTTAGTAGTTGATCTTGTAGCTTTGTTCCGGCAGTTGCTACTCCCTGCCGTTCTGCTTCTAGACGCCTTAGGTCTTCCCGAATCAGCACTCCTGATTTGGCTAAGCGGTCAACTTGTGCTTGCTGCAAGTCTGGATCGAGTTTGAGTAGAACTTCTCCCTTTTGGATGTGTTCGCCCTCTTTGACTTGGATCGCTCGAATCGTACCGCCACTCAGAGAGCGCAATGGTCGTACTTCGGTTGAGGGGAGCAACTCTCCCGGAGCGACAGCCGCCTCATCAACCTGACTGCAAGCTGCCCAAGCGATCGCTCCGAATACTAGTAGGCTAATGCTTCCGGCTAAAAGTCGGGTGTAAAGCGGTGGTAACTCTTGAACCGCCTTACCTAACTCGTAAGACAGGTAATCCTCTGGGTTAGCAAATTGCTGTCTTACCAGCCGTAAACTAGGAGGTGAGGAGACTGAAGTCGATCTTCTCATTCGATGCCTAAATCTATCTTGAGTTAATGGTGCAATAGTATGCTATCTATTAAATTTATTTTCGCCCCGCACTAAGGATAAGGAGTCATAGTGTTGCAACTGCTTTACATTCTGATTCAGGCCATCCAGCCATTTTTAGTCCCAATTTGCTTTCTCTGTGCCTGGACGTTGACCTTGATGTTTGCTTGGAGCCTCTGGAGTGCCATTCACGACAGCGCCACCATAACCAAGCGCATGCATCAGATTCCCTGCCCCAACTGTCAATTTTTTACTGGCGATTACCGGCTAAAATGCACAGTGCGGCCTGTGACTGCCAACTCAGAGGAGGCGATTGACTGTCCCGACTATCAATCAAAGACCAACCCTTTACTCTACTAAGCAAAACACTGTTCACTACTAAATGCTGGTACAAAAACTCAACGCCTGTGCCGAATTCATGGCTGGGGATGGCACCCAATTGCGAGAACTGCTACATCCCGACAAGCAGCCGCTAGCATTACGCTATAGTTTGGCGCATGCAACTCTGCCAGTCGGGCAAACTTCCCAACCCCACTCGCTAAAAACATCTGAGGTCTACTACATTCTCACTGGCAGCGGGGAAATGCATATCGACGATGAAACTCAGGTAGTTGAACCAGGTGATGCCGTCTACATTCCCCCCAACGCCCGACAATTTATCCGCAACCGTGGCAGCGAACCGCTGGTGTTCATCTGTATTGTTGACCCAGCTTGGCGGCAGGAAGACGAGACTGTATACGAATGATGGCGACGATAAATCCAGAACCCGCCAAATCGCTAAATGGGCATTGTCGCTCTTCCTCTTCCTGGCATGTACCTCACCTGTTCAGGCTCAAAAGATCTCCAGTCCCCTCCTACAGCAGAACTATACCCCACGACAGGTAGACCGCGAACTGGCACAAGCAAATGTGGTGTATCTTGGGGAATCCCACGATCGCGCCGCCGATCACAAAGCTCAACTGGAAATTCTCCAGGCACTCCACCAAGGCCATCCCAAAATTGCGATCGCCATGGAAATGTTCCAACGCCCCTATCAAGGCGTCCTCGATCGCTACCTAGCGGGGCAGCTGAGTGAGGAAGAACTAGTAGAGCAAAGCCAATACAACCAACGCTGGGGCTTTCCTTGGGAATACTACGCCCCCATCCTACGATTTGCCAAAGCCAATCAATTGCCCGTCTTAGCCCTGAACACTCCCACAGAGGTCACCCGTAAAGTTGCCCTTGAAGGTTTAGAGAGCCTGACACCAGCTGAGCGACGATATATTCCCCCCTTCTCGGAAATTCGTACGGACAATGCTGAGTACCGCCAATTGATGCTAAGTACCTTTAAACAACATCAAGCAGCAGGTAACGGCTCTAGTGCTGATTTTGAGCGGTTCTTCCTGGCACAAGTTCTCTGGGATGAAACGATGGCAGAAAGAATCGCCCAGTTTTTGCAGGCTAATCCGGATTATCAAGTGGTGGTGCTAGCTGGTCAGGGACATATTGTCTATGGGTACGGCATTCCTAGCTGCGTTGCCCGACGTCTGAACAATCAACACCTAGTTCAGCGCTCAGTCTTGCTCAATCCCTCTGAAGAGACTCAATCCTCAACAGACAAGCCAGTTGCTGACTTTTCCTGGAATACTACGCCCCATGACTGAGAAACTCTCAATCAAGCATTAACTGCGTCCTTTTGAAACGTCTGATTGCTGCAACAATCAGTATCACGTCAAGTCCAACCAGGAGCAATACAGCAATCAAGACAACCTGAGTTGAACTAGCAGCATTCAAGGATTGGGCTAAGCTTGCTTTCCAGGCTTTTGGTAGCAAAAATGAAACGATGAGTGGTACCACAGCCAGAACAAAGATTCCTAACCCTAGACTCTGCTGAGCTTGCCGTACCGTTGCTGCACGCAAAGAAACGAAAACACCAAGGCTTGCTACCAGCGTTGCTATCAGCAGGCTAGTGCCGATGCCTCCTAGAAAGACACCTAAGGAGTAGAAGTGAACCGTACCATCCCAGTGCGTGATATTGATGATCGCCATTGACAGTAAGCCCGCTACCAGTGCTAGACCACAGGCATAGCTTACTGCCGCACCAATCTTGCCCAGCATTATGGCTGGCTCTGATAAGCGACTGGCAAGCAAAGTTTCCAGTGTGTGTCGTTCTCGCTCTCCAGCGAAAGAGTCAGGAATTGCCGTCATGACTAGCAGCATTGGTAGCAGGTACCAAATTTGAAGTGACTCTGCTGTTTCGAGCCATCCATGTCCGGCTTTCAAGGAAAAAGAAACCGCGAAGATGACGACTAGCAACAACTGATTCAACACAGTTGCGCGGATACTGCCACGTTGGTGTAAGATTTCTCGCCACTCTTTCCAGATCACAGTCCAAATATCAACCAGCATCACTCCGCCTCCATCAGCTTCAAAAAGGTTGCTTCCAAACTGGCTTTGCCCTTGTGAACTTCTTCTACCTGAATCCCTGTCTGCACCAACAGACTGACTAGAGGTGCCACACTTGTCTCTCGGTGGAGATGAATTAATAAGCGACCGTTTTGGATCTCAACCGCTAAGACTTCTGGTTGTCCCCGTAGCAGTTCCAGGACTCGCTCGTTGAACCCCTGCCCCATGATTTCCACCTGTGGACTACCAATCCTGGCTCGTAGCTCATCTGGATGCCCCACTGCCAAAAGTTTTCCCTGACGAATCACACCCACCAGTGCACATAACTTTTCTGCCTCTGCCAAGTTGTGCGTTGTTAGGAAGACTGTCACCCCTTCACGCTTCACCATTGCCGCTATGTCGTCACATAGTGCAGCTGCAGCAATTGGATCGAGTCCTGCTGTGGGTTCATCCAAAAAGATCAAAGGCGGTTGGTGTAGCATTGCCCTAGCTACTGCCAGTTTTTGCTTCATGCCTCGGCTCCAGCCACCAACACTCTCACTGCGGCGCTGCCACAAGCCCAAGCTGTTGAGGAGTTCCTGAATCCGGGTCCGTCGCTGTAATCGCGGTAGCCGCCAGACTCGTCCATAAAATTCTAAGTTGTCTTCCGCGCTCAAGCGTTCGTAGAGACCGGAATGTTCGAGGAGTGCCCCTGAAAGGCAACGAATTTCATCCGCCTGCGACTGAGTATCAAAACCCAGCACAGAAGCTCGCCCACTGGTTGGTTTAAGTAAGCCAAGTAAAAGTCGAATTGTCGTCGTTTTGCCGGAACCGTTGGGACCAAGAAAGCCGAAAACAATCCCCTGCGGCACTGTTAAGCAGAGATTATCTACAGCTCGGACATTATAATTAAAGTCACAACTTAGATTCTCGGTGTAAACAGCTGTCTCTGCCATTCAACATTTCCAAAGTAATTTTATATAGCGTTAGGAACAACCTATCTAATTCTTCCAACTTCTTTTTTAAGCTAAAGCGCCACGCATTAAGAACAACCAGATGAAAGGAGCCATTCTGACCGGAGGCAGAGCGCCTCCGGCTCCGCTCCTGACTCCTGGCTCCTGACTCCTGAACGCCAGTTCCCTCAAGCGGGGGAACCCCGCCACGAGACTGGCTCCTCCTGACTCCTTTCATGACATCGAACTTTGGTACTGTTCCAGCAATTGAGGGATGTGGTCATAGCCATCTACACCGATGACAGCAATGATTTGAGACCGTTGCTGCCCTAATAAGTTCTGGAAAGCAAGAGCCCCCATTTGCCCCTGCAAAATCGTTAGCAAACCTGCAGGTTGCCGCCACTCTTTAGAAGCAATTTGCTCTAACAAATACATGCCCAGACAGCCAGTGGAAATGGCTTTCTCTAGGTTTTGCAGACCATAGTAAGCTTCAGCTACGTTAGCTAGGTTCAGACCCTGGAGATACAAGTCGCCCGAAACTTGGGCGGCTTTTAAGCCGTCTTCCAGGTATTTGATTGCTTCTAGATATTGAGATAAAACCAGATAGGCAATGCCTAGACTGCTGCAACAGAGGGCTTGACTTTGGATTTCGCCCAATTGCTCCGACAACTTGAAACCTTGTTGTAGATAGTGGATAGCTGTCTCGTAAGTCTCTGGTGCTATCTGTTCCAGCAGCTTCGCCTGAAAGACTTGGCTGTAGCCCAAATTGGTCAGTGCATTGGCTTCTCCTAAGCGATCACCAGCTTGACGACTGAGGATGAGGGCACGTTGGCTGTAGTTAATTGCCTCAGCATAAATTTTCTGGGCAACGCAGGTACGACTTAGATGGTTAAGATTGGCAATTTCACAAGGTAGATCGCCAGCCTGGCGTGACATCTCCAGTGCTTGCTGATGGAAAGACTGTGCCCGCTGATATTGCCCCAAAGCTCGCTGTGAGTAGCCTAAGAGGGTGAGGATACGAGCCTTTTCCTGAGTGCCTTCGACTTGCCTAAGCGGTTCATCTAGGTAGTTCAAGGCATCTCGCAGATAGTCCCCGGAAAAAGAGGCGAAAATACCACCGTAAAGGGGAAAGTACGCTTGCTGAGCAAAGGTGCGCAGAATCTGGAGCATGACTTGATAACAGCCATTACTCAAGGCATTGACACCGAGGTTCACAGCTTGGCTAAAGCCCGTTCCCAACTGAGACCAGATCGCCGCAAAGGTCAAAAAAGTGGAAATGGAAAGCTTCGAGCCAGCTTTGACGTCGTAAGCTTGTTGACCGAACCAAGTTACCAAACCCTTTTGTAAGTACTGCAAAATCACGGCTAGCTCAACCCAGCTACTAAGGTTTATACTACGTTGCTGAGCTGCCATTTCGGTTACAGACTGGTTCAATGCTAGGGTGTGGAACAGTGCTTGGGGTAAGGAGGGACTACTCATTTGTTTAGCCCAAAGAGCCCAAGGACCACGTTGTCCTGGCGCACCCTCAAATCCGAGAGATCCCTGGCTTTGCTCGTACATCCAGCTGACCAAGTGGTCTTGCAGTCGTTGCCAAGATGCCACACCCCGAGTGATGCCCTCCGACAACTGCTGGCACTCTTGGCCTAAGTCAGGATCAGAACTTTGCTCTGCCTGGCGTTGTAGAGCTGTTGACAATTTCTGGAGCTGTTGCAGGTTCAGGGGATGAGTTTGGTTGGGATCTAGTATCCGCACCAAGGCAGTGAGACGATGGGTAGATTCAGCAGTGGTGACCGCTTGAGTTGCTTTGGCGATCGCCTCTGTGGCTTGGTTTTGTGTTTGCCAGCGCTGCCATTCCCCCCGGATCGTCTGGATAGCTCTGAGACTGCGGGTTGCCTTGGCTTGCTTTAACTCATCGGTTTGGGTATCTACCTGATGCTGGGTGGCAGTGAGGCGAGCGTCCAAAGCCACCTCAAAGATTTCCCCTGTGCCTGGGCTCACGCCTTGCAGCAACATTTGATAGACTTGCTGCTGGGAGCGAATCTTCCCCTTCAGGGTAGTTTGGACAATCTCGTCAATTAGTGCTAGATAGCGATCGCGCAAGGGCACGGAGTCAGACATAAGGCTCGAAATTTATGTTGAAATGAGCAAAAAATGAGCAGTTTTTGGTCTGGCGAGTTGGCACCAGTTGGGACAAAGTATAGCTATTTATATACCTAGTGTCCGGGGTTTTGCTCATGGTTCTCATCCGCGAAGTTGTCCAACAGACTTTGGCAACAGGCTATCTCACAATTGCTGCCGAAACTCAACTGCGGCAACTGTTAACTACTCACTATGACCAGGAAGACTTCAACGCCTTCATGAGATTACAGTTGGCTGCTATGTCGGGGCAGGTGAGGCAAGAAGCCCGTGAATTGAGACGCATGTCGCAAACTAGAGACTAGAAGCTATGGTCAGAAACAACCCTGAGGTGGTGCTTGGTTTTGCACTCGTGTTCAAAATTGGGTTCGGTTGAGTTCAGAAAAGGGTAGATTTATAACCGTGCCTTAAACTTGAGAAGATATCAAGGCATCCTCCACTTTTCTGCTGCACAACCGATATTTACTCAGGATGTAGACATGGATAAACACTATCAAAATCTGCGAAAGGCTGGTTTACTCGGAGCTGTATGTGGAAGTTTGTTCATTGGTTGGCAAGCGATCGCTGCGCCGACGTCTTCGTCTTTAATACCTCAGAGGGCAGCAGACAAGCTGCTATCTCAGGCGAACCCTCATCCCAGTATCTTTAACGAACCACCCTATAACCGCTCAACGTCGCAAACGGAACCCAGTATTGCGCCGACGATGCAACCAACCCCAGGTCCGGGAACAGCTCCTAGCACCACGCCTCCTGGTTCTGTACTGCAACCGCCACTGCCAAGCCAGCTACAAGCTCCTAGCGCAATCATTACGCCCAATAATGGGATAGTGAATGTCACGCTGATGAATCAAACCGGCGCGAGTATTAATTACCAGGTGATTGGAGATACGAATCAGCGATCGCTACCAGGTAAATCCAACGTAGTACTTCAAGGACTGAAAACGCCCGTGACGCTAACTTTCAGACGACAGGATGGCGGACTGTTAAAGGTCTCTCCACAGGCAGCCTCTGAGCCTGGAATGTTGTCAGTGACGTTCACGCAAACAACCGACTTCGGCACAGATAGGAATTCCATGAGAATTCAACGAAATGGTTCTGTCTTCTTAAACTAGGTGTCACTTTCATCATGCACGCCGAACAACGTTCACAGCGTTCAAGGGAAGGCAGGGTGCGTCTGAAGCGGCAGTTCGCATACGGTCTAGTCGCTGCCACGCTACTAGCGGCTGTAGCAGCAATTGCTAAGACGGTTGGGGAGCGGGCTACTCTAGCGAATGTCAGTCCTGCCCTTGCTGTGGACGTGGGAGCTGATCGCCACCCGATCAGCCCCGACATCTACGGCATGAACAGCTATAGCATAGACGCGAATCTCGCTAAGGAGTTGCACATCCCCGTAGTCCGCTGGGGTGGTGACGCGAGCACCCGCTATAACTGGAAAGTCGATTCCAGCAATGCTGGCGCTGACTGGTTTTTCACGGGTGGCAACGGCAACGCGCACCCAGTTCCCGGTGCTAGCATCGATCAGCTTGTCAGTACCGCTCGCGCCAACGGTAGCAAGAGCATCATCACTATTCCCATGCTCGGCTACGTGAATAAGACCAGCATCTGGAACTGTGGCTTTAGCGTAAAAAAGTATGGTCCACAACAGCAGGCAAACCCCTATGTCCATCCGGGAGGCGGTGAATGCGGCAACGGCAAGCATTCCGACGGCACGCCAATCGTCAATAACGATCCCCTCGATGCCAGTATAATTAGCGACCCAATCTTCATGCAGGGTTGGATGAAGCACTTAATCAGTGTTCATGGCACTGCGGCTCAGGGGGGCGTGCAGATTTACCAGATGGACAACGAGCCCGGTGGTTGGGGAAACACCCATCGCGATGTCCACCCCAAACCGCCTGGTTACGACGAGCTGCGTGATCGCACCTACGCCTACGCCTCAATGGTTAAAGCCACCGATCCGAGCGCTAAGACCCTTGGTCCTTCCGATTTCGGCTGGCCAGTCTACATGGGAACAGATCAGGAGCGTCAGGCGCACGGTGGTCTCTGGGAAGCCGAATGGTATCTACAGCAGATGCAAGCCTACGAGCAGCAGCACGGTGTGCGCATCCTCGATTACTTCGACGAACATTACTATCCGATTGGTCCTGGTGATGACCAGTGGCGACTGCGTTCGACCCGCTCACTCTGGGACCCCACTTACAGTGACGAGAGCTATATCGGTCAGTATTACGGGGCGATCAAATTAATTCCCCGATTCAAGGGCTGGGTGAACGATTATTATCCAGGCACCAAGACAGCTATCACCGAATACAACTGGGGGGCGCTGGATCGACTCAACGGTGCCCTGGCACAGGCCGATGTCCTTGGCATCTTCGGTCGTGAGGGACTCGACCTAGCCACGATCTGGGGGCCGCCAACCTTGAGGCAACCTGGAGCTTACGCCTTCCGTATGTACCGCAACTACGACGGCAAGGGCAGTGCCTACGGCGATACCTGGGTGCATTCGACTAGTACAGATCAGGGACGGCTAGCCATCTACGGGGCACAGCGTAGAAGTGACGGTGCTATCACACTAATAATGATCAATAAGACTGGTAACGATCTGACCAGTAACCTGACTTTGAAGGGATATAGACCAGCTGTTGAAGCCCAGGTCTACACCTACAGCAAAGCGAATCTAAGTGCGATCATTCGCCAACCCAATCGGGCAGTTACCGCCACTGGCTTGAGCACGACGTACCCCGCCAATTCCATCACCCTCATCGTCATCCCCAAGAGCAGGAAGTAATTACGAATCGTTATAGCTCCTCAGGAAAAACCCATTGTGGTGGCTGCATGCGTTTTTTTCTCATAGATTCCTCAGCCATCTCCAGCATTTTATCCAAAGAAGTCTGATTGACAAAGTTTGATGCTGTTGCTGCATATTCCCGATTGGGGCATTTATCACCCAAAATGCAGCCGTTGATGCAGGCTTCAGCACAGTTGACACTAACTTCCACACAAACCTCCTTTCAAGCTGATCGGCCAAGAAGCTATAGCCTAGATCAATATTATCGCGATCTCTCTAAGCTCTACCACGATGCCTTTCTTTAGCTTTTTGACGAGCAATCAGCCGTTTTTGCTCTTTTTCTTCTTCCTTCTCAGCTTTTGATTGTACCTTCTTCTCTTTCTTTTGCAGTTCTAACTCCTGCTGGATTGCTGCTTGCGCCATTGTGGATATACCTCTAACGGACATCTCCTTAGCAGCTTCCCGCGAGCGACGTTTAGGACTGACCTTTTTCTGTTCAACCACGCTGGCTTCAACGGAAGAATTAGCTCGTTCCAGCAACTTGAGCGCCAAATGGTTGACGAAATCTAAAACTTCAGAATCTTTGGGTTCTGACCCAAATATATGTCGTCCAGCTTTCAGACACCCATGCTGGTTAGATTCGACCACTCCTTCCCAGAATTGACCGTTAAATAGAATTGTCAGCTTCACGCTTCCCCTCTTGAATAGCGACGGCGAACACTGGACATCCCGAGGGGGAAGGATACGACACCGCATTTTGACGGGCGATGCATCCGGACTACCGACCGGACCGTGTTTTTGTGTTCCTCACTGTATTATCAACCAAGCCTGGCGTCCCTGCCCACTCTCATGGCATGCAGCCGAGATCCGTCGGAAAAAAAGTTAAAGTCCAAAATCAGGCGAGCGACATTACAGTAATTTACGCCTGTTACGCTAACTAATAGACCTGACTTTAGGGTTTAGTTTTTCGTACTTTAAAAGGCAAGATGTCCGAGATATTGGCAACGGGTGGAACAATTGCCGCGATCGCCACAGCTATTGTCCCCCAACAGGGCAGCGTCGGCATTGTGCGGGTATCGGGGGCAGAGGCAATGGCGATCGCCCACAGCTTATTTCAGGCTCCTGGGCATCAAACTTGGGAAAGTCACCGGATACTCTACGGCTATATCCGCCATCCCCAGAGCAATCAACTGGTGGATGAAGCATTGTTGCTGATTATGCAGGCTCCTCGCTCCTATACCCGCGAAGATGTAGTGGAGTTCCATTGCCACGGGGGAATTATCGCGGTGCAGCAGGTGTTGCAACTGTGTTTAGAGCAGGGGGCAAGGCTAGCCCAACCAGGAGAGTTTACGTTGCGGGCGTTTTTAAATGGGCGGTTGGATCTGACTCAAGCTGAAAGTATTGCCGATTTGGTGGGATCGCGATCGCCCCAAGCAGCTCAAACTGCCCTAGCTGGTTTGCAAGGCAAGTTAGCCCATCCCATCCGCCAGTTACGAGCCAGATGCCTAGATACCCTAGCAGAAATCGAAGCCCGGATTGATTTTGAAGAAGACTTGCCACCATTAGACGAGCCAGCTCTCCAAATAGAAATTGAGCAGGTGGTGGCAGAAGTGACCCGTATTTTAGCCACAGCCGATCGGGGAGAATTGCTACGTACCGGCTTGAAGGTAGCAATTGTCGGGCGTCCGAATGTGGGTAAATCTAGTTTATTGAATGCCTGGAGCCAGTGCGATCGCGCCATTGTCACTGACTTACCTGGGACAACCCGCGACGTGGTGGAGTCTCAACTAGTTGTGGGTGGCATCCCAGTGCAGGTGCTAGATACAGCCGGGATTCGGGAAACAGCAGATCGAGTGGAGAAAATTGGTGTCGAGCGATCGCGTTTGGCTGCCCTCTCAGCTGATTTAGTATTGCTTACCATCGATGCCTCAGAGGGCTGGACAGATGCCGATCAAGAAATCTACGCCCAGGTGCAAAATCGACCCCTGATTCTGGTGATCAACAAAACCGACCTAGCAGCGGCAGAAGTGGTGCAATACCCATCACTTATTAGCCATGTTGTCAAGACGGTTGCTGCCCAAAACCAAGGAATTCAAGCCCTAGAGCAAGCGATTCTGGAGATAGTGCAAGCCGGGAAAGTCCACTCAGCCAATCTAGACTTGGCGATTAACCAACGACAAGCAGCAGCATTGACACGGGCTAAAATATCCCTTCAACAGGTGCAAGCAACGATCGCCCAGCAACTGCCCCTTGACTTCTGGACGATCGATCTGCGGGGTGCGATTCAAGCCTTGGGAGAAATCACTGGCGAAGAGGTAACCGAGTCAGTACTTGACCGAATTTTCAGCCGATTTTGCATTGGGAAATAATTGAGAGTCGTTGATACCAGCAGTGTCACCGCCAGGGCAAACGCAGCTATAGCAGTAACCATATAGCTTAGGACAAGTCGGCGGTAGAAGGCTGCAACAGCGTATTTTGTGAATTGATCTTTGTCCTAAGCTTCCTGTCCGTTGCTATAAAATTCGGTTGAGCTTGGGAGTTATGGGGCTAAGGTAGTGAGTAGCCACTGCCAACTGAAAAACACTAGCATTCCCACAACAATAGTCAGCAAGAGGTTTTTCCGCCAATACCCAATTAGCAGGGCTGCGATCGCTCCCACGAGTCGAGCATTGGTATAACTCAAGCAGACTTCATCCCTAGTTGAAATCAACACCGCAGGAAGAACAATTGCTGTCAGGACAGCAGGTGGGACATACCGGAGAATTTGGAGAAACTGGGGAGACAATTGAATACGTTCGCTCACTGCCAATAAGGGATAACGGATGGCGAAGGTAATCAACGCCATGCCTCCAATCAAGTAAAGTTCATTCATAATGCCAAGTATGGAAAATTTGGTTGTCTAACGGCGAGTAGCAGCTGCTACTTTTTCAACTCCTACACCTGCGGCAATTCCTGCAATAGCAGCAACCATCAAGCCTAACTGATACGGTAGTGTATGGGTAAGTAGCGCTACAATTCCAGCTACCAGAACGGTCACAATCATTGGCTGATCGATCAGATAAGGAATTACCATGCCGATGAACGTGACAGACATAGCAAAATCCAGTCCCCATTTGGTGGCATTGGGGATGAACTGACCCACGGTTATCCCTGCTAGCGTGCAAAGCTGCCAATTCCCGTACATCAACACAGCGGCTCCCAGGTGATACCAGTGCTTGTAAGGAGAGCGATCGCCTTGAGCATACCGGGCGATCGCCACAGCAAAGGCTTCATCCGTCAGTCCAAATCCCAGAATCAGCTTCCAGGCTTGGGGTAAGTGCTGGACATGGGGAACCAAGCTCACCGTGTAGAGGAGATGACGTAAATTCACGACGAAAGTGGTCAGAAGAATCAACGGTAAAGCCGTTCCAGCCGTCAGTAACCCCAAGGCAATAAATTGAGAGGAGCCAGCAAACACAAGGGCAGACATTGCCAATGTGCCTGCTTTTGAAAGCCCACTGCTTGCCGCTAAAGTGCCAAAAATGATGCCGAACGGAATCGCTCCTATAGTCAACGGCACAATTGCCCTAGCACCCGCGCAAAATTCTGTACAAGGGGTTGATAACGCCTTGGCAGAACCATCCTGGCGCTGCGTTCGGCGCAGACGCTCAAATACGCCTTTAGATTTGTTTGTCATTCTGTCTAAGGATGATTAATTCCAAGGTAACTCCAGCTTAGACAACCTATATTTTTCCGTCTTGTACATTTCCGAAGTGCAGCGATGCAATCGTGCGCTCCTTGACTACAACTTCGCAATTTGCTAAGTTCTTAAGAGAACAGACTAAAGACCGCCGCAACCACCTCTGGAGGAACTGACTATGACCGCTACTATCACCGCTCCCAAGCTACAGCATGCATATCATTTCTTTTACGAGGCTAAAAGCGTTCTATGAAAAGTTCCCTGATGCTGAGTCCAGCTTGAGGAGCTGGAATAAAATCACAAGTTTAGCTCAATGGTCAAACTTCGTTGAGTTGCGCCGAACTTACTCTTCTGCTGACCTGGTTGGCAATTTAACCGTCTTTGATATCGGAGGAAACAGGTATCGACTTATTACTTACATTGACTACCAGTTCAAAAAAGTCTTTATTCGTCATGTATTGACTCATGCGGAGTATGATAGAGACCAGTGGAAAAATGACCCATGGTTTAAATAAGCACGCTTCCTATATTGAACTGTTGCAAACATTTCCTCCTCGACCTATCAAGTCTCAGGAGGAAATGCTTGCTACCCAGCTAGTTGTTGATTCCCTGCTCGATCGCGGTCAGCTAACACCTGATGAGTCAGATTACCTGAATGTTTTGGGGACGTTGATTTATGAGTATGAGCACAGCCAAGAATCTATCCCTGATATTCATGGGGTAGAGCTGCTCAAAGTTCTGATAGAAGACAACAATCTCCGTCAGAAAGATCTGGTTCCCATTTTCAAAACTGAATCTATTGTGTCTGACATCCTAAACAATCGACGGCAGCTAACAACCAGGCATATTGAAGAACTAGCAGAGTTTTTTCAGATCTCACCTGCTGCTTTCTTTCCACTCAATAGTAGCAGCCCTCCTCCAAACCCGTTACCTCAGACACAGCAATGAACGTCTCAATTAAATTCAAATCAAAGTAGTCTGGACCATCTAGACCTCGAAGCCTTGGGAGAAATCACTGGTGAAGAGGTAACGGAATCAGTACTTGACCGGATTTTCAGCCGATTTTGCATTGGGAAATAATCGGGAGGTTTCCAGTTCAGAAGAAAGGCCATATTGACCACATCAGTGAGTATGATCCAGACCAGTGGAAAAATGATCCATGGTTTAAATAAGCACGCTTCTTACAGCGATTTTCAGATTAGTAAGCCACAGGTGTAGTACCACACAGTGGCTTTCTCTGACAGATTGCGTGGCTTATTCGAGCGGCAACCGCTGTAAGACACAAAATACGGTGTGTTATGTGATCGTTCACGCTTGCACTAGGATTGACAAATTGTGCATCATTGCCCAGGCAGAATCGAATGTAGAACGCGGCAGAATCCGCTCTCCTTGGAGTGGGTCATAGACCAAGGCATTCGCCAGATCGAGAGCAATTACGACCACAGCATGTCCAACCTGAATCCCGTCAATGGGTAGCAAATTGATAAAAACAATTGGATAGAAGCCAGAATTTACCTGGGTTGCGAGTTCGTCTATCGATAGCGTCCATTTGGCAGTTTTTCGGAATCCCAATCTACGTACAGCATCAACCGCCTTCAGAACCTCCGTTCCAAAAGGGGTACAGTCACAAAGATCGCGAAGTTCAGCTTCACTGATATCCAAACCAAAACCAGAAAGCACAATGCGTAAGCAGGCTGGGACGCAAGAGTAGGGAGTTTCCTGCCTATGAGAAACTAGCCTGGATTTCATCGCGGCGTGCTTCGTAAAGCCTCTGTCCTACTTGCTTCATGTCGCTGAGGGGAGTATGGGACACAACGATCTCCAATGCTGTGCTAACCAGAACCTCTCCAACCTGTCCCAATGCTCCGATGAAAGGGTAAGCCAAAACGATAGGCACCTGCCAAGCATCGCCAGTTGCAGTGAGTTGTGCCCGCTCGGCTGTGAAGCGATCAGGCAAATGTTCATTTAGGAAATGATTGGCTGCTGCCTGCGCTTGCTGAGCTGTCACACAAGATACTGTTTTCATAGGCATGACTCTCTTCCAGATCCAGAGCTGAACGGCTTAGTTGTCTCTATTATATGTTGAGGGATAGGTGCCGCTTGTCGCTATTTTAAGGTGACGTGTTCACCATAAGTCATTTCCCTGTAACACCGCACATTCACAGAAGTAATTTGGTGAGTATGTGGAAGTCGTTCCAATTCTTCGGTGAAATTACGCTTGAACACCGAGTAGAGGTAACGCTAAATTTAACTTATAGTTTCGCCGTATAAAGATATTGAAATGTTTATATGCAAAGTAACTGATTGCTTCAGGTCAAATCACTATTGTAATTGCTATAGTGATATTAAGTTGGGGGCAAAATTTGCAGAATTTTGCTATATCTAGAATTTATTTGAAACGGATGCTGATTGCTAGTAGTGTGGTCACTATCGGCTCTAGCTTGATTAGTAAAAAGAGAACGCAGAGGTCCAAATCACTAGAAGATAAGTTGACAAAGCAGATTACTGTAGAACTTGAAAAACACGAATTAGAAGGTTTGGACTCAGGGGCGGCAACTTCTATGACTGCTCAAGATTGGGCAGACATCCGTCAAACTGTACGGGAGAAAGTCGTTAAACGACAAGGGTCGAGCCCAGCGTGACGGGCAAGGTTAAGAAACGACCGCAAGTCATCCGCGACTTGATTGAACTAGCAACCCACATAGCAGCAGATAATTTGGCTGCCTCAGATCGCTTCCTCACAGTAGTTGGGGAGAGGAGATTAAGTTAAGTTACCCTATTCTTAACGCGCTAGAATCTTGGCAGACTATCTTCTGGAAGGGCGCTCATGGTTAAGTACAACCCACGGCAATATCTGCCCTCTGCTGAGGAGCTGCCCGACTCGGACGATGCCCCTGTGGATAATGAACTGCAAATCTTGGTGCCAGCTTTACTGAGAGCCATTTTGTCTTGTCTCTGGTCAGAACGTCAGGAGTGGTTTTTGGGCGTCAATATGGGGGTCTACTACGACTCCGAAATGCCAGCGATTGTGCCAGATGGCTTCCTCAGTCTTGGGGTAATACGGCGTAAAAGTGAGCGGGGAAGATTGAGCTACGTTCTTTGGGAAGAGGACTACATAGTTCCCCAGTTGGTGCTAGAAGTCGTTTCCAAAACCTATGGGCAAGAGTACAGCGACAAAAAAGCCAAGTATGCTCGCATAGGAGTGTTGTACTACGCGATCTACAACCCAGACTACTGGGAGCGCGACAAACATGACCCCTTTGAAGTCTATCGCCTGGTTGAGGGAGAGTATATTCGTCAGGTGGGTGAGCCAGTGTGGATGTCTGAGATTGGATTAAGCATTGGACGGGAACGAGGCTCCTATGAGGGCTGGATCAGAGAGTGGCTACGCTGGTACGATGCGGAAGGGAAATGCATTCCCACAGAAGCCGAACAAGAACGACAACGAGCAGAGCAAGAGCGACGGTTCAGAGAAGAACTGATTGCCAGATTGGGGGAACGGGGAATTGATCTTGGTGACTTCTCCTAGTCCTGCCGAAGCCAGCAAGTTTTAAGTATCCTTTGGCACAGTAGTTAGTTGATGTCTTAGCGGTTTGTTTTATTTTGGACGCCCTAGCGTAGTAATATACAGCACCGCCTCATCATCGGGGATACCCAGCACCTGATTCACCTGGTCATCGAAAAAGCCAGCAATGCCACTCACACCCAAGTTGAGGCGAATAGCGGCTAAATTTAGCCGTTGTCCCAGATGCCCAGCATCCATGTGCAGATAGCGATAAGCGCGATCGCCATACTGAGCGATCGCCGTTTTCAGATCGGCTGTGTGGAACAGCACTGCCCCGGCATCCCGACCTAACTCCTGCCCCAAGCAGAGGTAGTGTAACTCCCGTCGGAAGTTTTTAAACCGAATTTGTCGCAGTTCTTGAGCTTTCGGCGCGTAGTAGTAACAACCCTCCTCCAAACCCGTTACCCCAGACACAGCAATAAATGTCTCAATTAAATTCAAATCAAAATAGTCTGGACTATCTAGACCTTGATCGGTGTAGTGCTGGGGTTGGTAGGTGAAATTCAGTAGAGCTTTTAGTTCGTCGAGGGTCAAATCGGCACCGTTGTAGGCACGAGTAGAGCGCCGCTTGAGGATAGTACTTTCTAGCCCTTCCAGATTGACTCCCCAGTTAATGGCAGCCGTCGCTGTGGGCACCTTCAGACAGAAAGGAAAGTTGTACTTATCTGACTGGATTGGTTCTGGTGCCACCTGTCTTAAATCCGCCTTGCCCGGCTTGCCTGCATCGAGCTGCGTCGCCCGATGGCAGTATCCTAGCAGTTCACCATCTTGGAGCTTGGGATATTCAGTCTGGGTAGCAGAGGGTAAAGCGGTTCGACCCAATGGCAAGTTTTGGTTCACCTCAAGCAGATCTGCCAAAGGAATCACTGCGATCGCTCCTTCCTGCTCTTGGTCAAGGTAAAGCAGTTGGTTCACTGCCTCGTCTACAAAGCCACCAATTAAATGGGGCCGATAGTCATTGAGAGCGCAGGCTAACTCAATATTACCCAGTAGATGACCAGTATCCAGAAAAATCCGCCGGTAGGCTCGAGCTTTGTAGCGCCAAGCCGAGCGATAGAAAACAGCGGTGGTGACAATTGCTAACTGGGTACTGTCTAAAACGGGGTGCCAGAAACAAGCCGTTTGTAAGGTTTGCCATGCCTCGCTCTCCCAAAAATTAATCAAAGAATGAGTCTGAGGCTGGTAGTTATACAGTCCCCCAGGCAGGAGTGGCGTACCACGGGAAATTAAATAGACTTCAGCTGGATATAAGCCACCTGCGGAAGGCGCAGCCCGGAGATACATCGGTGCCATCATTGTTGCCACCCTAGCGGTCAGACCATAGCTACAGAACAGTAGCTGCGATAACCGCCGCCACTGCCAGGCTGAGTCATCTGCCACTGCTTGTGGTTCTGACTTGAGATAGGGCTTCAAGTCATAGGTCGTGCCGATCTTGTATTCCTTAAACGGCACCGGCTGCTTATCCCATTCCAACCCCTGACTCTTGGCAGCGATCGTCTCCGGGTCATATTTAGTCCGCTCATGATAATGCTGAGCAATCGATTCACGCAATTCTGGCATAGAAGTTTCAGGATGCTGCTTCTATTTTGATCTTGGCATTCCTAAACACAATTGTGTCGTGTTGGTGGGTAGAAACCCAGAGTAGGGGTTGAAGGGGGAGTCACGCTAACCTTTTTGGGCATGAGTGCGAGATTGCCTAGCTCGTTCAAGCATCATGGCTAAGGAGTTCCCACCGCACCAGAGTAGACTAAGCCCCGCTGCATATCTAGAGTCAGAATTGCCCCATCCCGAATCACTTCCGTTGCCTTCTTCACCCCAACAATCACCGGCACCCCTAGCCGCAAGCCAATCACAGCGGCATGACTTGTTAGACTGTCCTCTTCCGTGACGATCCCTGCTGCCTTGCGAATCGCCTCCACAAAATCTGCACTGGTGCGCGATGCTACTAAAATCTCTCCAGGGTTAAAGTTGCCAACATCCATGCTGTGGTGAGCCACCCGTGCTCGACCACTCACCGAGCCCTGCCCCAGTCCAACTCCCTGCCCCAGTACTGTTGTCACCACTTCGACTTTGATTAAGTCCGTTGACCCCGACACCCCTTGGAGCGTCCCAGCAGTCATCACCACTAAATCGCCCTGGAACAACAGTTCCTTCTCCTGAGCGACATTGAGGGCTGCTTGAAATGTCTGACCAGTCGAAGGTAGGTCTAGCACCAATAGCGGTTTGACTCCCCAGACCAACTGCAACTGCCGCGCTACATCCACATGGGGAGTTACAGCCAAGATGGGGGTCTGCGGTCGAAACTTTGAGACATTCCGCGCTGTGGAGCCAGTTTTTGTCAGCGTCATAATCGCCGCTGCTCCCAGTTGCTCCGAAATCTGACCTACGGCTTGACTAATCGCATTGGGAATCGAGCGGCGAGAATTTTTGACATTGGCATGGGTTGATGCCAGCCCCTCTTCCTGCTCAATCCGAGTGGCAATTCGAGCCATCGTCGCTACGGCTTCGACTGGGTACTTGCCCACAGCCGTTTCATTTGAGAGCATCACCGCATCAGTCCCATCTATGATTGCATTGGCTACATCTGAAACCTCAGCTCGAGTTGCTCTGGGGCTGTGAACCATGCTGTCCAACATCTGAGTCGCAGTGATCACGGGAATGCCCAACCGATTTGATGTGGCAATTAGCCGCTTTTGCAGGACGGGGACATCCTCGGCTGGCAGTTCAACACCCAAGTCACCCCTAGCAACCATAACACCATCACACAAGGCCAAAATCGCCTCCATTTGTTCGATGGCTTCGTGCTTTTCAATTTTGGCAATGACTGGCACTTGCTTACCAGCACTAAAAATTAGGTCTTTAATCTCCAGGATGTCTTGTGGATTGCGGACAAATGAGAGCGCTACCCAATCTACGCCCTGATCTAGACCAAACATCAGATCCTGTCGGTCTTTGTCAGTCATTGCTTTAACAGATAGATAAACTCCAGGAAAGTTAACACCTTTATTGTTAGAGAGCGTTCCATCCACGACAATGCGACAATGCAACTCCCTCTCAGCGCGGTCAACTTGTTCCACTCGCATTTCTACTCGACCATCATCGAGGAGAATTGTGGCTCCAGCGGGGACTTCTTCTGCCAAAAGCTCGTAAGTGACCCAGCTAATGTGTTGAGAGCCGACAACCGGGCGACTGGTTAAGGTAAAGTGATCCCCTTTTTTGACCACGATAGAGCCCGTTTCAAACTGCCCCAAGCGAATCTTAGGTCCCTGGAGGTCTTGAAGAATGCCAACTGGCTGATTCAGTTCAAAGGCTGTTTGCCGAATTAAGCGGATAGAGCGCTGATGTTCAGCGTGACTCCCGTGCGAAAAGTTAAGTCGCAGTGTCGTTGCACCTGCTTCAATCAAAGCCCGTAGTACCTCAGGGCTTCTGGTGGCTGGACCAATCGTAGCGACAATTTTCGTCCGGCGTGGGGAATCTCGTAGTTGCATGAAGACCGATCCTGGGTGTTAGGTGTGGAATGTTAGACTTTAAGTAACAAATTATACCTAAAACCTACTTTAGTAGGTAAAAGTGGAAAGCTGAATAGCTAAAGCCTGATTGTCAGCTTTAGGGACGCCCGACATGCTTCTCAGTAATTATTCCTAGTTATACTGTTGTTTAGTTAAACTATGAGCAGTAAGGTAGATGACTTCTGCTAAACAAAACTTTAGTGTTCTAATGGCGTATCATACACTACGCAATTATTTTTAGTAAGGAGTTAGATATGCTCATGTCGGAGGCACAGAAGCCACTGACAGTAAATAGGGAGTTCTTAGCACCTCCGGGTGATTTTAATCCCACGCTGCTGATGTTTCTAGCAGCGCTCACCCTGCTGGTGCTATCAACCTGCGGTTATTGGCTCTGGGACTGGCCGCACTGGGGAAGCTTTGTCGCTAACGTGCTTGCATTGCACATGGCTGGGACAGTGATTCACGATGCTTGTCACAATGCTGCCCATCGAGATCGCTTAGTCAATGCCCTACTAGGACATGGTAGTGCGCTGATGTTAGTCTTTGCCTTCCCAGTGTTTACGAGGGTGCATTTACAGCATCATGCCCATGTTAATGACCCAAAAAACGACCCAGATCATTTTGTGTCCACAGGTGGACCATTATGGCTGATTGCGGTTCGCTTTCTCTACCATGAGGTGTTTTTCTTTAAACGGCGGCTGTGGCGCAAGTATGAACTGTTGGAATGGTTTTTGAGCCGGTTGTTTGTCGGTGCAATTTTCTACGTTGCCTGTCAGTACCACTTCTTGGGCTACATCCTCAATTTTTGGTTCATCCCAGCGTTTGTAGTGGGGATGGCACTGGGCTTATTTTTTGATTATTTGCCCCATCGCCCGTTTAAAGAACGCGATCGCTGGAAAAATGCCAGAGTCTACCCTAACCCAATTCTCAATTTGCTGATTATGGGGCAGAATTACCACCTAATTCACCATCTGTGGCCTTCTATCCCCTGGTACAACTATCAGCCCGCCTACCATAGCGCTAAGCCCCTTCTAGATGCCAAAGGTTGTTATCAATCTATAGGACTGCTGCAAGGAAAAGACTTCTTGAGTTTCCTGTACGATATTTTTCTAGGAATTCGATTTCACCGAGCGCCGCAGGCGCAGCACCCTACCGCAGCGCCCGGGACTGAGATAAGCTCCAATCAGGGCGTAAGCTTTTAGCTTGACGCAGATAGGGATGGTAAATTCGGACGTGGGAGACTGGGATGTTGGCATGGATTAACAACCGGATGCAACGCTCCAAACTCCCCTCCACGTGCATTTGCTGCACATCCAACATTGGCACATTGTCCCAGTAAGGACGATGGCGGGTGATCGCTGCTGGGAAGATAGCATCCAAGTCGCGCGTAACCGAGAAAGTTGCACTAACAATCTCAGTTGGAGCGAGCTGATTCCCTATTTCCAGTTGATCTAGCAGTTCCATCACTGCTTCCCGTATCGCCTCAACCGTGTTTTGGGAGACGGTTGTTGCCCCGCGAATCGCTCGAACTCGCCACTCCACGCCAACGTCCTCCATACATTCACATACATTCAATGTTTCTTACCCAATTAGTTGTTATTTTTGAAATTTAAGAACCAACAACTAATAACCACCATAGTTTTTCTTGGTTAGCTTTTAGTCATCGGATTCAAAAATTAACATCTAATAACTAAAAACCACTAGGGTCGATACAACCAAAGGGGAAGGCCATTGGTAGACAGCTCAAATTCGACCCAATCGATCCCCGCTGATAGACCAGATGACATTCGGCGACTCATCGGTAGCAAGCGAGTCAACAAGGGTTTGCGTTCTTCCAGGTTGTAGCACCGCGTTTTATCAGGGTCAAGGTCCACCAGTTCTGCCGCCCAGCGACGCGCCTCTTCTTCTGTCCCCAGTCGGTCAACAATCCCCAGTGCCAACGCTTGCTGTCCGGTGAATATCCGACCATCGGCGAAACTTTTAACCGCATCTACTGCCAATTTGCGCCCCTCAGCGACTGTTTGCACAAACTGCTGATAACTGGTGTCAATCAACTCTTGGAGGATGCGCTGTTCTGGCTCTGTCAATTCGCGGTCAAAGGCCAAGATATCTTTATAGGGACCAGACTTAATTACCTGGAACGAGACGCCAATCTTCTCCAGCAAACGTTCCAGATTATTACCACGCAAAATCACTCCAATGCTGCCGGTAATCGTACCTGGGTTTGCCATAATGTGTTCGGCCCCCATGCCAATGTAGACGCCTCCAGAAGCAGAGATATTGCCAAAGCTGGCGACAATTTTCATTTTTTCGCGCAGCCGCTTCAAAGCGCTGTAAATTTCTTGGGAATCTCCAACCGTACCACCAGGACTGTCAATACGTAGGAGTAAAGCGGGAAACTTTTTTTCCTCAACCGTCTTGAGGGCGTCTAGCACCCGTTTGCGAGTGGCACTGGCGATCGCGCCAGTGATTTCAATCCGAGCAATTTGTTTCCGAAAAGCAGGCTTAAAAGGCCAAATCATGGGCAGCCGTCAGAAGAGCAGGGGGACAGGGGACAGGGGGCAGGGGAAGCTCAGAAGAGCAGGGGGACAGGGGGCAGGGGAAGCAATACTCTATTCTTATCCTTGAGCCCTGGGGTTTCCAGTCATCACCTGAGAGACAGGACACCAAGGAGCAGATGAGAAAGAAGACCCTATCCTTGCTCCTAATCTAGTTTGCCTTATTTGTGTCAACTGTTTGGTATTTGACAAAAGATTTTAAAAGTAGCAAGCTCTCCTTCTCTTTAGCTCCCTCAGCTCCCTCAGCTCCCTCAGCTCTCTACTACCTACTTCACAAAACTCAACAACTGAGTACAATCAGGAAAAGTGCCGTCAGTCATTCCATGCAGCTAAAACTAACAGAATCGAGACTACCAGCCGCTCCCTTACTCCTGATTGCACCCTTTTTCCTGTGGGGCACCGCAATGGTGGCGATGAAAGGGGTGATCCCACACACCACACCGCTATTTATGGCAGGGGTGCGTCTGGTGCCAGCTGGCGTGTTAGTTCTGATGGCGGCAGCACTTATGGGCAGACCACAGCCCAAGGGTTGGGCAGCATGGCTGTGGATTACCTTGTTTGCGTTGGTGGATGCAGCCCTGTTTCAAGGCTTTCTGGCAGAAGGATTAGTCAGAACCGATGCCGGCTTAGGCTCAGTGATGATTGACTCTCAACCTCTAGCTGTCGCTTTACTTTCGGGTTGGCTGTTTGGGGAAAAAATTGGCATGTGGGGCTGGTTGGGATTGGGACTGGGAGTACTGGGTATCAGTTTAATTGGCTTACCAGATGAGTGGATTTTCCGTTTCCTGCAGCCGGATGCAATGACAGATTTGGGAAATCTCCAACAGATTTTTCAAAGTGGCGAATGGCTGATGCTGTTGGCAGCTCTTTCCATGGCAGTCGGAACCGTCCTCATCCGGTTTGTTTGTCGTTATACTGACCCCGTGACGGCAACAGGATGGCACATGATTTTGGGTGGGTTGCCGTTATTTGCCCTGTCTGCTGGGGTGGAATCACAGCAGTGGGTGAATCTTGACTCAACTGAATGGATGGCATTGGGGTATGCAACTGTATTCGGCAGTGCGATCGCTTATGGCTTGTTCTTTTACTTCGCCTCCAGTGGCAGTCTCACCAGTCTCAGTTCTCTCACCTTCCTCACACCTATATTTGCCCTGCTGTTTGGTAACTTATTACTGTCCGAAGTTCTCAGTCCGCTACAGTGGATTGGGGTCAGCCTCACTTTAATCAGCATTTACCTCATTAACCAGCGCGACATATTGGCGAATGCCCAAAGCATTTCCCCTGTAGAAGAAACGAAGGCAGAGCCAGAACGCTCCCTAGAACCGTCTACTCCTGAGCTGACGCCCTTGGCCCTACCGCTTAGAGAATCGGAAGAGATAGAATTATAGGCGAAAGTACCTGCTGCCAATTTGGATCTGATGACAAAGGGGCTAGAGAACAGAGAAAAATCTCTAACTCTAGCCTCTAGGGCTTTTGAGCCTGCTAGACCTAGTCAAATAGTTAAAGTATGCTAAGTTTTATGAAAATTATTATTGGGGAATCATGAGGATAATATGAGCTTAGAAATTCCAGCCGATATTAAACCTTGGTTAAATTTTATTCACCCCATTCTGATGTGGGTGCTTCTGGGAGTCTCAATTTACGCTCTGTACTTGGGGATTCAAATACGGCGAACCCGAGCTGCTGAAGGTGAAGTCAAGAAACAACTGATTAAAGGCGGCTATAACGTCAAGCACTACCAGATCGGTTCCGTGCTGTTAGCACTAATGGTTCTGGGCGCGCTCACTGCCATGGGTGTGACTTACATCAACAATCAAAAGCTATTTTTCGGACCTCACCTGCTAGTAGGCTTAGGGATGACAGGGATGATTGCGATTTCTGCTAGTCTTTCCCCCTACATGCAGAAAGGCCACGATTGGGCACGCTACACCCACATTGTTTTGAATTCGGCTCTTCTAGCACTGTTTAGTTGGCAAGCAGTGAGCGGTGTGCAAATTATCCAAAACATCCTTAGCAAGATGTGATCGAAGAGGGAGTAGGGAGTAGGGGTGAATAGAGAAAACTAGACAGTGACAATCTAGTAGTTCTACCTGCTCCCTCTCTCCCTCTCTCCCCCTCTCCCCCTCTCTCCCTCTCCCCCTCTCTTCTTCGACTTGAGAGGAAAGGGCAGATTTAGCGATCTGTGAAAGTCTTCCTGCACTTTGTAAGTCAAGCGGCGAGAAACTTGTCGCACGACTTGGTGGAGTAGGCGATCGCCGGTGCTTTGAACCAGAGATTTGGGCAATCGGTGAATAAATTTGGGAAATCGAATGTCAACGATCAAATCTAATTGCCACTCGACTCGTGTGGTTTGGCGCTGTAACCCATCAGTAGACATATCTGCTGAAGTTTCCACTAACTCCATGGCAGCCTTAAAGTCCACTTCATAACCTGTGACCTCGTAATTTGGCACCGGGATTGTCTTGATCCGATAAACGCCTTGGTTCGCGGGCAACAGCTCCAAACCAACTTTCGGCTCTACTTCATAGCCAAAGGAGCCAAAGCGACCGATCATTAGAGCATAGCCATTCTTCCCTATAGGTTCTACCTTCATCGGATGGGCGCAGCGGCAAAACCAACCTTGGTGAGCATTGAGATACTCAGCAACCATCTGTGCCTCCGCATCCATCTCCATGCAGTCGGTAAACTGGCTGTAAAAGCGAGTTGGTGGGTTGGCAGATAAAAGGGCTTCTGCTACTGAATCGTCAGTTGTTGGCCTTGAAGCTATAGGCAAAAGGGCTTCGGTAGCTTCAATAGATTGATATTCGCGATTTTGTGAGAGCATAAATGCCTTCCTGTTTGACTTCAACTTAGGTTCAGGATTCCCTCTTTTGGTTCAATGTTTCACCTTGACTCTCAATCTTGACCGAAAACTCAAGAATCTGCCATCAACTCTTCACATCTACAATTGAGAAGTAGAGATTCTCTGACACTTGGAAACTTTTTAGTTTATCAGCTTGTGATATGAAAGCATTTGTAGCAGGGGCAACAGGCGAAACTGGTCGCCGGATTGTGCGAGAGTTAGTGGCTCGGAATATTCCCGTCCGAGCTTTGGTGCGGGACTTAGCGTCAGCTCAAGGAATTCTTCCCGCAGCAGCCGAGTTGGTGGTGGGTGATGTGTTGAAGCCAGATAGCCTAGCTGCTGCGTTGGCAGACAGCACAGTGCTACTCTGTGCAACTGGTGCTAAACCTAGCTTCGACCCGACTGGACCTTATAAGGTGGACTTCGAAGGCACCAAAAATCTGGTTGATGTCGCCAAGGCTAAAGGTATTGAGCATTTTGTCTTCGTTTCTTCCATGTGTACTTCTCAACTGTTCCATCCGCTAAATTTGTTCTGGCTGATTTTGGTTTGGAAGAAGCAAGCAGAGGAATATCTTCAAAAAAGTGGTCTTACCTATACTATCGTGCGACCTGGGGGACTGAAGAATGAAGACAACCCCTATCCAGTCCTGATGACTTCTGCTGACAAGCTGTTTGATGGCAGTATCCCTCGCACCAAAGTGGCACAGGTGTGTGTCGAAGCGCTGTTTCAACCAACTGCCCGCAATAAGATTGTGGAGATCGTTGCTAAGCCAGACATTCCAGAGCGGAGCTTTGAGGAGTTATTTGCTGCTGTAGCTTAAGTGAGGGAGTAGGGAAGCGATTGACGGCGTTGGTATTTAAAGATTGGGGGTAGGAGTGGCGAATTAGTGCGGAAGAAGTGCCTGAAGGTTAAACGACGTCAGCAGATTTTTCTCAGACGTCTGATCGCGGGCAGCGCCGTGGTGTTGGTGTTAGTGGTGTGCTTGCGGTTGACTCCCTCTGGAAAGCAACTGCACTTTAACCCGATATTCCATCGAGATTTCCCCCCATTGGTCATGTATGGGGAGATCCCTATATCCGCGCTCTGATGCGAACCATCTCGGCAAGTGAAACTAACGACTCCCAACCCTATTCCATCCTGTACGGTGGTCAGCATGTCTATGACCTGAGCCATCACCCGGAGCAATGCGTGCAGATTGTCAGTGGTCCCAACAGAGGAAAATGTTCTACAGCTGCTGGCAGGTATCAGTTGATAGATACGACCTGGTCTGAACTCGCCCAGCGCTATCACCCCCTGCCGTCGCGGTTTATGTTTTGGGAGTCGTATAGTTTTGAGCCAGAATATCAGGACAAGGTCGTTTACGCTTGGTTGAGTGACCCACAAGCTTGGGGAATAGACCTCCGACAATTGCTGCAAGAGGGAAAGTTGGAGCAGGTGCGACGGCGGCTTTCTGGCACCTGGACGAGTTTGGGGTATGGAATCGAAACCAATTCGATGACTGGGCAATTGCCAAAGATTTATCAGAAGATGTTGCAAGAGGAACTGCGAGCAACTGGGTGAAAACTGCAGACTTGCAACTCTATTCTCCCTTGGGATGATTTGGATGACTACTACGATCGCGCTCTCGTCTGACTGGATTAATAATTTGGATCTGTCTCCGGCTCAATCGGTGATTGAAAACTGGCTCCAAGAGGGGGCGATCGCCACGTCTGAGCAGCAGTTGCGCTTTACTATCGATTATCCTCAGGAACCAGAAGATCCACGGGAACTCTCAGAAATTCCAGAGGTGCGATTGTGGTTTATTCGCCTGGATGCCCGCTATCCCTGGTTGCCGTTTCTACTCGACTGGAAAGCTGGGGAACTCGTCCGCTACACCGCTATGCTCGTCCCGCACCAGTTCAGTCCTAAAGCAGGTATTCAGTACAATCCAGAAGCCCTAGAAATCTTTTTGATGCAGAAGCTGTTTGTCTTGAGTGATTGGATGCAACAACGAGGTCTGCCCAGCCAATCGCGGCTGAAGTCGATGGCTCAACTGCTAGGCTATGACTTAGATGATTCGCTATTTAAAATGTTCTAAGGTAACACGCCCGTAACTAGACAAGTTTTCCCAGCACAGGAGTAAAGCTCACTGCTGAGGCGATTGCCATAGTTGAAGCAGTAACTCAATGAGTACCTCATATGAATACAAGTGAACTAAAAGTTAGTCTGCCCCCCGGATTATCTTCTGATGAAGCCAAGCTACTCCTGGCTATTAAACTTTATGAGGTAGGGAAAATATCACTAGGACAGGCTGCGAAGATAGCTGGTTTTTCCAAACGTGCCTTCATGGAAATATTAGGGCGATATAAAGTCCCCATATTCGCATATTCTCCTGAAGAATTGCGGCAGGAATTGGGGATGTGAGCGAACCCATCATAACTGACAGCACTAGTTCAATAGACATCCCAACGACAGAAAGATCAGAGGTACTCCTAAGCTCCAGCGTCGGCGATCGCCAACTTTATTCCTCAATTCTCGTTGCACAAATGTCGTGAAATAGTCTTGATTAAGACGAAAAGGAGATTTTAAAATGCTGAATTTAGAGGAAGGTCTAGCTGCCTTTGAAGCTGAACACTATACCAAGGCATTTAGCTTGTTAAAACCGATTGCTGAGCAGGGAGATGCTGAGGCACAATGCCTAATTGCAAATATGTACCACTTAGGACTGGGTTTGGAGAGGAGTATCTCAGAAGCTATTAAGTGGTATGCGCGTTCGGCTAAGCAGGGTTATGGTTTAGCATCGAACAATTTGGGTGGAATTTTCACAGCAGGTGATGACGGTGTAGCCCCTGGTCTGGAGTTAACCAAGAAATGGTATCACCTAGCGAGAGAGCAAGGATTCTTACATACACCCTTAAATTGACTCACAAGCATTCACATTGTACGTTTTTTGACAGCTAAACGTCGCCGCAGCAGATACTCTACCTGGTAAAGATAAGCAGCAGTAACAAACCAAATGCCAGCAAGCCATTTCAACTCTGTTTCTGTAGGCGCTGCGTCATAGTATTCCAAACTGTGGAAAGGCATCACACAAACAAAAGCTACTACACTAGCTAGAGTTAGGACGATTGGAGCATATAACCCTTCCCACAAACTGATGGGAGTTGGAAACCAGCTAGGCCAT
>JAABUQ010003433.1_pt1 | contig 29019 bp, 26 predicted proteins | sample 5560001 | NCBI WGS metagenome assembly JAABUQ01 (sample SAMN10711888, study PRJNA513371) | rock metagenome | isolation source: Antarctica rocks | place: Antarctica: Victoria Land, Finger Mt nord | collected 2015-12-18 | reverse complement strand
TCATCTCTTCTTATTAAGAAGCACGAAAAATGTCTTCTTATCTCTTTCATGGAAGGTTCTTTTTCCTTGTTCCCTCTGATTTTATCTCCTCCTTTTGAGTTCGCCAACAGTATCGAACTCACGTTAATATGCTGAAATTATATCTAAAAAACATTAAAAAACACACTGGCCGTATGGCCAATGTGTACAACTAGACATCTATGATACACTGGAATTAAAGGGATATGCTTATTCAATTTGCTGCTAGCTACTGCGTCTACTCGTCTTCATTGACAGGGAGGCCATCACGAATAGCCTGGTCTATGATCCGGCTAGCTTGCGACTCGGCCTGTGACCAGAGGCGCTCGAACTCTTCTTCGGAAAGCGAGCGGCGTATCCAGAGGGGGACTATCTCGGCATCGACGTTTTTGTGGATGGCATCGGCTATACTAGAGGCTAACCAGAGGCAGGCGAGGGCGGCATCGAATTGCCCCACAATGACAAATAAACGCCCCAGATTTCTCAGCACCGTCGCCTCCTCCCAACGATCCCCAATCTCACGGAAGATGGCGAGCGCTTGAGTATAGTACTCGAAGGCCGCTTGCTTTTCCCAGGGTTCACGATCCAGCGTACCTAAATTATTGTAGACAATGCCTTGTCCCCGGCGCTCTCCAAGCTCTAAGAAGAGATCTAAGGCTTCTTTGTAGTATTCCTCTGCCTGCTCATGCTGCTTCAGAGCAGCGGATACTTCTCCAATATTATTACGCGTTCGCGCCTCTTCACTGCTATTACTTGTTTGCTCGTGTACGACTAAAGCTTGTTTATAATATTCTAGCGCAAGTGTATAATGTTCATTGCTTACACTTTTCTCTTTCTCTTGTCTACCAAGACTATAATAGGCTTTCCCCATATTATGGAGCAGAATACCCTTGTCCGGAATTTCCTCTTCGCTTTCATCGCTAATGCGTTTCGCTTCTTGATAGCAGGCCAGCGCTTGTTCGATCTGTCCATACGATCGATACATTGCACCTAGATTGAGCAGTGATTTCACCTCACCTTGCCGTAATCCATTTTGCTTAAATAGTGCAAGAGCTCGATCATAATACTCCTGGGCTGTGTCCTTCCGTCCCAGATCACTGTAGATATCTCCGATCTCGTTATAGATACGGCCAGCTTGTTTGGCCTCTGGCTGCCAGCCTGGAGATGGTAATAACGATAGATATAATTCCAACAATATTGTGTTCCGTCCCCAGCGCTGGAGATCCATAAAAATATGCTCTTTCAAGATCAGATCGTAAGCTGTTTGCTGTTGACCTGCCTGGCAATAGTGCCAGATTGCCTCAATGAGATACTGCACATCCTCTACATCACGCCGTTGAAGGTGCTGCCGTATAAGTGAGGATTGGCGCAGGTAATACTGTGCAGCTCTACTATGGGCGTCATGAAGAGGCTCTGTCATTGTCTGCTCCGGATCTGAGAGGAAATGTGTGCGTGCAAATTCGGCGATCATGGGATGCAATTCGTAACTTCCATCTCTGGCGCTATATCGTAAGAGGCTCCGATCCTGTAATACTTTGAGCGCCGCTGTCAACTGTTCTGAGGAAAGCTTATTCTGAATGACCGCCTGGATCGCTTGCTTCGAGACAGGCATCCGATAGACGGAAAGGGCAAACAGGAGGTTCCGCTGATTGGTATCTAACTGCTGTCCATAGATATAGTCGAACAAATTACGACCCACGTTCTCAATCCAGAGTTGACGGAAGTCAGAATCATTGAGAAGAGTAGCCAGCGGGAGATGATTGCTACGCTGCAACTGATCAAGCAGAACAAGCGCCTGTGGCAGACCGTTACAGCGTTCCACCGCTAACGCTAGATCAGCATCGCTATCCTGCATACCCCACTGGCACAGAAGTGCGATCCCCTCGTCCCTATGCAAACCATCGACGCGAATCTCTTGCATACATATGGGTCTATAGGTACGCGCACCTTGCGGCCAGACTCGCGAAGTAAGCAACAGGCGACAAGAACTGGCCTGACCGTTAACTCTATCCAACCATTCACCAACGCCAACCTGTTCGGGTCGGGCCGCACCAGTTTGTGCATCCAACCACACGTCAAATTGGTCCAGCAAGATCAAGCAGGGCGTGTTCCATTGATAGAGTAGATTAAACAGTTCAGCAGCCTGATCTTGAGCAGTAAGATTCGTATAATTCAAAGTATGCTTGCCCAAAGCATGAGATACTGTCTTCAAGAGATCAAGCAGCGTTGCAGTCGGTTTTATCTCGAAACGCAGTGCCTTCCCTGTAAATGGTCCCATACCGGCTATACGTTGATCCTCTGCATGCTGAAAGACGAGCGCCGCTAGCGTTGACTTGCCGATGCCGCCCATGCCTGTCAATACAAGTGCAGACGTATCTGATCGTAACAGTTTCTGATAGATTTCCTGAACCAAACTCGTGCGTGAATAGATAGCTCTGGAATCGAGCAGGATAGATGGCGTGCTAAGACTATGCAAACTCAACTGCTCACTTTGCTGGACAGATCGCAAGCTCTCAACCACCTGACGGATACCGTCGGCAACATCGCTATACGCTTGGTCACGATTTGTCCAGGAGGTGATAGGTCTACCATCCGCCGGCAGCGTCCGGCGACCAACAGTAGGAGTTTTTTTCAAGCCTGGAGCATGACGAGCAAGAACAGGCACAACGGTGACGCCATCAGTCTGCGCCCGCTCTTCCGCACGCTGCAACTGAGCATAACATTCATCATTTGCAAGATACGATGCACTTATAAGGAGTAGAATAACCTGAGCCGATTCCAGATGTGTCCTGATCTCGTAAGCTTGATTCTGTCCAGGCTGCATCATTTGATCAGACCAGACAGTGATCAAGCCTTCTCTTTTCAGCATGATCAGACGCTCATCCAGTTCGGCAAGCATATTTTGATCACTTTGCGCATAAGAATAAAAAACAGCAATGCTTTTTGCTTCTATCTGACGCTCCGACATTCTTTTCCCTTATGTTCCACTCATACTCTTCAAATTCAATCACATCAATCTAGAGTCTCGCTAATTGTTCCTGGGCAGAATGCAGGCATTTTTGTGCTTGTTGTTGCAAGTAACGCCATTCTCCTATAGTGTGCATACTTGATGGAAACTCTTTCAAAGCCTCTATCGCTTGTGAGAATTGGGCAGCAGCTAGCTTAAGTTGCGATGATTTTCTTGTAGATGACATACGCGAACTTAAGTCCAGTGCATCTTCTCCCGCATCAAGGGCAACATAAACTGATCTAAAAACTTCATCAAGGCTTGAATTATCATCCGCATTTATATCGGTACCACGTGTATTGCCCAAACCCTGATCACTTTCAGATTCTTCTTCTAGCGCCCGGATGATGATGGGGAAAATCTGGTTGGCACCCTGTAAGGCATCATCCTGGTTGATGCGGTCCATAAGAGTTCTCTCGATGGAGGCGGCGAGGACGGCGGCGCGCAAGTGGATGATCTCGTCCTCGGAAAGATTGAGGGTCGCGATGAGCTGGTCCATCTCTTCGACGTTGAGGACGGGGAAGCTTTTGGGGCCGCTAAGCGATTGGACGAGGCGGCGGACCTTCTCTGGATGAATACCCACGCGGTCATCCAACCGGCTCAAGTCCAGGTTATGTCTGCGCAGCACGTTTTGTAGTTCGCGCGCAAAAATGTTCTCGCCACTTGTCTGTGAGCGTCCATAGTACATCTTTTCTACTCCTTTAGATAGACATATATTGATCTTCCTTCCTGGCTATAGTGTACCTCATAAGCTTCTATTAAAACAGCCACAAGCATGTGAGAGCGAAGGGGCAAAGAAGTGGTTTTTCATCAAGAAATTTCAATCATGACACTTTATTCATGTGATTTGATTTGCGCATAGTATCTCTCGACAACACATACGCCTCATGCTATACTTTCGAAAAAGTTGTTGCTGCTGTCATATGGAAGAATAAGAGCCCTATTTCCATCACTGACTTCGCTCGCACAAAAGCGCAGTGCGCGGCTGAAGAAGCCGGAACTGCTTCAGCCACTTGCGACCCAGATTATACACGCGCAAAATGAGGAAGAGGCAAGGCATCTCCTCCTTGCTGCAAGTGATGGACAAACAGCTAAATAATCTAAAAACCGGAGTGGTGCGTGCCCCCTTTAGAACTATGTATGAAAGAGACAAGTGCTATAGATAGACGCCGGAAACGCGTGCTCATCGCTGCTGGCCTGGTCGTGCTAGTCCTGATCATTGCAGCACTCTTGCAGATGTATTGGTTCCGGCCACGCATCACTCAGGCGGAGGTGAGACGGCAGATCCAGACGGGCCTGCCTATGGGATCGACGGTTAAACAGACTGTTGCGTTCCTGAGTGCACGCGGCTGGGTCGATCCTCATAACGTCGGGATATACGCCAACCGCGACAACCATAGTTCCGCTGGCTTTGAGCAGAAGGACCCGGAAGGCAGCCCTCTGCTGGCAACGATCCAGAACGCCTATCCGGGATTTCTTGTCAGCGGCAGTATCCTCATGGAATTTGACTTCAATGCCGAAGGGCAGTTGACACACTATCAGAATAATTTCTGGGAACGAGTAGAAGTTATCCGTCTCCTCCTCACCTTTAATACTCAGGAGACAATTGCAAATCTTCTTCAAAAAGAATGGAGACGAATGCCTCTACTTGACACAAGAGACGCGTTCTCAGAAAGACGCTCTCAGCACTACAGATATGTGACAGCAATACCTGCTATTTACGATTTGGCTCAACAGGAGGTATTGTCAGCAGAAGTGAAAGACGAGATGTATCAACTACTTTCGGATATGATTCCACTTTTCAATCAATTGCCAGAATAATCTAAGCTTGGAGAGACTATCCAATGGCCAGTTTGTGAACTCATGCGCTGCAATCTCTACAGTACGGGCTAACTCAGTTCATTTAGTGGGGAAAGAGAGGATGACCCGGGTAGCGACAGTTCCTTGCACGTTAGCCGTGATCAAGCGGCTTGAAGAAGCCAACTACGACAACCACAAGGGCCTCACCACTCCTCTTCCCCACTCCTTGTCGCTACGCGAGTACCTGTCAAATGAGCTGTGCCAGAGCAGTGCTGCTCTGACTCACTTCATTGTAATTGTATGGGAGCAGCTTCGGGGGACACTGATCGTGACCCTCCATCTGAAGCCGGTCTGTGCGCGATGAATCGGCACCAATACACATCAACCTAAAGAAGTCGTCTTTTGAAAAGGGAAGGTGAGAGCCGGGCGAGATGGGTGGTTGCATGGGAAGATGAGAGCCGGGCGAGCAGACGGACGCCATTGACATGTGGTCCCTACGGGACCACGCGGCAATAAATTGCTTCAGCGGTAGAAAAAGGAGAACAGATGAGGAAGAAATAAGAGAAAAATGACAACATCATTCTAGAAAAGGTCTGTAAAGGGACAGCCTTTTGCCAGAAAGAGCGCTCCTCTCTTCTACTACTATCAATCACTCTCTCTTCTTTTCCATCGTCTCCTACGTTTCCCATCTACTGAAGCAATTTATTGCCGCGTGGTCCCGTAGGGACCACATGTCAATGGCGTCCGTCTGCTCGCCCGGCTCTCACCTTCCCATGCAACCACCCATCTCGCCCGGCTCTCATCTTCCCATGCAACCACCCATCTTCCCAGCCTCCTTTCCCTCTCTCGCAAGCTCATCCTTCCTTACCTTGATGTGTATTGTGCGCGATGAATCGGCACCTCTGAGAGTCACAGGAAGTGAGTCAGAGCAGTGCTCAAACGAGCTGAGCACTGGCGAGATTGAGCGAGATCCTTTTTGCGCTATCTATAGCTCTCGGCCACGCGTACAAGACCTTGCAGGGCGTCTTCGAGTCCGTGACGGAGATTGTCGCCGAGTTGGGCGGCAAACTGGTCGGCGAGCGGACCATCTAGAACGACGCTATGCGTGATGTGTGTGCCGCTTGCAGTTGCACTCATTTCGTGAATGAACTTCAAGGTTGTCGATTGTGGTAGGGCTGTTTGATCCACAAACTTCTGTAAGGGCTGAACTTCGATCAGTTCGGCGGATAGTTCTGGTCCATCCTTTTGCTGCAGGGTTGTGTGCGATCCAACGGCAAAGGGACCTTGCAAGCTGCTCGATTCGACCTGCGCATCCCATGACTTCCAGTTTGCAACATCCGACCAGAGTTGCCAGATCGTCTCAGGCGTGGCGGCGGTTGTTGCCGTTGCTTCTGTTGTCCACATGCATTTGTGTCCTTTCTCTCTTTACAACAATTATCATAAGCGCGCTTATCTCTATAATAAGCGGACTTATGATAATTGTCAAGGCTCTTGTGATCTTCTGTTTGTGGCGAGTGGGAGGAGGAAAATATTATAATGCTCTGGAAGACGGAAGAGAGTTTTAGCTGAAATGAAAAGAAGAAAGCAGGAGTATGGGAACGCAGAGAGTTTATTTGATTGGTGCGGGGATGATCGCACGTTCGCACGCGAATGCGGCTTATCGTCTTCCGCTGGCAGGGCAAGAGCTGTTGCTTGCGGCGGCAGATCCTAATACGCGAGCACTGGAAGAGTTTGCGGTGCAGTTTCCACAGGCGCGGACCTTCAGCGATATGTCTGAGATGCTGGAAGAGAGTGCGCAAGATACGGATATTGTGATTGTCGCGACGCCACCGGCAACACATCATAAGCTGACAGTCGCTGCTCTCGCGACGGGGCGACATGTGCTGTGCGAGAAGCCGTTGGCGATGAATCGGAGCGAGGCGCGGAAGATGCTGGCGGCCGCTCAGTCTCAGCAGCGCTTGCTTGGCTGCTGCAGCGTTCGCTATTTCGAGTGGCCGCCGGAGGTGGAGGCGCGGCGCTTGCTGCGAGAGGGGGCACTGGGAAGTTTGTATCATGTTCGCTTTCAGTATCTGGAGTCACGCAACCGGCCAGGCATTGAGTATCAGCCGGAGACACCGTGGTTTCTGGATCAGGCGAAGAGCGGAGGTGGAACGCTGATGGACCGCGCGCCCTACGAGTTTAGTATACTCAACGATCTCTTGCAGCCGGTGCGCGTCGATGTTCTAAGCGCGTGGCTGGCGAATCCGACGACGGCCCTGCACCTGCCGCCAGGGACGATTGATGATGTAGAGCAGCACGCCGGAGCGACGCTGCGCTACCATTTCGCCGACGGCGGCACATGCATGATGAGCTACGAACGCGCTTCCTGCACTCATAGCGAGGAGCAGGCGAGCGTTGAGGTGGAGGGGCTGGAAGGGACGTTACGCTGGCCCTGGCCGAAGTGGGGAGCACCACTTAACCTGACCCATAGCTATGATGCCAACGGCATGCTTGAGAGCAAGACGTTGTCTTTCGCTAAGCCGGGATTGGTAAACATAGGATACAAGCCGCTGCACTATTTCTATCAGCGCATGCTTGGTCAGCCCTCGCATGCGGTGGTGAATGAGCAAGCAATCTTTAATTTTTCCTGTGTGCGGGCGATCTACGATTGCGCGAGTTCAGGTCAGCCACAAACGGTGGTGCTAGGAGAGTAAACATTCCCGCCTGCTGCACCGGTTGACTAGCAGAGGCGCCAATTCATTGCGCGCAAGCCGGCTTCAGCCGGAGGGTATCAACCAATTCGCCCCGAAGCCGCTCTGTTCGCCGACAGAGGCGCCAATTCATTGCGCGCAGGCCGGCTTCAGCCGGAGGGCCACGACCAATGTGCCCCGAAGCCGACCATCTCGCCAGCCGAGAACCGCAGGCGATCTTTTCCATGATTAAGCATATTGGTCGTGGCCCTCCGGCTGAAGCCGGCCTGCGCACAATGAATTGGCGCCTCTGCTTTGAGGGCTTGAGGGGAGAGAGGACAGCCCGCTACGCGCGTAAGGTCCCGAGGCGGCGCATTTCGGGCCAGGAGAGGGCGATGATTCCGACGACAAGGATGGTCCCGACTCCTCCAACGACGACGGCTGGAATTGGACCGAGAAGTTGGCTGACGAGGCCAGACTCAAAGCCGCCGAGCTGATTGGAGGTGCCGATGAAGAGTGAGGTGACGGCACTTACCCGTCCACGCATCTCGTCGGGAGTGCGCACAAGGGTCAGCGTCGAGCGGATGACTACGCTGATATTATCCAGGCCACCGAGCACAAAAAGCATGAGGAGGGAGAGCCAGAACCAGGAAGAAAGGCCAAAGATGATTGTGGCGAAACCAAAGCCCGTCACGGCAAGCAATAACGTACGTCCAGCATGCTGGAACGGTGGACGTCGTGTAAGAAATAACGCCATACAGACGGCACCGATGGAGTCGGCGGCCTGCAACCATCCCAGGCCGATAGGACCAACATGCAGAATATCTTTCGCAAAGACTGGAAGCAAGGTCGTCGCACCGCCAAAGAGGACGGCGAAGAGATCGAGTGTAATGGCAGCCAGCATCACCTGAGTACGCCCCAGAAAGCGCAGTCCCTCTACCACAGTTGCAAAAGAACGCGCGCTCTTCTGCTGTTTCACCTGAGGACGCACACGCATCAAGAGCAGGACGAGAGAGATGAGAAAGAATGCCGCACCGCTCAGCGCATAAATCAGCGTGGCACCACGAAAGATTCCAATCAAGAAACCACCCGTTGCTGGCCCGAGAACCGCCGCGAGCTGAGAGAAACTACTTCTCCACGTCGTCGCATTCTCAAAAACATGCTCCGGCACAACCTGCGCGATCAGCACGGAACTGGCGGGATTACTAAAGGATTGCGCACCACCCATCACAGCCAGGCAGCCATAGATGAGGAAGAGTGAACCGTGCAGGAAGGATAATGCCGCAAGGCCCAGAGTAGCCAGTCCCAGCACAACAAGCGAGACCAGCAAGATTCCTTTGCGGCTGTAGCGATCGATAATATAGCCAGAAGGTAAAAACAAGAGAATAATAGGGATGATCTGCGCGAGGCCGATACCACCGAGGACCAGAGAAGAATTTGTGCGCTCATACAGCTCCCAGCCGATCGCAACCGTAAGCATCTGCTGCGCAAAGAAGGTAACACAAATACTCACCAGGAGAAGGCGAAAATTGCCATAACGCAATGCCTCATAAGCATCATGGACAAGGAGCTCATCCGCCTCCACAGCAACAGCCGGGACATCGATCGCCTCGCTGAGAGTGGATGGTACAAACTCAACGAGATCATCAGAATTCTGGCTATCACTCATAGACTGCGACCTCTTTCCTCCCTGGGCCTCAAGTCACAGGGAGGAAAGAGGTCTTCCTTTCTTAGAGCTGAGGTGAGGTGCTCCCTCACCGTGCCCGTAACTATATCCGTCACAACGATGAATAATGCGACAATGACGGACAGTGATGCCCTCAACGATGTGTTGAAATCAAACCTGATCAGCGCCTGCAGGTCTACTTCCTGCAGGCACTTATACATACGTTCGTTAAGCAAACGTGGTACTCAGGCTGGTAATTCAATATAGTCGATCTCGGCCCAGTTATCTGCTTTGGCGAGACGAATAGTGTTATCACCCGCATTGAGATTGACCTGAATAGTGGCCGTGTTATAGTGATCCCAGGCTCCCGTACCAGGTAGCGTGGTGAGCCCGCTATCCTGACCGTTGACGACAACGTGATGTGAGGCCGTATTATTAAAGCTATTGGAGTAGCCCTCAGTCATCGTATAGGTACCACCCTGAGCGACCGTAACCATAAACTCAACATAACTATCAGGATTATCAATGCGTCCAACATCTGCATCATGTGAAGCAGCTATCCCTGTCGCATGCTCGCCAGTACGGATATTTACAGAAGCATCATTTATATGCGCCAACTCCGCTTCATAACGGATAGTTGTCGGATGTTCTCCTGAAGGAAGCGGTAACGCATTTGTCACCGAGGCAGGTATACCAAAGACTGGATTGCCATTGTTGTCCCAGGTAAACTGCTGAGCGCGAATGCTGCGATTCTTCCAATTATCCGTCGAGCCATTGCCTGAAAGCACCGTAGCATTATAGACCAGCCAGTCCTGCGTCCCATCTGGAGATGTCGTAAAAGCATTAGAGCCAGGCCCAAAGGCGGTATCGGCCTTTGTGAAGACCGGGCCAGAAGATTTCGCCCACGAATTTCGATCAAGCAGGTTGGCGTTATCACTAGCGGTCAACATACCCAGGCAATAGTCGTCGGTAGTGCTCCCATTAGCTGAATAGGTGATAAAGATTTTACCATTACGATATAGCGGCTGTGGCGCTTCGTTGATGTGCACAGGACCAGTGACCTGCTCCCACGGCTGATCTGGTGCCGAGATCAGGACACGGTCTCCACTTATAGTAACGGGGTCGCTCATCTGAGCTATGTAAAGGTTCTGCTGCACGTTGTCAAAACCATCCCAGCCCGACCATACGAAATAGAGGGAATTGCCTTGCTGGACAGGTACACCATCAATAGCCCATCTATCGGTGGGCGCGCTAACTTTTCCCCGGAATGTATATGACCCCTGTGGATCGTTCGTGTCTGCTTGTAGAGCATACATACGGTGGTTGTTGTTATTGCCATCATCGGCGGCGAAGTAAATATAGAAGGTACCGCTGATCAGTTTCAGTTCGGGTGCCCAGATCTCACAGCAGTAATCTCCACTTGCTGGATGCGTCCAGACCGTCGCTGTCGGCCCATTATCCAGACGCGAGAGCTGGCTTGACTTCGTTACATAGATGTTACCCGTACTATCACTATAAGTGAAATAGTAGGAGCCATTGTACAGCAATACAGATGGATCGGCCAGGCTAGGAACGATTGGGTTATAAAATGAAGAGGTTTCAGGAGCAGCGGCGTGTGCATTAGAGGTAAATTGCACTACTAACCCTGCTACTAGCACAATTTCAATGAACAGGAAGGCAATGAGCTGTTTTCCTCGTAACATCCTTGATACCATTGCATATTTTCCTTTCGTCAGAAAACTATACACTTCATAGTGTTCATGCGACAAAAAATTCTTTTCAAGAGTCACATGATCTGTGCCAAAGCAATGCTGGACTGTTAAGCTTCGCTTGAAGGGTAGAGACAGCCTATAACGACAACTACAAGGGTCCCCCTTTTCTCTGAAAAGTCTTTTTCATGCCAGGTAGTAATCCGTACATGAGTGTCTTGTCGCTACGCGGGCCACCCTATCAAATGAAGCTTAACAGGCTAATACTGTTCGGTCAATCTTTATTTGATAGACACCCTACTAAAGTCTCAGGGTTGTCTTCCTGTAGAGACAACCCGATTGAAGGTTGATAGTGTAATACAAGTGCTATATGATAAAACTTGCAGCAATGAAAAATGCTCACAGCTTTCTCACAACCTTAGAAGGTAATGGCATCAAAGAGAAAAACAGGTGAAATAGCCTGGTGATTAATTGCCATTGCCGCCTGTATTCATAGAGGGCATGGGAGCGGGATTGGTGCCATCGACGTTGATCATGGTGATCATGCCGCCGGGGTAGACGCCGTTGTTGGTTGTGTCCTCATCAACGTGATCGTGGAACATAAAGCGTCCGACTTGATTGAGGCGCAGGATGATATCGTAGCGCTCGCCAGGCTCTATGAGGAGAGTGTCTTTGTAGTAAGCCTGATCCAGTTTGCGGCCATTTGCACCAATAACGAGGAAGTGGAAGCCGTGCGTGTGCATCATATGAACTTCTGACCCGGCGTTGATCAAGCGAACCAGGACGGTCTGCCCAATTGTGGCATTGATGCTATCCGTAGGGTCCATCATCGTATTGGGATAAGCTCTGCCATTTATCAGGAAGTAGTCGGGCTGATAGTTACTCCAGTTCACAGCCGCGCCACCCTTGTTCAGCGTAGCGTAGTTCTGCTGATGTTCTCCGCTATCCATCTCGCTGAGCACAAAGGTATATTGCTTATTGAAGAGCGGAGTATCGGGATACGCGCTACTCTCATCCGCCGCCGACTGCACAATAAAGGCTCCATACAGGCCCATCTGCAGATGTTGAAGCGGATTCACCCGGCAATGATACCAGTATGTGCCAGTATGTGCCGCAATAAAATGATAGGTGAAACGTCGGCCCATTTTGATCGGACCCTGATCCGGCAGATTAAAGCCATCGATCGCCAACGCATACCCATCGCCACCTGGATTATATTTTGTATTCGTCGGATCTTCATCGTTGACCAGCGTCAGATTGACCCTATCCCCCTCAGTCACCATCAAAGCCGGACCAGGAACCTTTGCACGCCCACGAGGATCATCAGTATAACCAAAGACATGAATCAACGCCCCATCGGGCAACTTGAGAATATTGTCGCGCACATATAAAGTGATATTGCGCACCTGTGGTGTATATGGATAGAGTCCAGTGGTCGCGATCTGAGATGAAGTAGCCGCTGGAAGCTGCAAGGCGAGAGCTCCGATAACACACAAGGCGACACCAAGTAGCACCAAGGCTATCACCAGCCGCGTCTTTCCTCTCGTATTCATCGCAATCTATCCCTCGAAACTTCTCTATCACTTACTTGCAGAGTGTTTGATTCCCATCATGGTGGGCCTCTCTCATCGCTCATGCATCCGCACGCCTTCGGCGTGCCTGATTCTTTTTATTCATCTTGCTTTTTTGCATACTTTGGGCAGAGCCCAAAGTATGCAAAAAAGCAAGATGAATAAAAAGAATCGTTTCGAGCAGCGAAGCTGCACACTACGTTCTGCTCAGAGCGTGGATGCGAGGGCATCCGACGCTTTCTCAGAGGCACCAATCTCCTCCAAACGCTCCCGTTCACCAACTGAACCACACTTTATTCAATGGCTGACAGTGTGTACTTCGATGGCACATGGTCGGGACTTCTCCGGCTGAAGCCGGTCTGCGCGCAATGAATTGGCGCCTCTGCTTCGCAGAAGGTCATGAGAGAAGAAACCCGTCACATGGAAAGTGGGCTAGAGCAACAATGCACCCTTGCATTCATCTCGACCATTATTACTATGATGGTAGCATGACCTTTCTCCTCCGTCAAACACTCTTTGCAGGAAGCGGGACCTTCGAATGATAAGCTGGTAACCATAGATAGATAAATGTCAACTTTTTCCCCTTCAGAGACGTGTCTACGTTAGCACTGGTAAAGAGTGCTCAGGCGGCTAGAAGGTTGCAGAGGTACTTAAAGTGACTTATTTAGAAAGGAGCAATCAAAAATGCGGTTCTCTTTAGGAAGGAGCCTGGTAAGAATACTCTTACTCGCGCTCTTCGTGACATGTGTAGGGCTCTATGTCACAAGCGGACAAGCTTCCGCCCATTCCGCATGGGATAGCGGGTGCAACAATCACGGGCATGATAACAGTGACTCCAACTGTTCCTCCTACGACAGAAACGATGGTTACGGTGGCAACTATAATTACGATGGAAACTATGGTGGAAGCCACTCCTACAATGTATCGGACAACTGTGATCAGTGGGACCCCAAGACAGTCTATTGCGTGCACTGGAAACTAAATATTCCCAATGGTCCCGTTTATGACAGTGCCTATCCTGGTAATGGAGATAATCACGGAGGTTATTATTATCAGGACAACTACCACGATGCAAACTACTACTACAAATATTATTGTGATCGCTACGGTTGTAATTGTAATTAACTGCTAAAAAATTCGTTTCTCTAAAAAAGCTCTAGCATAATAATTGAAATGCTAGAGCTTTTTTATTTTCTCATTGGAGACCAGGTGATTTATCCAGCACAGTAGACGAGCGTTGTGACCTGAACACCGATATTATCGGCGTTGGCGATGAGCGAGACAGTCCAGCCTGACGTACTAGTGAAGCTATTCTGCGTGCGCTGATCAATGTAGACCGCATACTGGCTACCACCACTGAAGCCCGCGATAAAACCCCCACTTATAGCAGTCGTTCCAGCCGGGCATGTTGCTGCTGCCGTAGAAACCGAACCGGTAGCATTTGCTACATTACCAGTAGCAGCAACCTCGGTTATATTAGCCAATCCAGTAGGTCCTTGAGGACCTTGCGAACCTACTGGACCTTGTGGCCCCGCTGGACCAGGATCACCCGGGTTGCCCTGTGGACCTGTAGCACCGGCGAGACCTGTTAATCCGACCGGACCAGGATTTCCCTGTGGGCCTACTGAACCCGGATTACCGGGATTTCCTTGCGAGCCCTGTGGACCTGTTAACCCAATCGGCCCTGTAGCACCTACGGGACCTGTTAACCCTATTGGACCTTGTGGCCCTACTGGACTCATCAACCCAATCGGCTCCGCTGGACCTGTAGTACCTACGGGACCCGTCAATCCGACCGGACCAGGATTTCCCTGTGGGCCTTGTGGGCCTGTCGGCCCTATAGGCCCTTGTGGCCCCACAGGACCCGGATTACCGGGATTGCCCTGTGGACCTGCGGGTCCTTGAGGGCCTCGAACGATTGAGCGTCCTTTCGTATGGTGATGATGCTGACAATAACCATAACCCCTATGACAAGTGTGGAATTTATGCGCTGAAGAAGACGACTGTGCTTCAACCTGTGGCGCAAAGACAGCGAGACTCGCCAGTAGACAGACAAGCAGCGAGACACTCATTCTGATCCATTTCATCATGTAAACAAATACTCCAATTTCGCTCGAAAGCAATATACTTCATTAATAATAGACATATATATTTGAGAAGCATAGAAGCTTCATTTCTCATACTTAAAATATCGTCCGAAATAATGAGACAAGTAGATAAGTATCATAAATCGATAAAAGCCACTTTTAAGGACAAAGATATGCTTGACAACTGACCTTTAAATATGTTAACAATGGACTATAGCCGATCGATACATTCTCAACGAAAATGTAGGCGTCCTCTTAAAGTGTCACAAGACAATTCCCCATGTATGCAATACAGAGGTTAGAGGTAAGAAGTGCGGGGCGAACGTTCGCCTTAAGGAGAGAAGGGCTTGGCGACACGCGTTTCCATCAAGGATATAGCGGCTCAGACGGGTGTCAGCTTCCAGACGGTGAGCAAGGTGCTGAAGGGGCAGGGGACTGTCGCGCCAGAGACGCGTAAATGGATTTTAGAGGTGGCGGAGCAGATGGGGTATGTGCCGAACGCACTCGCACGCAGCCTGGTCAATCAGCAGACGGCGACGATTGGAATCGTGGCGAGCGATTTCAGCGATTACGTGCTGGCACAGTTTGTTGTGGGAGCGGAGCGCGAGGCACGTCGTCAGGAGAAGTCGGTAATCATCGGCGTGATCGATGAAGAGGGAATGGATGCGGAACGTGTGATTCGTATCTTGTTGGAGCAGAGGGTGACGGGAATCGTGCTGGCCGCACCGCAATTAGAGCAAAATCCAGGAGTGAGAGAGCTGTTACGGGGGCAGGTGCCGGTGGTAAGTATGTATCATGTGCCGGGAGGAGGCATTCCAACAGTTGGCTCCGATCACGCGCGTACTGGCCTTCTCGCCACACAGCATCTGCTGGACCTGGGACACAGACGCATCGGAACGATTATTGGACCGCAGGATCGCCAGGCGACACAGACGCGGCTGCGAGGCTATCAACGCGCACTAGCGGCGGCGGGCATCGAGACTAACTCTGAGTTAGTGGAGGAGAGCGACTGGCTGGTAGAGGGAGGCTATGCAGCGACGCGACGGCTGCTTGAACGCGTTCCCGATATCACAGCCATTTTTGCGCAGAACGATATGATGGCGGTGGGCGTCCTGGGGGCGTTGCGGGCGTTAGGGAGACGGGTACCAGAGAATTTTTCGGTGGTCGGCTGCGATGATATCACGCTGGCGTCCTATACAGTGCCAGCGCTGACCACCGTTCACATACCCTTCTATGAGACGGGAGAGATGGCGGTGCAGCTCCTACTGGATATCATCACAAAGCGAACGACCGACCCTAAGAAGATACTGTTGCCGGTTCATCTAGTACAGCGAGCCTCAACAGGAGTCAGGAATTAAGAGCGAGCATACTCGTCGATGATTTTTTGAGAAGAGCTAATCGATTAGCTTTCCCAAAGAAGCTTGAGGAAAGAAGATAGAGAGTACATACATTCCGCGACCGTGTAACAAACAGAAGGAGATGAAATGTGGGAAAGATCAAAATTGATCGAGAGCGGACGATAGGGAAGGTGGACCGGCGCATTCTGGGCGGGTTTACAGAGCACCTGGGACGCTGTATCTACGGAGGCATCTACGAGGAAGGGTCGGCGCTGAGCGATGAGCATGGTTTCCGGCGCGACGTTTTAGATGCTGCCCGCGCCCTGCATATGCCGCTCCTGCGCTGGCCGGGTGGCAACTTCGTCAGTGGCTATCATTGGATCGATGGCATCGGACCAAAGGATGACAGACCACGCAAGACAGAGCTCGCCTGGCTCTCAGAGGAATCCAACCGTTTCGGCACCGATGAGTTTATAGAATACTGCCGTACACTCGGCACTGAACCATATATCTGCGTTAATATGGGAACCGGCACGCTGGACGAGGCACAAGGCTGGGTCGAGTATTGCAATGGCACCGGCAATACCTACTGGGCCAATCTCAGACGCAAGAACGGACATGAGGAGCCATACAACGTCAAATACTGGGGCTTGGGCAATGAGCTGTATGGGCGCTGGCAGACGGGAGCGATGGAGCCGGATGATTATGTGAAAAAAGCGCGTGAGTTCGCTAAGGTTATGAAGTGGACCGATCCAAGTATAGTGCTTGTGAGCTGCGGCGAGAACGGCTGGTCGAACTGGGACCGCATTGTCATCGATGGACTCGCCTCGATGGTTGACTATCACAGCATTCATATCTACACGGGCAGCGACGACTACTACAGCAATGTATTCTCGCCACACCAGGCCGAGCGGGCGATACGAGCCACGAAGGGTATGATCGCCATGACGCGCTACAATCAAGAGATTGACCATCCCGTCTATATCGCCTATGACGAATGGAACATCTGGTTCCGCGCGCGCGATGCACAGTCTGCACTCGAAGAGCGCTACACGCTCGCCGACGCCCTTGCCGTCGCCACTTATCTCAATATCTTTGTCCGCAACTGCAACATCGTCAAGATCGCCAATCTGGCCCAGCTCGTTAACGTTATTGCGCCAATATTTACCAGCAAAGAAGGGCTCTTCCTTCAGACAATCTATCATCCTCTGAGATTATTTGGTGAACATCTGCAGGAAATAGCCCTGGACGTGTTTGTCGATGGCGAAACTTACAACCTCTCGTCTGAGAAAGAAAGCTCGACCTGGCCTCACCGCGTCTCCGATCTGGGACCCTTCCAGATGCTCGACGTCAGTGCAACCCGCGATGCAAGCGGGCAGACGCTTGTCCTCGCCGTCGTCAATCGCGACCAGCAGAAGGCGCAGGAAACAACGATCCAGTTCATCGACGGCGTCCAGGTGCGCACTATGGCTGCATACGAAGTGGGCGGCGAGCAGGTAGAGATCATCAATTCTTTTGAGCAGCCGGAGGCAGTTACGGTAAAAGAAAGGCATCTGGAGCAGCAAGGAAGCAGCTTCAACTATACATTTCCAGCCCATTCATTTACCCTACTGCATCTTCAAATTGAAGAAATCATGTAAAGCGTCACGGATAGCAACAATGTAGTGCGTATTCGTAGGTTCTACAATGAAGAGAGTTTTAACGGTTCGAGTAGCAAGGCGTCCTTCTGATACGCTTTCGTACTCGTCACCGACAACAACCACGCGGGCCCCTGAACAGGGCACAACGACCGCGCAAGTTGTTTCTACGCGGATGTAGAGAGGATAAGCAGACATGACTGAGCAATCCAGAACTCTGAAAGATCAGAGTTCGCAGACGAGCAGGGGGAGCACAAACAGCTCTATGAGCCGCCGAACATTTCTAGAGCGCAGCGCCGCCCTGGGAATGGGAAGCGCAGCAGCACTTACATTACTAGAAGCATGCGGAGCCAGCGCGTCAGGCAGCGGCGGCACCAATCTCACCTACTGGAATCTATTTGGTGGTGGCGACGGCGCACGTATGATCCAGATGGAAAACGACTTTAGTAAAAGTCATCCCAATATCAACCTCCAATCAATTACTCTGGCCTGGGGAGATCCTTACTATACTAAGATAGCCATGTCCGCAGCAGGTGGACGCCCGCCCAATGTCGCCATCTCGCATATGACGCGCGTGGCAACCTATGCTGCTCAGGGCTTGCTAGAGCCATTCGATTTAAGCGAACTGGCTAAGCATGACATCACCGAAGACAAATTTCTCGCTCCTACCTGGCAAAGGGCGCACTATAAGGGGCAGCTCTACACTCTTCCCCTCGACACGCACCCATTCGTCTCGTACTACAACGTGGATATCTGTAAAAAAGCAGGCTTACTCGACGCCAGTGGAAACCTCAAGCCGATTCAGGGCGCTGACAATTTGATGACTGCACTAAAGGCTGCAAAGCAAGCTTCAGGCGGCTATGGAACTGTCTTCGAAGTGCAGGGAGTCACAGCATGGCGGCTGTTCTCTACGCTGTACAGTCAGCTTGGAGGTCTGGTCCTCTCGCCGGATGGGAAAGAACTGATCCTGGATGACACTAAGGCGGAACAGGTTCTCGCGTACATGGCTGATCTCACCGTCAACAACAAGGTTGCGGCAGCAAACATCGACTATGCTGGATCTGTGGCCCTCTTCAGTGGTGGCAAGTCAGCATTTCTGTGGAATGGCGACTGGGAAGTGACAACATTTGCCATGCAGAAGAACTTCTCATTTAACATGGTACCATTCCCACTCGTCTACGACAAATATCGTGCCCAAGCGGATTCGCATGCATTTATCATGCCACGTCAGAGTGTAGCCGATCCTGCACAGAGAGATGCTTCACTTGAGTTCATTCGCTTTATGCTCAACGATAGTTATACCTGGGCGCAGGGCGGCCACATACCCGCGTACCAGCCCGTGGCGGAGAGTGCTCAGTATAAGAGCTTAAAACCGGAGTCGAACTACGCAAGTGTAGCCGCAGACGTCGTTGTCGATCCTAGCGCGTGGTTTACTGGATCAGGCTCTCAATTCGAGACTCATGTCTCGGCCGCAATTCAGACTGTGCTAAACGGGCAGGCCAGCCCCAAACAAGGTCTAGCCCAGTTCCGCGCTGCCGTGCTCAAGTTACTCGCGGTTAAAGTGCCATTTCAACAATAATGGACATTGTTTGAATGTGAGAGGACATTGAAGTCATTAGAAGGAGCTATTATGTCGGATGTAACATTACAAGGAGGAGCACGAGCAGTTCCACAGGCTGATGTACAGGGACAAGCGAAACGCCGACGCTCGAATCTGATTGGCCTGGGTTTTGTGCTTCCGTTTCTGATTTTCTACGTAGCTTTTCTTATCTGGCCCGTTCTCCTCGGTCTACGCATGAGCTTTTTCAACTGGACCTTGAGCGGTCTTGGATCGTCAGATTTTCTAGGCCTGAGCAATTATCAAGAGCTTTTCGGTGACGTGGACTTCTGGAAATCGCTGGGTATCACCTTGCTCTTCACGATAATTAGCACTCCTTTGCTTGTACTCATCGCACTTGGATTAGCGCTTCTTGTAAACCGGGCTATTCCCGCACAAAGTACATTTCGAACTATCTTCTTCGCACCATTCGTCATGCCGGTCTCCGTCGTGGCCCTGATCTGGAACTGGCTTTATCAGCCGGGATTCGGCCTGATCAATGGTATACTTACCGGCATTGGACTGAAAGAAGTCAACTGGCTCTCTGATCCAGGGATTGCATTGATATCCGTTGTGCTCCTCACCGTCTGGTGGACCATCGGATTCAACTTCGTCCTCTACCTTGCGGGCATGCAACAAATTCCGGTGGATTTAAACGAGGCGGCATCGCTCGACGGAGCGGGTCCCTGGGCAAGGATTCGCTCGATCACCATCCCCTTGCTGGCACCGACGACCACGGTGGTCGTGATCCTGCAGATCATTGCCTCGCTACAAATCTTTAACCAGGCCTACCTGCTGTTTGGCGGTACAGGTGGTCCTAACTACTCAACGCGTGGACTCGTACAGTACATTTACGACCAGGGCTTCACTGGCTATCGTGTCGGCTATGCTTCCGCGATGTCATATGTCCTCTTTATCATTGTATTGATCGTGGCAGTTGGACAATTTGTTGCGCTCACGCGCCAAAGGAAGGCGGCATAACATGGCAACATTGCAAAGCGTACCACAACCTGTACGCTCAAATGAGACAGTAAGCAGCAACAAACGAGGACGTCAGATGAGCAATGGTGCCGCCTTTGCCCTGCTCATCGTACTCGCGATCCTCTGGGTTTTGCCCATCTTGTGGGCGATAGACACCTCGTTCAAGCCAGAGAGCGAAACAACGACCGTCCCTATCTCCTGGCTGGCCTCACATTTCACTCTTGCTGCGTTTATCAGCACCTTTGCCTCGACCAGTCTGCCGCTCTGGTACTTCAATAGTATCTTCACCTCCGCGATCATCAGCGTGGTGACTATTGTACTAGCAAGTATGGCCGCCTTTGCGTTCTCGCGCGTTCCCTTTCGCGGCAGCAAAATCCTCTTCTGGGTTATCCTGGCTGGCCTGATGATACCCGGCCAGATTCTCATCATTCCATTGTTCACGCAGATGCAGGCGTTGGGGCTGGTCGATACGTACTGGGCCATCATTCTACCACAGATCGCCTCGCCCATCGCCGTCTTCATCTTCAAGCAGTACTTCGACGGCATTCCAATGGAACTTGAGGAAGCGGCGACAATGGACGGCGCAAGCATCTTCCGTGTCTACTGGCAGATCTGGATGCCGTTGGCGGGGCCGGCGATCGCGGCCGTAGGTATCTTCGCCTTCGTGCTCTCATGGAACAACTTCTTGTTGCCGTTCATCATGGTCACGAGTAACAATATGATGACCGTGCCTATAGGGTTGTCCACAGTCCAGACCTCGTTCGGCGTTCGCTACGCGCAGATCATGGCCTCAGCGGTGCTGGGCGGCATTCCCGTCCTCATCGTCTTCCTGTTCTTCCAGAGACAGATCGTGCAGGGCATCGCAGGAACCGGCTTGAAAGGATAAAAGCACAGATAAGTAAGAGATAACGATAGAGAGGGAGCAGCATTGATTTTCATGCTGCTCCCTCTCTATTCCTCTAACCCATTTCTTCAACATCAATGCTGCTCCCTCTCTGTTCCCCTGACTCATTTCATTTCATCTCTCAGAGGTGCCGATTTATCGCGCACAGGCCGGCTTCAGCCGGAGCTCTACCAACCAATGCTCCCGAAGAGATTCCGTTCGTCACTCGCGAAATGAGTTGTGCCAGAACACTATTTCTTCTCATCGCACTTTAGAAGAAAAAAGCAACGTAAATAAAAGACAACCCGGCACCTGAAATTGAGGTGCCGGGTCGCAATGAAGTGAAATTGGATTAGTGGTGATGATGATGATGATGGTGGCGATGACAATGATGGCGGCGGCAGTAGTCATCGTCGTCGTAGTCACAATCATCGTCGTTATCATAACAATCACCGCCACCACTTGCGCCATTGACTGCTTCCAGGTCCTGCTCATCCAGATCGATTGCTACATTTTCCTCAGCAGCTGCGTTGTTCTTGTTCCCAAATCCGAAAAAACCCATGATTGTGCTCCTTTTCTGTTTCTTGTTTCGAACACTTTAGAAGTAAAAACTGCTTTACCTACGAGAGAAGTTTCTTGTTTCTCTCGATGGTCTTAGTATAAACGGAGCAGGACAAGATTAGTAGGAGACACACCACATTTCGAGTGTGAACTCTCTCACAGTGCCAAGCGTCCGTAATAGCCTCTCTCTCCAACACAAAAAGGGTCTCCCTAGAGCCCGCTGCTTCGAGCAGCCGAATCCACGCTTCAGCACTGCATGTTTTCCATCCTCTGCTCTTTATCCTTATTAATTTTCCTACATTTTCTGCATCAAGACCTGCAACCTTATCCCTGGTCGGCAATAGTTTGATACGCATGTTTTCTTTTTCTACTCGCTTCGCAAGAGCACTACATACTAGCAAAAAATATTACTTGGGCAATCATTTTATATAGATGATCTTTATGCGTTGTTATAAGTAAGACAGCGAAATATTACTATGTTGACAAAGCGGTTACATCTATTATAAAAGATGCAAATTTTTATGAAGGCTTAGTTGCGCGATTAAATAGAGCATGAGAGGTATAATTGGGTAGATACATGAAGGGAAGCTTCAAAGCGCAGACATCGAAGAAAATTGTCTCACCGACCGGCTTTGCGAAACGTATAAGTATGAAGCCTATCAGGTCTGTGATTTCGGTAGGCTTGCTCACTCTTGTCGTTGTGTCCCTTGGTATCTATAGCCTCAATAAGCTCTTCAACCCGGCACCGTTAACTCTGGCAATGGTTACGACGCTTAGTGGTGGCCCGCAGGCGAGTCAGGGGCAGGAAGCGCTAAACGGCGCTCAACTCTACATCGACACCGTCAATGAAGCAGGCGGAGTAAACGGGCATCCACTCAAACTACAGGTCTTCGACGACAAGTTCAATGCCAACCAGGCTGGAGTGGTCGCGCGCCAGGTCATCGCAAGCCCCGCCCTGTTACTACTGGGTCCGGCCTATAGTGCGATGGCGCTGCCAGTCAACAAGATCTACGGTGACGCTCACATACCTCTGATCACGGCTTCGGTCTCTTCCGATGCCCTGACACAGAATAATTTCTCTGCATTCCGCCTGCGTACGCTTACATCATCGCAAGGCAACACGTCAGCAATCTATGTCAACAAGATTCTTAGCATGAACACTGCGAGCATCGTGTATGCTGATGAGTCGGCTTATGGACAACCCATAGCTAACGCCTTCGAGAGCACATTCACCGGACACATCGCGCACAAGCTTCCCCTAAATGATCAAAGCTCACACAACTTGAACAGCATCGTCACTACGCTAACAAACGACCCAAACCGGGGGATCGTCTTCCTTGCTATGACTGATGTGAAGAAGGCTGGACAGGTAATTGTAGCGCTGCGCAGCAAGGACCCCACTATCCAAATCCTCTGCACTGACGCCATCGACAGCGATCTCCTCCCTGCATCGCTCACCAACAATTTCACAGACGGCGTCTATGCAAGTGCACCTGTGATCTATGATAGCGCTCCCAACGAGGCACAGGCCTTTGCTACCCAGTACCAGCAAAAATATGGGAGTGCATTTGGCTGGTTCGGTGCTAAGTACTATGAGGCCGCACAGGTGGCTGTAGCGGCCCTGCGCAAGGCTACGATGCAAGGAACACAGGCGAGCCTGAGCAATGATCGAGCGCAGATTTTGAATCAACTGCTGACAATGGACTCACCCCAGGCAAGTGTGGAGGGACTGGATGGCCCACTTTACTTCGACAACAACCATAACGGCGCATCACCAATCCGCTTCGGCCGGTTCTTGCAGGGTCGGCTCCGCTCTTTGCCAACCCAATTGATGGAGGTTAGCGAATCGGATCGGGTTAATCTGCTAAACAATAAATGTACAGGAGAGATTATCCAGGTAGGCAATCAGTGCTTCTGGAAGCAGCGCGTTGTCTACGCTGGTATTGACCTCAACAAGGTTAGCAGCATCGATGTGACCACTTCGACCTTCAGTGCAGATTTCTATCTCTGGATGCGCTACAATGGTGCCGACGATGTGACCGCCATTACCTTCAACGACGCAAGCAATGTGTCGTTCGATTCAGCAAAGCCCCTGGCAAGCAAGATCATCAACGGTCTACAATACCACCTCTATCATGTCACGGGCAACTTTAAGGCCACGTACGACTTCCACCAGTATCCATTCGACCAGCAGCAGCTCAATATTAGCTTCCAGAATACGCGTCTGACAAGTGAGCATCTGGTCTACGTTATCGACGCACTGGGGCTAAAGTTGCATCTCAACAATACAGCAGAAACAGAAAGGGTAAAACCAGCATTCCAATCACTAAGCTCGTGGATGTATCAGGGAACCCAGTACGCCAGCGACACGTTTACGAGCCGCTCGACACTGGGCGACCCACGACTGTTCGACCAGCGAACGCGAACGGATTATTCAGGGCTCCAGATGACGCTGACAGTCCAACGCAAGACCCTGGCCTATCTCGTCAGTCACCTCTTGCCGCTAGCACTGTTGTTTCTACTGGTCTATGCCTCGCTGCACCTCCCCCTCAAACATCTAGGAGATCGTCTAACATTGACGGTCACTGCACTGCTAGCCAGCGCCGTTTTGCTCCTGTCTGTCAATAGCGAGCTACCAGAGATTGGCTACGCGGTAAGCCTCGACTACATCTATTATGTCTTCTTCGCACTCTGCCTGGTATGCATAGTAGCTTCTATATGGTTATATGAAAGGAAACTTACAGCCGCCACGCGCTGGATAAATAGAGGTCTCCACACTACCTATGTTGCAACCGTAATCATTACTATCATCTGTTACCTCGCCATCTATAGTAACAGGTTTGTCTGACGAGCCTGCTGACTGTTTTCCTGTAAAGATAGTATGCTCTTAGAAATGAGAGGAAACTTCTTCGATCTTGCCCTTTTTCCACATGGAGAGTGCGCGATTGGATCCAATCGCGCACTCTCCATGAGATGGCTATAAGATACAGAAGCGTGGCGAGACTACAGAGAGTTGGCTCCCTGGCCGCCTTCGACCTTTGCAGCCGAATGATCCGTGGTGGCGGGGGCAGCAGAGGAACGTACGAGGATGGAGGGTTTGTAGATACCAACGGCGATCAGGGCAGCTTCGACAATGATTACCGAGACGACGAGCGCGCGTGGCAGGCGGATACCGAAGAGCGAGTCGAGCGAGAAGCGGCCAGGGCCGGAGAGGGCCAGGGCCAGGGCGGAAGCGATGTAGGTAACGGGCAGTTCGGCTCCACCCTCGGCAGCCCAGATAGGCTTGCCAGCGTGAGCTGTAGCTGAAGCTACAATCATCGCACCGAGCGTGCCAATTGGGCCCAGAGGATGCAGGAAGCCCAGCGCGGTGAGTGCGCCGCCGCCGAACTCTGACGTACCCGCCGCCGCAGCCCATAGGTGGCCGGGCTTGAAATTCATCGATTCAAGAAAGCCAGCCGTACCTTTAATTCCATAGCCGCCAAACCAGCCGAAGAGCTTCTGTGAGCCATGCCCACCCAAGAGTCCTCCGACAGTGAGACGTAAGATCAATAAACCTAGATCTGCAATCATCTTTCATTCTCCTAGCGTCGTTAAATAGTAGTAACAACAATAACTGAAATTGCATACATGGTCATATCGTCCATCATGCCTTCCAATTCTAGTATACTTAACACACGTACTCACTACCAGTAATGACTCACTTTGATAGATCGACGAGTACTATTGGTATGAGGAGAGAGGATGATGTCTCTCCGTGTGATGAGGGAAGAGTGACCTTGTAAGCAAACTGGAAATGAGTTGCCCAGCGAGGTTTACCGAGAGGATCGTTAAGCTATCGATATGCACCCCATGTCTGGGAGTGCTAGAGATTCAAAAGAGGAAAAGAATTATGAATATATCATCTCTTCATTCGCCGATTGTTCGTCGGACAATCGAGGCGCTCAACGCAGGACAGCTCGACGACTTTATGGCACTATTTGCCTCTGATGCTACGGTCATCGATGGTCCAACGTATTCCGGCTATGAGGAAATTCGCGCATGGACCGAGCGAGAAAACTTTGGAGTACACATGCAGATTGATGTCGTACGAGAAAAGGATACGTCGGGCCTCGTAGTAGAGATACAAGCAACGTCCCAGGGAGGATACTCTGGCCCTGGCACCATGTCCTTTACTCTGCAAGGTGATCTGATCAAACGTCTTGTGATCGGTTAGAAGAGGGCTTACAGTTTAATCAAGATTACGAAGAACGGGTGCATCGTCTCTGAGTGCAGCAAGAGTGATAGCAGTCAGCTGGTTGATATAATCGGCAGAAAATGCAGCTCGATGAATAATGAAGTGCCAGTATAACGTGCCTGCAAGCAGATCGATGACCATTTCGCGATTAATATTCGAGGCAAGTTCTCCTCGGGCTTGAGCTCGACGCAGAATTTCGTCTGCATTTCTCATGCGAGGTTCCTGCAAGAGTATATAGATTGCATTGGAAAGTTCTGTGTCTCGTACCATCTCGGCATGCAGATCAGGCAGAATACGTGAAGGCAATGGCTGGCTGAGGTGTTGCGCATTGAGCGTTAGAAAGGCTTCAATATCTGCGCGCAATGATCCCGTATCCGGCGTCTCCTTCACGCCTATGCCAATATCAGCAACAATATCGATGACCAGACGTTGCTTAGAAGGCCATCGACGATAAATGGCGGCTTTCCCCACTCCCGCGCGACGCGCTATAGCGTCCATTGACATCCGCCAGTAACCCACCTCGGCCAGTTCCTCTAATGCTGCATGCACAATCGCCGTCGTGACATGTTCCTGTAGTACCGCTGCGCCAGCCGCTGGGCGACGGTCAGCCGTCTCTTTCTTGTTCATGGTTGCATTGTACCATACTTTTCTTGACTATTGACGATGGAACTATTGCGTTCTATCGAAGCTTATGGTATAGTATCTACGACGGAACGTTACTGTTCCGTTCCTTTCTATAAACCGTTTTGCCCTTACATCATGGAGGAAACAATGTCTGATATTCAGAACGAACAAACGATCGAGGCGACTCGTCAACAGACGAGCAAACTTTTTCAACGTTTTCTACAAGCCTTGACGCAAAGCGACATGGAGATCTGGTTGGCGCTGTGGAATGATGATGGTGTGTATGAGTTCCCTTACGCGCCTCAGGGCTATCCTCAACGAGTTGAGGGCAAGGCCGCTCTACGTGAATACGTCAAGGACTTTCCCAAGCATATTCAGTTTTTTGCGTTTCCTGAGCAGCGTATCCATTTCACTACGGACCCCTCTGTCTTGATCGCTGAAGTCAAGAGTGATGCGCGGGTAGTCGCAACCGGGAATCCATACAATCTCATCTATGTTATGATCGTTGAAACGCGGAATGGAAAGATTTCCCTCGTTCGTGAATACTGGGAGTTGCTTAAGGGGCTTGAAGCGATGGGTGGTTTGGACAATGTCAAAAAGACGTTCAACGTGTCTGCCTCGTAACGTCTTCTCTATTTTAGACAAACTGCTAGCCTGACGGATGTCATTTGCGTATCCGCAGAGGGAAAGAACGTTTTATGACAAATTCTGCATCTATTCTTGTTACCGGTGGGACGGGGAAGGTTGGGAGCCGTCTTGTTGAGCGCCTCAACCATCGCGGCTTTGCGGTGCGAGTTGCGACCCGCGGAAAAACTAGCTCTGTTCATGATTCTCTAATAGAGCGTGTCTACTTTGACTGGGCCGATGAGAGCACCCATGCTCTCGCATTGGAAGGCATTGATCGCATGTATTTAATCGCTCCGGGTGTAGCTGATCCTTCACCTCAGATGATAGCATTTATCAAACGAGCATTGCATACTGGCGTACGACGTATTGTCTTGCAAACAGCCTCTTGCATCGCTGTGAATGATCCAGGTATGGGTGCTGTCCATAAGGCAGTAGAAACGCTGGCTCCAGAGTGGGCAGTCTTGCGACCATCCTGGTTCATGCAAAACTTTACTAATACTGAGACCCATTTCTACGCAGCCTCTATCAAAAACGAACAAACCCTGGCGGCCTTTGACGAAGGTCGGGTAGCATTTGTAGATGCGGAAGATATCGCTGAGGTCGCTGTGCATGCACTCATTGATGAGCACCCACATAACACCGAGCATATCATCACAGGTCCCCAGGCTCTGAGTTATGCTGAGGTAGCCAAAATCATCTCTGCTGCTGCAAAGCGACCAATACGTTTTGTTAGCGTACAATCAGAGGGATTTCAAGCGCAGGTGATAAGCATGGGCTATGGTGCAGACTACGCGACCTTTTTGTCTCACTTGGAAGAAACATGGGTCAGAAGTGGTCAAGAAGACCGCGTTACGCCTACTGTAGAGCGTATTACTGGACGCCCTCCTCGTTCACTGGCTGATTTCGCCGCCGCCTCCGCGCATATCTGGCAGGAATAAGAACTTTTCTTATCGCGGATTGTTAGTGCTGTGCAATAGAAACAAAATCGTGTTTAGAGAAGGGCAGAGACGATGGAAAACAGAGAGTTTTTCAATGCATTCCCAGTAGGATACTATCAGTTCCATCCCGACGTCAGCTTGAACTTTCAAATGAACCGCGTGTATAACTTTGTTCATGATGAGGTTACATTGAACGACTTGCGCATAGTTGCACCTCGCATTCGTGACTATTCAGACATGCAACGAGAATTTCTTGCTCTGGCTGAAAGGGAGCGGACATCATCCTCCAGCTCGAAGCTTCGCCAGGCATTTTATCTACGGGCGGCGGAGTTCTTTATGTTCGCCGACGATCCAGAGAAACAAGCTACGCGCAAACGCTTCAAACAACTACTCATCGAGTTGAATCCTCTTGCTGAGGAAAGAAAATATGAGGTCCCTTACGAAGAGATATCGCTTCCCGCCTATCGCTTCACTCCTGAGCACGCTAAAGGCACCATTGTCCTCTTTGGCGGTTTCGATAGCTATGCCGAAGAGTACTTTGGCATGCTGTCTCTGCTCTATAAGCTGGGCTATGATGCCATCGTATTTGAGGGGCCGGGCCAGGGTTCTGTGCTGGAGGATCTGCACATGCCAATGACACCTGAGTGGGAAAAGCCGGTCAAGGCGGTCCTGGATTTCTTTCAATTAGATGATGTTACCTTGCTCGGCATATCGTTAGGTGGTGAACTGGTTATTCGAGCAGCGGCATTTGAACCTCGTGTGCAGCGTGCAATCGCTGACGACGTTATGAGCGATCACCTGGATGTTGTACTTCGGCAGTTTGACTCCGAAGTTCGACCTCTATTGGAGCAAGCCTTTGAACAGGGAAGCGTGCAACAAGTGAATGCTTTGTTAGAAAGGGAGATGCGAACAAGCCTGGTTGTCGAATGGGTGATCAAACATGGAATGTGATCTTGCCCCGATTTGAAAGAGTCCCTAAAGCTGAGATATACTCAATCAAGCTTGGGAAAGGGATCAACAATGGGCAAGATGCAAAAAGTCTACACGAAAGAATTCAAAGAGGAAGCAGTACG